>Ga0099830_10001740_pt1 | contig 11226 bp, 7 predicted proteins | sample CZO8metaG_4_FD_79337 | JGI IMG/M metagenome (GOLD analysis project Ga0099830, IMG submission 79337) | Vadose zone soil microbial communities from the Eel River Critical Zone Observatory, Northern California, USA - CZOApr15con2H3.8 metaG | ecosystem: Environmental > Terrestrial > Soil > Vadose...
GGACTTCATCGAGGTCTGGTTGGGCAGCTACCGCTGGCCGGCGTTTAACGTCGCCGATTCCGCCATTACCCTCGGCGCGGCCCTCATCCTTCTGGATGTTCTCTTTGGCGGAAAACGCGAAACCACGGAATTCACCAAATGAGGGTCGGAGTGACCCGGACGAGACAGGGTCGCGGATGGAAAAGTTGACGCACCAGTTCGCCGTTCAAGCAGAAGAAGCCGGTGCGCGTCTTGACCGTGTGATCACCTCGCACTGTCCGGATCTGAGCCGCACCCGTGTCCAGGAGTTGATCGAGTCTGGTCTGGTTCTGATCGATGGCCACGCTGCCAGGAAGGGCGCTCTGCATCTTCGCGGCGGAGAGAATATTTCGGTCGAAGCCCCGGAACGCCCGCCGATTCGCGCTGAGGCGGAATCAATCCCGCTCGATGTGCTGTACGAAGATGATGACGTGATCGCGATCAATAAACCTGCGGGGATGACGGTTCACGCGGGCGCGGGCAATGTTTCCGGCACACTCGTGAATGCCTTGCTTGGACGCGGGCAATCCCTTTCGCACTCCGGTGGTCCGCTGCGTCCCGGAATCGTGCATCGGCTCGACAAGGAAACTTCCGGCGTGATCCTCGTGGCCAGGAACGATGCAGCTCACGCAAAACTTGGCGAAGCCTTCCGCCGGCGCACGATGAAGAAAACGTACATCGCGCTCGTTCACGGCCAACTCGGGGGAACAAGCGGCCGCATCGAACTGGCCGTCGGGCGCGATCCCCTTCATCGTACGCGCATGACCACGTTGCGCAAGACGTGGCGCGGCGCCGCGCTTGCGAATCCCCGCGTCGCGCGCACCGACTGGCGCTCCCTCGCCACCATCGACAACACGACCTTGGTGGAAGTCCGACCCCACACCGGCCGCACCCATCAGATTCGCGTGCACTTCTCTGCGCTGAAGCATCCCGTCATGGGCGATAGGCTTTATGGAGCTCCCGGGCAATTGTCGATCGGGAAGATCACCCTGCCGTCGTTGGGGCGTAATTTTCTGCATGCGGCCAAGCTTGGCTTTGCGCAGCCTCGTACCGGCGAATGGGTGGAGGTTCGCGCGGTGTTGCCAGCGGAGTTGCGCGCTTTCCTGGAAAAACTTTCCGCCGCAGCTGGCGAGCGGCCGGGGCGAATTGACGCTGCGCTCGCGGGGTACCTATAATCCATGGACATGCGACGGGGACTCATTTGCATATTTCTGGCGCTCACGCTGTTTCTGCTTCCGATCACCGACCGGGCGCAACAATCCACTGCGCACGGCAAGCCACCGGCCAGCGCGCCGGCCCCGTCTGCGGCGCCGAACCAGGAGCCTGCGCAGCAGAGCAAACAGACCATCATCTCGGTGGTCAACCTCGTCGACGTGCTTTTCACCGTGCTGAACCGCCGCAACAAGCTGGTTGCGGAACTGGAGAAGGGCGACTTCAAGATTTTCGACGAAAACCGGTTGCAGGAAATCCGCTTTTTCAGCAGGCAGACGGATCTTCCTTTGCGGATCGGCATGCTGCTGGACACCTCGAACAGCATCCGCGACCGCATCAAATTTGAGCAAGATGCTTCGGTTAATTTCCTTTTCAGCGTGCTCCGCCGCAACAAGGATGAAGCTTTCGTGATGACCTTTGACGACGAGCCGCAAATTGTCCAGGCCTTCACCGGGGATGCGGGCGCACTCCGCGACCAGATCACGAAGACCCGCGCCGGCGGCGGGACGGCGATTTACGATGCGATTTATGAAGCCTGCGTCAAGGAATTGAGCCATCCGCCACATCCGCCCGGGGATCAGCCGGACGTGGTGCGCCGCGTGATGATTCTGATCAGCGACGGCGACGACAATCTGTCAACCCGCACGCGCTCCGAAGCTATCGAGATGGCCCAGCGCATGAGCGTGGTCATTTACACCATCAGCACCAGCACGCAGTGGGTTTCCTTGTCGCAGACCGATCCCGGCAAGGCGGGTGACCGTAAGTACCACCTGACGGAAGGTGACAAGATTCTGCAAAACCTCGCGGAGGAAACCGGCGGCCGCGCGTTTTTTCCTTATCACGTGGACGATCTCGACCAGTCGTTCCAGGACATCGGCGACGAACTGCGCAATCAGTATTCGATCGCGTATCAGCCGACCAACTCCATCCTCGACGGCCGCTATCACAAGATCCGCATCGAGGTGCCGGAGCACAAGGGCTACCAGGTGCGCGCGCGGCGCGGCTACTTCGCCCGCGGGAATGCCAATGTGCCGCCCGCTCCGGGGAATGCTCCCTCCGGCGTCATCCAGTGAATGGCCTGCCGGCCGCTTTTAACGGGAAACATCGCGCAACAAAACGGCGTCTGATTCTGCGTGCCCGCGTTCGATGGCTATCCTGGCGCCATCGCGCGAAAACCGGTAAGAGAAGATCCGTTCTGCCGTGTAGTGTGTGAGCTGCCGGAAGTGCGACCCATCCAGCGGCTGCAGCCATAAATTATCGACGCCCTTCTCCCGGACCGTATACACCACTGATTTGCCGTCCGGCGTAAACGCAATTTCCGGCAGCGCTCTCTCGTCGACATCGTGATACGCAAACTTCTTGTCTTCGAGAGAAATCACCCTCAGCATCAATCGGTGATCCAGTTCGCGAACTTCCAGTGTTGCGACACTGCGTCCATCCGCCGAGAGGGCGAACACCCCTATGGGCTCGTTCAGCGCCGTTTCCGGGCTTCCTCCTCCCAGCGGTACGCGCTTCAAAGATTTATTGTCGCCGTGATCGATGTAGTAGACCCAATTGGAGCCGCTCGGGCAGATTGGATGTTCGTCGTTATGTCCGAAGGTCAATTGCGCCTGATTCGTGCCTGACGCCTCCATGCGCCAGAGATTGAAGACCGCCGTTCCGCCTCGCCCGATCTGGCGGAACACAAAATACCGCCCGTCTCCGCACGAAGCCACTTGGTCGGGCGGATGCATGGTATCGGCGAACACCACGTTCTCGCCGCCAGCCGCCGCGACTACGCGAATGTCGCCCCCTTGCGGCAGAACCAGGCGACCGTCGGGGGTCCAGTCCCACTGCCAGATCAGGAGACGCGACGCCAGGGGCACCGGCCGCCCGGCATCCGGAGAATCAGCCGGCGCGATCGAGATCGCAAAATTGTACTGCCGCTGAACTGCCACGAGGCTCCGGCCATCCGATGCAAGGCTGGGCGCTGCATAGTTATTCGTGTCCGTGGTCAGTTGCCGCACTTCGCCGCCGGGATAACTGAGGAAGGCCAACTGCTCGTTCAGTTTCCCGCTCCCGAGTTGCGCCATCGCTGCGACCAAACCGCTGGAATCGGGCAGCCAGATGGGATGGCTGTAAACGCGATCGCGGGATATTGCGACGACTTCTTCCTTGCCCCCGTTCACATCCACTGCCAGCAGCCCGCCCAGGGAATCTGCGGTCGGCTGGCTGATCGGAATGACGATTTTCTTTCCGCCGGGTGACCATGCCGGAACCAGGCTATCGCCTGCGAGCGCCCGGTTGGAAAACACCGCGTGATCCGGTGTTCCGTCACTGTGCGCCACGAGCAAGTCGAAGAACGGTGTATCGTGGCGTTCCCTGAGGTAGGCGAAGCGCTGGCCGTCTGGCGAAAAAGTGACCGGGCTATCGACGTCCCGGATGATCCGTTGCGGAGTGCCTCCGAGCACCGGTGCGCGGTAGAGATTTGCGATGGTGTGTTCTGCTTCGTCGCGCCGTACGCAGTAGATGTAGTTCCCGTCCGGCGAAAAGGTCAGTCCAGAGTATCGAGTTGCCTGGGGCGCCACCACCTGGGTGTTGCTGTCCGTGGGAATATGACGCAGCCACAGCGATTGCAGGCCGTCTTCCTCCCTGACGTGCAGCAGGTATTTTCCGTCGGGCGAAATCGCAGCGAGAGAGACGTGGCCGTTGTTTGTCAAATTCTCGATCGTCACCTGCTCGAACGGAAAGTGCTTTGTCCGCCGGAAAAAGGAGTAGATGCCAAACGCCGCGGCCACGGCGAAAGCGGCAATAAGTGCCAGGGTAAATCCGGCGCCGATCTTGTTCTTGCGCGCCGCGTCGACGAGCACGGAGCCGCTGGATTTGGGCTCCGACTTAGCCGCGTCCAGGGGAACTGGTGCCGTTACGGATGCTTCCACGCGGCTGGAAGAGGACGCGGCGGCGGTGCGACCCGAATCCGTTTCCCGCTGCAGCCGCTTGAGATCCCCGCGCAGCTCCGCGGAGACTTGGTAGCGGACCTCGCGGTCTTTCTCGAGGGCCTTGTTGAGAATGCGTTCCAGTTCCGCCGGCACTTCGGGGTTCAGCGTGACCGGAGCGACGGGCGCGTTGTGCAGGATATTGTCGAAAACCACCGCGCTCGTTGTGCCTGGGAAGGGCTGCTTGCCCGTGGCCATCTGATAGAGGACGGCGCCGAGCGAGAAGAGGTCGCTTCGCGCGTCGAGGTCCAGTCCCCGGGCCTGCTCGGGCGACATGTAGGCGATCGTGCCCACGGCCGTTCCCGGACTCGTCAGCAGCAAAAGCTCCGCGTCGTGGAGCGTCTCGCCCTCCAGGTTGGCGTGGTGTTCCGGCAGGAGTTTGGCAAGTCCGAAATCGAGGATTTTGACCGAGCCACGCTCGGTCACAAAAATGTTGGCGGGCTTGATGTCCCGGTGCACGATGCCTTTCTTGTGCGCGGCATCGAGCGCATCGGCAAGCTGCAGCCCGATCTCGACGATGCGCGCGATGGCCATAGGCTTGCCCGAGAGCAGCTTGTCCAGCGTTTGTCCCTCGAGCAGCTCCATGGCGATGAAGGTCTTGCCTCCCTGTTCCTCGATGGCGTGAATGGTGCAGATTCCCGGATGATTCAGGGAGGAGGCGGCGCGGGCTTCTCGCAGGAAGCGTTCGAGAGATTGGGGATCGCGGTGGGCCTCTTCCGGCAGGAATTTCAGCGCCACGCGCCGGCCGAGTTTCGTATCTTCCGCTTCGTAAACGACGCCCATGCCGCCGCTGCCAAGTTTGCGGAGGATGCGGTAGTGGGCGATGGTCTGGTTCAGCATAGCCACGGAGCGGAAGGAGGATGGTAGACGCCCGGCGCATCCGGGTCAATTCCTTAGCAAACACGAGGCTGGGAGAAAGTGGGACTGGAAGTTAGTGAGAGGCCCGGCGCGTCAGAAGGAGAAAGTCCTGGCGGGCGTTGGGGCTCCCGGCCAAGCTGGGAATTCTCTGCCGGGATCAACCCTTGGGGGCGTAGTAGCCTTTGCGGGCGAGGACCCTGAGGTCGCGATTGGCCATTTCGATTTTGATTTTGCGGAACTTACCGTCGCGCGCGGAGTTTGTCGGGTAGTAGCCGAGCGTATACTGGCTGCGCAGCTCCTCGGAAATCTCATCGAACGCTTGCATCAGTTTCTTTTCCGAGCTGACCGAGATCACGCGCCCGCCGGTTTCTTCCACGAGTTTTTTCGCGGCACTCATGTTCCCTCCGTAGCGGGGATCGGCGACGAGCAGGATGTGAATCACCGTGTCGGTGCGCTGCGCGGCTTCGATGGCTTCCTCGATGCGCACCTTGCTGCCCTCGTCCTGAGCATCTGTGACGATGACGATGGCTTTCCGCCCGGCTTCCGTGTTCAATTTATCGTTGCAAGCCAGGTAGATGGCATCGTAGAGCGCGGTGCCGGTGATGTGCTGGCTGCCGATGGGGCCAGGGTTGCCGGCGATAGATCCGCCCTGCGGCGCATTGATCCTGGTCCGGTGCACCGCGCGGTCGAGCTGCCCGCGGTCATCCGTAAAATCCGAAAGCAGGTCGACGTCCGTGTCGAACGACATCACCAGAGCCTCATCGCCTTTGTGCAGCACGCGGCCGAGGAAGGAGCTGCCGGCGTCCTGAATCGCGCTGAGCATGTTCTGCTCACTGCCGGAGGTGTCCAGCAAAAGCCCCAGAGTAATGGGGAGCGATACTTCCTTCGAGAAAAAGGCGATCTTCTGGTTCTGATTGTCTTCGGCAACCTTGAAGTCTTCCTGCTTCAGGTCGCCCACGATGCGCTTATTCTTATCACGCACGGTTACGAAGAGGTTGACCAGGTTGACCTGGGTCTTGATCACCTGGGCTGGTTGCGGAGGTGCCAACGGCAGGGCTGGCGCCGCCAGCGTGCATGCAACCATTGCCGTCACGCATTGCGTCACAACCTTCTGGAGAGAACGCATGTATACTTTCCTCGAAGAGAAATGCCCGGCCGGAAAAGTCCCCGCGGGGGTATGCCGCCTTGTAGGATGCCGCGAAACCGTGCGATGGATGCGTGGCTGAAGCCGCCCGAGCGGATCGTTCCCCTAAGAAGTTTGGCCTGAGGATTATGAAAAGTCCACGAAAAACCTTGTTTCTGCTGGGTGTATTGCTTCTGGTAACCGGCTCCGCACGACTGCGCGCCCAAGCGCCGCAGCAAGGCTCGGCCCCTGCACCCCAGCAAAAGGAACCCGAGGCGGCCCAGCAGCAGGGTGGGCCGGCTAGAATCGTCATCCCGGTCAATCAGGTGATCGTGCCAGTCATCGTAAAGGATGCAGCGGGGCGGCTCGTGCCGGACTTGCGCAAGGACGACTTTCGCGTTTTCGAGGACGACATCGAGCAGAGGATTGGGTACTTCAGCGCCGAGGCTTTCCCGCTTTCCGTGGTGGTGCTCATTGACAACGACTTGAAATCCAAGGACGCCAAGCAGGTGGCCGGCAGCCTGCGAGCCATCGTCGCGGGACTAAGCCGGAACGATGAAGCCTTCGTCTGCCGCTTTGACCAGTTTTTTCACCCCGGCAACGGCTTTACCAGAGACCAGGACAAGCTGCTCACCGAGTTGGCGCGTACCCGGATCGACAGCCAGACCTCGGTGGCGCCCCCGAGCCCAGCTATCAATAACGGTCCTACGATCAACGGCCACTCCTCGATGGGCGACGCGCCAAACATGGCCGGGGCAACCCTGAACATCAAAGGCCAGCCGACCAAGGCGCTGGATGATGCCGTCTATGCCGCGGCACAGCTGCTGAAGGAGCGGGGCCGCGACCGCAGAAAAATCATTTTTCTGATTTCCGATGGCGTGAACGCCCCCAAATTTAATACCAATAATTACGACACCACGGTGAAGGAACTCCTTCGCTACGGCATCGCGGTCTACGGCCTTGGCGTGGGGAGCGCGTTCTTCGACCGCCGGTTCGAGCGGCTTTCCAAATACGCTCACGACACCGGGGGCGACGTCTATTACGGCCTGAAGAGCCGCGCGATGGAAGAGCTTTACGGCCGGGTCACCGAGGAAGCCCGCAATCAGTACACGCTCGCCTATGACCCGGCGGGGACGAACCGCAGCGCTGATTACCACTCCATCGAAGTTAGGGTGAAGCGCGAAGGGCTGACTATCCTGACGCGCGAAGGCTACTACACCGGTGGCACGCCTTGATCGCCGGAGTATTTCGCCTTGCTGATCGAAACTCCTTGACTCTTGCGCGGACCGCTCGTATACGAAAGCAAGCGAAGGTGGCTGGCGATGGCGCCCGTCATCCGCTTAGTCCGAGGAGGAAATTTGCGATGAAGAAAAAAGCGAAGAAGGACAACAAGAAAGACCCGAAAAAGGGGAAATAGGGCCTTGCCTAAGGGATTTTGGAACTGAGGGTGCCCCGACCCGGTCGGGGCACCCATTTTCATTTTAGATGGCCGAGCTTAGAGCTTCTTCATGCGCCGGGCAGATGGGCTTATAGGCGCAAGTGCGGCAGATGAATCCCGGCTTCGCAGGGAATTCCGCGGCGCGGATGTCCGCGGCAACTTCCTGGACGAGTTTCTGAGCTTCGTCGAGCTGTTTCGCATCGCGGGCAGTCACCTGGACCTGATTATTCTGCAGGTAATGGAAGACCAGCCGCACGGGGTTCCAATCGAAGATTTCTTTTGCCGCCAGTGCGTAAAGGCTAAGTTGCAAATCCTTTCTTGCATCGGCGTCCTTCTTCGGCCTGCCCGTCTTGTAATCCACGATCTCGACGTCGTTCATCTTTGTGACCGCAGAGCGGTCAGCGCGGCCGAGCGAGTTCACCTGGTCCATCCGCCCGGTGATGGTCACGTTGTTCTCCAGCGGCAGTTCGAAGCTCTTTTCCTGCTCGCGGATTTGCGGCGGCGCCTTTTGGATTGCCGCATAAAACACGCGCAGCTGCTCGATGCCGTCCTTCTTATATCCCGCTTCCTGATATTCGTCCTCGAAGCCCGCGGACCGCCATTCCAATTCGAACAGCCGTTGAACTTCTTCGAATGGCAGATGATTGCCTTTGCGGAGTTCGCCGAGGAACCGCTTGATCGTACTGTGCATGACGCTGCCGAAAGTCAGAGTGGCCTTGGGACCTTCTTTCAACGACCACAGGTATCCGAACAAATACTGTTGCGGACACTTCCGGTAGTTCTCCACCGCGGAGGGGCTGAGCTGCAGCGGCTCGGGCACCGGTGGATGAAAAGTTTCCGCCCACTGCGCAATTCGCGAGAAAATTTTCGGTGGCGTAGCCGAAGCGGGGAAGAGCGATGAATCAACCGCTTCCTGTGCGGCGCCCGCCGGAATTCCGGCCTCTGTGACCCGCACCTTGGGAGCCGTCTGCATCACGTCGCGGCGCTTCACCGAAGGTTCCATGACGATGTCTTCGATGAACGTGGGCACCTTGCCCTTTTTCTCGGGCAGCGTCGTGATAGTAAGGCGATGTTCGGCGCGCGTCAGCGCCACGTAGAAAAGCCGGCGCTCCTCCTGAATGTGAAAATCTCCCTGCGGAAGCTCTTCTTTCATCAGCGCGGTTGGAAATTCAAAAAGCGGCGCGCGGTTTCTTGCCGGAAATGCCCCCTGATTCACGCGCAGCAAGAACACGTGCGGGAACTCCAGCCCCTTGGCTCCGTGTACTGTCATCAACTGGACGGCATCGCCGGGCGCGTCGTCCTCGAGGCTCAGTGTTCCGCCTGCCTGTTCGAAATAATCGAGGTACTCGAGGAATTCCGGGAGCCCGCGCGTTTCGCTTTTGGGCTCCCATTCTTTTACAAACTGCGCCAGCCGATGGACGTACTTGCGGTCCTGCGTGCCCGCGCGCTGTGGTACTTCCAGCCACTCGATCAGATCGGACAGGATTTCACCCGCGGTTCGGAGCTTCAGGGTCTTGCGCTGCGCCGTCAGAAACTCCAGCAGCGCCGGAAGCGAACTCTGCGAGGCATCGAACGGCAATTCGGACTGCGGAGCCTGCAGCACGTCGTAGAGCGCCGTACCCCGCTTCCTCGCCGTACGCTCCGCCAGCCGCACCAGATCACTCGCCTGCAGATGCCAGGCCGGCGCCGACAGGACCCTGGCGCAAGCGATGTCATCGAACGGAGCCGCGATCAGCCGGAGATATGCCAGGACATCGCGCACCAACGGATGCTCGAGAATCGAGAGTTTCGAGATGACGAAGGGAATTTTGCGCCGGAACAATTCTTCGACGAGCTGGTCGCGATGCGCGTGCTGGCGGTACAGCACCGCAAAATCTTTCCATCCCTGGCCGGTCGAATGAAGCCGCGCGAATTCTTCCGCTACCCAGCGCGCTTCTTCCTCCGCTGTGGCCAGCTCCGCGATGCGAATCCGCTCGCCCTCCGGTTTGGCCGGCTGCAAAACTTTTTTCGGAAAGTCCGCACTGACTTCATTTTGCGCGATCACCTGGGTTGCCACGCGCAGGATATTCGGGGTGGAACGGTAATTCTCCGTCAGCGCCACGCGGTACGGCGTCGAATCCTCGCCCGTCTTCCATCCGGTGAACCGTTCGAGAAAGAGCTTGAAGCTGCCGAAGGAAGCGCCGCGGAAGCGGTAAATGGCCTGGTCGTTGTCGCCCACCACCACGATATTCCGCTGCCCGGCGGACAAAAGATGCAGCAGCTCCAGCTGCGCGATATTGGTGTCCTGAAATTCGTCCACCAGGATGTGCTTGTAGCGTTGCTGAAGCATCTCTCGCAAGTCGGCATTTTTTTTCAGCAACGCGACCGCTTCGGAGATCAATCCGTTCAGCGCCACCGCGTTTTTCTCCCGCAGCAGTTCTTCGCTCGCGCGATAGACCCGCGCGATCTCCCGCTCCTGCGTCACCTGCTCGGCGCGCTCCTTGTACGTGTCTTCATCGAGTGCAGCGCGTTCCGCTTCCAGTTGCGCGGCGAGTTCGTCCGCGTAGCGCTGGTAATCCTCGCTCGACACCAGCTCATCCTGGCAGCGCGAAAAAAACGAAATGAAGTCGCTCAGGAATTGACCGGGTTCCGCGAGGCGGCGGTATTTGTCGAGCTTCAGCCGAGCCATGTTCCGCCGCAGCAGAATCCAGTGGTCCACCTGCTCCAGCGCCATGCGGTCTGGCTGTGCTTCCTTCAGGAGCGCCTCGCAAAAAGAATGAAACGTCGCCAGCGTCACCGCTTTTCCGCGCTCGCCGGTGGCTTTTACCACGCGAGCTTTCATTTCCCCGGCGGCTTTTTTCGTGAACGTCAGCGCGAGAATATTTTCCCCGGAGAGAGTTTCGTCCGTTTCGAGGAGGTGCCGGATGCGTTCCGTGATAACGCGCGTTTTTCCCGTGCCCGCGCCCGCAATCACCAGCAGCGGCCCTTCGCCGTGGGCGATCGCGCGCCTCTGCGCGTCGTTCAGCTTCAGGCCGCTTTCCCCCAGCGGCTCCATTTCAAACAACCTCGCCATCATGTTGGAAGCGTATCGGATTTCACTTCGAACTGGAAATCGGCCGGGAGGCCAACGCACTCTGGTCCTTATCGTTGAGAGATTTCTCCCGCCGCCACTCGCGCGTTGAATTCAGACGACTTTCTTTTTGGGATGGTGAGCGCTTGCCACTTGTTCCCTGCAAGATGCTTTGCAAAGAACACGATCTGCCCGACGTGATAGGAATAGTGGGCCATCTGGCGGTTGATGGCCTGCATGACGGAGTGCGGCTCGGTGCGGATGGTAATCTTTCGGATCAAATCTTCATCGCGCAGCGGCGCGAGCGCGTCGAAAACATATTTCCATCCGCGTTCCCACAATTCCATCAGTGCTGCGCGCGTTTTCGGCGCATCTTCGAACTCCGTGTCGCGGTGGCGGTCCGGCTTCTCTCCGTCGCTAGTCAAGAAATCCGTCCACCGCGAGCGCATGTTTCCCGCCAGGTGTTTCACGATGATGGCAATGGAATTCGATTCCGCATCAAGCGTTGCGCTCAGCGCTTCGTCCGGGCATTGCGCCATCGCGCGCTCCCCCA
>Ga0099830_10001744_pt1 | contig 11215 bp, 4 predicted proteins | sample CZO8metaG_4_FD_79337 | JGI IMG/M metagenome (GOLD analysis project Ga0099830, IMG submission 79337) | Vadose zone soil microbial communities from the Eel River Critical Zone Observatory, Northern California, USA - CZOApr15con2H3.8 metaG | ecosystem: Environmental > Terrestrial > Soil > Vadose...
CAGCTGTTCGGCTGCGCGAGAGGCCAGAAAAGGTAACAACATGGATGCCTCGGGCCCACCTTTTGGAAACTGTTGTCGCAGCATCTGTTTTGCCTGCTGCTGCACCTCAATGACGGTCACTTCCTGACCAGCAACGTTTGCCACAACGCCCGCGGCTGGAGCTCCAAATCCAAAGTTAGAGCCCAACCCGCCAGGGATGAGAGTGATAACCATTGCGCCACAAAAAACCAGCAGAATGCCGCTCAAAATGACTTTTTTAATCGGGCCAGGGGTTTGCAGAAATCGAATCATCTTCTAAAGACTCCGGAACTGGATAGAGAATTCATTATTATAAACTACAATCGGAGAGATGATGTGCGCACACTGCGTAAACACAGCCACAAATGGCATAGGCTGCCCGAAAATCTGAGCCCTGACCCTACCCGTGCGCAGGACGACTGAGGGTTTATTGAAACGAATCAATAAAACGTGGTATCAATCTCCTGCTTGCTTTTGCAATCTCACGACGAGCCCTTGAATCCCAACCTCACTTGTCAGCTTTTTTGGAATTTATTCTCGAGGGAAATTTCCCATGAAGATTCGCATCTTTAGCCCTGGCTTATTCTTGCTGCTTTCTTTTTTTGTTGCCTTGATGCCGGCGCTCTCCGGCCAGGTGAAACATTCCGCGCAGACTCAATCCAGGGCCAAGTTTGCCTTGACCGACGGCTGGATGCTGCAGTCCTCCGCCAAAGTGGAACAGAAGGGCGAAGAGATCTCCACACCAGGTTTCCAGCCCAAATCCTGGCATGCGGCATCCGTGCCCACAATCGTCGTCGCCGCATTGGTTAAAGAAAAGATTTATCCCGACCCGGGTTTCGGCATGAATTTGCGGCAATATCCGGGGGTTAGTTACCCGATTGGCAGCAATTTCTCCAACCTACCAGTGCCGGCGGACAGCCCGTTCGCTGTGCCTTGGTGGTACCGCAAACAGTTTGTTTTGCCAGCAGGCTACAAGGGTCAAAAGGTTTGGTTAAATTTTCGCGGGATCAACTATCGCGCCAACATCTGGCTCAACGGCAAGCAGATCGCGAAGTCAGACGATGTGGCCGGCGCCTGGCGAACATACGAATTTAACGTTACCGACACAGCCAAGCCAGGGGCGACGAATGTACTCGCGGTTGAGGTGTACGCACCCACCGAGAATGACCTCGCGATCACATTTGTGGATTGGAATCCCGCGCCTCCGGACAAAGAGATGGGGTTATGGCGTGACGTTTACTTCACGACGAGCGCGCCCGTGGCCATCCGCTATCCAACCGTACTTACGCATTTTGATTCTCCCAGCAACGATCCTGCCCATTTGACAGTCACTGCGCTGTTAAAAAATGGAGGCAATCAACCCGTCAAGGGCTCACTAAAAGGCAAGATCGAAAATATAGAATTCGCACAAGATGTGGAGCTGGCCGCAGGAGAATCCAAGGATGTAACGTTCGAGCCTGACAAATTTCCCCAGTTGAATCTCGCTAACCCACGCCTGTGGTGGCCGGCACAAATGGGGACCCCGAATCTTTATAGCTTGAACCTGGAATTCGATGTGGACCACAAGACCTCCGATAAATCGGACACACGTTTCGGCATCCGCGAGGTCACGTCGGAGTTGCTTGCGACGGACAGGCGTGCGTTTGTGATAAACGGAAAGAAGATTCTTATTCGCGGCGGCGGCTGGTCGCCCGACATGCTGCTGCGCGAGAACTCGCAACGCCTTCATGATGAATTCCGTTATGTACAAGATATGGGTCTGAATACGATTCGTCTGGAAGGTAAGCTGGAAACCGAGGAGTTTTTAAATCTCGCTGATCAACAAGGAATTTTGATTATGGCGGGGTGGTGTTGCTGTGATCATTGGGAACATTGGTCCAAGTGGAGCCCGCAGGATTACGACATCGCAAAAAATTCGCTGCAGGACCAGATCTATCGGTTGCGCAGCCATCCCAGCCTGGTGATGTGGCTGAATGGCAGCGATAATCCGCCCCCGCCAGACGTAGAAGAAACATATATCAACGTGGAGAAACAACTTCGCTGGCCTAATCCGGTGGTTTCATCGGCCACTGCCAAGCCCGCGGCGGTCAGCGGCGACAGTGGCGTAAAAATGACCGGCCCTTATGAATACGTCGCGCCAGGGTATTGGCTGCAGGACAGCGACAACCCGAATCGAACCACCAAGTGTAATCAAGGGGGGTGCGGCGGGGCTTATGGCTTCAATACGGAAACCAGCCCAGGCCCGGCAGTTCCTCCCATTGAGAGTTTGCAAAGAATGCTGCCCAAGGACCACCTGTGGCCGATTGATGACTTCTGGAATTTTCATGCGGGCGGTGGACAGTTCAAGAACATGAACGTATACGTGAGCGCCTTGAACAATCGCTACGGCCAGGCTGTTAACCTTCAGGATTTCGTACTCAAAGCGCAACTGATGAATTACGAGGGCATCCGCGCCATGTATGAGGCCTACAGCCGTAACAAATACGTCTCGACGGGCGTGATCCAATGGATGCTTAACAACGCGTGGCCTTCCATGATTTGGCATCTCTATGACTACTACCTGCGGCCTGCAGGCGGCTATTTTGGCGCCAAGAAAGCGATGGAACCGCTGCATCCGGTTTACGCCTATGACGATCATTCCGTCTGGCTGGTCAACAGTAAATATCAGGACGTCAAAGGACTGAAACTTACAGCCAAGGTTTACAACCTTGATTTCTCAGAGAAATTTTCCAAGGACGCCACTGTGGATATTGCCGCTGATGGGACGCAGAAAATTTTCGAACTGCCGGAAATTCAGGCTCTGACGCCAACCTACTTCCTGGCGCTGAGACTGGAGGATGCGGGCGGAAAACTGGTCGGCTCGAATTTCTATTGGCTCTCCACCAAGCCTGAAACCTTGGATTGGGAGAAATCGACGTGGTACACAACCCCAACCGCTTCCTATGCGGACTACACTGCGCTTTCGCAATTGCCTAAAATCAAGTTGAAAGTAGAATCACGCACCGATCGCAAAGGTGCAGACTCGGTCACGCATGTCACTCTCGCCAATCCCAGCAAGAACGTCGCGTTCTTCGTTCGGATGAAGGTGGATAAAGGCGCGGGTGGTGAAGAAATTCTGCCAGTATTGTGGCAGGACAACTATGTTTCGCTGCTTCCCGGCGAAAGCCGCGAGTTCAACGCAACTTATCGTACCGCGGATCTAGGAACAGCGAAGCCCAGCGTCGAAGTGTCCGGCTGGAACGTGCAGTAAATTTGCGATTTTTCGCCTTAACAATTTTTCATTCGACAAAACCCTGTTCGCGCGCTGCCGGTTATGATTCGCTGAAATCGATCATGACCGGTGCCGTACGGAAGCCGCGCGTCTTGATTCCTACGTAGAGCAGGCCAACAGCAAACCATATTCCGCCCACAGTCTTGGCCAGGTTATTGAGGTTCCACCAGATAAGAGCACAGAAGGCAAAGCCTATGAGCGGCAGAATTGCGTCCACGAGTATGCGCCGTTTGTATCCCGGTTTCGCGACCACCGCGAACTGCCAGAACGTTGCCAGGTTGACTCCCATGAAAGCGAGGAACGCGCCAAAATTGAGCAACTCGCCCGCGTGCTCGTAAGCGTTGCCCACACGGTTCAACATCACAGCGCCGCCGAAGGCTAGCAATCCAATGATGATGATGTTGTAGGTTGGTGTGCTGCTGCCAGGACTCAAATGTCCAAAGATTTTGCGGGGCAATACATTGTCGCGTCCCATACCGAAGAGCAATCGTGCCGCTCCCAAGCCCCCGGTCAAAGCGCTGCCAAAGGCCGCCAGGATCAGGATTACGCCCATCGCATTGAAAAGTAGTGAGCCGCCCACGCGACGACAGATGTCCATAAACGCCGTCTCGAGATTAGGGAAGGTGTGCCAGTCCGGCCAAACCCGCTGCCCCAGGTAGACCTCCAACCCACCGAACACACCGGTAAAAACACAAACGAGGACGGTTGCCAGCAGAACGTTGCGCTTCGGGTTTTCAACGTCCTCGGCCAACGTGGTGACACCGTCAAAGCCGATATAGGTGAGAGCGGCGAATGAGGTTGCGGTCCAGATCCGATGTGAGTTAAAGGTTTTGGGATCGTAGAAAGGCTGGATGGAAAAGAGTCCCCTCAATCCTTGTGAGTAAAACAGATAACGTACAGCTAGCACGATGAAGAAGCCGACGACGATAAACATAAAAAATAGCAGGACCTTATTGGCCCGTGCTGACGACCGGATTCCGCGCAGGTTGAGCAAAGTGATGATGCCAGCAATGATCGCGGCCCAGGCGATAAATGGAACCTGGGGCAGGTATCGCTCGTGCAGGGCCGTTGACATCCAAACCGTGTTGATCAGAGGTTGGAGTAGGTAATCAAGGAACATCGCCCATCCCGCCAGGAACCCAAGGTGCGGGTTGAGGCCCTTTCCGACGTAGGTGTATGCCGAACCCGCGGAAGGATAAAGGGCCGCCATGCGTCCGTAACTCACGGCTGTGATCATCATGGCAAACATCGCGATCAAGATGATGGTGGCGAAATGTCCATCTGAAAGTTTTTGCGTCACCCCGAACAGGGGCACGGGAGCGATGGGCTGGATTAGGACAATCCCATAGAAGATCAGATCCCACAGCGTCAGAACGCGCTTCAAACGTGGCGCACTGGAAGTGGTGTCAGCACTCGAACTTGCCATTCTGCTCCTCTATAAACTTAAAAACACCATCACCGCGAGCGATGATGGGGTACTTGGGGGAAGGCTGCTCCGGACGTGGAGCAGAACTTTACTCGCGAAAACATTCGCACTTAAACGAATAGATTCGACGATTGGGCAGATTCTCATACGCTCTCGTAGGCCTGTCAATCGAAAAAACTTGGGATGGTGCCGAATTACCGGCACCAAAGTGTTTTGGCAATGATTCGAAAACGATTAATCGTTTCGAGCCGCTGATAATTTGTTTCGGAATTATACAGAGAGGTCAGCTTTTTTAATGATGAAATCGTCAGGCCAGCCGAGTCCGATCGCCGGATGCACTGACCGCGTCTATTTCCCAGGAGACGAGGGCAGTTTTGTATCCTTGATTCCCTGCCCCTCTATAAGAGTATAGATTTCGTCTGCTGCTACATCCTTCAACTCTTCGACTTTACCGCTGGGCCATCGAATTTGGACAGAATCCATTTTGTCGGCGGGTCCCAGCCCGAAATGCAGGCGGAGGTCATTTTGCGAGAGATAACTCCCGCCGCCGTGGACTTCGTCAAACTGCGTCGTCCCTCCGGCGTGAATCGTCACCCGCGCTCCGATCGCTGCTCTATTACTCCTCGTACCCTGCAGCTTGAACAAAGCGCGGTGATTGGAATTGTGATTTGTGTTCAATAACAATGACGGCGGCTGCCCCACATTCAAAACGACGATATCCACGTTGCCGTTGTTGGCGATATCGCCGAATGCCGCACCGCGACGGGATTTCATCGGCATTGCTGCCAGTCCAGTTTGAGTGGAAACTTCGTCGAAAGTACCGTCGCGATTGTTGCGATACAGCAGCATGGGTTCGGCATAGGCCGCGCTTCCCGGAACACTGTCCATTTGCGGATAGACATGGCCGTTGGCGATGAATAGATCAAGCCAGCCATCGTTATCCATGTCGAAGAACGACGTGCCCCAACCCACGTATGGCATGCTCGACTGGCCCAGTTGGGAGCGGAGACTGGCGTCCTCAAATCCTGCCTTGCCCAGATTGCGATAGAGAGTATTGGGCTGGTCGGCGAACTCGGTAACGAACATCGAGAGCCGCCCGCTATGATCGTAATCTCCCCAACCTACTCCCATCGAACCCTGTGCCTGGCCCTCGCCACTCAGCGCGATTCCGCTGACCATGCCAACATCGGTGAAAGTTCCATCGTGGTTGTTGTGATACAGATAGTTTGGCGTGGCATCGTCAGCGACAAACAGATCGGGCCAGCCATCATTGTCGTAATCGCCCCAGGTCACGCCAAGACCGTAGTACTGATTGGGATCACTCACCCCGGCTTTCCTAGACACTTCTTCGAACGTGCCGTCTCCCTTGTTGTGGAAAAGGAGATCGCTTTCGCCCTGCATGCCCCAAGGGCCGCACTGCACAGGCACTCCCTTGAAATTGCAAAACTTGCTGCTGCCAAAAACTGGGAGATGGTCGATATCGACATGCACATAACGCGAAACAAATAGATCGACGTTACCGTCGCGGTCGTAATCGCCCCAGGCAGCACCGGTTGAGAAGCCGCCAGCGCGCACACCGGCTTTGTCGGTCACGTCCTCAAAAGTGCAGTTGCCCTTGTTACGGTAAAGCGCATTGCCGCCGTACCCTGTAACGTAAAGATCGAGCAAGCCGTCATTGTCGAAGTCGGCGACGGCGACGCCCATCCCCCAGCCCTTGCGTGTGAGTCCGGCCCGCTGTGTGATGTCTGTGAACTTCAGCTCGGCATCCTGGTGCCAGAGCGTTACCAGCAGATCGCCGCCCTGGCGGTAGCGATCAACGGTCGAGCCGTTCACCATGACGATGTCGAGTTTGCCATCGTTGTCGCAGTCGAACAGACCGACGCCTCCACTCATCGATTCGATTACGTACCGCTTCTCATTGGACGACAGATGAGAAACCGTGAGCCCTGCTTCGTGGGCGATATCCTTGAAGATCGGGACTGTAGCGCTACTGGCCTTTCCGGTGCTGGTTTTAGTGATCTGCGCTCGGGGATTTGCCTTCGCTGGTAAATGATGCGATCCCTGCGTCAGAAGCGTAGACGTGAATATGCACACGCAGAGGATCTCAGGGAAGCACGCTTTTCGAAGCGCCCGAACGCTCATGAATAACTGCATTCTATCTAGAAACGACAATCATTTTCGCGTCTGATATTGGTACCCATATCCGCGCGGCTCATTTCCAGACACATGGCGAGTGTTGTACTCGAGGAGGTAGTTGAGATGCTCATCATCCAGCGGAAACGATTTGCCCGGATACGGATAACTCTGCATCGCGCGAAAAGGTAGAGGATCGACGGTGTTTCCCTCGGCCGCATAAAAATCCATGTCCTTCTCGTAGCCGTTGGCCAGGAAGAAATAGTCTCGGACCCAGCCTCTGGATAGCGCAGGCAGCGAAGCCGGATCGAATTCGAGAGCCACCTCTTCTCCTGATCCGAAAACTACCAAATGATCGTCGAAATCAGTCAACAGCGCGCGAACGTCGCCATAACGCGTGTAGGTGCCTGCCTGACGCGCGTAAGGACCGGTGCTGCTGACATCTTCATAAACATATTTCACATTTCCCGGCGGCTGATCTTCGATCTGGCGCGGGTAGCCGTGGAAATGCAAGTCCGCACTTCGCAAAGAAACTGGCGTGAGACGCACATTGACATCTTGTGGGGTGCGATCGATGAGAATGTTGTCCCAATAAATCTGCAGGTTGGTCGAGATGCGAATATGCTGCGTGCCAGGCGGTAATTTTCCACTCAAATCGGCGACGGTGGTACGTGGCAAACCGGCAGGGAACCCCATATCATCGATAACCCGAACCCACTTTCCCTTCGCGTCCATCGCTTCGACGCAGGGCGCGGTGGCCTGAATGCCGGCTTGATCCGCCGCATACATACCAGTGGCGGTGAAGTATTCAATTTCACCATGCATCAGCAAGCGCAATGGGCCTCCGCGGTAAGGCTCGCCGAGATCGAGCTCCAAGCTATGCGGCTTGGTGAATCCTTTAAACGGCAGCAGGTCGAAATCGCCGAAATAGTGATGGGCAAGCAAGGCGGGCAGAACATTGTGACCGTGTTCGTCCCATGCGCCTGCAGGCGGTCTGGCATTGCGGCTGGCGATCACCTTAAATGTCGGATAAGGCGGATTGCTCGCGAAATATTCATTGGGATATACGTCGAACGCGCTGGCATGATCTACCGCCAGCAGACGCACCCGGTCGAGATAGACAACTTCCTCCATCGGCTCCATAAGCCGGAAACTTAACTTGCCGTCTTTCTCTTGAATGTTGTTTCGATGGACTGTGACGTATTCACTAGGGCGCGCGATATTTCGCTGGCCGGGTCCAACCCAATGGCCCACTACGCCAGCGCCGAGCAAGTCGGAAACTAGCTGATATTGCTTGCCATCCCACACGAAAAGCGTGGGACAAGAGCTGCCGCGACGGTCGATTTCCGTATACGCCTGCTCGCGATCCGCTGGGACTTCAACCTCGTCCTGCAAAACGCCAGTCGGCCAAAGCATACGAACGACATCGGCTTGCTTTTCCCGGCCAAGTCCAACCGTGATTTCCGTAGAGTTCTGCCCCAGATAACCAGAGGACCCTGCAATCTCAAACTTCTGCCGGTTAGCACCTGCGAACACTTCAATCTTCGTGCCGATGCCGCTTTTATTGTCGTTCAGACCCTTAAGCGCGAGCCGCAGCCAATGATTCTTGTTGCCGCCTTGGTTGCGCAGAAGAACAGCAGGACCGTGATTCTGAGTGATCAGCAAATCGGTGGCGCCGTCCCCGTCGTAATCGCCTGTAATTACAGCTCGCGGTTCTTTCAAACTGATCTTGTCGAGACCAACCTCAGCCGTGACATCTTTAAATCCGTCTGGACCAAGATTGCGGAAGAGACGTACTTCGCCATGCCCCTCAGCAGTTTCGCCCACCGCGACAAGATCAATCCAACCATCATTGTCATAATCGATGGCCGCAACGCCCCAGCCGCGCACCCAGTTGGTCTTTGGAAGTTCAACGGCCTCGAAATTCTTGCCCTGGTTGTTACGCCAGAGGGTTAGTCCGGGCGAACCCGCGTGAGTAAAGGCAAGGTCCATCCAACCGTCGTGGTTGAAATCGAGGACGGCGACCCCTTCGGTTGCGGCCGGCATTGGGGTGGACCACGGCTTGCGTGACAAGAATTTGCCTTCGCGGGGATTCTCGAAAATCGTGGGTGCGTCACCCGCAACGACGATATCGACTGCGCGGTCGTTGTTATAGTCTGTCCCAATGGAGGTAATGTTGCGCGTGCCGCCTGCGAGGCCGATCGATTCAGTTACGTCCGTAAAGGTGCCGTTGCCATTGTTGCGGAACATTACATTGGCGAAATGCGGCTCGGGCTGACGTGTAGATTCCTCAGGAACCTTCGAGTTCGGAAAGCCCGCCTCGCGCGTAAAGTAGAGATCGAGGTTGCCGTCATGGTCATAGTTAATGAAAGTTATTCCCAGTATGGCGCCCTCTGACCGCACTCCTGCATCTTGCGTAACATTCTTAAACTTGCCGTTCTTTTCGTTGTGGAACAGAAAGAGACTTCCGAAGGTGCTCACGGCCAGGTCGGTGGCTCCATCATTGTCGTAGTCCCCGGCTGTACAGCTGATCGCTCGTAACCCCAGATCCAAGCCTGCTTCCCGAGTCACATCAGTGAACCTATCGCCACCCAGGTTGTGGTATAGTGCCATGCCTCTTGACTTGCCGCCGCCCGGCAAAAACAGATCCAAGCGTCCATCACCGTCGTAGTCGAGGAAGCACGCGCCCGAACCCTCTGCCGGAAGAGGGGTTGTTCCTTGCAACGTATTGGCTTCATGCATGGCTGAAAGGCCCGATAACTCCGTGGCATCAACAAAGCGCACGGGAATCGCGGGCGGCACCTTGGCGGAGGCCGCCACTGAATCTTCAGCACGCGAGTACTGGCCCTGCTCGCCGTACGCCAGGCTGATGGGCGATCCGAGTTTGTTCTGCGTGATGTATTGGAAACGCACGAGTTGCTGGCGGGCCTGCGCTATGTCGCCGGACTGCTGGTAAGCGCGCGACAACCCGAATTCTGCGGAGGCGTGCAGCGAATTCAGCTTGAGAGCATGCTGAAAAGCTTCGATGGCTTGCGGATATTGCTTGGCTTGCGCATACACCGAACCCAGGAAATACCAGGCGTCGGCATCATTCGGATCAATTTCGGTGACATGCCGGAACGCATCGGCGGCAGCCTGAGCATCGCTGGTGTTCTTGTACAACAGCGCGAGGTTATACCAGGCATGCGGATCTTTTGGATCACGCTTGATCGCTTCTTCCAGGATGCGTTTGGCTTCGTCGACGCGTTGCAGGTTGAGCAGCGCGATGCCACGATTGATCTGCGCACTTTGCTGCTTAGGGTCGAGGGCTGCAGCTGCTTCAAATTCTTTCAATGCCTTTTCGAAGAGCTGCTGATTCATGTAAGCCACGCCAAGATTGTTAAGGCGCGCGGCCTCGGTTGATTTATCGCGGGTGTCAGTTGCTGTCGAAGAATTTTGCGGCGCGGCGGCAAAGAGGACTAGCGCAAGAAGTGAAAGAGTGATCAAGACAACGATAACCAGAACTAATTTCATGAATTGTGAAACTCTGCGTGTCAGTTGGCTTGTGCCGACTTCGCAATCTTTCGTCCCGTATTGACGTTTGCGGACTTGCCATAATGCCGTGACGCGATGATTCCCTTTCCCTCTTGAATCGTAATCATCTGGTCACCCGGAATGTTTGCCAGTTTATCCACTTGTCCGCTGGGCCATTGCACTTCGAGACTATCAACCTGTTTCTGCGCCCCTAACCCAAACGTGAGCACCAGTTCGCTTTGCGAAAGATAACTCGATCCGCTGCGCAGCATCTGCCACTGTTTGCCGCTCCCCACGTTGACGCGGACGGTCGCACCTATGCCGTCGCGGTTGGATTTCGTTCCTGACAGCTTTAGCCGCAAACTGTGATTCGTGCCACCCTCATTGTGAAATAACCATGCACGTCCCGCATTGGTTGTGAGCAGAACATCCAGCGCCCCGTCATTGTCGATATCGGCGTACGCCGCACCCCGTGCCACTTTTGGGCTCGCAAAGCCCGCACCCATCTGCTGGGTCACTTCCTGAAACTTCCCCGCGCCGAGATTACGGAACAGGTGTGGTGGCTCAGCGTAGCTTACCCGCTTCTGCACTCGCTCGATTTCATTTTCGATGTGGCCGTCGGCGACGAATATGTCAGCCCAGCCATCGTTATCGTAATCGAAAAAGAAGCATCCGAACCCGAGCGTCACCAGCGTAGCTCGCCCCACTTCGGAGCGTGGCGCTTCGTCCACAAAGAGGCCATTGCCCTCATTGTGATAGAGCGAGAGCATTTGGTTGGCAAAATTGGTGATGAGAATGCTGGGATGCCCGGAGCGGTCATAATCGGCCGTGTCCACGCCCATCCCGGCGCGCGC
>Ga0099830_10001746_pt1 | contig 11213 bp, 8 predicted proteins | sample CZO8metaG_4_FD_79337 | JGI IMG/M metagenome (GOLD analysis project Ga0099830, IMG submission 79337) | Vadose zone soil microbial communities from the Eel River Critical Zone Observatory, Northern California, USA - CZOApr15con2H3.8 metaG | ecosystem: Environmental > Terrestrial > Soil > Vadose...
GGCTCCGAGCATTACACCGAGCAGTTTCGAGCCAAAACTTCTTGGGCATCCCCCGTGTTTAGGTACGCGGCCTAGTGACAGCGGATCAATAGTCTATAAACTGGGTGAACTATAATTCCGCCCCCTGATTTGAAGTTGCTGGAACCTCAATCACCATTCCTTGAGGTGCGCGATACTCCCCCAGATCACACTGGTACGTGCTCCCGTGAAAGTTGGAACCTTTCCTATTCGCTCGTAATGGTCTGCGTCGAACTTATGAAATACGTCAACAAACCCCTCCCCGCCGCTCAGGTAGATACGCTTCGTCGTGGGCTCATACCAAATGTCGTCAACGACCACGACACACGGGAGTTTCGCAACGATTGTGCCGGACTCCGTCTCAAAGACCATGATGGTCGAAGGGTTTCCAAACACGGAGAACAAACGATGGTCAGTCTCGTCCAGCAGCATCGCGAAGTTTGTCCGAGCATCGGTGACTTTCCAAGTCGCGATTCGTTGCCAGGTCTTACGGTCAATGACCGCGACGGAGTTGGCGGTTGATCGGATCGTCCGTGCCAAAGAGTGCGGTGGCGACCCTCTTGCCACGCAGACAGCGTTAGTTCCTGGCGGTTGCCCGGTGCGCCACCCTTCGTCGTTTCACTTGCTCGGCGCGACGACGAAGATGCCCTTCCCATAAACTGGAACGAAGATGTGTTTGTTCACCGTGTTGACGGCGACGGAGTGAACGCCCCCACCTTTGAATGGTATCTCGGTAACAAACTCCTCGGTAGCCGCATTGACGACGCCCACTGCTCCGGCGGCGGCCGTGGACAACTCCGTTGCCCCTTCCGCTGTGTGCGCAAAGTAGTAACTGTTAGTTCCGGGGTCGTACCAGACTTCGTCTGTGTCCCCTACTTGCGAGACAGTTTTTCCAATTCGCCCCGTTCGAGCATCAAGAGACAACCCACCAACGGAGCCGCACGCCGTCATCAAACGCCCGTGTGGCCCAGCGGCAAGACCGCTAAGCGTAAGGTCGAGTACCCCGCCTTTGCATTCCACTGGAAAGCTCTTGACCGGATTCGGAAGCTTGTGAGGGTCGAACACATCGATGCGATTCTTCTTCCCTGGAACATTCTGGTAGAACCATCCGGTGTCGCGATCCCAAACCGGTTGTTCCATGCCATCTTGGTCCTTCGGGTAAGCGTAGTGGCCCAACACAGACCCATCGGTAACCGAGATGAAAGTGAGGAACGGCGGTGAATCTCCATCGTTGGAGGTCATCAGGATCCTGTCAATCGGGTCGTAAGCCAGTTCGTCAACTCGAAACTTACCGCCGGTGGGGATCTTTCGAATGATGGCCGTGCCCGGCTGTGTCGCGTCCGCTTCAATGATATTGCCGGCACCGTCTCCAGCCCACACGTGGCCGAGGTCGTCCGTGACGACTCCATTTGGCCCAGCGCAATGACGCAGGTCCTTGGGATGACCAGGGCAAGGCCTGGTGCCCGTGTACTGGCCTTTCCCGATAAATCCAAGGAAGGTGTCTGTAGCGGCATCAACGAGATCGATCGCATTGTTCGTGCGGTCCGTCAGGTAGTACTTTTGCGTGGTGTTGTCAACCCAACTGATGTCGAAGCCGTAGGCTCCGTAATTGGTCGGGGAACCCTTGACCAGCGAAATCTGGCGCGTCTGGGCCAGTATTAGGGTGGCGAGCATTGTGCTGAGAAACGCAAGTGGTGCCAGCCTTTTCATGGAAGATTCCTCCTTGCTCCTGGCAGGTGCGAGTACCGCGCGAAGCACTTCGGTCTCTCTCAGGCAGACAGCTTGACGGCACAACCTGAAGAAAACCTGAAAACAGTAAGATTTTTCCCCGGGTACTAAGGGTGAACTGACCGCAGTCTTATACCGAACTGGGTGAGGCTCGCCTCAGCCCATGTATCGCTCGTGAACCGTAACTGAAAAAAGAAACGTTCCGATGATCCCAATGATTCCGGCAGTGACGAAAGGAACCTGCGGGTGAATTCGCCACAACAAGCCTCCGATGGCTGACGCGGGCGTGATGGAGAAGCTGCGGATCAGGTAGTAGAGCCCCACAGTACGTGCCCGCAATTGACGCTCTGCCAGATCCACAATCATTGCTTTGCGAGAGGGCTCTCCGATCTCCCGCAAGCCCCCAATCACAAACGCAGAAACTAGCCAGGCGAAACTATGAGCGAGAACAACAGCGATAGGGAAAAGAGCGAAGCACAAGAAGGTTGCAATTACAAATGGTTTGCGACCTACGCGATCGGCGATTTTGGCGGCCGGAATATAGATCAGGATGGAAGTCGCGAGCTGCACCGCCACGAGCACGCCGTATTGCGGAATCGTTATGCCGGTGACGTTCGTCACATATAGAACAGTGAAGATGTCGGCCATCCCCTCGCATGTTCGGATCACTATGTCGGACAGAAGGAGCCGCTTCAGGATGGGACTGATGGATTGCCAAACACCATGCATCTTCACTGTGTCCTTGGATGGAATCGGAAGATTGATTGCGAGGAGTACTGGAAAAGTGATTCCCGCGAGCGCGAGCGTAATCAAGAGTCCCACTCGTATCCCAACCTTGATCCCCAGTGCCCCGATAAGCACGCCGCCGAGCAAAGGCGAGACCACCATCGGAATGCGCTTAAGCATGGATTGTAACGTGAAGCCCATCGCGCGCCGCTCCTTGGGCAGCGCGTCGCCTATAGTTGCAAAGATGGCCGGTGATGCCATGGACTGCCAGGTCATCACGAAAGCCAACCCCAAAAAGAGGAACGGCCAGGAAGGACCGAGAAGGTAAATGAGGTAACCCGTCAGACCGGTGGCAAGAAAAGTCACGAATGCTCGGCGTCGTCCCCAATGGTCGGCCAGCCAGCCTCCCGGGTATTGGTAAAGAGCATCGAAAAAATCTTCCGATGTGCCGAAGAGTCCGATAATTGGAACGCTAGCTCCGAGCGACTCCAGATACTTGGGAAGAAACTTCTTCCACAGCTCTTCGCCCAACCCCACCAAGAACACCGCCCCAGAAGCGGCTGCAACATTGCGCTCAATGCCCAGAAAGTCCGCAAGTCCATTGTGGGTAGTTGGTTCCAGAAGTTCTTCTCCCCACGCCTATAAGTTCCTCTCCCGAAACTTCAGGCCGCATCCTTGAAGGCTCCGTTTGGTTTTCCCCGCTGCACCACCTCTCGGCAATAGGCGTACAACGCATCGTAGACGATCCACTCTGCTGCAATAATGTCGTGGTCGTTTGGAAATCCCAAATGTCTGAAGCCCTCAGCCACCGCTTTTAGTCCGGCGGCCTCCGGTTGCTGCCAAAGTGTGTTATCTGTATCAGCGCCATTGACGATTCTTCCTAGAAGTTTCAGGGCCGGGTCGCCCGTGAGATTGTATTTCTTGAGGATGGCGTCGAATGAACATTCCTTCCCGTGGTGGCCGAGTTCAACTGCGGGAACATCGAATGGAATTGCACCTAATCTTTCCGCCTCTTGTAGCACGTGTTGAGGGGCAACGAAATAAAACTCGGCGTCCGGATCGACGAACTTCTTGATAAGCCACGGACACGCTACTCGGTCGACCTTGACGTGCTCGCGTGTGATCCACTTCATGTTTGGACTCTTCATTTTCTCGGCCCGGCGGCCAGACCACGTGAAGCTAGAAAACAAGAGGAGGCCTTGCTCCACCCCAAGAGGTAGGAGGCGCCCCGCCGGCCGAGCGTCGCTGCAGTGATGTCACCCAGGCGCGGACGGCTTTAGAGGGCAACCGGTCTCCCGGGTCCGCGGACGACAATCCTTACCGAATCCGACCGGCTGCTGATCTAACTTCTCCGATGCGGTCTTCCGCTGGTTGCCCATTACGAGGGCAACATCGGCAACCGGATGACCATCCTTGAGCGAAACTCTGGCCGTCTTCACTTCGTAGCAACGTGGCTCAGGGCAGCCTTGATGCCTTGAGCGACGGACTCCGCATTTCCGGCGGCCCAAAAGTGCATGAAGAAGAGTCTGGGCTCCTCTGTCAGCATGTGGCTATGCAGCGCCGTCACCAGAATGTTGTGCTCCTCAAGTGCTGAGATTACTGGATTGACCTCTTCTGCTTTGAGGATAAAATCCCCGGTGGTCGCAACTTCACCCGGGATGGTTTCCTGGAAATTAATAGATTCGGCCACTCCTTGGGGAGTGGTGAGCGTCATGCCGTTCTCTGTTATGGTTTCTGCTCGCGGGACGCCAAAAGCGAGAACGCCGCCATTGAACGTCCCCTTGCGGCCTAAAGTATCCTCGATTGTCTTAATAAATGCAGGCGGCGAAGTAGGCGCGGGTGCTGGTGCTGCTGGAGCGCCTAGGGGTGTCTTAGACATAGCAAGCGCCGCACGCAGAGATTTCGCGAGCTCCACCGCATCGCCGTGTCCCAAATAGTGCATATAGAGAACCTGTGGTGTCTCGTTCAAGACGTGATTGTGCACAGCGGTAATCTCGATTCCGCTCGCGCGCAACTTGGACATCACGGGATTGACTTCACTTTCCAATAGGACCAAGTCACCCATTACGGATGCATTGGCATCACTGCCGCTGAAGGCCGCCCACGAACCGAGAGCCAATCCTGGTTTGATCGAAACACCCGCGACCGTGACCTGCAAGTCAGTACGCGGAAATCCGACGCGATAGACGTCACCTGTTTTTTGACCAGAGCGGCCCAGCGCTTGGTCGATCTTTGTGGTATCGAGCCCCTGGGCAGCCGTGACAAGCGGAAACAAGGCGATTGAAATCAAAATCCAAATAGTTCGCTTTGTAATCATGGCTATCCTCCGTTTGAGATTCAAATGTCCTGATTCAGAATCAACAAATTATTTCGCGGCACCGGCCTTTAGCGCAGTCCCCTCGCGGATCTCATCGCTCCCTCGCTTTACAATCTGATCGTCGGGGTTCAATGGGCCGTAAACCTGCACTAGGTCGTCGACGGGCGAGCCACGCGTGACGTTAACCCACTCCGCCTTGCCATCCCGTATGCGAATGACAAATATCCGTTCGGTGGTGGTTACGACGCTGGAGGGAGGAACAAGCAGAGCGGGCTTCTTGTTTCGCACAGGCCAGGAAACCTCCGGATACATGCCTGGAGAAAGCCTTTCTTGGGTGTTAGTCACATTCAGTTCGACCGGCATAGTGCGAGTTTTAAAATCGAGAGATTCAGCGATCCGTGCGACCACGCCATTGAATGTCTCTCCTGGATATGTGGGGACGCGGAACGGAACATGGGCGCCCTTGACGATGCCTCCGACCTGAGACTCCGGAACGGCTACCACAAGGCGCAGGCGAGAGTTCTGCTCCAATACAAAGAGCGGAATCGAGGAACCCGCCCCAGGCCCGACCAACGCACCCGGATGGATGTCACGCTCCGTAATTGTTCCAGAAAATGGAGCTGTAACTCGCAAATAGCTCTCGAGCTCTCTCAGTGACGCCGCCGATTGTTGAGCGGCCTTCACCGAGCTTTCCTGCGCCCGAAGAAGCGACCGCGCAGCATCCGCCTCTTTCTCGACGACAATCAATTCATTGCCAGCGACCGCACCCTCCGTCGCCGAGGCGGCTTTGAATCGCTCATACGTACTTTCGGCTGCGGCGAGCTTTGCTTCCGCTTCTGCCCGTTGGGATTCCAAAGCTTGGATTTTTGCCTCGGCTTCAGCGCGCTGGGCGGTCAGTTCCGGGGCGACCAAAAGGGCCAGTAATTGGCCTTCTCGCACTGCGCTGCCGCGGTCTACTTCTACTTTATCGACAAACGCCGTCACCTTCGCATGAATGGCGACACTGAGGTAAGGCATGAATTCGCCGGGCAGCTTCACGGTCCGCTCAACGGGCTTGGAAATGACTTTTACGACTTCCACGGTCTGCTGCGCGGCGGCAGCAAACGCCAGCAGAAGTGTCGAAACCAGAACAATGAGAAATGTACTAAGTCGCTTCATGGAATCGGCTCGCAGGATCGCTGGGATCGAGAGAAGGTGAGTGTTCGCCTGCTCTCGTTTGAACAACACTGTAAAGGCAGGGCAAAATGATCAGCGTGGCCAAAGTCGAGACGATCAGTCCTCCGATGACGGCCCGGCCCAAAGGGGCCGTCTGGCGCGCACTTTCTCCAATCCCGAGTGCAATGGGGATCATCCCAGCTATCATTGCTCCAGCGGTCATGAGGATGGCCCGCAAACGGCCAAGTCCACCCTCATGAGCTGCCTCAGAGACATGTTTGCCCTCGCGGCGGCTCATTTCGGCAAAAGTGACCAGTAGAATCGAATTGGCCACGGCAATACCAATGGCCATGATCGCTCCCATAAAGGACTGGACATTCATCGTTGTACCTGTGATTAGCAGGAGCAATAAAACTCCGCAAACAACCGCCGGAGTTATGGCAATTACAGCGAAAGCAAGTCTGAAAGACTGAAAGTTGGCAGCGAGCAGTAGAAAAATCACGGCAATGGAAAGGAGCAAACCCACTCGCAAGCCGCTCAGCGTGTCTTGTAGCGCGGGGATCTGTCCTCGCAGCACCACGTTCACTCCGCGTGGGGGATTGCCGGCGCGTTTCAGAGCATCTTGAATTTGCAGCGCCTCTTTTCCGAGTGGGAGTCCATGGACATTTGCAGTGAGGCTAACCACTCGTTGCATGTTATACCGGTCCACCTCTCCCGCAGTGGTCCCGTAATCCACCTTGGCGACGTCGGAAAGCAGCGGTCGCGCCGGACCATCAGTGCCAGAGGGTGGATCCATAATTGGCAGGTTCTCAACATCGGCGATTGACGCCATCTTGGATTCTGGAATTTGGACTTGAATTTGAAAGCCATTACCGCTTCGTGGATCTCTCCAGAAGTTCAGATCGGTTAAGCGGCTGGACGAAGTGGCGCCCACCGCTGATTTGGCAACGTCCGCCATTTCAACGCCCATTTGACCCGCGCGGTCCCGGTCCACGTTAATTTCTAGAGTCGGGTAATCGAGAGGCTGAGCATATTGGAGATCCCGCAGCGAGGGTATTTTTGCCAGTTCCTGGCGAATTTTCTCGGCATGGGCGCGGTTCGCCGCAAGGTTTGCTCCCTGCACTGCCACTTCGATCGGTGTTGGCGAGCCGAAGCTCATCACTTGGCTGATGATATCCGGTGGCTCAAACGAAAATTGGACATTGGGGAACTCTTCCTTGAATTTCCGCCTAAGATCCTCTCTTAGAGACTCGCCAAGGACTCGTGCAGTTGGCTTCAAAGCGACATGCAGGACCGCCTCGTGTTGCCCGCTGGTAAACAGATAGATCGTATTCACCGGGTAATTCGAGGTGGGTACACCAATAAAACCTGTTGTGATCTCGACGTTTTCTGGCCCAACCGTTTCTTTGATCGTGTCCATCACCTTCAGTGCAATTACCTCCGTTCTCTCAAGGCGTGTTCCTGTCGGTGCTCGCAGACGAAGCTGAAGCTGTCCAGTTTCGGTGGAAGGAAACATCTCTGTTCCGATCCTCGGGAAAAGCACGTAGATCAACACTGCGCTCCCGACAGCGTAGCCAGCCAAAACCAGCCAGCGCCACCTTAGAACGGAATTCAGATATAAGGAGTAACGAGATCTGAATTTTTCAAACAAGCCGAGTTGTTCCTGTTTGTGCCCCTGCCGAATGAACCAAGCTGAAAGGACCGGTACGAGCGTGCTCGAAAGTACGTACGACGAAAACATCGCGAAGCCTACAGCCAGCGTAAGTGGCACAAATAACTGCCTTCCAACACCAACCATAAAGAATGCGGGAACGAAAACCGATAAGATACATAACATCGAGAGGAGGCGCGGAATTGCGGTTTTGCGACAGGCATCGAGTACGGATGCCGATCGGGATCGGCCCTCGGTGAGGTGACTATGAATATTCTCAATTTCGACGGTCGCTTCGTCGACCAGGACCCCCACCGCAAGAGCCAGCCCTCCGAGAGTCATGATGTTGATCGTTTCGCCAGCCGCCCAAAGCCAAACGACAGCAGAAAGCAAGGCGACCGGAATCGTCGTCACCACGATGAGTGCGCTTCGCCATTCGCGCAGGAAGAGGAGCACCATCAGGCCAGTGAGAATGGCCCCTAGGATTCCCTCACGGACTAAACTGCGGAGCGCGTTCACCACATACACGGACTGGTCGAACACCAGATCGATGCTCACGTCTTCCGGAGCGGCGTTGCGCATCGCAGGGAGCGCTTGGCGTATCCGCTGGATAACAGCCAGGGTGGAAGCATCAGCCGTTTTGGTGACCGGAATATAGACGGTTCGTCGTCCGTTGACATGGGCGTACCCGACGACGAGATCGGTGCTGTCCTGGATGGTCGCAAGATCCCGTAAATAAACCGCGGGACCTTGACCGGTTCGAACTGGAGTATCCAGCAGCTCCTGGATATTCCCGCCTAGCGATGTGTTGGTCGATGCAATGCGGATCAAATCGCCCGTGCGAACATTCCCAAACGGGACCACGGTCGTAGCGCGATTCACCAACTGAATGATTTCCTCAGGTGAAAGGCGATAGGCTCGCAAACGATCCGGATCGACGTTGATGACAATGGTTCTCTGGCTGCCCCCGAACGGGGGCGGTGCGGATACTCCGGGAAGAGTGGAGAAGATGGGCCGCACACGGTTCAGTGCGATATCCTGCATTTCACCCAGACTGCGTATGGGACTGGAAAAAATCAACTGGGCCACGGGCACACTGCCGGCGTCGAAGCGCATGATGAACGGAGGCACAGCGCCTGGCGGCATGAACGCCCGCGCGCGGTTCACGTATCCGATGGTCTCGGCCATCGCACGGTTCATGTCAGTTCCTTCATGAAAAACAAGCTTCATGAGAGACATGCCTTGGATGTTCTTGGATTCCACGTGCTCCAGCGCGTTGATAAACAGAAAGTGATACTCGTAATAGTAGGTAAGGTAGCCCTCCATCTGTGAGGGCGACATTCCGCCGTATGGCTGGGCCACATAAATGGCTGGAGCCCCAAGTTGCGGGAAAATATCTACGGACATCCTTCGAAGAGCAAGCGCGGAACCCAAAGCGATCGAAAGCACGACCACTAAAATCGTTATGGGCCGCCGCAGGGCCAAATGTACGAGCCACATGCTATTGGCCTCCTCCTGATTTTTCTCTTAACACTTTGAAAAAAGGTTCCAAGTCCCCTTCGGCAGCGGCAACGGACGCGGCATTATGCCAAACCGCCAACCTTGCTACAGAATCGTCAATTTCCGCCTGCACCAGCAAGCCTTGCGCATCAGCGACTTCTGAGATTGTTGCGAGGCCGGCCCCATAGCGCGCGCCCGCTTGGGCTTCACCCGCGCGCGCCGCCTCCAGTTCTTTCGGAGTCTCCTCAGATACACGTCGCGCATTTTCTAGCGCTATCTCCGCCTCCGCAAATTGCCGCTTCAGCCCTTGGAGAGTGAGGTCGTAGCGCGCCTCCTCGGTTCGTTTGTTTGCGTTCTCAATTCCTTGATTAGCACGAATCGAAAAGATATCCAGCAAAGGGAACGTGACCGTCAGGCCGACAGCCCAGTTGCTTCGGTCGAACGCGAGTCCGTTTGCGCCTCCCTCGACAGTTCCGTCCGTATTCGCCCCTGTGCCGCGACCGTACACCGTCGATTGAAAATCAAATTTCGGGTAGTAAGAGCGGCTGAGCGCGCGCGACAGGGCTCTTTCTTCATCCACCTTAGCGCTTTGGGCGGCAGCCAGCGGATGAGTCGAAAGCTGAGGCGCCGGTTGCAATGCTTGCGGTGGAGGACCCAAGAGCGGCCCTGGAGAAACTTCGACTCCGCTCCCTGCAATTCCCAGGGTTTCTGCGAGGATCGCGCGGCTGATCTCTTGTTGTTGCTGATCGCGAATCAGGTTGATGCGGGCTCGAGCAAGTTCTGCGTCAGATCGAGAAGCATCAGCGCCGGGCCGCAGTTGATTCGCTGCAAGAGCGTGAATGTTCCGCGATAGGACTTCTCTCCGATTTACGTCAGCCTCGGCGGCGTGGACGTTTTGTTCCGCGGCAAGCAGAGTTAGGAATGCATCCGTCACTGCCACGGCAACATCAAGACGCGTCAGGGATGCTTCCGTCGTTGCACGGTTTTGATTTGCCTTGGCTGCATCCACCTTCGCGCGTCGATAGCCGAAATCGAGAGGCTCCCACGAAAAGAGGAGTCCGGCAGCGCTTCCCCACACGGAATCGCCATTTGCAGTTGGAAGCACCGGGCCCGAAATCGGAGATATAACTGCCTGGGGCAACAGTAATCCGAATACATTGTTCCGCGTGGCTCGATTCGATTGCCATAGCAAATCGGCGCGTGGCAGATAGCTGGTGCGAGTGAGAGCTACGGCGCTCTGCGCCGCGGATTGTTGCTCAAGCGCGGCACGCACTGCAGGGTAGTTCTTCAAGGCAAACTCCACTGCCTGTTCGAGAGTAAAGGTCTGTTGTGACTGGGCCGTTCCCTGCGCATTCGCAGCTTGGCCATGGGCGAACCGAGGGACGCAGAATGCCCAGAAGAGGATTAGAACGGCTATGAACCAGTCTCTGGACCCATTCATTGAGTTTTTTCAGACCTCCCTGTTGAGATCTTCCACGGAACTTTCCTGCTGCTCACCGCAAGGAACGGTATAGACCTTCAGTCAACTGCATCCCGCGATCTAGAAGTTCCTTGTCACTCAAACCTTGTTGCGCCCAACCCTTCATGATCTCGTCCAGTCCGAAACCTTCTTTCCGGCCAAACTTGTCATCCAATAGGTCCGCATCGTGAACGATCTGAGCCATCACGAGCACTTTGGGGTCGCGCACCCGAAACTGCTTCTGCAGCGTTTCAAAAGTGCAGTCCTCGCCGCGATGCCCAAAGCCGTCGCCCTCATACATGTCAAATGGCACTGCACCCGCCGGCTTTTGGTCCTCACTTGAAAACGCGAACCGCGCCTTTGGATCTACGAACTTACGAATCAGCCATGCGGATGTCACGCGATCAACACCCGGCCGCGGCCTCGTAACCCACACCTGATTTCTGTAAGCTGCGCGAGAAACGGTGCTGATTTCGGAAAGCGCGGGCTTGGATTGCAGGTCATTTAAAGCACGCTCCACTTTTTCTCGAAGGGGGCTGCCAAAAAAATCGATGGAAACAACCTCCTGAAAGCGTTGCCGAAATCTCGTGATCCGCGCTGATGACCGATTTTCACCGACTGCCGTGGCCGTCTTATGAAGTTCATCGAGCAGCATCCTA
>Ga0099830_10001749_pt1 | contig 11199 bp, 8 predicted proteins | sample CZO8metaG_4_FD_79337 | JGI IMG/M metagenome (GOLD analysis project Ga0099830, IMG submission 79337) | Vadose zone soil microbial communities from the Eel River Critical Zone Observatory, Northern California, USA - CZOApr15con2H3.8 metaG | ecosystem: Environmental > Terrestrial > Soil > Vadose...
CATTTCGCGCTCAGAAGCTCCGTAGCGACGCCCGGTCAGTAGTAAAGCTTCAACGCCAGTTGCATGATGCGCGGATCGCGTGTGCCGATGATCTGCCCAAAACTGCGCGATTGCCTGGTAAGTCTGACTAGATCGAAGTTTGTATGGTTGAAGATATCGAATGCCTCCGCTCTAAATTGAACATTCACGTTCTCGCGCACTTTAGTGTTCTTGAAGAGTGAGAAGTCCCAGCGCTGGATGCCTGGCCCGCGAATGGAACCACGCGGGGCGTCGCCCGGAGGTCCGGCAGCCCTTGGAAGGTTTACGAACGCTGCGGTGTTGAACCACTGGGTAAACGTATGCGGAGCGCTAGCATTGGGATTGCTGACCTGGTTCGGCCGGCGCCCAGCGACGCTGTTTGGATCCAAGAGTCCGAGCCCGGCAGGGTCGATCCTTGTGCCGCCCGTCGCTGTTAGCGGCAATCCGCTATTTGCATAGACGATCCCTGAAACTTCCCAACCTCCGAGCAAGTGACCAGTCAGCCCTTGCTGGCCTCTCTGGAATGGCAACTCATAGATGTAGCTGGCGGTTAGGACGTGCCGCCGGTCTAGCTGACTTTCCCCGCGTTCCGCAGCGAGGTTGTACGAATTCTGCGGGGAGCGGAAATCGGTTTGCGCGTTGGTAATCCCGTGTGAATAGGTGTAATTCGCTGCGATCTGGGAATTTGTTGTAAAGCGTTTCTGGACGCTTATCTGGAGCGCGTGATAATCGGAATCAAACCGCGATGAAAAAACGTTTATGGCGTCGTACCCAAGGAATGGTCGGACGCGGTTCAAAAGTTGAGTCCTCGCGTCGTTGATCGGCGCCGTGATACCGGCCGCCACGTAGGCCAGAGGTATCGGCTCATTGATATCGATCCTCCCGACCAGGTGCGTCCCTTTGTTTCCGAAATACCCGATGTCTACGAAAAGCTTCGGTCTTACTTCGCGCTGCACGTCAAGACTCCATTCCTGCACGTACGGCTGCTTCCAGTCCGATTGCTGCGCCGTAATAGCAGGGGGCAGCAAATTTAAATTCGGAACGACACTGCCGGGGTTGTTGAACACGGTATTGCTGATCGTCACATTCTGAACAAAAGGAGGATTGGAGAACTCTCCATTTTCCTGCGTGCCGACAGACGGGGAGTCAAAAAATATTCCAAAACCCGCTCGAATCGACGTCTTGCCGGTCTTGAATGGATCCCATGCAACGCCAATGCGCGGTCCAAAATCCAGAGTGTCGTGTCGGGCCACTTCGTCCCCGAAGGGAGAGTTCTGCCCTCCGACAATGATGCCGTTTAGCGCCGTTCCCGTGCCGGCCACGATTTGGCCGTTGCTAGAATTAATCTGCGGGGCCTTTGTCTTATCGAACCTCGCCGGATCGAAGCCGGTGGCCTGGCCGTTGGCGTCCGTGGGCTGGTTAAACCGGGAATACCGCATACCGTACGTTACCGTTAGGTTTGATTTCCAGCGAAAACTATCCTGTGCGTATAGCTCCCATTGACGCTGGCGGATCTCCGCATGGAAATCGGAATTATTTTGCGTAAACGATGCAACGTTTCCCAACAGGAAATTCGCCCATTCTTGCTCGAGGGTAGCTTTTCCCGCCGTTCCCGTTGGAGTTGGACTTGTGTCGTCGAAGGCAAAGGTTCCTTCGTTGCCCGATCCCGCGTTTTCCGATTTCTGATACCAGTTGTATTGGAAACCGAACTTAAACGTGTGCTTCCCATGGCTGATTGACACGTTATCGAACCAGTTGTGATTGCGGTTAAAGTCCCGGTAGGATCCGAATCCGAACAAGCCCGTGGAATCATTGAAGTTCAGATCCGGCACGCGCGGTACTTGCGCCGTGAACGCCAGTTTTATCGCCGAAACTACATCCGGAGAATTCTTCGCCGCTCCCAACCCGATGGGATCGCTCGTTACTCCCCCATAGGAATAGTTGTACCCGGCCTCATTTACAACCTGAGACAGAAACGTGGATGTGCCCCGGATTGTAAATTGGCGTCCTGGCGAATTCGTGCTCGTCGTGGCCACTCCCGGCAGCGCGGAGCCGGTGAACACTCCTCCCGGTTCCGTCGTGGGGATGCTGTCATTCTCGAACCGGCCCATCAGCGCCAGCTTCGGACTGAAGATGTGATCGATTTTCACGATCTCCTGTCGAAGGTTGAATATGTTGCGCGCCACGAAGGGAACGTCTACGCCCGTTCCATCTGCGTTCCCCAGCGGCGGCAGCAGGGGCAGCTTGGTCGTGTTGTAGATATCCTTTATGTACGCCGCCGCCGCCGCGTTGAACTGCGCGGGCAGGATTTGGTGGGTCTGCTGTGTACAAACCCCGGTGACGGGGTCGTGTTGCGTGCAAACGAAAGACAAGAAATTGCCGGCAACATTTGCTTGCGATGGAAGAGTGGGATCAAAATTAGTGTAGGTGATCACCCGGCGAACTTCTTCCGAGAAAAAGAAGAACGTCTTTTTCTTGTCCGCGTTGTAGACGCCCGGAATGAATAGCGGCCCGCCGATGGTGCCTCCGAAGTCGTTGTACCTCAGTGGTGGCCGGGGAATACTGCCCCGATTATTGAAAAACGAATTCGCGTTGAATACATTGTTCCGGAAGAACTCGTAGAGATCGCCGTGGAAGGCGCTTGTCCCCGAACGCGTGATTACGTTGATTTGCCCACTTGAGCTCCGCCCGTATTCCGCGTCGTACTGCCCGCGGATTACTCGAAACTCCTCGATGGAATCCACGCTCGGGTAGGACAGCAGCGTCAGATTGGCCCCGCGATCCACGTTGTCCGCGCCGTCCACCGTCCAGTTGTTCTGCGTCGGCCGCCCGCCGTTTACAGAAAAGTTGATTTGATTGGATGTGCCAAGGGGGTTCGAGACTCCGACATACAGCTGGTCGGACGCAAGGTTCGTGGAAACTCCCGGTGTCAGCGCCACCAGTTGCTCGTAATTTCGCGTGTTGATCGCCAGTTCGCGGATTTGTGTCCCGCTAATCAAGCCCGAAGCCGTAGCCGTTTGCAACTCAACAGGCGACGCCTCCGCCAGTACCGTAATTGTGTCGGTGACCGCGCCCGGTTCCAAGGAAAAATTCACCGTGAGGTTGTCATTGACATTCAGCGTGAGTCCGTGCCGCTCGATTTTCCTGAAGCCCGGGGCCTGTGCAATCAGCGTGTAGTGCCCTATCAGAAGAAATGGCGCCACATACTCGCCCTTATCGTTTGTAGTCAGGATCCGGATGACTACGTCGTTTTTGTCCGCATTCTCAACTGTCACCGTGGCCCCGGCAACCACTGCTCCCGACCGGTCCGTCACCGTGCCGACGATCGACCCCGTTATTTCCTGTCCAAATGCTGCTCCCCCTGACAGGCCAAACAGTCCCAGGACTGCGAGCGCAACCATTCTGATTCGCATTAGTTCCTCCCCCTGAAATTCCTGCCGTCTTGTCTCGTCAACCGGTTCACGATCTTGAAGCGGTCGCCTCGGTACGTGGATTTCACAAACTCCACTGGTTGCCCGTCCTGAACGTAAGAAGTGCGCGTAATCAGGAATACCGGACTCCCCTTGGCGATGCGCAACAATTTCGCCGCTTCCGCATTTGGCAGTCCCACCTCGACCACCTCGTCTGCTGCATGGATTCTGATCCCGAAGCGTTCCCAGAGCGTCTTGTAAAGCGAGGCCTTGGGCTCAAAGGTCTCCGCCAGGCCGGGACACAATCGCGCCGGCAGGTACGTGCATTCCACACATACCGGAGAGTCGTCGGCAATTCGGACTCGCCGCAAACGAATTACTTCTTTCCCGGCCGGCAGCCGCAGCGCGCATGCGGTTTCCGGATCGGCAGGCACGCGCCCGCAAGCGAGCAGCCTTGAACGCGGCTGCGTCCCGCGTGCCGCCATCTCTTCGCTGAAAGACAAGACCTGGCGAAAATTCTTCTCCAGTTTGGTCCCGGAAACGAACGTGCCTTTGCCGCGCTGGCTGTAGGCGACGCCCAGATGGCACAGCGACTTCACCGCCTGCCGGGCCGTCATGCGGCTCACGCCCAGGCGCGCGGCAATTTCCTGCTCCGAGGGCACGGGTTCGCCGGCCTTCAGCGCTCCCGAGCGTACTTGCTCGAGCAGATGCTGTTGGATCTGATAGTAAAGAGGAACAACGCTGTGACGGTCGAGCGTTGCCGCATTCACCCGGCACCCCACTTGTATAGACAACCAGTCATATAGACTTCCTCTTCCGACTTGTCAACCGGAAAAATCCTTGGCCAGCGCGGCGCCTCTCCTCCCCCGATTCCGGTGTGCTCGTGCCGCACCTAGCCACTCGCCTGGAGTCCCATTGATGGCTCGCAACCTCACTTTCGCATCGTGGTTGCGCTGTCTTTTCTCGTTTCGGTCTGCCCGGGTTATGTCTCGGTATCACGCAATAACTTGGGGTTTGGACATTTCGTTGACGGGCGAAGAGAAAGCGGCAATACTGGCGAACGATGATTGGCCAGCTTCGCGGACGGCTTGCCGAAAAAAGACCGAATCAAGTGATTGTGGACGTGGGCGGCGTGGGCTACCTGGTGCACGTGCCGCTCTCGACGTACGCCGCGCTCGGCGAGCTGCACACCGAAGTGACCCTGCTGATCCACACCCACGTGCGGGAAGATGCGCTGGCGCTGTATGGGTTTGTTTCCGCGCGGGAAAAACATTTTTTTGAGATGCTGCTTTCGGCTTCCGGCGTGGGGCCGACGCTGGCGCTGAAAATTTTGAGCGGGATGAGTGTCGAAGAACTCGTGCCGGCGATTCGCGGGAGCGACCTGGCGCGGCTGACGCGAATTCCCGGCGTGGGTCGCAAGACGGCTGAGCGCATGGTGGTGGAGTTGAAGGACAAACTGGAAGCCGTGGCCGTCGAGACGGAGAAACCGGCGGCGTCTTCGCCTGCGGGAATCGAGGCGGATGTCATTTCGGCGCTGGTAAACTTGGGATACGACGGCCGCGCCGCGGAAACCGCGGTCGCCGATGCGAAGCGCGAAGCGGGCGCCGGAAATTTTGAGAAGCTGCTGCGCGGCGCATTGCAGTCGTTGAGTGCGCCAAAAGGCCGCGCCGCACGCGGGGCTTGAAAAGAGAAACGAGCAGAAGAGGATAACGCAGAGACGCCGTGACCCGGTCGGGACAGGCACCGTGCGCAGAGGAAACGCAGAGAAGAATGGCGGATGGAACGGCAAAGCGGATGATGCAACACAGGCAGCCAGAGCGAATTGTGTCCGGGCAAGCGTTCGACGAGGACGCCCGGATCGAAGTGAGCGTGCGGCCGAAGCGCCTGGAAGAATATATCGGGCAGAAACGCGTCAAGGAAAATATTCAGATTGCGATAGACGCGGCGCGGAGCCGCGGCGAGGCGCTGGACCACGTGTTGCTCTACGGACCGCCCGGCCTGGGAAAGACCACGCTGGCGCAGATCATCGCCAATGAATTGAACGTGCCGATCAAGACCAGCGCGGGGCCACTGCTGGAGCGCAAAGGCGACCTGACCGCCATCTTGACATCGCTCGAAAAAAAGGAGGTTTTCTTTCTCGATGAAATTCATCGCTTGCAGCCGGCGGTGGAGGAAGTGCTCTATCCGGCGATGGAAGATTTTCGCGTGGACCTGATTATCGGCCAGGGTCCGGGGGCACGGATTCACCCGTTTCCGCTGGGGCACTTCACGTTGATCGGCGCGACGACCCGCGCGGGATTGATTACCGCGCCGCTGCGCTCGCGCTTCGGCATCGTGCACCGGCTGGATTTTTACGAGCCGGCGGATTTGCTGATCATCATTCACCGCTCGGCGAAGATTCTTAACATCCAGATGGATGAAGGCGGCGCGGAAGAAATCGCCGGCCGTTGCCGCGGCACCCCGCGCATTGCGAACCGCTTGCTGCGGCGCGCGCGCGATTTTGCGGAGGTCCGCGCCGCGGGGCGCATCACCCGCGCCGTGGCGCAGGAAGCGTTGCAAATGCTGGGGGTCGACGAGAGCGGCCTCGATGAAGTGGACCGCAACCTGATGATCGCGCTGCTCGACAAGTATGCCGGCGGCCCCGTCGGCGTGGGCACGCTGGCGGCGGCGCTCTCCGAGGAAGAAGACGCCATCGAAGAAATGTACGAGCCTTACCTGATGCAGATCGGCATGATCGACCGCACCCCGCGTGGCCGCGTCGCCACCGCGCGCGCTTACGAATACTTCGGCCGCGAACTGCCGAAACGCCAACCAAGACTCTTCTGAACATTTCGGCTGCGAACGGCTGAACTCGGAGAGAGCAGAATAAGGCGATCTCTGGCAGGTGGAAGAGCACGGCCAGGATTGGCTGTGCCACCGTGACGGTTCCTCCGTCGCGATGCTCCTCAGGACAGATTTTTTCGGGTGCGGGCGTATTTGAGGGCGATCAGGCCTTTGGAGAAGGTTTTGTATTCGACGAGAGAGAATTCGCGTTGCGGGAAGCCGCTGGGAAGAGCGGGATGAGAGAGCATGGTTGAAAAAACAGTGTACTTGTCGCTGGGATCGAATGTCGGAGACCGTGCCAAGAACTTGCGCGCGGCGATTGCGGCGCTGGCAGAGGCGGGCGTGCGCGTGACCAAAATATCTGCGTTTTATGAGACGGAGCCGGTGGACTTCCTGGAGCAAGCGTGGTTTTTAAATTGCGCGGTCGAGGGAGAGACGGGCGTTCCGGCGCTGGATTTGTTGCGAGCCCTGCGTGGAATCGAATTGCGATTGGGGAGCAAGAAGCTGGTGGCGAAGGGGCCGCGACTGATTGATATGGACATTTTGCTTTACGGCCTGGAGACTATTGACGCGCCGGAATTGCAGGTGCCGCATCCGAGAATGCATCTGCGGCGATTTGTGATGGTGCCGCTGGCGGAGATCGCGCCGGACGTTATGCACCCGGGGATGAAAATGACTGTCGCACAGCTGCTTGGACAGACGCCCGATCGCAGCGACGTGCAAAAGGCAGAGTAGGGGCGCCCGCCGCGGCGGCCGCCCCTACTTTCGGCGCCCAAAAAATCCGTTAGCTGGTGCGATGCAAGAGCAGGCGGTGCAGCGTGATGGTTTTGGGCTGCAGAGCGTCAAGCTCGATCTGGGCGAGCTGGCCTTCCTTGATTTCGCGCCAGCGGTAGACGCCGGGCTCAGTTTCCTGAGTTTCGCGGCCGTTCAATCGGCGCAAGAACTCGCTGGCGTTTTCGCGCGAAGCGGCCTGGCGGTACGTGGGACGGGTGAGGGCTTCGACGGCATAGCTGCGCAGAAGTTTGCGCCAGTAGTGATCGAAGAGATCGGCGGAGGCAAAGATATCGCTCCAGGCAACTTCGCCGCCGTAGGCCACGACCACGCCGACGACACGTTCACCCTTTAGACCGGAAGTGGCACTCGCGAATCGGCGCTGCACCTCGTTCACGAAATCATCGATGGATACGCCGACGGCGCGAGACTGGTAAATTTTCTCGTACGCCTCGGTGTGCGCGTCGGAATTGATGGCGCCTTGTATGCTCGGCCGAGATAGGCGAGCGGCGGGAGCGGAGGGCGCCGCCTTCGAGTTGGTGCCGTTACGAACGGATTCCCAGACTTTGGTCTGGGCCTGATCAACGGCGGCGCTTTCGCGGACGCTGGGATGAACGATGGTGAGCGCGGCGGCGAATTGCGAGCTGCCGGTCCAGCGGCCGTGCTCGACGCAGAAGACGTCCAGAGGGAGCGGAGGTGCGCCAGCGGGAACGATGCGGTCCTTGCCGATGACGCGGTCCTGCTTTCCGCCGCTAACGAGTTCGCCCGCGAGGAGCAACAGCGGGCGGCGGCTGAGATTGATCAGGACAAGCTGGTTAACGGCAGCGCCGGTGGCGGGCTGCGGAATGTATACGGGGCGGCCGTCGCGACCGCGAACCATGGTTTCGGAACCTTGCTCGCGAACGAGTACCTCACCATTGGCGAGACCATCTTCGAGGGTGAGGAAGGGGCTGGTGTCCTGGCTGAAGGTGCTGGCGACTGGGAAGACAGAAATGTTCTCGTAGGTCACGGGATCGAGGAGCCGCCAGTCACCCTCGGGCCGAGACGATGGAGCGGCAGGTAAGCCCGGGGCCGAGCCGACAAAAGCCAGGCCGCCGAGCGCGGTGATACCAAGCAATCCGCCGATCAGGGCGGCGAAAATCGAACGTTCCATGAGAGCCTCCTTTGTGTGAACCCCGATCCGGTCAGAGCGAACCAGCGAGGACACGACTCGGGATTAGAACGGGGAGGGGAGAATTTCTTGCACGGAGGGAGTTCTTAGTGGTTAGTTTTAAGTTCCCGGTGAAGAAGGAGCCGGCCGGGTGAACCAGGTAAGGTGGGGGGATAAACCAGAGTCCGAGACTGCGAACTAACGACGAGGAATTGAGGTCTAAGAACGGAAAACTTAGAGCTAAGAATTGGGAGCTGGGTACTGAGAACTTCCAGCGCCCCATTCAGCGGTTGGGGTCGCCGAGGTTGATACGAGGCTTGTTCCGCTTGGACTTGGAGGCTTCGTTTTCCTGTTTCTCGTATTCGGCGAGTTCCTCGTCGGTGTAAGAGAAGGAATCGCGCGAGGCGAACATGGAGTTGGAACGTCCGGCTAGTTTTTTCTTCTTGCGCAGGGCGCCGAATTCGTGGCGGACCTGACGGATGGGACCCTCGATGGCCTTGACTTCGACGAGCAGATCGCTGACTTTTTCGAGAAAGTCGTGAAGATGATAGGGGCGAAGCACGTAGGGGAGTCGCGCGGCTTCCAGATGGACAATGTATTGGCTGCTGGCTAGTTCCGGGATGAGATACAGGACGCGGATGCGGCCACCATCAGCCGCTGGAACGCTGGCCAGCTCGCGCAGAGTGACGAAGGCGGGACCTTCCACTCCCATCAGGGCCACATCGGCAATCACGAGAGACCATTCCCCAGTTTTGAGCTCAGTAAGGAGCATTTTGGTGTCGGGGACGATGCGAACGCGCCATCCCTCAGAGTCCAGGATCTGCTTGACCGCACTCCCACCCTGGGTATTGTCGTCGAGGACAAGAATGCCGACCTGCTGAAGAGAGGGTGTGGGACTAGTACTCACAATACTTAGTATAGCGCAAGAAGCGCAACTTGAGGGGGCGAGTCAACCGCCTGCGACGTATCGGGCAAGGGTGGTCGGGCCCTTCCTGGAAGGCGTGGGGCGAGACAGCTACTGTCCCACTACAAAGTTGCTGCCAGTGAGAGAACGCTGCACACTTGTGCCGTCCCAAAAAATTCGATAGATGCTAGGACGATGCGAGGAATCACTCCCAGCGAAGAAGACCTGAAGGCCGTCGCGCGACCACTCGGCAGCGCGGCCCGCCTGGCCAGGGGGGCAGAGAACGACGCGGCGCATCGAACGCAGCTCGTAGAGGAAGAACCCTGCTGCCAAACCCATCGAGTCGACAGGGACACCAGCAGGGGCCGTTGCGTAGTCGGCGGAGACTAGAAGCAGGTCCGGATTGTTGGGGTGGACGCGAATCGAGTCAGAACTCATTATCTGGAATGTGGAACCGTAGATGTCTTTGAGAGCCACGGCCTGCGGCAGGGTCTCTTCACTGAGCCAATAGGCATTTAGCATATCTGTCGCCAGGATCGTGTGATTGTCGATCCAACCGTGCAGTGCATTTACAGGCTGTTGAGAAAAGGACACGGCCGATTCCGGGTTGCCTGCAGGGAATGACCAGACCTGCCACGAGCGATCCAGAGCTTTAAGAAAAGCGATGCGGCGGTCATCGGGTGACCAGAAGGCCTGCCGCACCAGACCGTGTACCATATCCAGCGATTTGCCGGTCTCAAAATCGTAAAGAACGATAGTTTGGTCAGGACTGGCCCTTGAATCGGAGCGCGTATAGAGAAGCTTCTTACCGTCATGGGAGAGTGCCAGTTCGATACCGGCTGGCGCTGCAATCTTCTTCGTCGAGCCGCGACTAAGCACAACGCTGCCCGCTGAATTCAGGTAAGCAACAGCTACGGGAGGCTTGAAGTTGGTGATGGTTGGAGCGGGTGGCTTCTTTTTATCGGAATCTTCCTCGTCGTCGGGTTGATTGTTGATCTTGGGGAAGAGTTCGGCGGCAATGCGGGCACAGCCTTTAAGGGAGCCGATCTGTGTGTGATCTACGGAGGCTCGGAAGGAGTACCTTCCGGAGGACGGCGCGGAAGTGAGCGTATCGTTCTTGGCATCGGTACAGGCTTCTCGCGTCAGGTGGACGGCGACCGGCGCGCCGGTGGCGGAATCTCTCGCGTGATAGGTCCAGGAATCGGCGGCGGCTTCGTGAGTGACATCGGCCGGTTCGAGAGGGATTGGCGGATACCCCGGGCGATCCAGGCGTTCCGGGCCTTTCTGGCCGATGCGCAGGCTCCAATTGGGATCGTTGCCAAAAGCAAGGATGAGAATGGGGTAATGGGTCGATTGCGGGGCGGGAGGACCCGCAGGCAGCTTCTTTGCAGGCCGAGGATTCTGGCCGAGGGCGATCGAAGGAAGGCCAGCAAGAAACAGGGATGCCACGAGCAAAGCGTGCTTGTGCCCTTGAGGCATAAATAGAATGGCTCTCCAGGACATTGAGGATACCCCGTGAGGGCTGGGGAGGCAATTGTCTGAGAGGTTTTGCGAGGTGGTGCCGTATCCAGGGCGGCACGATGGGAAGAGGGGAAGTAGGTGCATGACAGCTGGACGAATAAAAAGCGAAAATAATGCTTGACTAAGCGAAGGAAAAGCGAAATACTGCGGCGTGCTTCGAGGTGGGCTATGTCTCCAGTGCACTCCTCATCGGCGCCGGGTTTTCGGAGTCGGCGCCGCCACGTCTTACCAACCACAGTAGAACTCTTTCCCGAGTGCCCTGAAGTAACAAGCCCAATGAAAGTGGTCCAAAGCCCTGCCCCGGTTGCGGACCAATTGACTGGCGACCGTAAAACGGTCGACAGCGGCAGCAGTTCGAATCGCCCGACGACGGATTGCCCCCCGGCGTTCAGGACCCAGCACGGAACCCAAAACCGTGAAGCAGGTCCGGTTCGAACTGATGCCGCCCCGCTGGTAGGCATTGCCCGCCTCGCAGCAGCGTCTCCGCTGGCGGACACGCGGCGGAAGTCCGCCGAGAAGCCGGAGTATTTTGTGCTGCCGGTGAAGTCGATCCTGAACCGGTGCGATTCGAAGCGCGTGCCGTTCGAATGGACGATTAATCC
>Ga0099830_10001754_pt1 | contig 11188 bp, 9 predicted proteins | sample CZO8metaG_4_FD_79337 | JGI IMG/M metagenome (GOLD analysis project Ga0099830, IMG submission 79337) | Vadose zone soil microbial communities from the Eel River Critical Zone Observatory, Northern California, USA - CZOApr15con2H3.8 metaG | ecosystem: Environmental > Terrestrial > Soil > Vadose...
CAGCGCCAGAATTCCCCAGCGCTCCCGCCGTTGAGACATCCAATCTTTCTTGTAGGCATCGTCTCCGGACAGGTAATCCACCTCTGTGACCTTGTCCACGTCCAGAGCATGCTGAAAAAGCGTGGCGGAAAGAATTGTGCCCACGGACAATTCCCCGAAACGTTCGTCGTAAGCAAGTTTGTAGATCAACGCGTTTCCGTGGTGCACGATCCAAAGCTGAGCTGCGGCCGGCTCGCCATCCACGTAGAGGATTCCGAGGCGCAACGCTCCCATCGCCGCGCACATGCGGATGAGTCCCGGAACGAATTGTGGGTAGGGCTCAGGCTGTTTCCAGCTTGAGATATAAACTTTCATATAGGCATCAATTGCGGCATCCAGCCCCTGCCCCCCGGTCACGATTTCTATTTTCGCCCGGCCCGTCTTTTCAAGTTTCTTTCTTTTGCGGTGCAGTGTGTTCTTCAGCACGGAGGGCAGGCTTTCCAAATATTGTGCGAAACTCTGTCCATTCACGGGCAGGTACCAGTTGCCAAAAGAAAAGAATGTTTGCACGACAAAGCCGGCCGCCTTAAACGCCTGGACGAGTTCGGGAAATTCTCTCGCGTGGACGTCCATAGGTTTGACTTCAACCGCGTCCCAACGCGGCTTTTCCTGCGCGATTGCTTGAGTGAGGGCTTGGAGGGTTTCGCGTGATTCACCCGCGGAAGCAGTAAGGTGCGGTGCATAAAAGCAGGTGTAATAGTTGGCCAGCGCTTCAAGTTTTCGGGGAGAAGAGATTGAGTTCGAATTGCTCGAGCTGCGCATGAGCAGCATTCCCCCTGGTGTCCCTTCTGCGCCTGCCGCGGCGGCGCCATAAATCCGCACGCGATCTTCAGGGGCCATCGCGGTCTGAATGAAATTTTGAAACCAAGGCAGGGACAGGAAGATACTTTTACGCCCCCCTTCCTCAAAGAGACTCAGGAAAGACTCCGGTAATTCCTCCAATCCCGAGTAGACACGGACGTGACGGAGGACTCCCTCCGCGATCGCCGTGAAGTCCGCGGGCGCCACGCTGGTAATTTGATCTTCGGTCTTTGCCAGAGGAAGGTTCATTCAGTCTTTCCGGTCTTTTTCAGAACGAACGCAGAGAGAGTGCCGAGTGTTTGAAAATTTTCCGGCACCAGCTCATCATCGCTGACCACCATCGAGAATTCGGTCTCGAGAAAGCTCACCACATCCAGAATCCCAAGGGAATCCAGGATTCCCTTTTCAAGCAGGGCCGTGTCTTTCCCGACTCCAGCCTTCCGCGAAAGTGGGAATTTTTCCAGCAGAAAGGAGTGAATTCTCTGTTCGATTGAGCCTATTGTGGTCTGATCCATTCCTTCGTCCTCGATGCTAACTTTCTCTGTCTCCATGCATTAGATACCAATGATCGTCACCCTGATCCACCACGTGATTCGCTGCCCAGGGCAAGGTGAGCACAATGACGGGAGTTGACTCCCGCGGTTGGAATCCGCAATCTTCGAGAATCTCTCGGCCGGCATGCGATCGGAGAAACGGGGCGCTCAGGGTGTTGACGCCACAGCGCCGCATGATTGCAATCGTCTCAACGAGCAGCGCCTTACAAACCTGGTCTTCTTCCGCGAGCAGATCAACTACTGTCGCATCCTCGCCCGCCCAATGATAAATCAGATAGCCACAAAGCCTTCCGTCCTCACGGGCCGTCAGAAATTGATAGTGTCGTTGCGGATGCTGCAAGAATCGCCAATTCAGATAATCGGCGGAGCGGCAAGCGCAGATGCCCATCCGGGGGGCCCATCGGCGGGTGGCAAGGGTGAACTCTTCACCGCACGGGGCCGCCTCTTCCGTAATCGTCCACGCGCTGGATCGGCCCAAGCCGGCATCACGTAAACGCAATGCTGCATTCGCAGCAACAGCCAAAGTGCGGCCGGCCGCTTTGTTGGGAATCCGCTTCTGGATCTCGCGGTCCGCGCGCAAAGGCTTGGCGAAACGGATCGTAGATTCCTGAGGTTCGATTCGGAGTCGTTTGTAGATGGCCAGCATCGATGTACTGGGAAAATCAAAAACAAATCCCGCGCCTTCCCTGGAGAGATCCTCCAGGGAGCTTCTTTGCAGAGCGAGGGCCGGGCCAAGACTTCGATAATCCGGATGGATACAAAAATCGCCCAGGACATAGCCGCGCACTTCTGTTCCACGGCAGTAGATTCGCCGGGGGAATGCAGCCGCAACTCCGACGATCAGGCCTGTCTCAGCCTCGCAGGCCACCCAAGCCCGTGCCATCCCTTCGGGATTCTTTCGGTACAACCACTCGTAACGGGCGTCGTTCGCATCGGGGGAGAGATAGGTTGATAGAAAAGCTGTGAGGGTCGCTCTCTCCCCATTGACATCTGCGAAACGAACTACGTTGGCCATTTGTGGGACACTTCGATTCAGTTTCACGGTCACGCAGATCCGAATATCCTGAGATGTAGAATTCCGGGCCACTGCTCCATATGCTGGCTGGAGATAACGCGACACCTCTCCCCACACGAAGGTAGGCTCGTCTGGTTGGGGAGCACGCTACCTGCCAAAGCGTGTTGTGCTCGTATCTTATTCATGAAATTACGCTTAGCCGAACTCGGCGGCCGCATGTGAATCGCAGGTCCAAGAGTGGGGGCGTCCTCGACGATCGAGCTCTGGCTCCGGGTAGGCCGCGGACGCGAGTTTCAGCTGATTTCCGGGCTAAACCCTTCAATTTCAATCCAAAGAGGTGAGGTTGGAGCAGTCCGAACAAAGGGTCTGGCTGGGAACAAGTATTTCCCATGTGAGTAAGTCGTTTCCCTGGAAAAGAAACTAAAGGGCCGTGAGGGAGTGCATCCAAGACTCGTGCGGTTCTCTAAGTTAATGAAAATAAATATAGTTAATAGAGTGCCAGTTCGCAGGATCTGAGATGCGCCTTTGGATGGTGAGTTGCCTTCTCTCAACGCGAGGACGGTGGCCAAGTGTGCCATCGGAAAGCCGGTCTCCTCATTTTTAAGCTTCGAACTAATCAATACTCGATTTCATGAACCCGGCGCTACTCCCATAGCGCCCCGAAAGAACCCATGCTGAAGATCGGTGGCCAAAACATTCCCATGACGACCAGGGTACTGGTCGTGGGCGACGCGTGTCTGATCTCACTCGGTCTCTGTCTGGCGATTTTGATCCGTTTACATGATTTCCGATCAGCTTTGTACTATCTCCGCCTTCCCGACATGCCATTGCGTTTCGGGATCGTGTTAGTGACATGCGGAATCTCTCTCTATTACAACGATCTCTACGCATCGCGCGTGGTGAATAGGCGCAGCGAGTTGTTTGTTTATCTCTTCCAGGCTGTGGGGACTGCCTGGGTCATTCTCGCCATTCTGTATTACTTGATCCCGGACCACAGTCTCGGGCGGGGAATTGCTGTCCTATCCGCTCCAACCGTTCTGGTGTTCTTGCTAAGCTGGCGCCTGATTTTGCTTGAAGCGGATTTTCTTTTGCCAAGACAACAGCGCGTTCTCGTCGTTGGTACGGGGCCTCTAGGGATTTCTTTGGTTCGTGAGATCCTCCATCGGCCTGAGCTTCACCTCAAGGTCGTGGGCTTTCTCGACGAGAATGCAGAGAACATTGGCAAGTCCTTGGTCAACCCCGGCATCATTGGTGCGACGACTGACCTTGAGGAGATAACGGCGCGCGAAAAGATTGATCGCATCGTGCTTTCCCTCAAAGAGAGACGTGGCCAGACACCTGTAAGAGAACTCTTGCACCTGAAGTTCGCTGGCGTAGCAGTAGAAGATGCTCACACGGTAAGCGAGCAGATCGATGGAAAAATTCGTCTGGAGCATTTGTCGCCAAGCTGGATGATTCTATCGGAAGGTTTTCGCAAGTCCTCACTTTTACTCGCGGCAAAGCGCATGCTGGATGTCCTGGCCTCCTTGCTTCTCCTGCTCTTTGCCCTGCCAATCATGGGAATCGTGGCGCTTGCGATTTGGCTGGAGTCAGGCAGTCCAATTCTTTTCCGACAGGAACGCATCGGATTGGGCGGACGCCCGTTCCAAATCCTGAAGTTTCGCTCGATGAATCACAATGCCGAGGAGCATGGTCCGAAGTGGGCAGCGGAAGGCGATCAACGCGTCACCCGGGTGGGCCGCATCATCCGCAAACTGCGCCTAGATGAGCTTCCACAGGCTGTGAACGTACTGCGGGGCGAGATGAGTTTTGTGGGGCCGCGTCCTGAGAGGGCGATCTTCTGCCGGATGCTCGAAAATGAAACGCCATTTTATGCCTTGCGCTATTCGGTTCGTCCGGGAATTACCGGCTGGGCCCAAGTAAAGTATCAATACGGGGCGAGCATCGAAGAGGCAAAGACGAAGCTTGAGTACGATCTTTTCTACATCAAACACCTTTCGCTGACCTTGGATCTGGCCATTCTCTTTGAAACCGCGAAAGTTGTCTTGTGGCAGCGCGGAGCGAAATAGGGACAGGGAGCAGGGATGCTGGTGGATTTCAGAGGAGCACCTCAGTAGGCCTTCGCAGACTCGAGATATGACACTTCAGAGACAGCGGCGGCGGGCCACAGACACCCTGCTGCTTTCGATATGGGTAATGGGATATCACGCGCTGATTCGGTCCTTTGCGGCATTGCAGCGAGTCGAGCGGCTTCTAGCTGGTTCCAAACGGGAGAGCACTAAAGGGGCTCGCCGGACTTAAGTCATCGAGCAGGACGTTTCGCGACCGAGGGGATATTCAGTGCATAGGTATCTAGTCGGCAGCCTTTCTAGGTCGTGGAGATGACTTCATAATCAGGGAAACTGGTTTCCTGTAGTGTTGGGTGTGTCCTGCGAGTATCCTCTAAACGTCATCGTTTCAACAGATACGAGCAGAGAACGTTTGGCTGGAGCCTTGCTCTTGAGTCTAGGTACTACGGAACGGAGGTAGCGCTTGTATTCTCGGCATGTTTTTGGAGGGGTGGTCGTTTCCCTTTGGTTTAGCTTCCCGGTTTCAGTGCTCGTGGCAGGGCCGTTTGGCAATCTTTCTCCAGCGCTTCAACAATCGACGCAGTCCGGCGCGAGTCCAACTTGGGCGGCCGACAAGAACGCAAAGGATAAAGACGGAAAACAGTCGACGGGCCAGGTCGCAAAGCCGGAATCCCTACCCCAATCGGCGCTGACTCCGGAACAGAGACTGACGTATATCATCGGAGTTGAAGACGAACTTCAGATCTCCGTATGGCGGGAGCCGGAGCTCTCCACCTTGGTGGTTGTCCGCCCGGACGGAATGATCACGCTGCCGCTGGTAAATGATGTGAAGGCGGTGGGACTGAAGACCGAGGAATTGCAGAGTGTCCTGATCGACAAGCTGAAGAACTTTGTGAACGAACCGCAAGTTACTGTAATCGTTCGAGCCATACGCAGCCGAAAAGTCTATCTGGTGGGAGAAGTCGGACATCAGGGAACTTATGCTCTCAATGGGGATATGACGGCTCTGGAGTTACTCGCCGCGGCGGGAGGAGTTGGACCTTTTGCAAAAGCCGACTCCATTTATATTCTCCGCGAACAGAATGGCAAAAAAATACGCATCCCATTCCACTATAAAAAAGCAGTAGCGGGTAAAAGCGAAAACGTCACGCTCCAGCCCGGTGACGTGGTTGTGGTTCCTTGATGGTGTGTTGCCTCAGCCGAATTCTTCGAGGTGAGTGAGAAACATGCAGTCCAAGAAACATCTTCGCATAAGTATCTGGCTGATCTTTTCTCTGATCCTTGCGGCTTTTTTCCTGCCGAATCTGGTATCGGCTCAAGAAGCAGGTCAGGCCACAGGAAATCAGAAGCCTGCGGCACAGGACGCATCAAAGGATGCGGACAACAAGGATGCCGAGCCCGCAAGTCCTTATGCGTTGGCTTGGGCGGATTCGTATATCCGGCAAATCGGAACTTCCGGATTGCTGGCTGGAAACCGGGAAGGCATCGGCTGGGGCAGTCTATACATCCCATCAGCGGGAGTCAGTGGAATTGTGGACCAGTTTGAGGGAACGAACACCACGCCCGGCGCTACGTATACAGCAGCCGTTCTCCAGACTACTGTGGTCTACGATCACAAGATTGGCGCCAGCAGGATCGCTCTCCAATACCAGCCGAGTATGGCCATCGCCGAAGGACAGGTTGTTGGTAATTTTTCAAATCAAAATACCAGTTTGGACTGGCTGATTTACACCCGTCCACGATGGAACGTGAGATTCAGCGATGGTTTTCGTTACTACTATACCCAGCAGTCGGTTGGTTTGTCCTATCTCGACGTGAACACCGTTACGTCGGGCGTGGCCACCAACAATTTCCTCGATGGGCCCGGTCGTTGGCTCTCGAACCATGCCTATATGTCCGTTGCCTACGCCTTGTCCAGGCGATCATCGATTGCAATCACTCCGAACTACACTTTTTCGGAAGCTGGAGCGGGTGTGAACCTGACCCGCGGTTCCTCCTACGGCGGCAGCGTGAGTTGGAACTATCGTACAAGCGAGAGGCAAACAGTCGGTGTCCAATACACGGGCCAGCTTCTCCATGAGGCGGGGCTGGGGACTTCCACTCCGACGACAGGCGCACCGACGGACACGATCTTTCACACCATCGCAGGCACGGTGGGACGTCAACTCAGCGCGACCTTGTTCGCGAGAGGTTCTTTAGGCGTCACAACCTCTGCGCTGGCTCAAAACATGAGGCAGTGGTCTGTTTACGGAACTTTCGGATTAGTGAAGCAGTTGGGGCGATCTTCCATCGGCCTCAACTACTCCCGCGGAGACACACTCTCAAATGGTTTGATCGCCAATCAATATGCGGATCGCGTCGACCTTACGTATCAAAGCCAGATTAGCACAAGGCTTAACTGGTCTGTCGGGGGCGGCTATCTGCGACAGGTTCAATCTGGAGGATTCGCTGGTTGGTATGCAACATCCGATGTGCAATTCCTGCTGGCGCCCAGAGCCGGCCTTTTTGCCACGTTCGATTACTACCGGAAGAATCAGGGAGCAAACGCGAATAACCTGTTCAGTGGCAATCGGAATATCTATTCCTTCGGACTGCGCTGGCAACCCGGTCGCGTAGCCCACTAAAGAAATTGCGTGGTCCCTGCCGGAAGATGCTCTTGCCATCGAATCTAACAGTGTCTGCTTCTTGCGTGGGCCTTATCCGGGGCCCAGGGACCTAACTCATTCTGTATCTATAGATTAGCGCTCGAAGGGAACATGCGGAGATATATGGGAAATGGGTTTCCCTTGGGCGCAAGTCCTCAGTCGATCATCATGTGGCCGAGCGGATGCTTTACCCGTAACTATATGAAAATGGGCTATTTAAATTTTAGCTTTATCAAGCCCCGAAGCGAATCTCTGGAAGATAGCTTGCTAGTAGGGTAGTGTCGGCAATTTGTTGACCGAGCGACCAGCGACTTGGAGGAAGATCTTTGAACGAGCAACCGGCCCTCACCGTATCCGGCGTTGCGGGGATTAACACACAGATTCGAGAGTACTTAGATCTGGCCCGCCGCCGCAAATTGTGGATTATCCTGCTTACTTTGGGTATCTCGGTCTGTATTGCTGTGGTTGCTCTACGCCTCCCGAGTATCTACCGGGCAGAAACTGTAATCCTCGTTGACCCGCAAAAGGTACCCGACAGTGTCGTCCCGACGAGCGTGAGCGGTACTGTAGCTGATCGTCTCTCCACGATCCGCCAAGAAGTCATGTCTCCCACGCAGCTGGGGTTGCTGACCAAGGAAATGAATCTCTATCCCGAATTGCGAGACAAAGTGTCCGAACAGGAACTCGTCTCCCGCATGCAAAAGTCGACGACCATTGAGGTGGTGGACTCCGGGGGGCAGCGGCTCAGCGCGTTTCGCATCGCGTTCACAGACACGGATCCGAATCAAGTGGCGCGCGTTGCCAATCGGCTCGCATCGCTGTTCATCGAGCGCAACCTCAAGGCCCGGCAACAGCATTTCAACGGAACGTCCCAGTTCCTCGAAACCGAATTGCAAGAAACGAAGCGTCAGCTCGAAGAGAAAGAGCACCTTTTGCAGGACGTCAAGAGCCGCTACATCATGGATTTGCCAGAATCCAAGCAGTACCACCTGGAAGCCATGAACACACTCCGGGATCAGTTGCGGAACAGCCAGGATCAGGTGAACCGCGATCGCCAGAGCAAGGTATACATCCAATCCATGGCGGGGATGTCAACGCAGACGATCGATCTCGATCAGCAGGCGACTGCCTCCAAATCTCCTTATCAGGCGCAACTGCAGAAGTTGGAAATGCAGTTAAAGGACATGCAGGTTCGCTACGGGCCAAATTATCCGGATGTTCGCAAACTGCGCAATGAGCTCAATCAATTGAAAGCCAAGGCGGAAAGCGAGAAAACTGGAACAGACGCTCCGGATCCGCAGTTGAGCACGCCGACACATCAAGCTCACAATCCAGTCGTAGAAGCCGAAGTCAACAAACTCGACCAGGACATCGAGGACCAAACCAAGATCCAGACCGAGCTCGAAAAGCAGATCCAATACCACGTCGGCAAGCTGCAGCAAGTTCCGGTGTTCGAACAACAGATCGCCGGGCTGATGCGTGATTACGATACGCTGCGGAACCACTATAACCAGCTCCAAGCCAAGAAACTGGATGCAGTGATGGCAGGCGAACTGGAAACGCATCAAGCCGGAGAGCGCTTCGAGGTCTTGGACCCGGCCATTCCTCCCGATGGGCCCGCGGGACCAAGGCGCGGAATGATGATCATCGGAGGATTGCTTTTCGGACTGATGTGTGGAGTTGGAGTCGCCTTCCTCGTCGAGGTCAGCGATGAATCTGTGAGAAACGAGAGGGAAGCAGCGCAAATCTTCGGTAAGCCAGTGCTCGCGGGAATTCCAAAGATCACCAGCGATAAGGAACACGCCTGGGCCCTTTGGCGGATCGCGAGCTTGACGGCGGGCACCGCCGTCGCAGCCGTCGCGTTCGGCCTGGTGATTTCGCGGTTCGTATCGTAGCGAGCAAATGTACACCACCTTCTACAATCTTCGCGAAGAGCCTTTTCGGCTCACCTCGGATCCGAGGTTCTTTCACCTTGCCGAACCGCATGCGGCTGCGCTGGCTACGCTGGTCGAAGCGGTCATGCGCCGCAAGGGCTTTGTCCTGATGACCGGACCCATCGGAACGGGCAAGACCACCGTCGTTCACACGGCCCTGCAAATCCTCACGGAGAGAGCCGCGACCAATCATCCGATCTCTTCGGCATTCATTCTTAACCCGACTCTCAGCCGCGAGGAATTCCTGGAAATGCTCCTCTCGGAATTTGAGATTCCATGCACGTCAACGAGTAAGCCGGCGCGTCTGTCCGCTCTTCAGCGCATGCTCCTGGAAACGCAAAGAAAGGGCGGCACATCGCTCTTGCTGGTGGACGAGGCGCATTTACTGACGCCCGAGCTCCTCGAAGAGATTCGGCTGTTGAGCAACGCGGATACCTACCAGGAAAAACTGTTGCAGATCGTTTTGTGCGGTCAGCCGGAACTTCTCGGCCTGCTCCGGAAACCCGAATTGCGTGCCCTCCGGCAGCGAGTTGCGAGCAGTTGCTCGCTGCGGCCACTGAGCTTGCCTGAGGTGCGCGCCTACATTGCCGAGCGGCTGCATTCCGCAGGCTTTCGCGGTACGGCTTCTCCATTTCCCACCCAAGTGTTGGAAGAGATTGTCCGGCTTACCGAGGGCGTTCCACGACTCGTGAACCTGCTTTGCGATGCATGCCTGACCATTGGCTGCAAGGCACATCGGCCGATCATCGATCTGGTCATCGTAGAAGAGGCAGCGTCCGAGCTTGGATTGAATGAGACCCACATTGAGCCTGAGATTGAGGTAAAGGGCGTTGTTTCCGGGCACGGGAATGGCGGGAAAGAAGTGGCGGGAGACGCGGTCATCGGGTCGGCGCTTGACCTGCTGATTCAAGCCATGAAGAAGCGCCGTGCTCTCGTCCCCGAGGTAAATGAAGTCCGCCCCGAGATGAGCATCAAGGAACAAGTCGCGGTCGCGGTGAACGCGGTGCACGAAAAAGACCCTGCCGGCGACAAGGTCATCGAATCGGCTGTCGACGTTTTGGTTCAAGCCATGAAGCTGCGCCGTACTTCCACCATGGAGTTATAAATGAGCAAGTTTTTCAATGAAACGCAGAAGGCCAATCAGTGGGCGCAGCAGAAACTTGCGAACCAGGACATGGACGTCAAGGAAATGCTGGAGTCGCTCAAGCAGGGGCCAGCTTCCGACACGCAAATGGCGGACACCCGTCTCAGCCAATGCCGCCAAGTTCATGTAGGAAATGGAAATGCAGCGCGGCTGGTCCTCCATCAGGGAGAAGCATCAAGAGCTGCATTGGAAGCTTATCGGGGATTGCGCACGAGACTCATGCGCGCCCAAGCAAAAAACGGCTTGAAGTCAATCGCGATCACGAGCTCATTGCCTGGCGAAGGCAAGACCCTGACAACCATGAATCTGGGTTTGTGCTACGCGCAGCTTCCTCAGCAACGCGTGCTGGTCATTGATGCGGATCTGCGGACCTGCGGGCTCACTTCGATGCTTGATCATCCGAGCACACCGGGACTGGCGGAAGTGCTGGCTGGCGACGTTAGTCCGGACGAAGCAATCGTGTCTACCAATCAAAAGAACTTGTTCGTTTTGCCTGCCGGGACCGTTTTGTCTTCCCCAGCGGAGCTTTTCACCGGCTCGCGCTGGCAGGAATTCATGGGGCGTTGCAGCGAACTGTTCAAAATCATTCTTATCGATACGCCGCCGATTCTCCCTCTGGCCGATTTCGAGTTGATCAGCGCGGCTTGCGACGGTGTTGTGATGGTTGTACGAGCGCACCACGGGCAGCGGGAAACTCTGCAGAAGACCGCAGGAGCGCTCGATCCAAAGAAATTGCTCGGCGTGGTGTTCAATGCCACCGACGTCAGTGGGAAGGACTACTACGGGCATGGGTATGGTTCCGGCAAGAGCTGACGCGGATTTTCGTCAACGTCCCCATTATTTCCGGGTTAGTCGTGGACACTCTCCAATACAGCCTCGGCCGTATTGGACCGTTTGAGGCAATGCGATGTATCCAAACTTAAAACTACAACTCTTTCGCAGCGCGGTTCGGCAGAACTTCCTGGCTCGTGAGCTGGGGATCGACGA
>Ga0099830_10001759_pt1 | contig 11158 bp, 15 predicted proteins | sample CZO8metaG_4_FD_79337 | JGI IMG/M metagenome (GOLD analysis project Ga0099830, IMG submission 79337) | Vadose zone soil microbial communities from the Eel River Critical Zone Observatory, Northern California, USA - CZOApr15con2H3.8 metaG | ecosystem: Environmental > Terrestrial > Soil > Vadose...
AGACGAAGGCCGTGGCCAAGGCCCGAGCCGCGGCAGCCGCCACCGCGATCGCCGAACCCGCGGTTGTGACCAAAGCTGCCCCTCCGCCGGAGAAAAAGAAGCCTCGCGCCCGAAAGGCCGCGGCCCCAGAAAGTGGCGCGGCCGTCCCGCCCGCGGAAACCGCGCCACCCCTCAAGCACGGGCTAGATGCTCGCGCTGCAAAGCCGAAAGCCGCTGCTAAGACGGCACCTAAAACCGCGGCAGCCAAACCGGCTGCGAAAGCCGCGGCCAAGCCGAAGCGAGCCGCCGCCGCCAAGGCCCGCAAGGACACCAAATCATGAAGCTGCACGACCTGCACGCGCCTAAGCGTGAAACCAAGCGCCGCCTGGGCCGCGGCCCAGGCTCAGGCCGGGGCAAGACCGCCGGCCGGGGCCAGAAAGGCCAGAGCGCGCGCAAGAGCGGCCCGACCAAGCCCGGCTTCGAGGGCGGCCAGCTGGCCCTCGTCAAGCGGCTGCCCTACAAGAAGGGTTTCAAGAACATCTTCAAAATCATGTACCGGGCCATCAACCTGGACCAGCTGGCCCACTTCGAGGACGGCGCCACCGTCGATCCGGAGAGCCTCCAGAACGCCGGACTGCTGGATGCCAAATCCGAGAAGTACAAGCTGCTGGCCCGTGGCAGCGTGGCCAAAAAGCTGACGGTCCGTGCTCACAAGTTCTCGGCCAAGGCCCGCGAGGCGATTGAGGGTGCCGGCGGGTCGATCGAGGAAATCGCTAGTTGATCGATAACGTCCTCAACGCGTTCCGCATCCCGGATCTGCGCCGCAAGCTGCTGTACACCATCGGCCTGCTGCTCGTCTTCCGGGTGGTGGCGCACATCCCGGTGCCGGGAGTGGACCTGGCCAAGCTGCGCGATCTGTTCGCCAACAATCAGCTGCTGGGCCTGCTGAACCTATTCTCCGGCGGCGCGCTGCAGACGTTTTCGGTGGCCGCCATGGGCGTCTACCCATACATCACCGCGTCCATCATCATGCAGCTGCTGATGCCGCTCATCCCGCAGCTCGAGGCGCTCAGCAAAGAGGGCGAGATGGGCCGCAACAAACTCAACCAGTACACCCGCATCATGACCGTGCCGCTGGCCTTCCTGCAGGGCTTTGGCCAGGTCAGCCTGCTGCAGCGCTCGAACGTGCTGACCAACTTCAACCTGTTCAACAAGGACACCTTCCTGCCCAGCTTCGCCCTGCTGGTGGCGCTGACCGCCGGCACGATGCTGTTGGTCTGGAATGGCAAGCTGATCACCGAGAACGGCGTTGGCAACGGCATCTCCTTGATCATCTTTGCCGGCATCGTCGCGCGCCTGCCGCAAGGCATCGGGCAATCGATCGTGTCTGGAACATCGGGCACCAACATCATGGGCCTGGCGGTGTTCGGCATCATCGGCCTGGCCACCATCGTCGGCATCGTGGTCATCCAGGAGGGTCAGCGGCGTATTCCGGTGCAGTACTCGAAGCGCATTCGCGGCACCCGCATGTATCAGGGTCAGAGCACGCATATCCCGCTGAAGGTGAACTCGGCGGGCATGATCCCGCTGATCTTTGCCCTGTCAATCATGATCTTCCCGGGCACGATCGCCAGCTATTTCCAGGCCTCGAGCAACGCCACGGTGGCCAACTTCGCCGGCGGCGTCGTCAACTTCTTTAACTCGCAGACCGGACTGGCCTACTGGGTGCTGTACTTCGTGCTGACCGTCGCCTTCACCTACTTCTACACGGCGGTCACGTTCCAACAGCAGAACCTGCCGGAGAACCTGCAGAAGAACGGCGGGTTCATTCCGGGCATCCGGCCCGGCCGGCCGACCGCCGAGTACCTGAACAAGGTGCTGAACCGCATCACGCTGGTGGGCGCCCTCTTCCTCGGGATCGTGGCCATCCTGCCGTTCTTCGCCCGGACCGCCACGAACATCCAAAACCTGGCCATCAGCAGCACCGGCTTGCTCATCGTTGTGGGCGTGGTGCTGGACACCATGAAGCAGCTTGAAGCCCAGATGCTGATGCGCAACTACCAGGGCTTCATTAAGTGATCGTCGTCTTGTTAGGTGCGCCCGGCTCGGGCAAGGGCACCCAGGGCATTCCCCTGGCCGAAAAGTTGGGGCTGGCGCACGTTGCCTCCGGCGACATGTTCCGCGAACAGCTGGAGTCCGGCAGCGAGCTGGGGTTGCTGGCCGAGTCCTACATGAGCAAGGGCGAGCTGGTGCCCGACGACATCACCATCCGCATGATCGAGGAGCGGCTGGCCAGGCCCGAAGCTGCGAGGGGCGTGATCCTCGACGGCTTTCCGCGCACGCTGGCGCAAGCTCGCGCTCTGGACGAAGCCCTGGCCAAGCAGAACAAGCGCGTCGACGCCGCGCCCTTCGTCGCCGTCTCGACCGAGGAGCTGCTGCGGCGCCTGGCGGGGCGCTGGATCTGCCGCGCCGCCGGCCATAGCTTCCACGCCGTGAGCAACCCACCCAAGCAGCCGGGCGTGTGCGACATCGATGGCAGTGAGCTGTACCAGCGTGACGACGATACGGTCGAGGTCGCTCGCAAGCGGCTGCAGGTCTATTTCGAGCAGACGGAGCCGGTGGTCAACTACTATCGCGGGCGTGGTGTGTTGGTGGAGGTCAACGGCGAGCAGAGCATCGAGGAAGTCGCAAGGGCCCTGGTCGAGGCCCTCAAAAAACGCCTGACCCCAGAATCTCCGGCGGCGGCGTGATCACCATCAAATCGAAACCTGAGTTCGAGATCATGCGCCGCGCCGGCCGGCTGGTGGCTGAGACTTTGGATAAGCTGCAGGCGGCCGTCAAGCCCGGCGTGTCGACGGCCGATCTGGACAAGATCGCTTACGACCACATCACCAAGAACGGGGGGACGCCGTCGTTCAAGGGCTATCACGGCTTTCCGGCCTCGATCTGCACGTCGGTCAACGACGAGGTCGTGCATGGCATTCCCAGCAAGCGGCGTGTCTTGGAGGAGGGCGACATCATCAGCATCGACTGCGGCGCCATCATCGGCGGCTGGCATGGCGATGCCGCGCTGACGGTGCCGGTCGGCCGCACCACCTCTGAGATGGATCGCCTCCTGGAGGTGACGGAGCAGAGCCTGCATGAGGGAATCGAGCAGGTGCTGCCAGGCAAGCGCCTGGGCGACGTTTCGGCGGCGATCCAGCGCTATGCTGAGAAGAACGGCTACTCGGTCGTGCGCGAGTACGTGGGCCATGGCATCGGTCGCCAGATGCATGAGGAGCCGCAGGTTCCAAATTGGGGCACCCCCGGCCGGGGCGTGCTTCTCAAGCAGGGCATGGCCCTAGCCCTGGAGCCCATGGTCAACGCCGGCGCACCCGACGTCCGGGTGCTGAAGGACAACTGGACCGTCGTGACGCAGGACGGCAAATGGTCGGCCCATTTTGAACATACGGTCGCTCTCACCGAGAACGGCCCCGAAATCTTGACAAAACTATGAGGTTGGTAAGCAGTCTATGAAAGTGCAAGCATCAATTAAGAAACGGTGCGAAAAATGTAAGCCAATTAAGCGTCGCGGTGTTAAACTAATCATTTGCGCCAATCCAAAACACAAGCAGAAACAAGGCTGAAATATGGCTCGTATCGCCGGAGTTGATGTCCCCCCGAGCAAGCGCATCGAGATCGCGCTGACATACATCTATGGCATTGGTCCGTCCACTGCCAAGCAGATCGTCCACGACTCGCGCGTGAACCCTGGAATCCGGGTCAAGGATTTGACCGAAGAGCAGGTCAACCACCTGCGCGAGATTATCGACAAGGACTACAAAGTCGAGGGCGACCTCCGCCGCGAAGTCTCGATGAACATCAAGCGCCTGACGGAGATCGGCTGCTACCGGGGGCTGCGGCACCGGCGAGGCCTGCCTGTGCACGGCCAGCGCACGCGCACCAACGCGCGCACCAAACGTGGCGCCCGCCGCACCGTTGGCGCTCACAAGAAAGCGATTAAGAAGTAACGCATGGCCGAACGACCACGGCGGCAAGCCCGCCAGCGCAAACGCGAGAAGAAATCGGTCCCTCGCGGCCAAGCGCACATTCAATCAACCTTCAACAACACCATCGTCACGCTCACGGATCCGCATGGCAACGTCATCGCCTGGAGCAGCGCCGGCTCGTCGTCCTTCAAGGGCTCCCGCAAGAGCACGCCATACGCCGCGCAGGTCACCGCCGAGACCGCGGCCAAGAAGGCCATGGAGCATGGCCTGCGCGAGGTGGCGGTGTTCGTGAAGGGTCCTGGCTCCGGCCGCGAAGCGGCTATCCGCTCGCTGCAGGCAGCGGGCCTGGTGGTGACGTCCATCAGCGATGTGACACCTATTCCCCATAACGGCTGCCGCCCGCCAAAGCGGCGCCGAGTCTAAGGAGAACCATTGGCTAGATATACCGGACCCCAGTGCAAGCTGTGCCGGCGTGAGGGCATGAAGCTGTACCTCAAGGGCGACAAATGTATGACGTCCAAATGCCCCGTGGAGCGGCGTCCCAACGTGCTGCCTGGCCAGATGCAGGGGACTCGCCGGCGCAAGCCGACGGAGTACGGCCTGCAGCTGCGCGAAAAGCAGAAGGCGCGCCGCATCTATGGCGTGCTGGAGCGCCAGTTCCGCCGCCATTTCGAGGACGCCACCAAGTCCGTGGGCGCCACCGGCGACCGGCTGATCCAGATCCTCGAGTCGCGGCTGGACAACGTTGTCTACCGCATGGGCTTCGCCAGCAACCGCAACAAGGCCCGCCAGCTCGTGACGCACGGCCACTTCACGGTGAATGGCCGCAAGCTGGCCATCCCTTCGGCGATGGTCAAGCCTGGTGACCTCGTGGCCGTGAAGCAAAACAGCCGGGAGCTGGCTTACTTCAAGGACCTTTCGGACGAGATGGCCAGCCGCGACGTGGCCAGCTGGGTTGAGGTCGAACCCAACAACCTGTCTGGCAAGCTGGTGCGCCTGCCTGGCGCCCAAGAGGCGCAGCCGATTCTGGCCGAGCAGCTCATCGTTGAGCACTACTCGAGACGCATTTAACAAACCGAACGAAGACAGCAGCCCCTGAGGGGGGAGAGAGCGAGAACGAACTACGGAACAGATGATTGATATCACGTTGCCTCGGATTGAGGCGCTGGAGACCGGCGAGACCTACGGCAAGTTCGAGGTCCAGCCACTGGAGCCGGGCTACGGCATTACCCTTGGCAACGCGCTGCGGCGAGTGCTGCTGTCGTCACTCCCGGGCGCGGCCGTCACGTCCATCAAGATCGATGGCGTGTACCACGAGTTTTCGGACATCCCGAACGTCAAAGAGGACGTCACCGAGCTCATCCTGAACACCAAGAAAATCCGCGTGAAGTCCTTCTCAGAGGACCCGGTGATGCTGCGCCTGGACGTGAGCGGCCAGCGCGAAGTTACCGCCGCGGACATCTACTGCCCCAGCGACGTCGAGATCGTTAACCCCGAGCTGCACCTGGCCACGCTGGACAGCAAGGACGCGCACCTGTCGATGGAGTTCACGGTGGAACGCGGCAAAGGCTACGTGCCGTCCGACCAGAAGAATGGCCTGCCCATCGGCGTGATTCCGGTCGACGCGATCTACACGCCAATCCAGAAGGTGGTCTACAACACCGAACACACGCGCGTGGGCCAGAGCATCAACTACGATCGCCTGCTGCTCGAGGTCTGGACTGACGGCACGATGAATCCGCAGGAGTCCCTGCAGAAGGGCGCGGACATCCTGGTCAACCACTTCTCGCTCGTCCGCGATTTCAACGAGGAGCCCACTGAGGCCGAGAAGCCCGCGCTCAGCAGCTTCCCGGTGCCCCAGAAGCTGTATGACATGCCGATCGAGGAGCTGGACCTCTCGACCCGCTCCTACAACTGCCTCAAGCGCAGCAACATCACCAAGGTGGGACAGGTGCTGGCCATGAACGAGGACGACCTGCTCTCGGTCCGCAACTTCGGCCGCAAGTCGCTAGATGAGCTGTATGATCGGCTGCGCGTCCGCGGCCTCATGGACAAAGTCCCCGCCGGCGGCGAAGCCAAAGGAGCATAGCCAAGCATGCGACATCGCGTCGACGGACGGCACTTCAAGCGCCACACGGGTGCGCGGCTGGCGCTGTATCGCGGCCTGATCAAGTCGCTGCTGCTGCACGAGAAGATCAAGACCACCGAGGCGCGGGCCAAGGAGGTCTCGGGCATGGCCCACAAGCTGATCACCCTGGGAAAGGACGGCAACCTGCACTCCCGGAGGCAGATCATCGCCTCCTTGGGTGGCGATCAGCAGCTTGCTGCCAAGATCATCGATGTGCTGGGCCCGCGGTTCAAGGAGCGCCCGGGGGGCTATACCCGCATGGCCGCGCTGGGGCCGCGCGTTGGCGACGCCGCGCCTATGGTCATGCTGGAGCTGGTGGATTAAAACTCAAACTGCTGGTCGAGTACGACGGCACCGACTTCCACGGCTTTCAGATGCAGCCCGGCCTGCGTACGGTCCAAGGCGTCTTGCAGGACCTGCTGCTGCAGATCACCGGAGAGTCGATCGTGGTTGAGTTTGCCGGCCGGACGGATGCCGGGGTGCATGCCGCGGGCCAGGTGCTCAGCTTCGAGACCGGCTTCCGCCACGGGCCCGAGCCGCTCAAGCGCGCCATCAACTCACTGGCGCCCTCGGACGTGGCGGTGCTTGCCGCCGAGGAAGCGCCGGCCGCGTTCCACGCCCGCCGTTCGGCCCGCCAGCGCTGGTATCGCTACACCGTCCACAACGGACGTGAGCCGCGGCCGCTGCTGGCCCGCTACAGCTACTTCTTCCCGCACCAGCTGGACGTGGAGGCCATGAACGCCGCCGGCGCCGAGCTGCTGGGCACGCATGATTTTCTGGCCTTTGGCGACGTGCCGGGCGGCCGTGAGTCGTCCATTCGCCGGCTGGACCAGGCCGAGGCCCACCGCGATGGTGACATGGTCAACGTCGATTTGCGCGCCACAGCATTCCTCAAGCACATGGCCCGGTCCATGGTAGGCCTGCTGCTGCGCGCCGGAACCGGCGCCGTCGATCCCGCCGAGGTCGCCCGCGTCCTGCGCGAGCGCGATCGGCACAAGGCCGGCCCCGTTGCGCCGGCCAAAGGTCTGTGTTTAATGGGAGTTTCCTATGAGTCCCCTCTCCCTCTGGGAGAGGGCGAGGGAGAGGGTTCATGATTGGCAAGACATTCGTTGCCACCCCCAAGGACGTCCACCACAACTGGTACGTGGTGGATGCCGCCGGCAAGCGCCTGGGCATCCTGGCCTCGGCGGTCGCCCGCATGTTGACCGGCAAGAACAAGCCAATGTACACGCCGAACATCGATACCGGCGATTTCGTGGTTGTCATCAACGCGGAGAAGATCGAGCTGGCCGGCGCCAAGGCCGATAAGAAGGTCTACTATCACCACTCGATGTATCCCGGCGGCCTCAAGGAGACGCCCTACCGGAAGATGCTCGCCGAGCACCCCGAGCGCGTCATCGAGCTGGCCGTGAAGGGCATGATGCCCAAGAACAAGCTGGGCGAGGCCATGTTCGGCAAGCTCAAAGTCTACGCCGGCCCGAACCACCCCCATACGTCGCAATCCCCTGAGCCCCTCGAAATTGGAGCAAATCGTTAATGGCTGCACAGCAGTATTTCCATGGCACTGGTCGGCGCAAGTCCGCGGTTGCGCGCGTGCGCCTGTTCGCGGGCGAGGGCGCTGTCCTCGTGAACGGCAAGCCGATCGATCAGTACTTCACCCGCAACCTGTACCGCCAGGTGATTGAGCATCCCTTCCGCGTCAGCGAAACCCTCGGCAGGTTCAACACCACTGTGCGCGTCGAGGGTGGCGGTCCTACGGGCCAGGCCGAAGCCGTCCGCCACGGCATTGCCCGTGCCCTGTGCCGCGCCGATGAGACCTACCGGCCGCTGCTCAGCAAAGCCGGCCTGCTCACGCGCGATTCCCGCGAGCGCGAGCGCAAGAAGTACGGTCTCAAGCGCGCCCGCAAAGCCCCGCAGTACACCAAGCGCTAGCGACCATTCCCACACCCCCGCGGGATCCTTTACGTCTGAATCGCTAAGGAGCGAAAATCTGGCCTAGCCGTTCGAGCACCTGCTTGGCGGTCGCATCCTCGAGCTTTCCGACCTGTGTTACCAAACGCTCCCGATCGACTGTCCGTACCTGGTCCAGGGCGATTCGGCCCGACTTGCCGCCAAAGTTAACGGGTACTCGCCAGGGGTAGGCGCGGCCTTTCGTCGTCATTGGCGCGACGATGACGGTCCGCAGGGCTTGATTCAGCTCATCCGGAGAGATCACGACGCAGGGGCGTGTCTTGCGGATCTCGCTGCCGCGAGTGGGATCGAGCGTCACCAGCACGACGTCGAATCGGCGGGCGCCTACCACTCCCACTCGTCTTCATCAAAGTGCGTGGCAGCTCACCATCGAGCAGTTCGTCTTCACCACGCGTGGCCATGGTGCGAGCCACCTCGAGCCAGCCATCCCGTGGCTGTCGCGAGGCTCGCACGATCAATTTGCCATGCTCGACCGAGAGCTCTACTTCATCTCCGATGTCGCAGGCTTGGAGGATGGCTTTGGGTATGCGCAGCCCTCGCGAGTTGCCAATCCGGACAATGCTCGTGCGCATGGCGAAAAGTATACACAATGTAATCACTTTAGAGGCTGCCCACGTTTGAGGCAGAATACGACGGAGCAATCAAGACAGGAGCGACGACATTATGGATGCCCATTTCGGTTACATGGCCATCGTCAGCGACAAGCCGCGGGAGCTGGCGGATTTCTACGCCAGGTACTTCGACATGCGGGAGCTGGGCCAGTCCGATGCTGGCGATATCTCCATTACTGATGGTTTCCTGAACGTCAGCATCCTCAAGCAGCGGCCGGGGGTGGAAGGCGCCCTGGGCCGGCCGGGGCTGAGCCATTTCGGCGTCGCCGTGCGGGACATTCACGAGGTCGAGGCCAACCTCGAGGAGTTCATGCCCAGCGCCGACATCCAGGCTGAGAATGGCGATTTGCATCATGGCGAGTACCGCGTGGTGAGCCCCAACGGCCTGCCAGTGAGCCTCTCGACGAAGAACTTCGCCGTCTCCGGCACGCCACGCCGGCTGCCGCGCATTCGCCACTTCGCCACCTCATTTCCACACGGCCAAGACGACGAGGCTTCCTTCCTGACAAAGGTGTTTGGCTTCCGCGAGGTGGTCACCAGCGGCGAGCGCCGCAAGGCGAACCGGCCCAGCCGCTTCATCGGCGACGGCAACATCTGCCTGGCGCTTTTGGCGATTGGCATGCCCAGCAGCGGCGACGAGCACGAGCGCTACCGCGACGAGGAAGAGAAGGCCATCAACAGCAAGACCGGCCTGCAGCACTTCGGCTTCGTGGTGGACGACATCCCGGCGCTCCTGAGCACCATGCCGCCCGATCTGGCGCGCTGGACCAATAAGCGCCCCGAGCAGCGCGACATGGCCGAATACCGCGTGTTCGATCGGGACCTCAACGCCATCGACCTGTCGCAGCACATGGGCTTCGAAGTTGATTACGACAAATGGGAGAACGCGCGCGGCGGTGGCCTGAGCACCGCCGAACGCCTTGCCGTCTAGTGTCCCCTCTCCCGCATTCGCCGTCCGCGAAGGACCGGGAGAGGGCTAGGGTGAGGGTACCCCGCGCCCTCGGTGGCGCCTTGCTGGGCCTGTTCCTGGCCACCTGCGGCAGCACTCCCCCGGCGGCGCCCGCCCCAACCAGCCTCGCTACCGCCAAAACCTCGGCCAGCACCGCGTCGGTGCCCGCAGGCAAAGCCGTGGCCGCCGGGAAGAAGGTGCGCTATGGCGGCTTGCGCAGCCTCAACGACTCCGGCGTGCTCATCGCGCTCGATCAGGGCTTCTTCGCCGAGCAAGGCATCGACCTCGAGCTGGTGAATTTCAGCACGGCAGTCGACATGGTGGCGCCGCTCAGCAATGGCCAGCTGGAGACCGGTGGCGGAGCGCCCAGCGCCGGCTTATGGAACGCCGTTGGCCGTGGCATCCCGGTCAAAGTGGTGGCCGACCTCGGCCATGCCGACGCCACTCCGCCGGGCTTCGCCATCACCAGTTTCGTCGTCCGCAAGCCGCTGATGGACAGCGGCAAGGTCAAAACGCCAGCCGATCTCAAAGGCTTGAACGTGGTAGTTCCTCCCGCCGGCAACCAGTTCGAGCTTACGCTGTCGCGCATCCTCAAGTCGGGTGGCCTCAGCGCCAAGGACATCAACCCCGTCCAGCTGCCCATCACCGAGACGGCCCCGGCCCTGATCAACGGCAAGGTTGATGCCGCGGCGACCATCGAGCCGTTTACGACCACCGTGCTCAGCCAGGGCGCTGGCGTGACCCTGCTGCACGACTACGACGTCTCACCCAATAATCAGGCGGGGGTGTTGTTCTTCGGGCCGGACTTCGCCAAGTCCGACCAGACAATACCGTTCATGACGGCCTATCTCGAGGCGGTGCGGCTGTACAATGACGCCTTCGCGAAGAAGCTGCCGGAGGCGCGGGCTAAGGTCATCAAATCGCTCGTCGCCCAGACGTCCCTCAAAGATCCCGGGTTGTACGAGAAGATGTCGGTCGGTAAGTTCGATCCCAATGGCCAGCTCAACATGCAGAGCCTGCAGGACCAGCAGGAGTACTTCGTCTCCGCCGCCGAGCAGCAGAAGCCGGTTGACCTGAACACGGTGGTCGACATGCAGTACGCCAAGGCGGCCGCGGCCAAGCTGGGAGCCTACAGCTAAGCCTGCTTGGTAATGGCAACCGAGGCAACTGGCACGTCAAGCCAGATGCCGCCGGCGGTTGCCAGCAGGCGCACCTCCTCCAGGTGCTCGGCCTTGAACCGAGCCAGGTCGCGCGGTGGGAGGCCCTCCAGGGGCCTGGCCAACCCGCCCGCGGCCAGCATCTCCCACCAGGCATCAGCGCCCGGTAAATAGGAGCCGAGCTGCTCGACCGTGACGTCCATCTCCGCGAAGCCCGCGGCTCGACAGACCCGGCTCAACGCCTCGGGGTGGCTATAGCGCCGCCAGGGGAAGATCACGTCGCCAGCTCCGGAAGCTAAGCCGTACTCGAACAGCTGCTCGGCGTAGAGGTCCGACAGAGGCCGAAAGGCGCTGCCGCCGAACGCGGTCGTCAT
>Ga0099830_10001762_pt1 | contig 11152 bp, 9 predicted proteins | sample CZO8metaG_4_FD_79337 | JGI IMG/M metagenome (GOLD analysis project Ga0099830, IMG submission 79337) | Vadose zone soil microbial communities from the Eel River Critical Zone Observatory, Northern California, USA - CZOApr15con2H3.8 metaG | ecosystem: Environmental > Terrestrial > Soil > Vadose...
GGTCGCGGTCTGCTGCTCTAACGCGTTACTCAATTCCTCGGTGCGCTTCTGCACGTCGTCGAACAGCCGCACGTTCTCAATGGCGATCACCGCCTGGTCGGCGAAAGTCTCGACCAGCTCAATCTGTTTCGGCGTGAATTCACCCGGCTTGAAGCGTTGCAAGATCAGTACGCCGATCAGATTGCCCCCGCGCAGCAGCGGCACGCCAAGCGCCGCTCGAAAGCCCATCAGCGACTGCGCGTCGGCGCGCTCCCATTCCGGATCCTGCAGCACATCCGGCACGTGGACAGTTCGCCCCTCGATCGCCGTGCGCCCGAAGATCGAACTCCGGGTCGGCGTGCCGGAGTAGCGTTCCATGCGGGCGCGCCAATCGGGCTTGTAGCCGAATGTTGCTGCCAATTGATAGCTGTCGCCGTCACGACGACGGAGCGTACCGATATCGGCCGCACACAATCGCGCCGCAGTTTCGATCAGCGTGTCCAGCACGGGCTGCAGATCGAACTTGGAACTACTGATGACCTTGAGAACCTCACTGGTCGCGGTCTGGTATTCTAGCGACACCGTCAGATCGCGCGTGCGGGCCTGCACCTCGTCGAACAGCCGCACGTTCTCAATGGCGATCACCGCTTGGTCGGCGAAGGTCTCGACCAGCTCGATCTGTTTGTCCGAGAAGGGCTCCACTTTCGTGCGTCGAAGAATGATAGCGCCGAGTGGCGCGCCCTCCCGCAGCAGCGGGACGCTGAGAATCGTGCGGAAATTGAGCTCCCGGGCGATGGCGCTCCCCTCCCGGAACTCCGCTGCCTCGGCGTGGAGATCCGCCACGTGAACGGCCCGCCGCTCCAGCACCGACAGACCGGAAACGGTCCCACGAACGGGGGTCACGAACCCAACCGGGGAAAGAATTGGGCCGTAGTGGGCGGCCAACGGCAGGCCGTCGCCCTCAAGGCGCAAGATCGCCACGTCATCGGCACCGCAGAGCCTCGAGGCGCTCTTGACCAGGGTGTCGAGAACCGCCTGAAGGTCGAACGTCGATCGGCTGATGACCTTGAGCACATCGGCGGTGGCGGTCTGTTGCTCCAGGGATTCGCTCAGCTCGCGACTGCGCACTTGCACTTCTTCGAACAAGCGGGCGTTCTCGATCGCGATCACTGCCTGGTCGGCAAAGGTGGTCAGCAGCCCAATCTGCTTTTCGGTAAACGGCTGGACTCTAATCCGGCGAATCACGAGAACGCCGATGATGGCGCCCTCCCTGAGCATCGGGACCGCGAGGATGGTCCGGTGCATCTCCTCCTCTCCGCGATGATCTTCGGCCCACCGGTACTCGGGGTCCGCGAGGATATCGGGAATGTGCACGACGCGGCGCTCCCGAACGGCCCGTCCCGTCGCCGAGGTTCGATCGTTATGGATCGGGTACCGCTTCGCGACCTCGAGGAATTCCGGCGAATGGCCATAGCTGGCCGCCACTCGATAAACCTCCCCGTCCTGTCTGAAGATGAAGCCCCTGTCGGCGCCGCAGAGTCGCACTGCATTCTCCACCAGGCTTTCCAGCACCGGCTGGAGCTCGAATTCCGACCGGCTGATGACCTTGAGGACTTCGCTGGTCGCCGTCTGCTGCTCCAGTGCCTCGCGCAGCGCGCGGGTGAGCCGTGCGTTCTTGGTTTTGAGGCTGCCGGCCGAAGTCCCGCTTTGCCGGGCTGCCGTAAGCGAGTTGCGGCGCGGTGGCTTTACTATTCCCGGTCGCTTCGCCTTCCGACGGGTTGTCTTTCGGCCAGTTGTCACCCAAATCTCCCAAACGGGCTAGGCAGCAGCACATCTTAGCATACCGCTGGCGCCGACCCACCCCTCGCCGGATGCCGCGCTGTGGAGGTACCAAGCGAGTATCTTAGCTGGCGTGAGCCGCTGCGGGAGTGATTTGCTTCATCAGCATGACCGCTTGTGGCACATCGCTGCCGTTGAGCCGGCAGCAAATGACAGCCGCTTACGGTCCTGAAGCGGAAGCCAGCAAGGGTATAGGGTGGCTGGCGCGCGGAGGCGCGCGCGAGAACAATGGCGGCACCGTGAGGAGCCGGTCGGCCCCCGGGTAGAGAACTTACACACTCTGCAGCGAAGGCTAGGTAGAGATCGCCGGCGCGGATTCTCGTTCATCCTGCTTCTCGTTCCGCGCTCGTTCGCGCAACGTGAATTTCTGAATCTTGCCGGTCGCGGTGATCGGCAAGGGCCCGAACACGACCGACTTCGGTGTCTTGTAGTGCGCGAGCCGGTCACGGCAGAAGGCAATGATCTCTTCGACCGTCGCCGTCATTCCCGGCTTCAATTGGACGAAGGCACAGGGCGTCTCTCCCCATTTCTGGTCCGGCCGCGCCACGACGGCGGCGAGCTGCACCGCCGGATGCTTGTAGAGTGCAATCTCGACCTCGACGCTGGAGATGTTTTCGCCGCCCGAAATGATGATGTCCTTGGCGCGGTCCCTGATCTCGACATAGCCGTCAGGATGTTCAACCGCGAGGTCGCCGGTGTGCATCCAGCCGCCGCTGAAGGCGTCGGCGGTGGCCTTCGGATCCTTCAGGTAGCCGAGCATCACCGTGTTGCCCCGAACCATGATCTCGCCGATGGTTTTGCCGTCGCGCGGAACCGGCTTCAGGGACTTGGGGTCGGCCACCATCTGGCCTTCCACCACGGGGAAACGCACGCCCTGGCGTGCGGTGAGCGCCACGCGCTCCTCGAGCGGCAGCTTGGCCCAGCCGTCCTGGGGCGCACAGAGCGTCGAGGGCCCCTGCAGCTCGGTCATGCCGTAGATGTGCGTGACGCGGAACCCCAGTTCCTCCATGGCCTTGATGGTGTTGGCCGGCGGCGGGGAGCCGCCGGTCTGGATGTCGACGATGTGACCGAACGTCCTCCGCTGCTCCGCCGGCGCATTGATCAGCATGTTGAGCACCGTCGGCGCACCGCACATGTGCGTGACGCCGTGCTCGACGATCATCGGAAAGATCAGCGCCGGATCGACCTTGCGCAGGCAGACGTGCGTGCCGGCCATCGCCGTGACGGACCACGGGAAGCACCAGCCGTTGCAGTGGAACATCGGCAAGGTCCACAGATAGACCGGCTTCGGCGGCAGCGGCCAGGCCATGATGTTGCCGACCGACTGCAGGAAGGTGCCGCGGTGGTGATAGACCACGCCCTTGGGATTGCCGGTGGTGCCCGAGGTGTAATTCAGGGCAATGGCGCCACTCTCGTCGGCCGGCGGCGTCCACGCGAAGTCGGGACTGCCTGCGGCGATGAAGTCCTCGTATTCGATCTTGCCCAGGCGGTCGCCCGGCCCGGAATAAATAGGATCGTCGACGTCGATGACGAGAGGCTTGCGCTTCAATTGCGCGAGCGCCGGACCGACCTGGCCGGCGAATTCGCGATCGGTTATCAGAGTTTTGGCCTCGCCGTGGGCGAGAATATAGCCGATGGTGGGCGCGTCGAGACGCGTGTTGATGGTGTTGAGCACGGCTCCCAGCATGGGCACGCCGTAATGCGCCTCCAGCATGGCCGGGACGTTCGGCAGCATCACGGCAACGGTATCGCCGGCGCGGATGCCCTGGCGCGCGAGAGCTGAAGCCAGCCGGCGCGCCCGCCCATGCAAATCGCGGTAGCTAAATCGCCGCTTGCCGTGGATGACCGCGACGCGGTCGGGGTGAACCTCCGCCGATCGCGCCAGGAACGACGCCGGTGTGAGAGCCGCAAAATTAGCGGCGTTCGGGCGAAGGCCGGTCCTGAAAATCTCGCCTCTGCTTGGCGTTTTCCGCGGATGGGGGCCTACGGCCAGCCGCTTACCGGCCGCGCGCCCGGCTGAACGGGGCTCGGCAATCTTGCTCTTGCGAACGGCCTTTCCCGGTTGTGCCTTTCCTGGTTTGGCCATGTTCTCCCTCCCTGGCGCACGGCAAGCCATCGAAGGTACCAAACGTCCAAGCGTTGCGCCATTCCATGCCTTCCGGTCGCAACCGAGAGGACAGGCTGACCAGCTTGACCGAACCTTCACCGACGCCCACACTTGGTGCCAGCGGGGGATCGCGGGGTTGGTGGCGCGTCGTTCGTCCAAAGAATGCGAAGATTGCTCGATACTGATGGGAGGAAGTCCATGAGAAGCCTGACAGTTGCAATTGCGGCGCTGCTCGCCAGCGCGGCTCTTTTTGCCTCCGAGAGTGCGCTCGCTCAGGAGCGGACGGTGAAAATCACCGGATTCGGCGCCAAGTCCGGCGTCGTGCGCGTGTTTGGCGTGAACAGCGAAGCCGCGTTGAAGGCGGGCGCCGAGGAGATCAACAACGCGGGTGGCGTCACTCTAGGCGACGGCACCAAGGCAAAAATCGTCATCGAGTTTCTCGATGATCGGTGCAATGCCGAGGAAGGCATTTCGGTGATCCGGCGCATCGCCTCGACCGATGCCTTCGTAGCCGTTGGCCCGACCTGCTCGAATGTCGCGGAATCGCTGTTCGGTATCCTGCAGAAGAAGGTCGGCGACAGCTCCGACAGCGGGCTGCAATTCCCGATCATCGCCGACGTGGCGGCGAAGGGCGGGCTTGCCAAGATCTCGGAATGGGCGTTCCGCAACGTGCCGAGCGAATTCGAGATGTACAAGTCGCTGTTCGCCTGGCTGAAGACCCAACATCCGGATCTCAAGACCATCTACGGCGGCGTCGAGAAGGATTTTGCACATTCGAACGCAACGTTCGGCGTGATGAAGGAACAGGCGACCCTCAACGGCTTCCAGCTCGCCGGGCAAAGCGAATGGTTGCTCGCCGACACCACCTTCTCCACGCAGGTTCGCGAGATGAAGCGGGCCGACGCGGATATCGTCGCGATCTCGGCGCATCCATTCACCACCTGCGGCGTGCTCAAAGAGATGGAGCGGCAGAGCGTGAAGCCGAAGCTGCTCATCGGACTGACCAGTTCGTCGAGTATCGAGACGCTACAGGGCTGCGCCAAGCAGGCGGAGGGGATCATCATCCCGACGAGCTTCGCGCCGGTGACGCCGGAGGCCAAAATGGCCGCCGAGCGGGTGGCGAAGTTCGGCGGCAGCGCCGACCTGCACAGCGCCGCAGCCTATGAGATCATGTTCATCCTCAAGGACGTGATCGAGGCGCAGAAGATCATGGCGAAGCCCGACACGGTTGCGGCCGATCGCGTCAAGATGCGCGAAGGTCTCGCGGCGCTGAAGGAGACCAAAGGGCTGTTGGGCAAGGTCCGACGGACCCCGGATCGCGAAGCGATCAAGCCGTTCCTTTATGTCCATGCCAAGGACGGCAGCTGGCAGGTGCTGTACAACCCCGCATCCTGACCGCCTCATCGCCAGGGCGGATCGCGGCCGGGGCCGCGATCCGCGGCGTTCGGCGCCATCGCTTCGGCGATGGACCAACCCTAGAGGCGGCGAACGTGGAGCTCCTCGACCTCATCGATACCGTCCAGTCGATCGCCGACGGAGTGCTGTTCGGGGCGACCTACGCCATGCTGGGCATCGGCTTCACGCTGGTCTTCGGCGTGATGCACAAGATCAACCTCGCGTATGCCGCGGCCTCGATCGGCGCCGCTTATGCGAGTCTGCTGATTCTGGCCGGCGTCAACGCGCCGGCCGCCGTCGTGTTTCTACTCGCTGCGCTCGCCGGCGGTGTGCTCGGCGGCATCGTCTATGTCGTCTGCTTTCGTTTCATCCCGCTCGCCAATCCGCTCGCGACCCTGATGTCCACCGTCGGCCTGCTGCTGTTGATCGACGAGATCATCGTGCACGAGACCCAAGGCGTGCCGCTCGCTTATCCCGCGCTGTTCTCCGATGTGATCGTCCGCGTCGGGCCCTTGGGGCTGCGCGGCGATCTGATGTTCGTCTTCGTGCTCGGCTGCATATCCATGGTGGTGCTGCTGCTACTGCTCTATCGCACCAAGCTTGGACTCGCGACGCGCGCGGTGTCGCAACAGCCGACCGCCGCGCAGCTCTGCGGCATCAGCGTCGACCGCGTGAACGGCCTCACCTTCGTCGTCACCGGCGTGGTCGGCGGCGTGGCCGGGGCGATGACCGGAGCGGCGATCGGCATGCTGTCGCCGCTGTTGTCGCTGCCGCTCACCGTCAAGGGCCTGATCGTCACCGTGATCGGCGGCCTCGGCAGCATCCCGGGTGCGATCATAGCCGGGCTGCTGGTGGGCGGCTTCGAGAACGTCTTCCAGTTCTTCCGCGGTGTCTCGGAGCGCGACCTCTACGTCATGCTTCTCTTGTTCGCGTTCCTCGTCTTTCGACCGGGCGGCATGTTCCAGCCGTCGTCGGCACGTGATTGACGGCGGGGAGGGCGGCATATGGATTTCTATCTCGGCCTCGCCCAGATCATCGGCATCCACACGCTACTCGGCCTCTCCGCCTACTGCGTGCTGCTCACCGGCCAGGTGAGTCTTGCCCAGGCCGGGTTCTTCGCGATCGGCGCCTATGTCGCGGCAATGCTGACGGTGCTCGCCGAATGGCCGCTGATCGCGGCGCTCCTCGCCGCCGCCCTCATCGCCGGAACGGTCGCCTGCGCTGTCGGCTTTCCGGCGCTGCGGGTCAAGGGCCTGATGCTTGTCGTCGCCACCATCGCCTTCGGCGAGGCGGTGCGGCTGTTCTTCTTCAACTTCGATTACCAGGTCACCAAGGGCAACATCCGCGTCGGGCCGCTCGGCGGCGAGGGTTTCCGGCAGATTCGCTATTTCCCGGAGCACGGCTGGAGCACGCTCGAAGTCGTGCTGTTCGTCTGGACGGTAGTAACGCTGATCATGGTCGCGCTGTGGTGGATGGACCAGTCGCGCGCTGGCGCGGTTCTCCGCGCGGTGGGCGAGGACGAGGTCGCGGCGCAGAGCACGGGCATCAACATCACGGCAGTGAAGGTTTCGGCGATGACGGTCGGTGGTGTGATCGCCGGCGCCGGCGGCGGCATCTTCGCCCATTACACTACGCATATCGAGCACGGCCAATTCGGCGTGGTGCTCGCGACCTTCGCCATCGCCTATCCGATTTTGGGCGGGCTCTCGAATGTCTTCGGCACGCTGCTCGCCGTCCTCTTTATCCAGGGATTTCTGATCGAGGGTCTGCGCTTCCTCGGTGATTGGCGCAATCTGCTGTTCGGTGCCCTGATCCTGCTCGCGATGAACATCCGGCCGCGCGGACTGCTCGATGCCGGCGCGATCGCCGCCCTCCGACACCTGACGTACCGCAAGGAAGCGACCGGTGCTTGAACTCAAATTGCTGACCAAGCAGTTCGGCGGCGTGTGCGCGGTCGAGCACGTCGATCTCGCCGTCGCGGAGGGTGAAATCCTCGGGCTGATCGGCCCGAACGGCTCGGGCAAGAGCACGATCGTCAATCTGATCTGCGGTCTGTTTCCGGTCACCGACGGCAGCGTGTTGTTCCGGGGAGTCGATATCACCGATCTGCCGCCGCATGCGCGGGTCGCGCTCGGCATCGCGCGCACCTTCCAAAACATCCGTCTGTTCGGGCAATTGAGCGTTTGGCAGAATCTTTGGGTCGCGCAGAATTCACGCAAGCAGCAAGGGGAGGGACATTTCATCGGCCGCTGGCTCGGCGGATCGCGTCGCGACCGCGAAGAGATCGACCGCACGCTGGAGTTCTTCGACCTTGCGCGCAAGCGCGACGAGCTTGCCGGCAATCTCGCCTTCGGTGAGCAACGGCGGCTGGAGTTCGCCCGTGCGCTCGCCGCCAAGCCGGCACTGCTTCTGCTCGACGAACCGGCGGCAGGCATGAACGCCGAGGAGATCGACGAGCTCGACGACCGCATCCGCAAACTGCGCGGGGACGGTATCTCCATGCTGCTGATCGAGCATCATATGGAGCTGGTAATGGCGGTGACCGACCGCGTCGCAGTGTTGAACTTCGGGCAGAAGATCGCCGAAGGCAGGCCGGCCGAAATCCAGAGCAATCCCCTGGTGCGCGAAGCCTATCTCGGCACCACCGCCAAGGTTGCCTGAGGCACATACCGATGCTCGAAATCTCCGACCTCGTCACCGCTTACGGCAAGATCGAAGCGCTCAAGGGAGTGTCACTGCAAATCGCCGGCGGACGCATCACCTGCCTGCTGGGGCCAAATGGCGCCGGCAAGACCACGTTGATGATGACGATCGCCGGAATCTTGCAGCCGCGCCGGGGATCTATCCGGCTGGACGGCGCCGAGCTGGTCGGCCTCTCGCCCGCCCGGATCGTTGCGCAAGGCGTCGCGCTCGTGCCGGAGAACCGGTTGGTCTTCCCGCAGATGAGCGTGCGCGAGAACCTTCTCGCCGGGGCCTACCAGCGCGGCGACAAGGCGGGGATCTCGGCCGATATCGAGCGCATGTACCAGCGGTTCCCGCGGCTGGCCGAGCGACGCGAGCAGCTCGCCGGCACGTTGTCGGGCGGCGAGCAGCAGATGCTGGCGGTAGCTCGCGCGCTGATGTCGCGACCGCGTCTGCTGCTGATGGACGAGCCGTCGCTCGGCCTCGCCCCGCTCGTGGTCGCGGAAGTTTTCCGGATTGTCGCCGACCTCGATCGCGACGGCACCACCATCTTTCTCGTCGAGCAGAACGCGCACATGGCGCTCCAGGTCGCGCGCCATTTCTATCTGATGGAACAGGGGCGGGTGACCTTCGACGGCACGCCCGGCGAGCTCGCCGAGGACGAGGTCATCCAGCGCGCTTATCTCGGAACGCGGCGCGCAACGGCGTGAACGCAAGCGGACGCTCGATGACCGATTTCGTGCAGAACACCCTCGACGGCTTGATGATCGGCTCGTCCTACGGCCTTCTCGCCCTGGGCTTCACGCTGATCTTCGGCGTGATGCGCCGGCTCAATCTCTCGTATGGCCCATCGATCATGGTCGGCGCCTATCTGGGCACCTTCGTTTACGTGCAGTTCGGGGCGAGCCCGATCGCCGTTGCGGCGCTAGCCGTGGCGGGCGCGGTGCTGGCCGGCATCTATGTCGAGCGGCTGTGTTTCGCTCCGATGGGTCCGGGTGCCGGGATCGCCTCCATGGTGTCGAGCTTCGCCATCTGGATGCAGCTCGAGCAGGCTGCCATCCTCGTGCTGCCGCGCCACACCTATCCGTACCCGCCGCTCGCCGCCGTCGCGCCGCTGATGCTCGGTCCGTTCATGGTGCGGCTGGATCATCTGATCATGCTCGTCGCGGCCATCGCGCTTAGCACCGGCATGCATCTCTTGCTCTATCGCACCCGCTTCGGCTTGGCGTTGCGGGCAATCATCGGCAATCCGGTGGCGGCGCATCTCGTCGGCGTCAACGTCCGGACCGCCATGCTCGGCGCCTTCGCGCTCGCCTCGGGGATCGGCGGCATCGCCGGCTACCTCGTGCTCGCCGCCGATCAGCAAGTCACGTCGATGTTCGGCATGTGGGCAACGATCAAGGGCCTGATCGCGATGATGATCGGCGGCCTCGGGTCGATCCCCGGCGCGGTTCTGGGTGGCTTGGTGCTCGGCATCATCGAGATGCACGGCCAGTGGTACTTCGGGTCGCAGGTCCGCGACCTCATTGCGTATTTCCTGCTGTTTGCCTGCCTGGTGCTGCGGCCCGGCGGATTGCTCGGCGACGCACCGACGCGCGAGACGGCGGCCTACGGGCGAAGAGCGTGACCGATGGATGACTACCTGATCGGCGTGCTGTCGAATATCGGCATCATCTCCTTCATTGCCCTTTCTGCCTACGTCCTGTTGCTGACCGGCGAGATCTCGTTCGGCCAACAGGCCTTCTTTGCAATCGGAGCCTACGCGTCCGGCATCGCGACGGCGCTGTGGCACTGGCCGCTTGCAGCGGGCCTTGCCTGGGGTGCCGCGGCAGCGGCCGCAGCCGCGGCGCTGGTCGGCGTACCGACCCTGCGACTGCACGGCCTCTATTTTGCCATCGCGACGCTCGCCTTCGCCGAGATGGTGCGGCTGCTGTTCGAGCTGTTCCACTATCAGGTCTTGATCGATGGCGAGCTGGTCGGGCCCAACGGCGCCGAGGGTTTTCGCAATATCCGCTACATTTTCGACAATAACATCGACGCGACGGAGTTCTTAGTTCTCGTTTATGTTCTGTTGTCGGCAACGCTGCTGGGTTTTTTCCTTCTCGAGAGATCCCGCCTCGGCGTGATTTTTCGCATGACCGGCGAAGATGAGGTTCTTGCTGAGCTCAGCGGCGTTGCCGTTGGCCGCTACAAGGTCTTGGCGGCGGGCATCGCCGGCACTCTGGCCGGGATCGGCGGCGGCCTCTACGCCCATCTGACCACATATGTCGAACCGCGCATCTTCGACGTCATGCTCGGAGTGCACAGCCTCGCCTACGGCCTCATCGGCGGCCTGGGGACGGCCCTCGGTCCGCTGGCGGGCGTGCTCATCGATATCGGCGTGCTGGAATCGACGCGATGGTTCGCCGGTTATCGTATGATCGTCTTCGGCGGCTTGGTTGCTGTGCTCCTGATCGTGCGGCCGCGCGGCCTGCTCGACGAAGTCGTCGTGCGCAACATCCGCAAGGCGTGGCGCCGGACTTCTCCCTTGCGCCTCGGCCCGCATGAAAAGCAAGGGCAGCCATGAGGGATGCTTCTCCTGTTCGATGGATCGCCGCGGCGATGATGACGACCTGCGTTCTTTCCGGCGATGCCGTCGGCGCCGACGCCAGGGCCAAAGCCGATATTTCGTGTCGGCCGGCTGCGAACAAATTGCAATATGATTGCACCATCAAATTGACGGACGCCCGCACTGACGAGCCACTGACCGGCGTCGAACTGACGGTGGGTGCCGACATGCCTTCGATGCCGATGGCACACAACGTGCGGCCGGCCAAGGCGACGGCGGCCACGGAGCCGGGCACCTACCACGTGCAGATTCAGCTCGAAATGCACGGCGATTGGGCGCTGCGGCTCGATTTGGCCGGCCGCGTCCGAGATCGCGTGGTCAAGTCTCTGCGCTTCGAGGACGATCGTGCTATCGACGCACCCCACCCGGGAAGGCCGTCCTCACCTCATAAGCATTAACCCCGCGTGTTCCGGCGCCCCCTAAAGCGGGATAATATTAAGCCCGCGCGTAGCCGGCGTTTTCGAAGTAGTCGGCGCATTCCTCAGGGGTGAAGGCGCGGAGCAGCAAGCCGATTGCCGCCCAGAGGGACTCAACTGTGCGCA
>Ga0099830_10001768_pt1 | contig 11138 bp, 14 predicted proteins | sample CZO8metaG_4_FD_79337 | JGI IMG/M metagenome (GOLD analysis project Ga0099830, IMG submission 79337) | Vadose zone soil microbial communities from the Eel River Critical Zone Observatory, Northern California, USA - CZOApr15con2H3.8 metaG | ecosystem: Environmental > Terrestrial > Soil > Vadose...
AACCTGCCGAAAGGTCAGATGGAAATTCTGATGACGGATGACACTCGTGGGACCCTCCACGCGCACCTGCACGTGCGTCCTCCAGCGGACGTTCGAGTGCCCCACTTCGAGCCCGCGCTCTTCATTCGACTAAAGCAGTCGCGGGCAACATCGGTGGGGGCAAATCTCCGCTTTAAGAGTGCTGAACTCACAGGAACGCGGTACGCGAGGCGCGCGCGCTGAGGGTGAAGAATATGAAACGGCTAGTCTGTTGCGGCCTTCTGATCATGGTCTTTTCCCTTGTTGCGCCAAGCGTACCAGCGCAAACCCCATCGCGGCAGAACATTAGCCGGGACACATGGTACGAATTCCTGCTGAAGCAATTCAATCCGGGCAATTTCGACTACGGGACCTGGCTTGAGAAACGGCGTGAGGCTTTCCTCGCAGCGACCGTGAAGGAACCGTACTTCTGGTACAGCCTGTCAGTGACGGCGGGGATGCTGCTCCTGATGGCTGTCTACACGAGATCGTATCTAGACCACTGCCGCAGCATGCGAGTCACCGCGGAGATGATGGCAGACGTGTACAGCCACGACCTCTTGTCCCGTCAGGCGGCAAACGAAGCCATCGAGAAATATAACCGGCATATCGAGCAGTGCAACCGCGCGATCGAGGCCTCGGAAGCAGGAGACGCGCGACCCGGCTGGGGCGAGACTCAGGTCGACAGTCTGAAAGCGGAACTCCAACACGTCGCGGGTCAACTCGAAGCGACAACGCAAGACCGGAACAAGCTTCAGGAGGAGCTCCGGCAGAAATCACTTGTCGTTGCTGATCTCTCATTACGATTCGACGCCTTATCAAAGAAGGTGAACGGGCCGCGGGACGCCGGCGGCAATGTCGGGGAGCCCGTTTCAGCCGATGCGAATGGGAACGGCGCCAGGCTCGTAGGTCAGATCAATCGGCTACAAGAAGAGTTGTATGCCGAACGGCAGAAAAACAAGCGCTTGAAGGGAGCATGACAGAAATGCTCGTTACCGTCACAGGTTTTGGGAGTGTCTGGCGGCGCCGCTTTGGGAAGAACCCAAGTGATTCAAGGCGATTTGCACGCGGGGCGTACTTCAACACGACAGGCGTTCCCGTCAACGGGAAGATCCGGACGCGCCCAAGAATTGTCGGTCATGTGCGGTTCAATGGCGTCGGAGGCTTCAATCCGAATCATCCGCTGGGAATGATCAACAGTGTTTTTGAGTGCGCGGAACCCTGCATTTGGCAGGGACAGAACAAGGTCCTCTTCAAGCGCAGGCTGCCAGCCCCCCAGCAGCCCGACTATTTCTTAGTGGTCGTCAAAGCCAGCGAGGTCGGACACCTCGACGTTGGGTCAACCGCTTGGAGGTCGGACGGTACGCTCTTGATCTCCTTCAGCGAGTGTCGTGACCAACAGGAGGCGATGCTATTGATGCCGCTCGACGGCTGGTTGCGAAGTGATCTGGGGAGGTTTGTGCTCCGGCCGTTTGTCTCCTGGCCCTGGAGTGCGCGCCTTCAGTTGGAGTCTGCGTAACAGCGCGGTGACCCATGCGATATCCGAAAGGTTCCATTCAACTCAACCAGTCCCGAGATCTCCCGCTCTTGCGGCAAATCTTGCGCTCGGAATTCGTAACCCACTCACAGTTATTCGAGTTCACGCGGCTGAACCAGTATGAGAGGAGTCGCAAGTCTTTTGACTGGAGGCTCCGAAGATTGGTGGACAGCGAACTCGTACGGCGGCAGATAAAGCCAGGTTGCCTGGGTGAGTTTGTGTATTCCGTTGCGAGCAGCGCCGCGGTCCTGCTGCAGGGCATGGGGGAGTACTGCTTGGTCGGCCGTGACCGGTTCAACGGAAAAGAAGCTGAGCGGAATGTTCCTCATGCCATCGGGCTCAATGAGATTCATCTGAGCGTGCTTCGGGCAGGGTTACTTGCTCGCTGGATAGGATCGATGGAGATCCGCTCGCAGAATGAACTGACCGGATTTGGTTTCGCGAAAGACTACGATGCCGTCCTGACAGTTCACACCGAGACGGGAGAGCAGCGCTTCGCACTCGAATACGAGCGTAGCCCCAAGACAATCAGGTACTACAGGGATGTTGCGGCGTCTCTCGGTCGAGAAGCGCATGTGAACCAGGTGCTCTACCTGGTCTGTAATTATGACTTGCTGCAATTCATTTCTGGCTTCTTCGGGAATACCGAGTGTCGTGTGTTCTTCGGTCTCGTGAGGGACTGGCACGCCCAGTTGCTGGACATGGTGGTTTCAGGCAGTTCCGCGACGCGTTTCTTCCGATTTCGGGAAACCCTCAACGATGCCGTTACGCGTGTCGAGACAGAGACAGTTTCCGCATGACGGCCTCGTTTGGCCTTGCATTGCCCTTTCCTTGGCTCGATATTGAATAGACATTGCCCTTCCTCGGCGGCACTCAACTGATTGAGTTGAGGGAACTTGTTTATTTACTATTCTCGATTTCGTTGGTGTTTTTGGGCTGAGATGATGTTTCAGAGTGGTGGACCAAGGGTTTGCGGAGCTGAAATGTGAAGCCAGCGCAAAGGCAGGACCTGTGGCGCGCACTGACTGATATTGCATCGCAGCATCTGACGCGGTGGGTATGGGTGGCTTGCCACGAGCATGACGGCGCGCTCAAGAGGCGCGATGCCGTGACGGTAATGGGTGAATTTTCGGTTTGGAGACTGTGCGGGTCAGTGACCGGCGTCAGGCGAACGCTTGCCCGGGGCGCCCTGCTGGGCGGAGCGCCGCACGAAGAGCTGCAGTTGGTGGCTCCCGCGAGTAGACGGATAGGGGTGCCCTGCTGGCACGAAGCCGAACTTGGTGAGCACGGCATTCATGGGAATGTTATCGGTGCGCGATGTAGCGAACACACCCGCAGTACCGGCAGCAGACAATGCTGCTTGCGTTAGATCTAGCGAGAACCTCCGTCCGCGGGCGCTTGGCATGACGAACACCCACCCAAGTTCAAAGGGATACTCTGCTTCTGGGAGTGGAATGCCCGATTTGGATGAAACGTCTTTCCGATACCTCCGCTCGGGGCGTTTGAGTGCAGCTACTCCGCACAAGCAACAACACACACTGAGAAAGATAAGCCGAACAGCCGAGCGAATGCGATTTTCCAGACCTTTCGGGTGTGATCTCCGCCCGCAAGAACAAGTGCCATGAAGTCGCAAATGGCCTTGTCGTCGCAATCTCTCGGCTCGAAGTCGGCAACTTTTGTGAGACCATTCATCCTGGGCCTCAATTCTTGTCGAGGCCGACCTGCCTAAACCGCAACGGCGGGTGGCCTGAGACCTTGCACTCCACACTCGCGGTCCGACTAACTTCTCATTCGGTGTATGGCTGTGTAAACTCCTCCGTTCTGGGACGAGAACTCAGTTTGGTCAATAACGTGAGCCCTGCTTTGACACACTATATCGGCATTGACTATTCTGGTGCGGCAACGCCGACGTCGAGTTTGAAGGGCCTGCGCATATACGAAACGGACCATGTGACAATTTCCCAAGAAGTTGAGCCACCTTCAAGCCCGCGCAAGTACTGGACGCGCCGTGGCATTGCTGAGTGGTTGGTCGCGAGACTCTCCGTGGGACCGCCGACTCTCGTCGGTATCGACCACGGGTTCTCGTTTCCGCTGCCATATTTTAAGCGGCACGGGCTGCCACTTGACTGGCCGCTCTTCCTCGACGACTTCCAGCGTCATTGGCCGACCGACGAGGACCACACTTACGTCGATTTCGTTCGGGACGGTAGCTACGGAAATGCTGCGGCCCGTTCTGGTGATTCCCATTGGCGACGGATTACGGAACTCCGGGTGCGATCGGCCAAGTCGGTGTTTCAATTTGATGTGCAAGGATCGGTCGCGAAATCCACGCACGCTGGTCTCCCGTGGTTACGCTATCTCCGACAGCATGTGGGCTGCCGCGTTCACTTTTGGCCCTTCGACGGATGGAATGTGTTAGGTAATTCTTCAGTGATCGCGGAGGTGTACCCTTCGCTGTGGAGCAGGACCTTCCCGTCGGCAGGACGCACTTCTGATCAGCACGACGCATTTGCGACGGCTGAATGGCTGCGGCGTGCAGATACGGACGGCACACTGATAAGGTTGCTCTGTCCTGAACTGGAATCACCCGAGCGTAAGGCAGCTGAGGTCGAGGGATGGATATTGGGAGTAGCCTAGCCCGAAATGCCAAGAATCCACTATGTCTGCCGCTTAGTTCTCGTGAGACTTCAAGCGTGGATGCGTTTCTGAGTCGCCATTTTCTGAGCCATGGAGAGCAGAAGCTTCCTGTCACTTTCCTCCGCCCCGTCCCAAATGGCGCCGCAACCTCGACAGGGAGCGCGCGTCCTTCCCGGACGTGCCCCACACGATGTCATCCGCTGTTTTCCTTTTTGGAAGATTTGGAAGTTCGGGCGGTTTGTCGCCGTCGTAAAAGAGTTGGTAGATGGGCACCTCTAGAGCCCGCGCGAATTTCTCAATCGTTTCAACGGCTGGAACTGTGTGGCCGTTTTTCAACTCGCGAGACGTAGCAGCGGAGCAAGCCTGTGCGCTTTTCAATGTCCCCTTGCGAAAGATTCTTTTCTTCGCGTATGGACCGCAAGCGATCTCCAATACGCACCTTCGCCCTCCTTGCTTTTTGTAGAGCTTTCAATTTATCGGGGACTCTAGACCCTAGCATAGCCCGCGAGCAAAACGAAATGTCATTTCTAGGCTCTGCGGTTACGGGGTGGTCTTAAAACATTTTTCCATTCCATTGGCCGGGTTGAATGGGTCCAGCGAGAGTGAGAGAGAATCACTCTGAAGGAGAGCTGGACAAGCCGACGAAGAGATACAAGCCGGAACAGATCGTGACGCTGCTGCGACAGGTGGAAGTGGAAATCGCGAATGGGAAGACCACACCGCAAGCCTGCAAGGAAGCAGAGATCACGATTCAGCGCCTTTGAGCACCAATACGCCAGCAACCATCGCCCACAAGCCGGGGAGTAGCGAACAAAGCCACTTCAAAATCAATCGTCGTGAGCAAAAGAAATGCGCGCCAGTTCAGTTCGTTGGCGACACAAACAGGCAGAAGCGAAAACAGAAGCAGGGAGTCTCTTACAAACCGCGCGGCGGCCCAGGACGGTAGGCAGCAGGCGTGACGTCAGGATCGACGCCGAGCGTCAGGCTGGCGACGTACCCTGACAGGGGCGAGCCTTCCTTCAACGCCGTGAGGCCAGCCACAGACTGACTCCCGTGCTCCGTGTTGAACACTCGGTCTTCCGCCAAGGTGGTCCGCTGAATCTCATGCTGCGAATACGGTTCCAGCGCGACCACTCCCTTCGTGATTTCCTCGGGAAAGAAAATCTGCCCGGTGTGCGCCACGTGGCCACCCTGATACTCGCTGCCCTCGCTGTGGCCGCCGATATGCGCCTTCAGGTGAATGTGATTGACGCGCCCGAAATAGCAACCAGGATAGATGGTCATGAATTCCACCACGCCCTTCGCGTCCGTGAGTTGAACGCCGCGTAGAAAGACTTCCTTGTCCGTCGGCTGCATTTTTGGCGGGCCGTCCATCGGCGGACCACCCACCGGATGCCTGCCCATCGCAGATCCAGGAGGCGGTGGCCGCATTCCATCGGGTCCTCCTGGCCCATTCGGCCCGCCCGGGCGAAACGAGGTGTAACCTGAATAGTTCCCCAGCGCGTCGCAATGCCAAATGTCGAGCGCCGCATTTGCGATGGGTTTGCACCGCTTCACGTACATCAGCGTCAAGCGCAGCAGCAGCGGAACACCGCGCTTGCCTTCGGTAATGTCTTTGCGAAAGATTTCGCGATCGACGTAGTACGGGCCTTCTTCTTGTTCCTCAATCAGCATGCAGCTTGGCACCGGCGCCATCGCGCCGAGGGCATACGACGCACCGCCAAACTGCAGCGCCGCCGCGCCTCCTGCGCCATTCGCAATAAATTTCCGACGACTCCAGCGGGTCGTTCTCATCTCTCTTGGGCTCCATCAGCAACTCTACCTTTATTTCCGCTGGAAGCGCGAAAGAGTTCCCCGCAAGAGCAACAATCTTTGGCGGCGACCGGCCATCGCAATGGTCGGAACGTCATAAACCGGAATTTCCGATTTGATTTCATAACAATGTCGGCAGTCTCGACCCGAGTAGACTGTGGTTGCTTGACGACCAAGGTTCGGGAGGAAGGAGCCGAACATGATCATTACAGGAGCAGATTATCACCCGAGCTTTCAGGAAATTGCCTTTTTGGATGGGTGTGATTTTCTGGGATACCGAATCCTGCGGACTAGCAGGAACCGGGATTTGTACCGCAGCGATTCGCACGCCGAGGACCTGAAATGAGGTTTCCTGTTTCATTTTTTGGGGTCCTTGACTCAATTATTTAATTCATTACGGGGTTAGAGCTTTGGTTCGTACCGTTGGTATGAGTACTCTCGGTTCTTTTACTTGTACTTCGCACTTGAGAGGAGAAACCCGATGTTTGGAAAGATGAACGTGGTCCCGGTGGTCGATCTTCGGAACGCACCAGACGAGGTTGGCAGATGCTCAGATGGAGCTGTGGCCCGACTACTCGCAGTGACCGAGCACCCGACGATCGCAAAATGGGTCCAGTTTCCGAAGGCACTGTTCGTGTTTCTTGTCGTTCCCGGCGATCCCGAATCCGGCGCCTTCTACGTCTACGACCGCCGTGCGAGGATTTGGTTCTGGGTGGATTTTGACGACGAGAAATTCGGAGGGTACACGGTAAGCGATTTCGACCGCTTGGTACGTGAGTGCCGATTCCTGGACATCGTGGAAAGTCCTCATCTGCTAGCGGGCAAGAATCGATGGATCGTGGAGCCCGGCCTTCGGCCGCAGCGAAGCGATCGGGTTGCCGAAGCCCTGATGAAGAAGCCCGCCTAAGGCAAAACGGCCTTTCCTCTACCCTATTTCATCCCCGGTAATCCCAATCGGAGCAAAGACTTAGCGCCTAGTCCCACTTATTTGACAAAGGGTAAGCGTGGGTTTAGGTAGGGCACGACTTCGTGCGTCGAGGACTGCTCGGAAAGGAGGAGCCGTGGAGACTGCGATTAAAGCGACTTCCGAAATCGTACGGGACTACAGCCACCTGTTTGTGAATCGCGGGGCTTATACCCTTCAATCTTCACGGCCTCATCCCGAGAGCGGGCGCCACTATTACTTTCGACCGAAGGCAAAGGGGACAGGCGAGGGGTTGAGCCTCACCGCATCTACGATCCGCCGTCACCTGGAAGGCGAAATCACCGTCGGCCTGTATGCGATTAACCCCTTAACGCAACGATCGAAGTGGGTCGCGATTGATGCCGATTACGACGAAGCAATGGAGGACCTGCTCAAGCTGCAGTACTTCCTCCAGGAGGACAAGGTGGAGGCCGCTCTGGAGATGAGCAAGCGGGGCGGCCACCTTTGGATCTTCATGGAGCGGCCGACCTTGGCCCGCGAGTGCCGAATTTACATCTACAACTTGGCGTTGAAACTCGGAGTGCGAATCAGAGGCGCTGGCTTGGCGGAGGGAATCGAAGTCTTCCCGAAGCACGATGAACTGCGAGAGGGAGAATTTGGGAACGCCATTCGGGGACCGCTTGGAATTCATCGCGGAGCCAAGCGGCGATATTGGTTCTACGGCGCGGCCTACGACCTGGACAAACAGATGGCGTACCTGAACCGAGTTCAAAAGCTGAGCGAGGAACAATTGCGAAGCTTCATTGCGGGCAAAACCATGCCCCCTGAGTTTGACAGAAAACGCCCCTCACCCGACCAAGCCGTTCCCTTCATTCACACCTCCGGTCGCGAGTTTCGAATCCTCGATCATGTAGGCAAGCTTCGCAAGGTCGGCCGGAATCATGTGACGCAATGTCCGTCCTGTGCCGAGGCCGGTCAGGATCGAAGTTGTGACAACCTGGCGATCTCGATGGACGACCCACGAAAGTACATCTGCTGGGCGGGTTGCACGAAAGAAATGATTCGTCGAGCAGTGGGTTGTCCGATCCGCGTTCGGCAATCCGCGTGAGGAGTGGCACATGCCGGACAAGCAAGATTCTTTGGCGCGTCGAGGGCTCACCCTGTCGAGGCGAGTGCTACGGCGCTTGAATGAAGTAGGCATTTTTGCGCAATCCCAGGTGAGCCTCGAACACCAGCATCTGGCCAAACGCTATGTGGTGCGAGGGATCGAATCAGGCGGTGCCGTGAAGGACCTCGGGCGGTACGTAACGTTCTGTGGACCGGATGGTGAGCCATTGCCGTATCTCCATCCGATCGATGCCATCGGAGTGAACGGAGTTCATGCAGTGGTAGTAGCTCCGGTCCTTGTGCGAATCGAGTTATTTCGAGCAGCTCGAACCTGCCAATTACTGATCACGAAGCATGAACCTGGGAAGGTCGAAAATGGCAGGCGGCCTCCGCTGGAGAACAGAGTTCTCTTTCGTGGGGTGAATGGCCTGGCTGATCTGGAACTCTTACGTACAGGCAGTGACTTGGCCGGCCGATCGGTGATGCCTGAGTTCTGGTCACGCGCTGGCGAGATGCTTGGAATCCCAGCGGTATTTGCCGCAGCGGTTGGGGCGGTAACCAAGGGCGTGAGTTGTGTCGGATGCTCCCATTCGCATTACCTGGTCACTCCGGTCGCCGTCGTCGGGGTCGCTGGCGCGAGCGTCTGATCAGGCCCGATCGGTGTGGAGGACCAGATGCAAGCAGGAAATTCAGCCGATTTAGCGCCGCCGCCTGGCACATCCCCGACGCAAGGTGAAAAAGAAGAGAAAAAACCTGCTAGCGCCGAGGCACCTGAACAGCGGGACCTGTTCATTCGCGCCCAACGGCGCAAGCTCCCCGACGAAAGAAAATCCATCACGCACAAGTTCGGGATCGGTGGCCACGAGGGCTACATCATTGTTGGGATGTACAAAGAAGGAAACCCGGGCGAGATCTTCATCAAGATGGCGAAGGAAGGCTCAACACTGTCCGGTTTCATGGATGGCCTCGCGCTTTCGATCTCGATCGGCCTGCAATATGGAGTGCCACTCAAGGCTATCGTAGACAAGCTCACGAACACGCGCTTCGAGCCGTCCGGATACACAGAGAATCCAAACATTCGCTATTCCAGTTCGGTGCTGGACTATATTGCGCGCTGGCTCGGCGGCAAATTTCTTTCATCAGAATATCTCAAACCGAAGACTGTCTTGAACGAGGAAGAAGTGGCCACGGAGGCAACCAAGGCTTCCGCGGTAGCTGGTGCGAGAGATACTCCCACGCAGGCGCTCAAGCCGACCTCTGCAGCCGAGGACGCACCGTCGTGCTCAACGTGCGGGATGCTAATGGTGCCGAACGGCAGTTGCTACAAGTGTGTCAACTGCGGGAGTACGAGCGGATGCGCTTAGGGAGTCGAATTCTCAATTGCTTGAAGGGGAGGACGGCCTGCAGGCAAATGAAGAGCAAGCCAATCCGCTTGGTGGTGTGCCAGATTAGTCCTGACAAGGGCTTTGTCACTCCTTGCTGACCATGACGATGACAAGGTCACGCGGGAGCCCTCCTCTAGCTTCGATAAAGGATCTTGGAACGGACGTCTCTTGTAGGAGTCAACTGAGGGAAGACCCAGCAGGTTAGTGACTGCTGCTGCTGTATATTGGAGGGCCGGTGAGGTCGATGCTGAATCCAAGTGCTTATATCATTGCGGGGCCGAATGGGGCTGGCAAGACGACCTTCGCAAGGGAATTCTTGCCGAATTATGCGGAGTGCAAGAATTTCATCAACGCAGACTTGATCGCGCAAGGCGTGTCACCGTTCTCTCCGGAAGCGGTCGCCTTTCGTGCTGGGCGGCTGATGCTTGAAGAGATCGATTTTTATGCAAAGCGTCGCGAGAGCTTCGGCTTCGAGACAACTCTTTCGGGTCGGAGTTATCTGAACCTGATTCGGGATCTCAAGAACCGCGGGTATGAGGTGCGTTTCTTCTTTCTGTGGATCTCGACCGTAAGTCTGGCGCTGGCGAGGGTGAGCGCCAGAGTCTTGGAAGGTGGCCACGACGTGCCAGAAGTTGTGGTTCGGCGCCGATTTGACCGTTCGATTCGCAATTTCCTGCTCCACTATCGCCCTCTCGGCGATTCTTGGATGTTGTTCGATAACTCAGGCGCGACACCTGCTGTAGTTGCCTTTGAGAAGCGGGGCAGTCTCCGTATAATAGATCAAGGAGCTTATGAAACTCTGATTGCTGTTCACGGAAGACCATGACAAAACCACCGGCAAACGTCCTCGACCTGCCACTGGAAGAGCGCGCGGAGATGGCGCTAAAAGCTGCTGTCGAGAAAGTGATTGTAGAACACGCTCGCGAAGGCTTGCCGATCTACATCTGGCGTGAGGGCAGAGTTGTGGAAATCCCTCCAGATGAGTTGCGGGCGCAGTCGACCCTCTTGCGCGCGGAATCAACGTAAGAAGCCCTCTCTTCTCGCCTGAACTTTGTCCAACGTCCCAGATCCCGCCTCGGGAAAACTGCAGTAAATAAACTCCTCCAACCACCGCGCGAGCATCCCGCTCCACGCTCGAAGAACAATCGTCCTCCGTTGTTGGTGTTCCTCTGATCCGAATACTCCCGGTCGATACTCCGCGCGAGCTGAATACCGCCTCCCCGCCTTCGCAAGGAAATCCGAGGTCGATGTCTCGAAGTTGCCTCGCTTCGAGGACCTCGGAGTTGAATCACTGAATTGAAAGGAGGACGACACAAATGGAACAGTCCCAACTCTTGGCGCACTGCGGCAGTTCGAAGATCACCTGAGAAGAATTGAAGGTGATCCCGACGCCCGCGGGGCGCGCAACCCATCAACCCCTTCAGCACCTCGAGATTGTTGGGGCGCTGGTCCGGGAGGAATACGCGGCTACAAGTGGCAGCATGAAGATGTTCGGAGTCCTCGACCTCGAAACCACCTTCGCCGGATGCCGATTCTCAGTCGGCGTCCGAAACTCCAACGACAAGTCCATGTGCCTCGCCCTCACCGTAGGTTACCGAGTATTGGTGTGCGACAACATGGCGTTTCATGGCGATTTCACTCCGGTGCTGGCGAAGCACACGAAACACCTCAGCCTCGTCGACGAGCTCTCTATCGGAGTCGCGGACCAGGCGACCCA
>Ga0099830_10001785_pt1 | contig 11099 bp, 9 predicted proteins | sample CZO8metaG_4_FD_79337 | JGI IMG/M metagenome (GOLD analysis project Ga0099830, IMG submission 79337) | Vadose zone soil microbial communities from the Eel River Critical Zone Observatory, Northern California, USA - CZOApr15con2H3.8 metaG | ecosystem: Environmental > Terrestrial > Soil > Vadose...
CAAAGCAGGCAGGGATTAGCCAACAGACTTAAAGGTATGCTCCATGCATATATGTGCATACATCTGGTACGCTTCTCAATCACTGTTGGTATGTTCCTTTCATGTTCTGCACAAACATGAGAATCTGCACATCATTGTTCTGATAGATGAGCCTGTATTTTCCTGAAACAAGGAACTCGTGCTCTAACAGTGCGAGCCTGCCGGGTGGTAGCCCAGATGTCGCATCGAATGTCACTTGCTCGCTACGCGTGAAGACAATATAGGCATGAGGGCGCTTTTCCTGTTGGACAAACTGGACAATGGCACTGGCATTGTTCGTCCCTACATCGCCGATCAACCCATCATCCGCTAGCGAATAATAGTCGTAATGTTCGAAGTCTTGAAACTGCCAGGGGCCGGCATCCCAGCTTCTCACAAGCACGGAACCATGCGGAGCGACCTGATACAGATAGCGCATCGCATCGAGTTCCGCCCGGCTCACATAATCGTTGCGTTCATTGCCATAGCGCGCAAAGAGGAAGCCGGCAAGCAAGACCAGGTTCAGGACGAGTAACCCTATGGTGAGCCACCGGCCAGGCAGCAAGCGTGGAGCAGGCTCATACAAGAGCGTGGCGATGAAGAACACCATAAAGGGAAGGGCAAACAGGTAGATGCGCAGCAACATCTCACCCCCATAGTCCTGGACCACCAGGAGCGGGAAAGGGATGACTGCCAGCAAGAGATAGGTCAGATCGCGATAGCCATGACGAAGACGTCGCGCGGCAGCCAGAACGGCCAGCCCCCAGATCAAGGCGGTCAGGATCAGGCGGAGTTTCGTAATCAGGATATGCCCTGCACTGCCTGTCACGCGATCCGCCACATTGAGCGTGACGGAATGCCCCAGCAAACCAAAGCCGCCGATCACCAGGTACGCATGCCCTTCCAGGAAGGGGCGGGCCATGATAAGAATCCAGGCAGCGGTCATGAGTCCCATTGGCAAAGGCAGCCACCAGGGGGAGCAGCGGCGAAGGACCACAAGGGCTGTAACACTCGCCAGCACAAAGAAGGGCGTCAACGGATGACTGGTGACATCGAAGGCAAACACCGCGAACAAGATGAGAAGGAGCACAGTCCTTTGCCACGGCCTGCTCGGCGTGATCAGTGGATCAGAGACGGCCAGCCATGCACGCACTTTCTGCCTGGCTCTTGCCCATGGGCCTATCAGTCCCGTCTGTTGTAGTAGTTGCGTCTGCACGGGGGGCACAACTTTCAACCATTTCAAGAGGATGGCCAGCATGACGAGGTAGAGGAAGAAATTCATCCCTTGGGGCGAGAAATAATCCTGGCCAATCCAGTTTGTCAGGTAGAAGAGCCAGAGGCCCAGCCAGATCACGCGGCGATTGGTCGAGGCTGAGGTCAGAATCAGGAAGAGCGGCCCCAAGTAGAGCAGGTTCAAGAACAATGGTGCCCAGGCTACATAGCTGAGCGGATCATGGAAGCCCGCAGCCGTAGTGAAAAAAGCGCTCAAGATGAAGAAGGTCGGCCAGTCAAAGTACGTATCCAGGTTCGGAGACACCGTGCCGGTGCGCATGATATATTCAGTATAGCCCGCGTGCTTGTAGACCGTACTAAAGCGGGGGGCATCTTCAACCAGAGCAGTCACCCCGTACAACATAAAGATGAGCAGCGCGACGTGAAGCAGAAGAAGCGGCGTACGCAAGCGGGAATATCGCAGCATCAAGCAGAATGACGTCGTCAAGAGTACGAGAGCAAGAATGGTGGATGGTGTCAAAACCGAGACCAGGCCCAGATCATTCATGTCTCGTATGTGTATATTGTTCAGCGAGTAATACCAGATCGCAAATGCCCCAAGTGGAAGCAGTGTAAAGATCCCATCCAGGGGCCTGATACTTTTCCAGAGTTTCGCCGGGTGCAGACGAGGAGCAAGTATGAGACGATGAACTGATGTTTCCAGTCGCTGTGACTTGTTCACGAGAGACCCTCCTTCAGGCGAGGCCACTGCGGACGTACCATCATGTAGACAGGGCGAAACATGAACACTGCTTCCACAAGTAAGGCCAGCAACCACCCCAGACTTAAGCCGACCAACCCTCCCACGTGTGCGCCAGTGGCAGATGCAATCAGTTCAAGCGCGCAACAGATCGTCAGGGGCAGAAGCGTGGGGGCAATGCGCTGCTCAATACGGCAGAGGGCGATGTAGTGATTTTTGATGATGAGCGGAAAGGCAGCCAGTCCCAGCAGACGGAGACTCCAGGTCGCCTGCTCAGCATAGGCGTGACCGAATAAAAGCAATAACGGCCTGGCACCCAGGAACAGGATAATGCTTGCGACGCTGCAGACAAGCAACCCGATGCCAAGGGTGAGCCGCGAACGCTGCACCAGCGCCGAAGGATCAGCAGACATGGTGGCGTACAGCACCGTGGTGAGTGCACTCGACCCGACATAGACGAAGCTTGCCAGCATCGAGGCCACATAGAAGCCAGCATTCGCAGTCACGGAAAGGATGGCCGTGACCAGGATAGGCAAGGCCTTGTCGGGGATTTGCAGGATCATGTTCAAGGCATAGTGCTGGAGCGCAGATGGGCCAAGCTTGCGCAGCAGATTCCACTGCGGCCAGTGTTCCCTCCGCCAAATCCGTACCTTGCGCAGGACATAGTCAGCAAGCGCCAGCAAGGAAAACAGACTCCCAATACTCCAGGTGGCGTACAGCGCAAACCAGCTTTTCTGCCATAGCAACAGACCAACCAGCAGCAGCGCGATCAGTTTCGCCAGCGCGAACAAGGTGTTGCGCCCAAGCTGGAGTTTCCCTTGCAAGAGTCCAATCAGGGACTGGTCCAGCACCAGGGTCACCGCTGTAAGCCCTACTCCAAGCGCGAAGAAGACGATGACACCACCATTGGCACGCAGTGCCAGGAAGCTCTCCGAGACAAACGGGGACAGCAGCGCGAAGAATCCCCCGACACCGCCGCCAACACCCAGAACCAGCAGTAACGCGGCACCAATGAGCGAGACAGCTTTTCCTGGCTGGCGCGGCAACTCCCCGATCAACAACGTTCCCAGGCCTAGCGTACACACTGTTCCCAGCAGCGTCATTGCCGAAATCGCAGCAGAGGCCAGGCCAACCGCGTCCGGTGGGAAGAGTCGTGCCGCCACCCACCAGTACGCGAAGCCCAGCACGGAGGTAACCGCTGTTGTGCTTACCAGTGAGGCGGCATTCAACAGCAAAACACTGTTGGCTTTAACCCATGGAAAGAGCGACGTTTTCTTCAAGAACGAGTACATCCTTTGTCTACCATTCTAGCCGGTATCTCTACCGACCCATAGCCAAACGGCGGCTCAGGTAGACGAAGGGTCCCCGAAGCATACCTTTGAGTTCACTCCTGGTGAGATCAGGTGGATAGCTGGACCGCTTCTTCCGGTTCTTGGGGGACTTCGAACTCAGGACAAAGTAGAGACCGTAAGGGATCTTCGTAATCAGCTCCAGCAAGCGGCTGGGACGTTCCAGGATCGCTTTGGTCAAGAACGCGGTCAGGCCCAGGCCATAGCGATGGATCTGTCGTTGTAGCCCCTGATAGTCCCGGTAATGAGGATGTTGCACCAGCGCTGCCGGTTCATAGACCAGCCGATGGCCACGGGCTACCGCCTGAAAGAAGGCTTCAATATCTGAGCCGATTTCAAACAGGATATCGAAGCCACCCACGGAACGAAGATAGTCAGCCCTAAAAGCCATATTTGCTCCCGCCCCAAAGCGACCCGCGGTGTAAGGATATAAAGGCAGATCAGCAGGGCGATGCTCTGCCAGATCAAAGATCTGGCGCGCAAATCCTTTGCTGAACCCACCATATTCCTCAATCCAGAATTGCGGAGGCGTCTCTAATTCTAACGGTAAGACATCACCAGTCACACAGACGACATCTGGCGCTGCGTCAAAGGCCCTGACCAGTTCCACGAGCCAGTAGGGATCAATCGTCACATCATCGTCTACATAGGCCAGAAGCGTTCCCTGCGCGACTCGCATCCCCAGATTACGCGCCCAGGGGAGTCCAGGGTGGTCCTCGCGCACATAGCGAACCCGAGGCGTATCGGCGTACGTACGCGCCACCAGTTCGGCTGTCGCGTTGTCCTTCGGAGCATTATCAACGATGATGATCTCATAGTTGGGGTAGTGCAGCGCCAGGAGGCAGTCCACGCAGGTATGTAAAAGGTCCGGACGATTCCGTGTCGGAACAATCACACTGACGAACGGGGCGTCCTCAAGAAAGCGTTCGCGCTCTTCTACGCAGCGGGGTGTGCCGCGTGCCGGTACACCAGCGACATCAAGGGCTGAAATCGGGGGCAGGCCATCTTGTTGCAGATGCTCGTTGATGTGTGGGCCTAGAATCTCCCACACCTGCCCAACATACTCCTGCGGATGCAACTCACGGTCAGAGAAAAGCAGTTCCACGGTGCCTAGCAGGCGGTCGTGCAAGCGGACGAGACACGCGGCTCGCTGGTAGAGCTGTCCCTTCTTGTCATCAAAGGCGGAGAGCACAGGCAGCGGCTGCCCCAGTTCAAGATCAAGTATACGCTCTGGTGCGAATTCAGACACCTGGGCGGGACGAGAAGGCGTCAATATATCCATAGTATTTTTATCTTCTTTCATTAATAATAGGGTAGCAGTTCAGGTTTAGCTTTCTTCATTTCAGGCAAATACGTGATCCGCCTCTTGACTTGCCTTCCGTAGACAAAGAGAAAGCAAACAAAAGCAATAACTACAATAAAAGTAGCAGTAATGATTATCCACTTGAAGCCAGGCATGTATTACTCCCCTTTCCCTTAATGCTCACTCTCACTTCTTCTTGAAAGACCCTTTTTCGCCATACCCGATATGAAACGAGCAAAATCTACCGATGCCGTTAAGGCCGGAACGGGGTCCCTCCAGTCAAAGTAGTCGTACCTCATCGGAACAAAGAAAGAAGCGCAGAAATCACGTATTGCACGGGCCGGTGAAGGAACTCCAGGTCTGCCGCGTTGCTGCAATGCAGCCACAGTCGTGGCGAGATCACCCCTCAGATAGCGCATCCAATTCCCTACGCGATAGCCCTTCACTTCAGTGATCTGCTCGCCAGCCGCCCATTGGTAGAGGAGGTAGGGGAAATCAATTCCGGCACGCACCGCTAACTCGACTGAGGCTGAGAGACGTGGATTGATCTCCATCAGATAGGGATGACCCGCACTATCACGCCGAAACTCGACTTCAGAGTAGCCTTCCAACTCGATTTCACGTACTAAGCGTTCTGCCTGCTCGCCAATGTCTGATGGGAGGGCGATGCTCTGGCGCAACACCGATGTGCCACCCAGCGGTGGCGCGGTGCGCTTCGCCCACTGGGCAAATCGCGCATAAAATTGCCCCTGTGCATACAAGAAGCTTACGGCCTCACGTCTGCCCGAAAGAAACTGTTGGAAAAGCGTCACTACACCGGGACTCGTTAATTCTTCAACAGCACGCCGCGCCTCTTCAGGAGTCGTCACCAGCTTGCTTTTCAGTCCCACCCCTCGTTGTTCATTCCATGCCCACGACTGCACTGGCTTGACAACCGCTGGAAGCCCAATCTCATGCAGTGCTGCCTCTACATCGCTCACCGATCTCACAGTGACCGCACGCGGGACACGCAATCCCAAACGCTCGGCAACTTCCAACGTTCGCTCTTTGTTAAGAGCGATTCCTAAAGCAGGTTCTTTTGCGAGAGCAATATGTACGCGCTTCTCAAGTTGTTCGCGGTGACGACGTATCAGTCCCACATGAGCATCTGATGAAATGATGAGTACACGTGCTCCCGTACGGTCAAGCATCTGCTCCAAACTGCGCAGATAGGCCTCTGGACTTCCATCTGTTGCGCAGACAAATGCCTGTTGACACCAGCGCGACCAGAAGGTGGGCACACCATCAAAGGTTTCCATAGCTGCAACACGCAACCCTCGACTACCAAGGGAGCGCACAGTTACCAATGATTGGCGCAACTTTGCCTCAAGCACCAGAGCGTCGTAGACTGCTCGATGAGTCAAAAACGGCGAGGTGCCTTGCGCGATCTCGTCACCCTCCACCGGCAATTGATAATCGACATCTCCAATGCTGTCTAAGAGGCTGCTCATTATTTTTTCCTTTCGTCGTTTCTGATGCTAGTATGAGGAGGATGCGTTATGAAAACGTTATGAGCAGCATTATGAACGGAGGGTGTATTCATACGCCCATGAACGGGAAGGCGTCGCTGCTAGTTACGCTGGTGTATCAATAACAAGGACTTGAAAAGGCTGCAGGGTCACTTGTGTGCCATTCACGTTTACTGTTTGCGACGATCCAAGATGATTGACAAGCATTGTCTTGGCAGATGATGCCAAAACAGTGATGTCCGGTGAAGAAGATGTCGCTTTATATAGCCTTGTTCCAGGACCAAAATAGTCTTTAAATGCTTTGAGGGTATAATACTGAGGCGTTGGTTGGCCCTGTGAAGTCATGATCGTCTCGGGGAGATTAAAACCACTGGAGTCGCCTTGTGTTCCCCAAGGAAATGCATAGAATGCGCCGCTTTTTAGTGTATAAATCATATCATTGGCCATCACAGCATTGAAGTGGTCGAGTTCATTCCAGTCTTGAGAGCTTCCCGGATACCATTCTGCCCACCCAATTGGAAGAGTCTCTCCACCGGGTTGCTTACGAATCCAGTTGGCAGCATCGGCATAAAATTGTCCCGCTGCAAACTCATTGGTGACCCCACTATTAAGGACATCATCTCTGGGTCCCGGCCCACCATCAAGCACTATAAAATCTGCTCCATGTTTATGCGAAAGCCAATAAGAAAGAACAGCGAGCGCAGATTGGTCTAAACTCCTTTCCGCAGGCATAGAAGTAGGATAGGTAGCTGAACTTGCGATATTTACATATGGGCCTCCTATTTTTGCATCTGGGCGCACAGATTTTATCGCATCATACACCGCATTATACATTTGCGTGTATCCTTCATAATTCCACCGATTCAGTGAATTACTCCAAAAACCTTTCATTTCATCCCATACCTGGAAATACTTGACATCACGATACCGAAGCGCTACTTGCTTGGCAAGTTCTGCAAAATCCGCGTAATTATCGGGAAGAGGTGCATCTGTCAGTTTCGACCAATCCGTCTCTCCTGGCTGTCCGCCTTTCATCCAATCAGGAGCACAACAGAGTGAAATCATCATTGTCGCTCCGGTATCGCGCATATGCTGTACGCGTGCATCAAGATCACCCCAATCATATAATCCAGGTGATGGTTCAGGATTTTCTGATCCCCATCCCATCATAAACACGTTTTGGTAGACAAGGGCTGATTGTAAAAGCTGTTTTCCCGAAGTGGTATATGAAACATTATCATCTTGTGTATGCGTAGCGCCCGTAGAAAATTGGCTTGTCATTTCCGGAGTTGACAGATCAATCGTGACAGAAGATCCTGCTGCCTGTTGCCGGTAAGTATTATATGAAAACGATAGAAGCGCAACCCCTAATAAAAGGAAAGCAACAAAAGAGAAGAACATTCTTGATTGTATACGCACGAAATACTACTCCCTTCACCGTAGCACATCTGTTGTTTCTGCTCGGCCAGAAGCTGCTTGATATTACACACTTCCTCAGCCCAACGCTGGCGGAGGCAGTCTTTCACCTGCTGGCAGGGCTTATTTGCTCTTGCTTATGAGCAAGGCGCAACGCGACTTAGACCTTCAGCTTGCGCGTAATGAGGACAGGGTGCCTGCTAAGCCTTCACGGAAGGTCACCTTCGGCCTATAATCAAGCAGTCTGCGTGCCCTGCTGATATCAGCGAGGCTGTCACGAACATCGCCTGGGCGTGGATCACGGTACTCGGCATGCACATGCGTGCCGAGTAGCTCTCCCGCAGTTTGGAGAACCGCGTTGAGCGAAATACGTTCCCCGCAGCCAATGTTCATGGCCGCACCAACTGCCACAGGAGATGTAGCTGCTAGCAGGTTGGCCTGTACCACGTTCTCGATATAGGTAAAATCACGCGTCTGCTCTCCATCGCCAAAGACGATCGGACGCCGTTTCTCTAGAAGCGCTGTAAGGAAGCGTGGAATAACCGCTGCATACTCAGAGGTTGGGTCCTGGCGTGGCCCAAAGACATTAAAGTAACGCAGCGCAACGGTTTCCAGACCGTAGATACGCGTGAAGACGCCGCAGAGCAGTTCTCCTGTAAGCTTTTGCACGGCGTAGGGTGACATCGGCGCGGTCGGCATCTCCTCGTGCTTCGGCAATACCGGGGTATCCCCATAGACCGATGAGGAACTCGCATACACGACGCGTCTCACCCCTGCATCCCTGGCGGCAAGAAGAACGTTTTGTGTCCCAATAATGTTCGTTTCAAGCGAGATCACAGGCTCAGCGATAGAGCGGGGAACCGAAGCGAGTGCCCCTTGATGGAAAACCACTTCTACTCCTTCTACCGCCGCCCTTACCGCATTGCTATCACGTAGATCACCCTGGACAAACTCAAAATGTCCCGCGAGCCCCTGAAGAGGCTCTAGATTGCTGGAGCGCCCCGTCGCAAGGTTATCGAACACACGCACCGATTCACCCTGCTTGAGTAGCGTCTCAGCAATATGGGAACCAATAAATCCGGCGCCGCCAGTAACAAGATACCGTATTGTACTCATAACAGTTTATGCCCTCACTAGTATTTCCTGTTGCGGGGCGAGAGCCTCACGCAACTTTGTATGCACCCGGTAGAAGTGGGTCTTCGCTAGCTCATCTCCTTCGTCCAATAGGCTCTCGTGGAGGCGTTGACCCTTACGCACACTTCGACCTGCTAGAGTCGAAGTATTTTGGCATCTGGATTCCCTCGCGTCATATTGCGGGTGTCTACGACGCTGCGCGCTTCGTTGACGATCCAGGCTGCATCATAGTAGTCGTGATCGGTGACGATGGCCACGCAATCAGCCGCCTGTAACAATCCGCTGCTCAAAGGCTGCGAATGTAGCATACGGCCCTTGAGCGTAAGCGAGGGGACATAGTCATCGTTGTAGATTACAATGGCTTTACGATCCAGCAACTCTTGAAGAACTTCAAGCGCTGGCGACTCGCGGATGTCTCCCACATTTTTCTTGTAGGCGACACCAAGCACCAGGACGGTCGCACCATTGAGGCTGCGCCGCTGCTCATTGAGCACCTCGTTGATCTTATTGACCACGTACTGCGGCATGCTACTGTTGACTTCTGCTGCCAACTCAATGAAGCGCGCCGTGTAATCGAGCGTTTTCAATTTCCACGCGAGATAGTGAGGATCGATAGGAATACAATGCCCACCCAGGCCCGGGCCGGGCAAGAAGCGCATAAAGCCAAAGGGCTTGGTCGCAGCAGCATCGATGACTTCCCACACATTGATATTGAGCTTATCGCAAATGATCGCGATTTCATTGACCAGGCCGATGTTGACAGCCCGGAATGTATTTTCCAGCAACTTGGTCATTTCGGCAACGCGCGCGGAGGAAACCGGGACGACGTGCTCGATGGCGGCTCCATAGTAGGCCTGTGCGAGTTCGGTGCAGTCGGGCGTCAGACCACCAACCACCTTGGGCGTATTCTTTGTCCCGAAATGCGGGTTGCCTGGATCAATACGCTCGGGTGAGAAGGCCAGGAAGAAGTCGGTCCCAACCTTCAAGCCCGTCGCTTCGAGCTCAGGGAGCACCACCTCATCGGTGGTCCCAGGATAGGTGGTACTCTCCAGCACGACGAGTTGACCTGCATGTAAGTGCGCTTTGACCTGCCGGGTCGCCGCCACAATGTACGAAATGTCGGGGTCGCGCGTCTTGCGCAGCGGTGTGGGAACACAAATGCTCAGCGCATCAATCTCCTCGAGCACCGAGAAGTCTGTTGTAAAGTGCAGGCGTCCTGCAGCCATCAGTTTCTGCAGCGTCTCACTTGCTATGTCAGCAATATAGCTTTCGCCCTCGTTTGCCAGGTCGACCTTGTGCTGGTCTACATCAATGCCGGTCACGTGAAAGCCCGCTTCAGCGAAGGTCACCGCTAATGGGAGACCGACATACCCCAGGCCGATGATGGCGATACGTAAGGAGCGAGAAGCAATTTTCTCTCGGAGTGTGTGTATCATGTCAACCTACTTCCTTCCAGCTGAAGGGACTGCGTCAACAACCTGCTCTTGGGAAAGAACAGGAGGAGCGAGTTCGATCTTCCGAACACTATCTGTCTCAGCAGGAGCATTGATCGTCTTGCGCAATGGCAGCGTCCCTCTGACGTAGCCTGCTATCGTCCAGATCAAGCCCACAACAATGGCAATGGCGCGCAAGAAACCGTTGGGGTCACTATATAGCAGCGCGTCGCCTAGACCACGCAGCACACCGAGCGGAAGGGTACGTAGGACATGAGAACGCTCAGAGGCCAGACCGAGATCGGCGCCAGCGAATTGTGCGATGGCCGCCTTTGAAAGACCCTCAGCGTAGCAGCGCGCGAGAAAGTAGCGCCAGGTGGTACGAGAGGCTTCCACACGATGATGTATCTTCGCCCGCGGCTCATAGAGGAAGATGTGCTGCGGCCAGTGCCGTTTGGCGCGAATGGCCAGTTCGGTTTCTTCGCCCCCCATCGGCAGTGTGCCGATGCGTCCCAAGCCGTTGCGAAATCCGCCGACCACCGCGAAGATGTCCCGGCGCATACAATTGCAGCCTCCATAGGGGTTGCGCACGGGTGATAACGACCTGGGTAAGCCACGGTAGCTACAGCCCAGCACCCAGTAGAACTCTTCAGGAAACCAGGCCGGTCGCTTCCCTATCCAGTTCGGAACAACAGCGCCTCCGGCACCAAGAATCTTGGGATTGGCGCACAGGCGATATAACTCGAGAAGCCAGTCCGGCTCGGCAACCGCATCATCATCAAGAAAGGCGACAAAGGTCCCTTGAGCCAGGGCGATGCCACTATTGCGTGCGCCAGACAAGCCTGCTGGCTCACGATTTTCCGTGACGATCACGCCTGGCAACTGCGCGCGTGCCAGCTCAAGCAAGGACGGATTGTGATCGATCACCACAATCACCTCGCGTGGCAGCGCCACTTGCTGGCGCAG
>Ga0099830_10001787_pt1 | contig 11097 bp, 5 predicted proteins | sample CZO8metaG_4_FD_79337 | JGI IMG/M metagenome (GOLD analysis project Ga0099830, IMG submission 79337) | Vadose zone soil microbial communities from the Eel River Critical Zone Observatory, Northern California, USA - CZOApr15con2H3.8 metaG | ecosystem: Environmental > Terrestrial > Soil > Vadose...
CTATACCGATTCGAAAGGCCAGCTCTGGCAGGCTGACACGGGTTTCAACGCCGGCGCCGCTTACACAAGCTCCGCATCCGTTACCGGGTCGCCCGATCCCGCGCTGTTCCAGACTGGCCGCAGCGATGGTTCCACCACCGCGCTGATCTATACCTTCCCGGTGCCGAACGGAAACTATCACGTGAATCTTTATTTTGCTGAGACCTCCGGCAAAATGTTCCGCGTAGGCTCGCGTGTATTCAATGTAAGGATGCAGGGCGCGCCGGCTTTCCCGAACCTGGACGTCTTTGCTTTGGTAGGAGCGGATGCGGCGCTGGTGGAGGCCACGGACGTCGTCGTCTCCAATAGCGCGTTCACCATTGAATTCGACAACGTGGTGGCAAGCGCTCGCGTCAACGCCATCGAGATCCTGCCTGTCTCGAACACTGCGCCGATGCTGACACTCAGTTTCGCCTATCCGGACGGTACAACCGTGTCCGGCAATCTTTCCTACACCATTAACTCGAGCCTGCTCTCATTCCGCGGCAGTGTGCCGCTGACAAACGGCCAGGCACAGGCCACATTGATTACCTCGCCCGCCGTGCTGGGACTCAACTTGGATTTTCAGGTAAACCTGAGCTTGACTGATAGTGGGGGCAAACTCTTGTGGCAATTCACCCTAGGGATGAATCCTTCGGAAATCAATCTTGGCGCTGTGCTCAGCTCCGCGCTTACCGTAGTGGTTCAAAAGCCTTAGCATCGTAAGGAAAACACGGATGGCTCCTGCCCGCGCTCAGAGGTAATTCAAGGAGTTGGAGAAACGCCCGCTGCAGTCGCCGCCCCCGTTTTTTATGGGCGGCGGAGCATCCGGCAACGGCCCTCGCCTTGAGTCAACGAGAGTTAGAATTGGAACTGCAGTCCAGATTGAACCGTTCGAGACTTGCCGTTGGTGGCGTCGGAAACTCGAAACTCTTCCCCCGGTACTGCACCTCGAACCACAAGCAAGACGGAGATTATCGTTTACCAGCTCAGCTTCAAACCCATTCGCATATTTCGACCAATAGCTTCGGTCTGTCCAAAGTCGAGGAACAGCGGCTTGCTTCCAAGGGTTTTCGGAGGCGGCGTGTTCAAGACATCTCCGAAAGTGGCCGCGGTTGGCGTAGTCGGGAACGCCAACCCGAAGTTCTCGCGATTAAACAGATTGAATATCTCGGCTCGATATTCCAGGTGCATCCGCTCGGAAATACGGAACTCTTTGAGTGCGCTCAGGTCTTGCTGCCAGACGAAAGGTGTACGCAGCGTGTTTCGGCCGACCGTCGCAGCGTTGGGTGCACTTAGCGACGACCCGCTAATCCAGTGCACGTCCGCCGTCGTAACGCACGTGCCGGCATCCGGATTGACAATTCCAGTGGGAGACCAGTTCACGCACATGACTGGCGCTTTTGCAGGTGCCGTCGTCGGAACTAGCAATCCGCGTGTATTCAGAAGTGCGTTGGCATTCCCAATATCAGGCCGATCCGGTGCCGTTTGACCATCTCCATTACGGTCCACACCTGCCTGTAGTGTGAACGGAGCACCGGTTACGAATTGTGTTACCGGCGACAGGGACCAGCCGCCTAAAACTTGCCCGAGGACGCCTCGTTTTGGCCCGCGGATATTCCATACGGCGTCTATCACAATCCGGTGGCGGCGGTCATTATCCGAGTCGCCTCGGTCAATTCTCGGGCTGAAACCGAGAACCTGGGGCAGCGATTGGAAAGAGCTTGCAGTTGAATCGGTTGCGAATACTTCGCTAACCTGGTCTATGTAATGAGAAAATGTGTACGAGCCCTCCAGCAGCAAGTTCCCGAGGGGAGTCGTCGAATAGCGCCGGCGAATGTTGAGTTGCAAGGAATGATAGTTAGAATTAGCGCAGGAACACCGCATCGTTCGTGCTCCCACTGTACTTACGAAACGTGTCCCGGTCGCAGCGTTGACGATGGGATTCATGTCGAGCGATTGGAAGAGCTTGTGCCCCTCCGATCCCACGTACGAAAGATCCATCAGCGTCCCCCAGCCAAGTTCCCGTTGGAACCCAAAGGACCAGCGTTCGGTGTAAGGATTCCGAATACTGGGGTCAAAGAGATTGTTCTGCGGCGATTGCGCTGTCGGGGGAGTCGCCGTAATGGTGGCGAATTGTGACTGGAAATTGGCGGTCCCCCGCCCCGCGGAAGGCGACGTAATCAACCCGCCTAGCGTATTTGGCGAGGACCCTGCGATATTCGAGAGGAGGTTATTGAACCACGTGTCGTAACTAATCTGGAAGCCGCCCCGCCATACGAGTTTTCCGTTCCCGAACAGAGACCCCCGCAGTCCGGAGTTGTAGTGCGGCGCCCAGGCAAAGCCGACCACCGGACCAAAATTGTTTTTGTCCGTGTTCACCTTGTCGGGCTGCGCAAAATTGACAGGATCGTAGTTCGTAAATGCGGGAATCGCGAACTGATTCGCCGGTTGGCCGAAGTACTCATACCGCAATCCCAAGTTTAATGTCAGTGCGCTATTGACCTTGAAGTCGTCCTGGCCGAAATAAGACTGCCGGAGAAGGTTCGGGTAATAGATGGAGACTCCAAATTGTCTCTGGGTGTTTCCGCTCTTGCCGCCAAAATCATCGATGAAGTTGGCAAGCGCCGTCGCTGCTGTCGCGCCCGCGCCGCTCGCCCGGTACGCGAAGGATCCCCGCTCATTGAAGGGCGGGTGCTGCTTGGCAAGCTGCCGGAGAAAATCCACTCCGAAGCGAATGGTGTGGCGCCCGAAGACCGCCGAAACGGTGTCCTGGTACTGCCAGTTATTTGCATACCGGAACTGGGGGATATTTGTCGCCAATCCAAACCCGGTGATCCCAGTGATCCCAAAATTGGGCAGTGTGGAGTGGAACGAGTCGGGACCCAGTCCGGGGAAGTTGAATCCGATTCGGCCGTAGTTGAAGCGGAATTCATTCGTCCAGCGTGCGCTGAACACATACGTGTCTGTGAATAGACCGGTCATGGTCTTCCCGGTGAACCCGCGATCGAATCCGGGCATGTTATTGAAAAACGGACCCGACGTACCGCTGTCGTATAGCCAGCGGAAACTCATGGTCTGCTTCTTCGAAACAATTCGATCAATCCGAATCAGATGATTCGCATCCAGGCTTGACTGGGAAGCAGAGCGCAGGGCGTTCGAGACCACTACGCCCTGACCAGTGCGAAGAGTCCCATTGCAGGTGGACCCGCTCGGAGCAGCTATGGAAATCGTCTGCGGGCTTATTCCGTTGCCAGTTAGGCCTCCAAGGGCTTGCAGGTAGAGCGCCACATTGGGGCAGGTCGAAGCAAGTGCCTGTAACACAGCTATTCCCGTCGGGCCAGGTACCGGTACTGCCGTCAGAGTCCTAGTTGCCGTTGCATAGAAACGATCCCACTGCCCAGCGGCAAAGAAAAACGTCTTGTTCCGGCCATCGTAGAGGTGGGGAATATATACTGGCCCGCCGACCGTGAATGCGGGAATGTTCTCGTTGAATTTCGAGGGACTCGTCTGGCCGCCCAGCCGCTCAGAATTTTTGGTGGCGTTGAAGATCTGGCTTAGATAAACCTCGGCAAGCGACCCGTGCAAGGAATTCGTGCCCGACTTTGTAATTTGGTTTAACACCACTCCACCTGCACGTCCAAATTCGGCGCTGAAATTGGATGTCTGTAAGGAGACTTCCTGGATCGCGTCATTGTTATGAATCTGAAACGCCGGTCCAGCGACTGAAATGTCATTGTTTTCAACGCCGTCGATCATGAAATTGTTGGAGCGCGCCCGTTCCCCATTCACGGAATAGTTATTAGAGCCGTCACTAAACTGCGTGGTACTCGCATTCTGCACTCCAGGAACCAGCAACAGAACATTGATGGAGTCCTGTGCAACTAGCGGCAATTGAACCACCTCCCGAGACTCAAAGTTTCCACCTCGCACAGCCTCGGAGGTTTGTAACGTGATCGCGGCTGCCTCCACGGTCACGGTTTCTGCGCCGGAACCCAGCTCCAGATGAATATCGAAGTTGGCAACCTGATTCGCCGCCACAGTGATATCGTTCACTCTCGCCTCGCGGAATCCTGGCACTTTTATCAGCAAGCTATAAGTTCCGAGATTTACTGCGTCGAATCGGTAGATACCTGCATCATTCGTTGAAGTGTCACGCACGGCGCTCGTTTCTTTCTGTGTCAGCACGATCACGGCATTGGGTACAGCCGCACCGGTCGGATCCGTCACTACGCCAGCGACGGTGCCTTTACTCGTTTGTGACATGGCAATAGGGGCCGTTGCCAGAAAGATGAAAAGCGCAAGAATTGAAATTGCCAAACGAAATGAAGCTTCAAACCGCGAAGGCACAAATCCGTTCATTTCCACCCTCCTTGGACATTCGCGCCCATCATGGTGACGGGCAGTACCTGGTAGAGGGCCATGCCTAGTGTCGCCGCCCTCAAGGGATCAGCGATCCCGATTATTAAGGAGAATGTGCAAGACCACCACCAAAGTTAGATAAGGTTAAGCTTGAATCGATATGTTGTTTATATAAAAGACCTTGTTGGTTCGTCATTCGTCGGTGACAGATTCAAATTGATACAAGTTTCTGTACATTTATACAATTTCCTGTAAGCCGCTAAATGGTCAGGGGTTAACGGCTTCTGCGCTGACATTTTCAGTTCCAGACCTTGATAGAGTCTGAGTCTTGGAACAATAGACATGCACAAAAATAGGCTCAGATGTTGCCGGGAATTCTAAGGGGCGTAGCAACGCGTGGTTTTTCTTTGGGGGCGGCGGGTTCGTCTTCGGTGGGAGCGGTATCCGGCGTGTCTACGTTCAGGTGATGCTCGCTGGCCTGCTGCTCCAGCGTGACGACATTTTGGAAATCCATGACGGGGGTTCCGGCTGTCGCTCCCTGCATGAATTCGAGCCAAATGGGAAGCGCGGCGCGGGCCCCGGTTTCTTTTTTTCCGAGTGAGATCTGCTTATCGTCAAATCCCACCCACACACCAGTAGTGAGCTGCGGTGTGTATCCCACAAACCAGGCATCGGTGTAATCCTGCGTCGTTCCCGTCTTGCCGGCGGCTGGGCGGCCGAGTGCTTTGGCCTGGATGCCGGTTCCGAATTGAATGACTTCCTCGAGCATGGCGGTCATGGTGCGCGCCACTTCGGGAGAAAGAACGTCGTGTACTTCGGGATGCGCTTCTTCGAGCAGCGCTCCGTCGTAGCTGGTGACGCGGCGAATCATGTGTGGATCGATGCGGATGCCATCGTTGGGAAAAACCGTGAAGGCCGAGACATGTTCGAGCAACTTCATATCCGCGGCGCCGAGGGCTAACGGCAGATACGGCGGAAGCGGCGTTGTGATGCCGAACCGTTTCGCCATATCGACGACCGTGTTGATGCCTACTTTTTCCGCCAGCTTTACGGCGGGAACGTTACGCGAGCCAGCCAGCGCGCGCCGAAGAGTGATGGTCCCTTCGAATTTTTCGTCGTAATTCCGTGGAGAGTAGGGCTGGCCGCCGCTGATGGTCGTAAAGGGCGTGTCCACAATCGTATCGAAGGGCGTCGAGCCTTTCTCCAGTGCCTCCGCATAAACGTATACTTTGAAAGAGCTGCCGGCCTGGCGGAGCGCCTGCGTGGCGCGGTTGAACTTGGAATCCTCGAAACTATATCCGCCAATCATGGCTTTGATTTCACCCGTGGAATTGTCGATGGCCAGCAGCGCACCCTGCGGCCCGGGCTGCTGTTCGAGCTGAATGCGTACGGTATTGTCGCGTAATTCCTGAATCGAGAATTGGGCGAGGTCACCCACTTTCAGGAGATCAGTAGGTTTTTTGCGGCCGGTCCAGGCAAATTCGTTGGCAGAGAGAATTCCGCGGTAAGGGCCGATCTTGATAACCGCGTCCCTGTCGCTCACCGTGAGGATGAGTCCCGTGACGTAGCTTCCCTTCTCGATCGCGTGGCGCCAATCGTCGTCTTCGTAGGTTTCAAGTTTGCCGAGATTGTCGCGCAGGATGTTGGGGAGATTGCCCTTCCATCCGTGACGCCGTTCGTAGCTGTGCAGACCGTCGCGGAGAGACTGGTTGGCGATGCGCTGCATGCCGATGTTTAGCGTCGTGTAAACACGCAGCCCTCGCTCATGAACAGCTTCTGTGCCGTAGGTGGATTCAAGATACTTGCGAATGTCTTCGAAGAAGTAAGGCGCCAGGTCATTGCGCGGATACTGAGTGTGCAAGCTGAGCGGCGATTTCCTGGTAGCCGTTTCTTCCGCGGGCGTGATTTTCCCTTCCTCTTCCATGCGATGGATCACCAGATTGCGGCGGTTGAGCGCGAGCTCGGCATTCGTGAGCGGTGAAAACTTCGGACCGTTGACCATGCCCGCGAGAAGCGTGGCTTCCTGAAGTTTCAAGTCAGTGACTGGCTTGCCGAAATAAAATTGCGAGGCAGCAGCAAAACCATAGTTGCCGTGCGCCAAGTATACCTGGTTGGCATACATCGTGAAAATTTGCGGCTTGGTGTAGCGACGTTCGATTTGCAGCGCGAGCAGAATTTCCTGCATCTTGCGGCGAAAGCTGCGGTCGCTGCGGTCGAGGAAAAGATTTCCGGCAAGCTGCATGCTGATGGTGCTGGCCCCGCCGGTGATGCGGCCCTTGATGACATTTCGGACCGCCGCGCTGAACATGCGCGGGAAATCGATGCCCCAATGTTCTTCAAAATGCTGGTCTTCGATGGCGGTTACGGCGCTGTACAGCACCTTGGGGCACTGCTCGTAAGTCATCAAGATGCGGCGCTGCAACGCGAAGCTGCCGGCGAGCTGGCCATCATCGGCATAGACTTCAGTAACTACATCGGGGCGGTAAGTTTCCAGCGCGCGAATTTCCGGCAGGTCGCTGGCGTAAACAAAGAGCAAACCGCAGCCCGCGCCCAGCGCGATCGCGCAGAGCAACAGAAAAACCAGCGCGACGCGGTCAATCAGTTTCCAGCCGCGCAGCCGCAGCGTAATGGGTGGCAGACTCAGCATCGAAAGAATATTTTATCGTAGAAGCCGAATATTCGATTGAGAAGCATCAGGACGGTGTTTCGTAATATTTTTCTCCGGCGCAGGCACGGCATAGGGTGCGGCCATTCACGATGACTTCACGCTTGAAGTTGATGCCTTCGCCGCATTGGGCGCAGACGACGCGGGGGCCTTTGAAGCCGGGCAAGTCTTCGGGCTGGACTTCGACCTTGACCCATTGCTTGTCGAAGAGAATTTCGTCGGAGAGTTGCGCGTAGGCTTTTTGCTGGCCCGCGTCCTTGCCGAGTTCGGGGAACATCTCGCGGGCGGCTTGCTTGGAAGATTCTTTTGCGGCGATGCGCACGGCGCGGCCGCTTTGCAGGTCGACAAACGTGGCCGCGACTTTGCCCCAGTCGCGGAATTTCAGGGCACGCTTTCCGAGGCGGCAGTTGGCGACGAGCGCGACGGCGTCAGTAACGCAACGGTCGATCTCCACGTACGTGACGATGCGCTTGCGTTCGGCGATGGGATCGTCGATGCCGAGTTCGCGCATGCCGAGCATCGCTAGGCGCACGCCCAGGACCTGTCCGGCGCAGAGGTGGCCATGTGCCACTGCGGCCAGGTCGAGGTATTCAACAAGAGTTTTCATATGAGCAAGTGCAGCTCAAGCTTTCTCGGGAGTAGACCAGGGATGTGGCTTGCGCGCTTCGATAAAAGCAAAGATCGTCATCAGGAGCGCGAGGGCGACGAGCGCGCCGTCGCGGAAAACGGTTTTGATCGTAAGCGGCTCGGGCGTAGCGAAGCAGCCGCAATTGATCTGCATCCCCAGCGCATAAGAACGCACGACGGCTACGAAGAATCCCAGCATGATCAGAGTGACGAGCGTGGCCCAGATGCGGAATCGCCAGCCAATGAGCAGCAAAAGCCCGAGGCCGATTTCCGCGAAGGGCAGCGTGTTGGCGACAAACTTGACGCCCCACGATGGAAGAATCTGATAGGAATCCACCTGCAGCGCAAAGAACGAAAGGGCTACTCCGAGGGGTGGGCGCGGGTGCATTCCCATCGTCAACTTGGCATAGCCCGCATAGATGAAGATGCCGGCGAGGACCAGGCGGCCAATCCAGATGGTCGCGCGGCGTAAGTTGAATGGGCTGGATTGCATCACGGTGTCGGTTTCTTGGCGAAGCTCCACTATTTCTGACTGAGAAGCTGTTCGAGAAAGGTTTTGAGAATGTCGTAGGTCATGGCGCCGGAGTACGGATACGTCTGGCCTTTGCAATGAAAGACGGTGGTGGGCGTCTGGTTGATGCGATAGGTCTGGCCGAGGTTGTAATCCTTGTCAATCATAGAATCGAGGGTGCCGCCCTTGACGAGCGCGCGAACCTTGGTCATTTCCGCGGCGGATAGAACGGCGGCAACAGTGCCATCCACGTCGCCAGTCTGCTCCCACTTCTCCTGATTCTGGAAGAGCGCTTGTTCCACGGGCTCAACTTTGCCGATCTGCGCGGCGCCGCGAGCGTAGCGCGCCGCTACCCGCGAGTGGGCGTGCATGGCGAGCGGGAAATCACGGTGGATCAAATACACCTTGCCGTTGGTAACATAGTCGTCCATCAGCCGGCGATTGGTGGTGAGGAAGAGGGTTTTACAAGCCGGGCACTGAAAATCGCTGAAGACTTCCATCGTTACGGGAGCGTTCTTCGAGCCGAAAGCTTTGTGCGGATCGACGTCGGGAAGACCAGCCACTGCCTGTGGCACAGGCGGACGTGCGGCAGCCTTCGCTACGATGACAGGCGCGGGAATTATTGGGGGCGCAGACTCTGCTGCAGGTGCGTTAACCGACCTAGACGGGGCTTGCGCCACTGGCTGTGCCGATGTTGGCGCGGACTCAGTACTCTTGTGCCGAGAAGGTAGGAACAGGGCCAATAATCCAAGCAAGCCCACACTGAGAATTCCTGCCAGAATGCGCCGACGGTTCACGCGATCCTCCGAAACGGTTCGAACGATTTGTCCCTGCGGCTGACCAAACAGAATTCTACCGCGAAATCGCGGGAATGTAAGAGTTGTCGAGGCCCGAAGTTCATCTAAACGCCAAGAGGTGTGCCGCCACTGAGACTCTTCAAAGTTGGTTGCTCACGGAACCGGAAGCGTTGTGCGACTGGGTTGCTACTTAAACCATAACATCTCTTCTCCCCTAGTTCTTGCGAGCGAGGAGGCTGCAATGCAAAGAAAATGAACTACTTGTCCATATCATAAGAAAACTTGACAGACATACACTCAACATGTATACTGCGCTTCGTGCTGGGCTTGGAACGCGAGAACTGAGCTGGATTCGCCTTAGTTTCAGATATTTACGGGCGAACGGAATGCCAAAAGGTTTCAGGAGGAATGGTAGCAATGAGCAAGATTATAGGAATTGACCTGGGAACGACGAACTCGGTAGTGGCCGTGATGCAGGGCGGCGAGCCGGTGGTGATCCCCAACCAGGAGGGGGCGCGGACGACGCCGTCCGTAGTGGCCATCACGAAGACGGGCGAGCGGCTGGTCGGCCAAGTAGCGAAACGGCAGGCGGTGACGAATCCCGAGAACACGGTGTATTCGATCAAGCGGTTCATGGGCCGGCGATACGATGAAGTTGGTGAAGAGACACGTCGCGTACCCTACAAAGTGGTTGCGGGACCGCATCAAGACGCGCGCGTGGAGATTTCGGGAAAGTCTTACAGCCCGCCGGAGCTGTCGGCGATGATTCTCGGCAAGTTGAAGTCAGCCGCGGAAGATTTTCTCGGCGAGAAAGTCGCCAAGGCCGTGATCACCGTGCCCGCCTATTTTAACGACGCGCAGCGGCAAGCCACGAAGCAGGCGGGTGAAATCGCCGGCCTGGATGTGGTGCGCATCATCAACGAACCGACGGCGGCGGCACTGGCATACGGTTTGGATAAGAAGTCCGACGAGACCATCGCGGTCTACGACTTGGGCGGTGGCACGTTTGATATTTCCGTGCTGGAAGTGGGCGCGGGTGTGGTGGAAGTGAAGTCCACCAACGGCGACACGCACCTGGGCGGCGACGACGTGGACCAGCGCATCGTGGACTGGCTCATCAACGAGTTCAAGAGCAAGAACAACATTGACTTGAGCAAGGATAAGATGGCGTTGCAGCGGCTGAAGGACGCGGCTGAAAAAGCCAAGATCGAGCTTTCGCAGATGATGGAGACGGAAATCAACCTGCCGTTCATCACCGCAGGCGCGAACGGGCCGATTCACATGGAAGAGAAGCTCACGCGCACGCGGCTCGAACAGATGATGAACGATTTGCTGGAACGCTCGATGAAGCCGGTGAAACAGGCGCTGGAAGACGCGAAAATGTCGCCGAACGACATCCAGGAAGTGGTTCTGGTGGGCGGTTCGACGCGCATCCCGAAGGTGCAATCGTTGGTGCGCAACTTCTTTGGCGGGAAAGAGCCCCACAAGGGGGTGAACCCCGACGAAGTCGTGGCGGTCGGCGCGGCGATTCAGGGCGCAGTGCTTGCGGGGGACGTAAAGGACATCCTGCTGCTGGACGTGACGCCGCTTTCGCTTGGCGTGGAGACGCTCGGCGGCGTGATGACTGTGCAGATCCCGCGCAACACCACAATTCCAACGCGCAAAGTGGAGACGTACTCGACCGCAGCGGACAACCAGCCGGGCGTGGAAATTCACATCATGCAGGGCGAACGCAAATTCGCCAACGACAACCGCTCGCTGGGCAAATTCAAACTGGACGGGATTCCGCCGGCTCCACGCGGGACGCCGCAGATCGAAGTCACGTTTGATATCGATGCCAACGGCATCCTGAACGTGAGCGCGAAGGATAAAGCGACGAACAAGGAGCAGAAGATCACAATCACCGCGTCGAGCGGCCTGAGTAAGGAAGAGGCTGAAAAGATGCGGGCCGAGGCCGAATCCCATTCGGAAGACGACAGGCGCCGGATGGAAGAAGTCGAAGCGCGCAACAGCCTGGACGGCATTGTGTATCAGGCCGAAAAGATGCTGCGCGAGAACCGCGAGAAGATCGCCGAAGCGGACGTGAAAAAGGCCGAAGAGGCGATCGAAGATGCGAA
>Ga0099830_10001790_pt1 | contig 11094 bp, 7 predicted proteins | sample CZO8metaG_4_FD_79337 | JGI IMG/M metagenome (GOLD analysis project Ga0099830, IMG submission 79337) | Vadose zone soil microbial communities from the Eel River Critical Zone Observatory, Northern California, USA - CZOApr15con2H3.8 metaG | ecosystem: Environmental > Terrestrial > Soil > Vadose...
CGCATCACAATGGAGGCTGATCATGAACCGCATCGCACAGGTGCCGTTGGTTCTTGCCGCACTCAACTTAATCCTTTGGGCGGAAAACCATCCGCAAATGGCGCAACCCGGTTTAACAAAAGCAATATTGTCTGCTGTGGCTCCAGTTGCGGGGAAAGAATCAGCTGGCGAAGATTTCAAAACCGAGATGCAGAAGATTGCTACGGCTTGGAAAGACGCGTTCAACAACAACGATATGGACAAACTCGCCGCGTTGTACACCGAAGACGCCGTTATGATTGACGAAGACGGGGTGATCGCGGGCAGGGCGGCTCTGCGTGACGCCTTCACGAAGTTCAGGGCGAGCGGAGCGTCTATGTCATCAATCACGGTGGATCGTGCCGAGCGCTCCGACAATATCGGGTACCTTACTGATTCCTGGACTGAGGCTGCACCTAAGTCCGGCGGCGGCACGGACGTGGTGGAGGGCGAGTCCCTGGTGGTGATTAAGCACGTTGGAAACAAATGGCTGATTACGGCGCATGCGGCGATCGCGAAACCGAAATAGGCCGGACAACGAGAGGTGTATGTGGGGTGGCCCTACCTTCCATGAATCCCAGGCATGAATCCCAGCCGGGAAAGGCGGGCCAGGCCGCTTCTCATCAGAAAACTTGGAGAGGGGAAATTCTTTTCGCTAGTTCGCCAACTTCCAGAGCTGTGAACAGCCAATCGTGATAAGCGGGGTCCGGTTTGAGTACCGGTTCGAACTGCAATCGATCGGCCAGTATTTTGTAACACTTGTATTGATTTGCCCGTAAGTGGGAGTCGACGTCCTCAACCTTACATTCATCGGGAAGAAGTTCGCAGATGATGTCAGGCGAGAAGCGAGCCAGAAAAGCATTTCCGTGCCTCAGTATTTCGTTTTCAGTTCCCTCAACATCGATTTTCACCAGCACGTTGGATGCGCCTTCGGCAAAATAACTCTGCTGATCCAGAGTTTGAAACATGACGCGAGCTCCGTCTGAAAACTCGATTCTGCTGCTAAACGCACTAGGTAGAGCTGGCGCACTTGCTTGCGATGGAACTCTCATGGTCGTGTCGCTGTTTCCAATGCCGTAGGAATGAACCTCGACTTGAGAGAGCATTTCGTTCTCAACCAAGTTCGAAACCAGATGCACGACTACGTCCGGCACGATCTCGTAGGCGTGAATCTTGGTATCGGGATTGCTTGCGGCAGCTGCCATCGCGAACAGGCCTGTATTGGCTCCAATATCGAGGACCACATCCGCGGTGCGTGCGAGTTGGCAAAAAAGGTCAAGCGCAAACCGGTCAGCCCGGTACTCCCTCAACCCTTTGTTCCAGTACAGCTCTTTCGCAATTGAGCAGCGCATCGGGTACAGCATTCGAAAGGATTTGCCTGCAGCCACTCCTTGTACGGCTCGGCGGTTGACTGGGAATCGCCATGTCTGTTGCGGAGCAGCCATGCTCGAGAGGGCTCGCCAGATCGGCACGAACAGAAAATTGAGCGGTCTCCAACCAAGAAATCGCTTAACGTAGGACTTCAGACCGTGCCATCCCATGCGTCGCATGTAAGCATGCGTCGAGGCACTGTCTGTTGTGGGATCTTGGTCTGCCAATTTTCTTGTTTTCCTATTCCGCGATCTGACGATTATACGTTGCGGTTTTAGGGGAACGTATAGGATCGGGCCGGCTGGATTGATCCGAATAGGACCGTCTTCCTGAATCGGGAATAGCGCGATTACTAAAGTTCAAGTGCTTTCTGTCACTTGCCCACGTTGCGGAGATCGTCGAAGATTTCTCTCAGCACCTGACACGATCCGGACCTTCGGGATTCGTTCGCTAGCTTTAACGGACCCCGGCTTTAGGACACGCCGGTTACAGGACGGAATTGGTGCGATTTCACACCAAGGAGAACATTGATGCGAAAGTTTATCGGCGTTGCCATTTTGATTTGCATGATTTCGGCGTTGGGAATGGCGCAGGAACCTCCTAAGCCTGAAGTTTACGGGGGCTACCAGTTCACCAGCACCGACGGTGGCTGGCATGCCAGCGGCTGGAATACGGCCGCGAACCTGTACATCACTCGCTGGCTGGGAGCAACCGGGGATTTCAGCGGAGTCTATCACTCCGGCTCGAATCTCTATACTTATACCTTTGGACCGGTGGTCTCGACCCACAAGAGCAGCTTCTCGCCGTATGCGCACGCTTTGTTTGGCGGCGCCCATGCTGGCGGTGGTGGCGTCAGCCAGAGCGGGATGGCGATGATGTTCGGTGGCGGGGTGGACGTCGGAAAACACAAGCTGGTTCTCCGTGCGGTCCAGTTCGACTGGATGGTGCTCCGTTTTTCGGGCATCTCCGACAAGAACAACATGCGGGTGAATACTGGAATCCTTTACCGGTTCTAGTTTGTTAGAAAGTACGAAAGGGCGGCCTTACGGGGCCGCCTTTTCATTTGCCAGTGAGGCGAGGCTTGTGGTCTGTCCCTGGTGTCGTTCGGTTTCGCTTCTTAATCCACCACTGGGGCGTGTGCAGAAACTTGCGCAGGAGTACGTTCGTCTCATTGACAGCACGGCAAACGTGCGATAAATATCTCTAAACCTCCTCCAGAGGCCTCACAGGCCTTAACTCCCGTGTTCCTCCCAGGACTCTTGCGATGCAAAGATTCCGGAATCAGCCTGTAAATCAAGTACTCGTCTATGTCCTAGTGGTTTGTTTCGTGCCGGCTTTGGCCGCCTCGGGGCAGGTAAATGTGACCACCTACCACAACGACAACAGTCGTACCGGACAGAATCTGAACGAAACCATCCTGACGACCGCCAATGTGAACACCAGCGGCTTCGGCCGGCTCTTCTCGATTCCGGTGGACGGATTCGTGTATGCGCAGCCCTTGTACTTGTCCAACGTGACTATTCTCAATCAGGGCACTCACAATGTGGTTTATGTGGCTACGGAAAACGACAGTGTGTATGCGTTCGACGCGGACAGTATTGCCGGTGCGAATGCCAATCCGCTCTGGCATGTGAGTTTCCTCAACTCGGGTGCGACGACTCTGAGCACCAGTGATGTCAGTTGCGTCGACATCACTCTCCAGATCGGAATTACTGGGACGCCCGTGATCGATTCTGCGGGCGGGACACTCTACGTCGTTGCGCGCACTAAGGAAAGCGGATCGTTTGTAGAGCGACTGCATGCGCTCGATGTAACCAGCGGCGCAGAAAAGTTTGGAGGTCCAGTCGTCATTCAGGCGTCAGTGCCGGGCAGCGGACCGGGATCGGTGAATGGGATGGTGAGTTTCAACAGTCAGACCCAAAATCAACGGACTGGGCTGCTGCTGCAAAATGGCATGGTTTACATTGCCTGGGGGAGCCTGTGCGACGTGAGCCCGTATCGCGGGTGGATTATGGCGTACGACTCTCAGTCGCTGGCGCAGATCGCGGCTGCCATTACCACTCCTTCCGCCGTCGGAGGCGGGATCTGGGAGAGTGGTTCGGGTCTCGCAGCGGACCAGTTCTTCAACGTATATTTCGCGACGGGCGATGGAACATTTGACGCGAACTCAGGTGGCTCGGACTACGCGAACAGCATTATGAAGTTGGGCCTGCCCGCCGGCGGGAACCTCCCCGTCTCCGATTATTTCACTCCTTACAACTATGCCAGCTTCGGTTCGGCCGACCTGGGATCGGGAGGAGTTCTGCTGTTGCCCGATCAGGCAGCGGGATCGGCACATCCGCACTTAGCCGTGCAAGCCGGCAAACAGGGAGAGATCTACCTGCTCGATCGCGACAACATGGGACACTTCAATTCCTCGGGCAACAGCCAGATTGTCCAGGATATTCCTGGCGCGTTGCCGAATGGCGAGTGGAGCATGCCGGCATGGTGGAACAATAATCTTTACTATGGCGGAAAAACCGATTCCATTCGGGCCTATGCCTTCAATCCGACCACCGAATCCTTCTCTACGACTCCCTCGTCAATCAGCGTGAAAGTATTTGGTTATCCCGGGACCACACCGTCGATTTCAGCCAATGGCACGAGCAATGCGATTCTCTGGGCGCTGAACAATACCACCTACGCGAGTGCCGGACCGGCGGCGCTCTTTGCCTACAATGCGAACAATCTGGCGAGCCGGCTCTACAGCACCGGCCAGAATGTAACCCGCGACAATCCGGGACCGGCGGTGAAGTTTGCTGTGCCTACGGTTGCCAATTCGAAAGTGTACGTGGGCACGCAGACGTTGCTCAGCGTTTTTGGACTGTTCGCGCCGGCAGATTTCTCGCTGTCCCTGACGCCCGCTTCCATCAGGATTCGGGCAAAGGGCAGTAACACCGCCCAATACACCACCACGCTTGCGCCCCAGGGCGGATACGCGGGAACGGTATCGCTGAGCGTGAGGGGATTGCCGAGCCAGGCTACGGCCAGTTTTAGTCCCGCGACGATTACGGGGAGTGGCACATCCGCATTAGCGATTACGGTAAACAAGAAGACGCCCAGAGGCACCTACACGCTGAGCATTGTCGGCACCGATAGCGCCGGGAACCTCATCCACAACGGGATTGCCACGCTGACTGTGTTTTAGCTTTGGATGACGGACTTCGTCGCCAGAGCTGCGGCAATGGAGAGAGCGCAGGCCGGGCACGCAACCCGGTAACTATCGGTTTAGTGCACGCCGCTCGGGTCACTCAAGACGAAGATATCGGAAGATGGATTCTGCGGAACTGTGAAAGTTGCGCCGCCGAAAACCACCATTTCGTCCGATATGAGATCGTAAAAGGAGCTGTGGAAACGGCGAACCGGTCCGGCAGTCGGGGTTACGAGCTGCGTCCAGAGTGCGGTCCCAAAGCCGTTGGCGCCGGATAGAGTCCAGGTATCACCCAGAATGACAGACCCGTTGAATCCTCCCTCTATGGTCATAGTGTTATGCACAGCATCATAGGTCGCAGTATGACCGGAGCGGGCAGCGGGTCCGTTACCGGGATTGAGCTGCGTCCAGACTGGCGTGCCGCCGGTTCCGTTGGCATTGGAGAGAACCCAGACGTCGGCGAAGAAAGATGAGGCTCCCGCATCCCCGGAATAGATGATGAGGATGTTATCGAGGGAGTCGTATACCACAGCGCTGTTTTCCCGAGGGCCCGGAGGGCCACCCGTGGGTGCGAGCCTGGTCCAGGATGGCGTTCCGCTTACGTTATTCGCGTTGCTCAACACCCAAACATCATTGAAGTAGTTAGAGTTGCAGTCGTATCCGCCGAACAGGATTATTGAATTCGTATTCGCGTCATAGACGGCATTGTGACGCATGCGCGCCGCTGCGGCTGTGCCGAGTGCCGTGACCGACACCCATTTTGGCTTCGCGCCCACGGTGTTGGCATTCTTTAGGACCCAATAGTCGTTCTTACATACAGCCGGGTAACCATTGGCGCCTCCGAAGACCATCATTCGATTGGTTGCCGTATCGTAGAGTCCGGTGTGACCAAAGCGTTTACCAGGACCTCCTCCGGTCACGACCTGCGACCAGTTGATTCCCGTGGATCCGATCACGCCGCTTGCCCGCCAGTAATCGCCGAAGGTGAGGGTGTTGGAGTGCTGGCCACCGTAAACAAACATGCTATTGGTCGATGGATCGTAGAACGCGGCGTGGGAATAGCGAACCGGCGGTCCGGAGACGTACCACTGGGCTCCCGACGTCAAACCATTGGCGTGGCTCAACAGAAATGCGTGATCACTGGATTGGAGTTTCTTGGTGGAGGTGCTGCTGCCGCCAAATACATACATGTTGCCCTTCGCCGGATCATAGACTGAGCTGTGAAATGCGAGATTGGGAGGCGTACCTATCAGTTTGAGTTTTATCCAGGAAGGCGAACTTCCGATTCCGTTGGGTGAGGTCAGCGCCCAGGTGTCCGAGAGCGTACCGCCTCCGGCTGTGGCTCCTGCAAACACGATCATTCGGTTGCTCGAACTGTCGTAAATAGCTGTGTGCCCGGTACGGATCGCGGGCGCCGCACCCGAGGGAAAAAGCTGACTCCACACCGGAGTGCCGCTGGTGCCGTTGGCATTCGAGAGCACCCACACGTCGCCGAACGGATTTCCTCCGGCATCTCCACCATAGAGGGTCATGATGTTGTTCACGGGATCGTAGACAACACTGCTGCCCTCACGCGCTGTGGGGCCCGGCCCATTGGGCGACAATTGAGTCCAGGTGGAAGCGCCACCTTGTCCATTGGCGTTGCTCAGAATCCAAACATCATTGAAATATCCGGTAGAGCAATCGCTTCCCCCGAAAACGATCAACTCGTTGCTGTTCGAATCGTAGACTGCCGAATGGTGGAACCTGGCTGCCGGCGCAGCTCCTGACGGCGTTACAGATATCCAGGCAGGGGATCCGCCCTGTCCATTGGCCGCTTGAAGAATCCAGACATCGTTGGCACAAGGCTGGGGAAGCCCCAGTGCACCTCCAAAGACGGTCATGGTGTTGCTGCTGGAATCATATGTAGCGACATGCCCGTACCTTCCCGGCGGAGTTATCCCGGTGGGAAGCAATGGGGAGAACACAAGTGTGGAGGCCGCAATTTGTCCCACCCAGACGTCATTCAGATCAGTACTGGTGTTGGTCTGTAATCCAGCGAAGACAATTGTCTGCCCTGATGTGGGATCGAATACCATGGATTGGGAAGAACGCGGGACCGGTCCGCTCTGGGACCAGTTTGGCGAGGAGCCAAAAGCCGCAGAAGAAAAGAAAAAAGGACTGAGAAGAACGCAGCAAAATCCAACCGTGCCCCGGCCTTTCATTAGGCGGCCTCCAAAAATGGGGTGAACCTGGGCCTAGTGGAAACTCTAGCTAACAACGGAAAAGAATAAGTGTCAACGGAAGAATGGAAGCAGGGCGTTCAGTTCGTGAACAATTGGTGGGAATGGACGGGCTCACGTCAAGCTGTGAGGGAGGGACCGAGGCAGGGTGACGGTTGGTTTTCGGAAGAGTTTAAACTAACTCTATCTCCATCCAACTCGGATGGGCCGAGGCGCTTCCAACCAGAAGGGATAGCCTGCTTGGGGACCTTTGAAGTTTCTGTCGGGAGAATTCATGAAAATTGGAAACTGGACGAGGATGCGCAGAGCGTCGGCGTTGGGCGTTTGCCTGGCCGTGCTCTTCGTCGTGTGTCGAGTGCGGGCTCAGGAAACCAAGGAGAAGGTGTCGGTCAATGATGTGGACCGCACTTACGTAGTGCACTTGCCCAAGGGCTACGATCAGGAGCGGAAGTATCCGGTGGTGATCCTGCTGCATGGGATGAATCAGGATGCGGATGACATGGAGCGGCTGACACGCTTCAACGAACTGGCGGACAAGGACAGCATTATTGCGGTCTATCCCAGTGCGCTGCATGGACGGTGGAATGTGGGCGTCCACCCGGAGCAGCGCCAGATGGGCATGGGACCGGGGAGCCGGCGGCGTGGAGGTTATCCGGGCGGCGGATATCCCGGTGGCGGAGGGGGATATCCCGGTGGAGGTTATCCGGGCGGTGGAGGAGGCTATCCACGACGGGGCGGAGGGTATCCGGGTGGTGGGCGACCGGGCGGACAGCGTCCGGAAGAAAATCGATCTGCACCGGCGGATGACATTGAGTTCCTGAATCAGATGCTGGACCAGATGGCAGGGAAGTTTTCTGTGGACACCAAGCGCATCTATGCCGCGGGCCTGTCGGAGGGCGGATTCATGGCGATGAAAGCCGGATGCTCGATGTCAGACCGGATCGCGGCGATTGCGCCGGTCGGGGCGGCCATGCCGAAGACGATGATCTGTTTGCCGTCGCGTCCGGTGCCGGTGGTCATGATCAACGGCACGTCGGACCCGGTGGTGCCGCACGGCGGCGGTACGGAGCACAATCTTCAGGTCCGGGTTATTTCGGTGCAGGACACTGCGAAGGCGTGGGCCAAGATCGATCGCTGCGCGGAGAAGCCGTCGCAGACCAAGTTGCCGGCGCGTGAAAAAGGTGGCATGGAGACGAAGGTCGAAACTTACGATGGCTGCCACGAGGGCGCGCAGGTGGTTTCGTTCAGCGTGAAGGGTGCGGGCAATACCTGGCCCGGAGGCGAACAGTACCAAGTGGAGAAGCAAGTCGGAAAAACCAGCCAGGATTTGAATGCCAACGAAACTATATGGAGCTTTCTGGTTACCAAAAAGCTTGCTGCGAAGAGTGGCACGGACAGCAGCCAGGGCGCGAAATAGTTTTTCCGATAGACGATTGGGTACAAAGACGAGGTTGAACCGACAACGAAAGCGCGTCCGGTCATATCAGCAATTCCTACGCCGATAGTTGCGACGTTCGTCCAACGGCTCGCGTCAGTTCTGTCGCGTCTGTATACTCACCACCGATTGAAAAAGGAAAGAGAAAGTGCCATTGGTGAGCTATGTGGACGAATACGCTAACCTGGCTACTATCAACCTGCACAGGGCAACGTCATTGCATTTTGTTTCTATCGTCGGCGGGATGCTGCGCTTCGATCGGCCAGATCGAGGCAGGAGGCTTAGGGTATGAGACAAAGTTGTGCGGCTTCGCTTTCGGTATTTGTATTCGGATTCTCCCTGGGGATCGCGGCACTCTGCTGGCCGGAGCCTCTGGGTGCGCAAGCCGCGCCGGCCTCGACGCCCATCGACATCGTCATTCAGCACGACGTCCCGCTGAAGATGCGCGATGGTATTACGCTCTACGCCGACATTTATCGCCCGACATCCTCAGGCAAGTTCCCTGTCATCCTGATGCGCACACCCTACGACAAAAGCGTCGGCTGGGCGGTCTCACCTGTTTTTAAGATAGTCCCGCGCGGCTATGTCGTGATCATTCAGGACGTACGCGGCCGTTACACTTCGGAAGGGGAATGGTATCCGTTCAAGCACGAGCAAGCGGACGGCTTCGATACCGTCGAATGGGCTGCCACGCTCCCTTACTCCGACGGCAAGGTCGGCATGATGGGTGGCTCTTATGTGGGCGCGACACAGATGCTCGCCGCCATTGCCCAGCCGCCGCACCTGGCGGGCATTGCACCCAACGTGACGGCAAGCAATTACCACGAGAATTGGACCTACCAGGGTGGCGCTTTCGAGCAATGGTTCGATCAGAACTGGACGTCTCAGCTCGCGCAGAACACACTCCAGCGCCTGATTGCCGAAAATACTAACGCGCTCCTCGGCACGTCCACACTTCCGCTCGCGAATTATCCCGTCTTCAATTTCGGGCAGTTGCCCGCCGACGCACAGCTCACTGCTGCTGTCGCGCCCTACTATCTCGACTGGCTGGCGCATCCCGACTATGACGATTACTGGAAGCAATGGTCCATCGAGGAGCATTTTTCAAACATTGCCGTACCCATGCTCCAGGTCGGCGGCTGGTATGACATTTTCAACGGCGGCACTCTGCGCAATTACATGGGCGCCAAAGCCCACGGAGCCAGCGAGGCGGCGCGGACCAAGCAGCATCTGCTGATCGAAATTGGCGGCCACGCCGGCTTCGGTCGCCACATCGGGGATGTCGACTTCGGTCCGCATGCCACTGAAAACGCGTACACCGACGTTATCCTCGACTGGTACGATTTTCTCTTCAAAGACCTTCGGAACCAATTCGCCACTGACAAGCCGGTGAAGCTCTTCGTGATGGGCGCGAATGAATACCGCCAGCAAGACGATTGGCCGCCGCCGCAAGCCCAGCCTACGAAATATTTTCTGCACTCGGGTGGCAAAGCGAATTCGCTCCGTGGTGACGGTTCTCTCGCCGCATCCGCTCCGAAGTCCGAGCCGTCTGATACTTATGTGTACAATCCCGCCAATCCCGTGCCCACGGTCGGCGGCCCACTGTGCTGCGACGCCAAACACATGGAGCCTGGCCCGCGCGACCAGCGTTCGGTGGAAAATCGCGATGACGTGCTGGTTTACTCAACTGCCCCGCTGGCCCGCGACTTAGAAGTCACTGGCCCCGTGATTGCCGATCTCTTCGTCAAGTCCTCAGCCGTGAATACCGACTTCACCGCGAAGCTCGTCGATGTCGCGCCCGATGGGTTCGCGCAAAATCTTACCGAAGGCATCCTTCGCATGCGCTACCGTGCCTCCCCCGAGCATGCCACTCTGATCAACCCTGGGCAGATCTACGAAATCTCCATCGATCTTTGGGCCACGAGCAACGTGTTTCTCCGCGGTCATTCGCTGCGCCTTGAGATTTCCAGTAGCAATTTCCCGCGCTTCGATCGCAATCTCAATACGGGCGAAGAAATTAAGTTCGCGCGCACCTTTGTCGCTGCCACCAACACAATTCTCCACGACGCGAAGCATCCTTCCGCGCTCGTGCTTCCAGTTATGCCGCCGAAATAGTGGAGAAGCACCGAGTAACCAGAATGCCCCCGAGTCCAAGTAGAGATGAGCGCCATCGGCCCTCGCCAGTCAGCCAACGTTTCGTTCGCGCGCTCCTGATCGTCTTGATAGTGAAGACTTCAAGCTTCATCCCAGAGCTTTGCGCACAAGACGCACGACCAAGTCCGATCGAGTTCACGAATATAACGGCCGCAGCTGGTATCAAGTTTGTGCACTTCAAAGGGAACAAGGGCATCTCGATTAATCGTGAGGAATTTGGTCCGGGAGTCTGCGTCGCCGATTTCGATGGTGACGGCTGGCAGGATATTTATTTCGTCAATGGACGCGATCTCTACAATCGAGGAATTTCCGTCAGCAATGCGCTGTATCGCAACAACCGTGACGGAACGTTCACTGATGTCACTGAAAAAGCCGGTGTGCCTGGAACCGGATACGGGCTCGGTTGTGTATGGGGGGATTTCGACAACGACGGCTTTCCCGATCTTTTTGTGACTCAGTATGGCCGCAACGTTTTGTATCGCAATAATGGGAACGGAACATTTACTGACGTCACGGACAAGGCTGGCGTTGCCGGCAATGAATCGGGGACGTTTCATTCAGGCGCCACATTTTTTGATTATGACCGCGATGGCTGGCTTGATCTCTATGTCGGGAGCTACGTCGCACTAGGCGACAAACGTTACTGCCAGTTGGGCGATGTGCTCAGCAGTTGCGCTCCCAGCGAGTACCGTGGCAGTCCGGAC
>Ga0099830_10001793_pt1 | contig 11090 bp, 13 predicted proteins | sample CZO8metaG_4_FD_79337 | JGI IMG/M metagenome (GOLD analysis project Ga0099830, IMG submission 79337) | Vadose zone soil microbial communities from the Eel River Critical Zone Observatory, Northern California, USA - CZOApr15con2H3.8 metaG | ecosystem: Environmental > Terrestrial > Soil > Vadose...
CGAACTGAAGGTGAGCCACAGTGTCGGCAGAAGAAGTCGAGGTGGCCATCAGCTCCGACCAGGATATCGTGTTGGCCCGCCAAAAGGGTCGGGCTATGGCGATAGAACTTGGGTTTTCGTCAGGCGATGCCACTCTCATCGCCACAGCAATCTCTGAACTTGCTAGAAACATCGTGTCGTACGCCCGAAACGGCAAGATCGTTCTAAGAAGAATCCAAGGTTCGAGCCGGGTAGGCATCCTAGTTGTCGCTTCGGATGAAGGCCCGGGGATCACAGATGTCAGACAGGCCTTGCGGGATGGCTTCTCCACATCGGGAAGTCTCGGACTCGGACTGCCGGGAGTTCGGCGCTTGATGGACGAGTTTGGAATCAGTTCCCAACCCGGTCAGGGAACAACTGTGACGGTGAAGAAGTGGAAACAATAAGAGTCCCGATCGTCGAATACGGAATTGCCAAGTTCGCTCTTCCGGGCCAAGGCGAGTCTGGCGATCACCATCTCCTGCACTGTAGCCAGAATGGAGTTCTGATCGCCGCGATAGACGGGATCGGTCACGGAGAAGAAGCTGCCAATGCCGCGAAGATGGCAACTTCTCTTCTTAAGACTGGGGCCGACGAACCAATTATCTCCCTTGTGGAACAGTGTCACGAGAAGCTCCGCTCAACCCGTGGTGTCGTCTTGAGCCTCGCTTCCATTGACCCGATCCATGGCATGATGACCTGGCTCGGTGTTGGAAATGTGCAAGGAGTGTTGGTGCGTACCGAGGCCAAAAAAGCAAACGTGCAGGAAGTTCTTCTTCTACGAGCGGGTGTCATCGGTTCGCAGTTGCCGCCCTTGCAGGCGGCCGTGCTTCCGATAGCGCAAGGAGATACGCTGTTCTTTGCCACGGATGGCATTCGAAACGATTTTGCGGAGAGTCTCTCCGCTCGGGAGAATCCGCAGAGAGCCGCCGACAGAATTCTCAAGGAATACGGCAGTGGAAATGACGACGCCCTTGTCTTGGTTTCGCGGTTGACGGGAATTCGTCCATGAAAATGGCTGCTGCACGCAAACGGAAAGGGCTGCCGAGTCTTGAAGGCTTGTACGCTTCGTTGCTGCATGAATATGCAAAAGATGGGAGCGAAACTTCACTGCGCCAGGGGTATGAGCTCGGGCGGAGAGCCCTTACTGAGCGGAAGAGCCTTGTGGAGCTGGCGTCTATACACCATCAAGCTCTGCAAGGATTGCTTCGGGAAGAAATAGATGAAAAACGTCAGACCTTCTTGCTGCGGGTCGGCTCCGATTTCCTCGCGGAATGTTTGTCTCCGTACGAGATGGCCCAGCGAGGGTTTCAAGATGCGGTGACAGCTTTGAGGCAACTTAACGAAACGCTTGAGGAAGAAATCAAGCGCATCGCGTACGCTGTGCACGATGAAGCTGGACAGCTCCTGGTGGCCGTGCACCTTGCGCTCGCAGATCTGTCGCGGGAATTGCCTAAGCCTCTGCAAGAACAGGTCGGGCAGATTGAAGGATTGCTGAACCAAGTTGAAAATCACTTGAGAAGGTATTCCCACGAACTTCGACCCACAGTCCTGGATGATCTCGGCTGGATTCCCGCGATCCGTTTTCTGGCAGAAGGGATTTCGAAACGTGCCAATTTGGCGATCCATGTGCGTTCGACCGTTTCTGGTCGGCTGACTAACCCTACTGAGACGGCACTCTATCGAATCGTGCAGGAAGCGCTGACCAATGCTGTTAAACACGCGAAGGCGCGCAATGTCTGGATCCATGCATGGAGTGAAAATCTCATGGTGTGTTGCTCCATTCGGGACGACGGCTCGGGTTTTGACTCCCGCCTGGTTCAAACCGCTCCGGGCCGGAAGGGGCTAGGACTAATCGCCATGCAGGAGCGGGTGAGCGCAATCGGCGGAACACTGCTCATTGAATCACGTCCTGGTCGAGGAACTGAGTTATTGATTCGGCTTTCGCTGGAGGGTGGTAATGCCCATTCGCGTCGTGCTCGCAGATGACCACGTGCTCGTCCGTCAGGGATTGAAATCCTTACTTGAACGCGGAGGATTTCAGGTTGTGGGGGAAGCCTCCGATGGGCAAGAGGTTCTTCGTCAAGTAAGGTCACTTCAACCGGATATCGCCGTAATGGATATCACCATGCCCATCTTGAACGGACTCAATGCCGCCAGGGAATTGACGCATTCTTTCCCCAGGACCAAGACCATCCTCCTCACACAACACGACGAGGATCAGTACGTCTCCGAGGCTCTGGACGCAGGTGTGAAGGGCTATGTTTTGAAGAGTCAGGTCGCAAGCGATTTGTTGCTAGCAATCCAGCAGGTTTCGCGGGGCCAAGTGTATCTGAGCCCAGGTGTTTCCCGAGCCGTGATGGAGGCGTATCGCTCAAAACCTGAGAAGTCTAGAGATCGTTTGACACTCCGCGAAAGACAAGTGCTTCAATTGATTGCGGAGGGAAAATCCACCAAAGACATCGCATCATTGCTTGGTATCAGCGTGAAAACAGCGGAATCTCATCGCACCCGACTCATGCAGAAGCTGGATATTCACGAAACGGCTAGCCTCGTGCGCTACGCCGTCCGTCATGGTATTGTCCAGCCCTGATGTTTCCCACCAAAAACTACCTCTTTCCGGACATGCGACCCATCCTCACCATCGTAGCGGGCAGCGCTGTCTGTGATCCGAATTCGTTAATCCCCCCGGGTTGGATGACGCTTGCCACCGATTCTGGACAAGGCACGGCGCACTCGGAAACAATTCATTCGGTCGCAACTTAACCACTTGCTGCAATGCCAATTCGCTCTTGATTTCGCTTCTGGCCCTGCTATAATACAGCTAGGGAAAACTGGGTTTTCCCTCCCCCACTTCGTTCCGTCTTAATTTTCACTTTGCACCAAAACGCAGCACAGGGGTCTGTAAGTCCTTTCCGTTCAATTCGTTTGCCGAACCCCACCCCTTAAACTCTGTCGAATCATATCGTTACAAAATCATGAGGGTGAGGGGTTCTGATTTCTTCTTCCGAATTCTAGGCTCCACTGCAAGCAATCGAGAGAGTTGCACAATTTTCGTGCAACCTAAGTCCCTTTAGAATCAACACTTACAGAGGCTCCAGAAGTGTTCATTCTAAACAACTTAAAACCCTTTAGAATGAACACTTATGAAAAAGCAGGGCGAAGGAGCCCATTTTGCACAATTTTGGTGCAACGTAAGTCCCTTTAGAATCAACACTTGCAAAAGTGTATCAAAACAAAGGACTTTAACTCCCTTTAGAATCAACACTTATGAAAAACATAGGGGGGTGGGGGGTGGTTATGGTTAACTAAAAATCCCAAGAAGGATTTCTCTCCTGAGCGAGCGCAGCGAGTCGAAGGACCTCTCTTGAATCCGACAAGGATTCCTGTCCTGAGGCGCATTCCGACCAATGGACTTGTGTAGGCGATGGGATAGCTATCCCCGATTCGCTGTCGTCAACGGTGTCCACCCATAGTGGCGTGCCACCTCCGACGCATACTGGTTGCCGATGTCCTCTCGATTCTCTGCCAGCCACTGGCTCAGACGGGTTTCCCCTGAGGATGGACCCTCGGGGGCCAGCAAGTTATCCATAAGGCCCTTGTATTCCTCCCACGTGAGGACAACATCTCCAACGAACCAGCCGGTCAAGAGCGTAGAAACGTAGGCCACAGGCATCGGCAGATGAACCAAACGGGTGCGCCGGCGCAGTTGAACAGCAATCTGTCTTACCAGCTCCTCGAATGTGTAGGTTTCCGGTCCAACGGCGTCAAGCACAGCATTTTCTTCCCGCTCGACGGCATCGACGATCAACCGCGCCATATCCTCAACGTAAATCGGCCGGATGCGGTATTGGCCGTCACCCGGAATTCCAAACACAGGAAAACGGCGGACGAACCAGGCGATGTTATTGATGAGGATGTCTTCCAGGCCAAAAATGACCGTGGGCCGCAAAATTGCGTACGAGAGACCCGACTCGACTACAGCTTGCTCCAGTTGAGCTTTCCACTTGTAGTAGCCCAGGTGGGATTCCAGCGATGGGTTGGCTATGCTGACGTGAACAATGCGCTTGACTCCCGCGTTTTTTGCCGCGGTGATCAACGTGCGCGTGTTTTGAACGGCAGTTTCAAAAGTGGACCTACCGCGCGGAAAGCGCACCCAATAGGTATTTATGATGGTTGAAGCCCCGTGAAGGGACCGGACGAGCTCTTCGGGCTGCTCAAAGTTATAGGGAAAGACCTGAAGCATGCCGCCAAAATAATTTGCGCGCTCTGGATGGTATGTCAAAGTTCGGACTCTGTATCCACGGTCGAGGAGAAGCCTGGTGGCGTATTTGCCTGTGTAACTGAAGGCCCCGGTGATGACAACGGTTCCGGGTGATGTCTTCGTTTCCTGCATTTGGGCCTTAACCTGACCTTCTTCTTTACCCGGACGGAGGTCCTACCGGATTGGTCTTGTCGCGTGGAATAAATCTGAGCATGACGAGCGCAAGCCCGCTCAGCGCGATGACGAATCCAATCAGCGCGTACTTGAGTTGGGTCGCCATCTCAAAGATCAGGCTCTTGCCCGGCCCTAATTCCGGCTTGTAGTCGAGCACGAAGATCAAAGGGATAAGCACGAGCGCGACATTTGAAAAAGCTAACCAAAAACTTGCTCGCTCTCTTGTGCCGCACAATTCAATCAACAAACTTCGTAAAGGGGCCTTCACATAAGCCACAAGCCCGATGGACAAGAACGCGGCCAGCCCCATATCGGACAGAAAAGCTATGGTCAGACTCATTGTTGTTGGACCTCCTTGCAATCTCTACGCGCCCTTGGAAATCTCGTTTGCCGGGCACGCCTCGGCGGCGCAACTCCGGCTCGCCGCAACCCAGCGATATCCTCTCCTCAGAATATCCATCATTCCCGGAATCTTCGAAATCCATAACAGCGGCCGGGCCCACCAAATCTCGCGCGCCAGCGCGACAGCCGCATCCGCCCCGCCGTATCGGCTCCCGTCGCTCAGAAGAAACTGCATTTCGCGCATTAATTCATCGCGCGACAATCCCAGCAATGCGCCCACGCGCGGATCCTGCAACGGCGCCAGCGCCATCCCGCGCCGCTCCAGAATCGGCGCAATCCACTTTGCGATTCTCGTGCAGAACCGGCATTCCGCGTCCCAGAACAACCACCCGCGCGCGTGCCGCCCCTTCCCATCCGTGTACTCACTCACCAGCGAAATCATGGCCTCTTCTCTTCCTTCCTTCCTTGCTTGCTTGCTTGCTTGCTTGCTTGCTTGCTTCTTTGCTTCTCGCCTCTCGACTCTTCTCTGCGAGTCTCCGCGTACGGCGCCTGCCCCGGCCCGGTCGGGGCGCCTCTGCGTTATCTTTTCTCTTCGTCTCCACGCCCTGGGAGCGCTCTGTGTCTTAGTCTCCTTGTTTGCCCCCGTAGGCAAACAACAACGCCGCTGCTCCCGCCGCCGAATATACCGAGTAGTCGAGCGGAGCTTTGAGTCCAAGTGCCACGCTCATTGCCACGGCAAACAGGCAAAGCAGCGTTGCGCTCAGTGCCGCTGTCGCGCGCCGCCATAAGCCCAGAATCAACAGGACCGCCAGACTGGTTTCCGCGATCGTCACCACTACCGCGAGAATTGGCGCGCTCCAGCGCGGAAGATAAAAGTTCAGCACGGCGGTATATGCGACGAAGTTCTTCCAGTTTCCCCACGCTACTTTTGCGGAGCCCGCCGGTCCCCACAGCCCAAACCGGTCGGCAACTGACGACAAGAATCCCGCTGCAATCGCCAACCGCGCGTAGAGCGCCAGGAACCTCTTCTCTGTCGTCTCACGTGGACTTCCCCCGGCTCTCCTCTCGCCCGTTCGTGTCGTCGCTCCCATGATTCCTCGCTCCAATTTAATGTGCTTCTGCGTTACTTTTCATCCGGCTTTCTTCTTCTCGCTACCCAACAGCGTAATCACTTTCCCCCGCAGTTTCACCACACCCTTCAGCGCCCCCGTCGGCATCCGGATAATCTCTTCGAACAGCCCGGTCATCGCCGTCAAAAACTCCAGCATGCTCTCCAGCCGTTCCCGCGTGTACGCATCGCCCTGCGGGTTGGACTTGACCTCACGCACGCACTCCGCCAGGACATTCAACGTCGGATCGATCTCCCGCCTCTTCCGCTCCTCCGAAACAATCCGGAAAATCTCCCAGACGTCCTTGATCGATTGGAAATGGTCTCGCCGGTCGCCTAGCACGTGTACTACGCGCACGATTCGCCACCCTTGCAGTTCGCGCAGGCTGGTGCTCACGTTCGAACGCGCCACCGCCAGCGTCTCCGAAATCTCGTCCGCCGGGAGCGGCTGCGGCGACAGGAACAGCAGCGCATGCACCTGCGCCACCGTCCGGTTGATGCCCCAGCGCGTGCCCATCTCTCCCCAATGCAAAATGAACTTCTGCGCCACCGGCGTTAAGCTGTTTCTTGTCGGTTCGCTCATTTTTGCCTTTCCGAGTACGGCGTCCTTTTTGCCGCTCTCGTTCTGTCTGTTATTTCTGTTGTTACAGAATATACAGTTATTTACGCTCCTTGTCAAGCCCTTTCTTCTCCATCCCTCTCGTGGTCCCATACCTCTCTCGAAAAAACGGAGCGACCCATGACCTCCCAAAACTTTCGCCGCCTCGCCCTCAGCTTCCCCGAAACGACCGAGAGCTCTCACATGGACCATCCCGATTTTCGCGTCGCCGGAAAAATCTTCGCCACCCTCGGCTACCCTGAAGATGGCTGGGCCATGATCAAACTCACGCCCGTGGAACAGGAGATGTTCGTCAAAGCTCACCCCACTGTCTTCAAGCCCTGCACGGGTGCTTGGGGCCGGCGCGGCGCCACTAACGTGCGTCTCAAGGCCGCCCGGAAGCCAACCTTGCGCCGTGCTCTTGAAGCCGCCTGGCGCCTCGCCGCTCCGGAGGGCCTCACCGCCGGTTTCGACAAAACTTCTTAGAGCGGCTCTTGCCCCGCCTGTCGTCCACCAAATCAGCCCGTCTCTTACCTCAACCCTTCACTTCGTTGACTTGCCCCTTAGTGGAGCCTAACATGCTCGCCAAAGGCGACTTCATCCCCATGATCGGCGCGAGATTCGGCCATTACCGCATCCTCGACAAGATTGGCGAGGGTGGGATGGGCACGGTGTACTCAGCCCAGGACGAGCATCTGGCTCGGAATGTGGCAATCAAGGTCATGAGAGCCAGTTCGTCGACGGATGAGGCCAGCCGCAGGCGCTTTCGGAACGAAGCTGAAGCTCTTTCCAAGCTCAACCACCCCAACATCCAAGTCGTATATGACTTCGATAGTCAAGACGGCGTGGATTTCCTGGCCATGGAATACATCCCCGGCCAGACCTTGGCCGAGAAACTAGCCTCCGGGCCCTTGCCCGAGAAGGAGATTTCCCGACTCGGCGCGCAGTTCGCCGCGGGACTAACCGCGGCCCACAATCGCGGCATCCTGCACCGCGACTTGAAGCCCGGCAATATCCGCATCACGCCCGACGGGCAACTCAAGATCCTCGATTTCGGCCTTGCCACATTCTTGCGTCCCGCCAACGTCGAGGGCACTACCGAGAGTCTCCTTCAAACCTTGGCTGGCGCTGGAACTCTTCCGTACATGTCACCGGAGCAGTTGCGCGCTGAACCCCCGAATCTCTCTGGAGCTCGAACGCATCATCCTCAAGTGTCAGCAAAAGGATCCCGCCGACCGCTACCAATCGGCTGGGGAAGTCGAGGTGGACTTGCGCGCCTTGGGAGGGGTGCCCCTTCCGCCTTTCGTGCCCGGTTCGCGATCCCGCAAGCTCCCTGATAACTTTAGGCACAAAATCCTTCTGGCCTCGATAGCCGCTTTAGTGTTGTCCGCAGGAATTGTTGTTAAGTTAGCTTTATTTCGGCAACATCCGCGAGTTCCCACGGGCAAAGCCGCCATCACCTCGTTGGCCGTATTGCCCCTGGAAAACTTCTCCCGTGATCCCGAGCAGGAATATTTCACCGACGGGATGACCGAGGCTTTGACCACCAATCTCGCCCAAATCAGCGCGCTGAGGGTTATCTCTCGCACCTCTGCCCTGCGCTACCGTGGCACTAGCAAGCCAATGCCCCAGATCGCACATGAGCTGGGCGTCGACGGCATCGTCGAAGGCTCCGTCGAGCGCTCCGGCGATCGTGTGCGCATCTCCGCGCAGTTGATTGAGGCTTCTTCCGACCGTCATCTCTGGGCGAAGAGCTACGAAGGCAACTTGGGGGATATTTTGTCCTTACAGGATGATGTCGCCAGAGCCATCGCCCGCGAGATTGAAGTCCGGTTGACCCCCAGTGAGAAGATTCAATTGGCAAAGGCCCGGGCCGTCGATCCGCAGGCCCACGAGGCCTATCTGAAAGGGCGCTACCATCTGAACGAGTGGACGCCGACGGAAAACGCGAAGGCCATCGAGTATTTCCAGCAGGCCGTTAACAGGGACCCCGGCTATGCCCTCGCTTATGCCGGACTCGCTGATGCTTACATCTCACTGAGCGCCTTCGGCATGGCGAATGTCGCGCCCCGTGAGGCCTTTCCCCGCGCGGAGGCGGCAGCGTCCAAGGCGTTGCAGATCGACGACGGCCTCAGCGAGGCCCATACTGCTCTTGCGAAAGTGAAGTTCTTGTATGACTGGGATTGGCCGGGCAGCCGCAGGGAATTTCAACGCGCCTTGGAGCTGAATCCCAATGACGCGAGTGCCCATCATTGGTACTCCCACTTTTTACTCAGCATGGGTCAAACCGATCAGGCCCTCGCGGAGGGCAGGCGGGCGCTGTCGATCGATCCCCTCGACGTGGAGATGAGCCTTCATCTCGTCTTCTGTTACTTCTACACCCGCCAATTTGATCAGGCGATTCTCCAAGCTAGACAAGGTCTGGAGATGGATCCTAATTTCTCCGAATTCCACTGGTTTCTTGGAGAAGCCTACGAGCAAAAAGGCATGTACCGCGAGGCGCTCGATGAACTGGTTAAGGCCACATCCCTCTCGGGCGGCAGAAGCGCGGTGCTGGGCGGTCTTGGCCATGCCTACGCCGTCTCAGGGCAGCCAGTCAAGGCACGCATACAGCTCCGAATGTTGCAGTCGAAGACCTACGTCTCTTCCTATGACGTGGCGTTGGTTTATGCCGGGCTCGGGGAGAAAAATCAGGCCCTGACCTGGTTGGAGAGGGCCTACGAAGAGCACTCGGACGAGATGGTGCTTCTTAATCTCGAGCCGGCATTTGATGGCCTCCGCGCCGAGCCTCGCTTTCGCGTCCTTGCGGACCGCCTTCATCTGTTGTCCTGATTTGGCTTCGCGCGGAATCACCTCGCAATTGCAGTGCCCCACATTGACTTTCCATAATTATAAGCAGTACCTTTGCCCGCATCGTTCCCCTTTGGATGGCTCAGAAGGAGATTCACCATGCGTAAATCTTGGCTTTTCGCGATCGTCTTCGTTGTTTTGCCAGCAGTCGCAGCAGCACAGGTCACGGTAATCCACGTTCCCTCCGGTGTGCCCGATATTCAGTCCGCCATCAACCAGGCCGCCGCAATTGTTGGCGGCGGGACACCCAGTGACGTTTTGATTGAGGTCGCCCCTGGAACATACAGCACTACAGGTGGACCAGGATTTATCGTGGACGGCATCAACAATCCCTTTTTTACCGTTACTCTTCGGGCCGCGCAGGGTGCCATGGTCACAATCCTCGACGCCTCCAACATAACCAATAACGTATTCCGTGGTTTCGGAACGCGGAATCTGGTCATCGACGGGTTCACGATTCGTAACCGCATTCCCGATCAAACAAACTTCCTCGGACGAGGGATCAATCTGCCAAACTCCACCGACATCACCGTTGAGAACTGCCACTTCGATACGACCGAGCAGGGCGTGGTCTTCCGCGTGTTCGACCCATCGCTCAGCTCTCAAAATCGCGTGGTGAACAACACCGGCGTCGTGGGCCAGGGTACGGACGTGAACGCGCCGAACTTCGCGTTCGGTCAGGCCGCTTCGATGCTGAGGTTTTTCCCAGTGGGCACTGTAGAAATCGGCGAGTCCAAACTCATCGCCGCCAACAACGTCTTCCGCTGCACGGCGAGCTGCGTCCGGTTCATCAACGTCGCGCAGGACCCCAACGGCAACGTCGTCGGTGCGTTCGCGAACGGTTCGCTCGAGATGACGGGGAATGACGTCAGCAGTTCGTTCGCGGGCGGCTTCCTCATCCTCGGCGGACACGGCCACCAGGTTGCCGGGAATCGCATCCACGACGGGCTAATTGGCGGCTTCTTCCAGAGCGCTTCCTCTGGGGTGATCGAAAACAACGTGATTTTCAACAACGCGCTCGACGGCTTGGAGGTCCTCGACCTCGGGCCCACCTCGCAGGACTTCGCCGCCGAGGGACGCCTCATCCGCCACAACACCATCGTCAACAATGCCGCGGTCGGCATTCTCTATGGCGACCTCGATGGCGGAGCTCACAACTTCCTGCCCAGCGTGTACAACAACGTCATCGCCTTTAACGATGCCGGTGGCGTGGCGGCCATCGAGCAGAGCCCCTTCGCCTTCGCGTTCATCACCGTCAGCTTTGATGTGGCCGGCAACGACAACTTCGGCAACACCCTACGCAACTTTCAACTCGACTTTGCCGGCATCTCCAATCCCGGCGTGGCCGCACCGAATTACTCGGGGGTGCTAAACACGGGCCTCGACCTTTCCGTCGTTCCCGGCTTCGAAGCGCCGCAGGTGCAGGATTTCTCGCTCATGCCGAATTCGATGCTGGTCAACGCGGGAATCACTTCGCGGCCGACACCCTTCCAGGATTTTGCCGGGCACTTGCGCGATTCCCACCCAGATATCGGCGCATTCGAGTTCGTGCCGACGCCGGTCCTCAACGTGCGCAGCAACCCCAACGCAACAAGACGGCGACCCAATGATCAGTGAGGTGGCGGAAATACCGGACGGCTGACAAGTCTCGAAATCTCCACCGTTCCAGTAATCATCCTGGACGGCTGGAGGGTGCCACTACGGTATGAAGGAATAAGTGAATTTCACGGCGAACC
>Ga0099830_10001794_pt1 | contig 11089 bp, 12 predicted proteins | sample CZO8metaG_4_FD_79337 | JGI IMG/M metagenome (GOLD analysis project Ga0099830, IMG submission 79337) | Vadose zone soil microbial communities from the Eel River Critical Zone Observatory, Northern California, USA - CZOApr15con2H3.8 metaG | ecosystem: Environmental > Terrestrial > Soil > Vadose...
AACCGATCTCGACAGGCGTTCCACTTCGAGGACATTGACGCGGGGCCGGCGTGTGAAGCACGCTAGGTAGTCGATGAGCCCAGCCGGACGTTCCGGAGTGACGCTACGGACGCTGCATCAGGACCTGGGAGCAGTCAAGGTCCTGCTCACGACGGGTCTACGGGCGTTCCCGCAGAACTGGCCCGGCGAAGTACTGCGGACGCTCCGCGAGAACAATCGGCTCAGCGAAGCGCGGTTTGCGCAGCCCGACGTCGCGCTACGAGAGCAAGCGATCGAGACCCATACGATCCTGCGTGCGGTTGCGGATGGGCAGCGCCAGATCGTCGATAGCCAGCGCGATCTGGCGGAGAGCCAACGCCTGCTGGTCGAGGGGCAGCACCAGCTGGTCGAGGAGCAGCGTCAGCTGTCGGCGGACATGCGCGCTCTCATCGCGCGGATCGACGCGCTCATCCGCGGCCGGGGCAACGGCGCACCAACCGACTAGCCGCCGTAGAAGACCTTCTCGCCGAGATCCTTCAGCCACAGCGTCGCGTCGTCGGCTCGTCCGTCGATCGGCTTGGCGAGCCCGACCTCGACTACCTTGCCGACGAAGATGGAGTGATCGCCCTTCTCGACGGTCGCCTCGAGCGTGCACTCGATGAACGCCGGCGTGTTGGCCAGGATCGGCGCGCCCGTCGTGCCCGGACGGAAGGGCTCGCCCGAGATCGTGTCGCCTTTCCGCTCGGCCGGCTTGAAGAACGTGAAGGCGAGCGCCTGCTGCCCCTTGCCCAGGACGTTCAAGGCAAACGCTTTCGTGTCCTTGATGAGCGCGTGGGCATGGGAGTCGGTCTTGACGCCGACCGCGACCAGGGGCGGCTCGAATGAGGCCTGGGTCACCCAGTTGACGGTGCCCGCCGCCACACGGCCGTCCGCGTGGGCCGCTGTCAAGACGTAGAGGCCGTAAGGAATCATCCGGAGCGTGGTCTTCTTCGCGTTGGGGTCCATGGCTTCCTCCCGCCCGGGAGGATACGGCGGATGCCGGCCCTGGTCCAGCAGTCCCGACGGCTTTGCGCACCCGGAGCCGTTTCGCGTACCATCGACCCCAAGACGGCGAAATCGCCGAGGAGGAACCCATGCCGCTGACAGAGCTGAATCACTACTTCATCCGGGCGAACGACCTCGAGAAGACCAAGGACTTCTACTGCGACGTGCTGGGCTTCGAGGTCATGCCGCGGCCGAGCTTCCCCTTCCCGGGCTACTGGCTGGGGGTGAACGGCAAGATCCAGGTGCACATGGGGCCCGACGGCATCGACAACGCCGAGCTCTTTTATCCGGGCACCCCGAAGGGCGCGGTGACGGACCACGCAGGCGTGGTCGACCACATCGCATTCCTGGCCACCGAGCCCGGTGGTTTCATCCGCCGACTCAAGTCACGGGGTCTCGAGTTCCAGCCGCGCTCTCTCCCGGAGTTCGATCTCTATCAGATCTTCATCAAGGACCCGAACGGGCTCACCATCGAGCTCAACTTCTTCGGGCTGAAAGACGTTCAGGACTGGGGCGGCGAGGACTACTCGAAGATGCCCCAGGTCGCCAGCATGCGCGCATGACGGGATCCGGCCGGGCGTCCGCAAGCTTCGCCGACGTCGACTATGACGAGGCGATGCGCCGGGCGCGGGCGCTCGTGCCGGTCCTGCGCGAGCGCGCCGAGCGCGCCGAGGCCGGACGCGAGATGCCCAAGGAGACGATCGAGGACCTCCATCGCACGGGCCTCCTGCGATTCCACCAGCCGCGACGCTGGGGCGGCATGGAGCTCGAGTTCGTGTCGCTGTTCGATATCCCCGCCGAGATCGCCCGCGGCTGCGCCTCGACGGGCTGGAACGTCGCGAACCTCGGCGTCCACCACTGGATGCTGGCGCTGTACGACGAGCGCGCCCAGGAAGAAGTCTGGAGCAAAAACCCCGATGCCCTGATCGCCTCGGGCATCGCCTACCCGCAGGGCAGCGGGCGCCGGGTCGACGGCGGCTTCGTCATCAGTGGCTTCTGGAACTTCTCGAGCGGGGTCGACGCCGCCGACTGGAATATGCTGGCGGTGATGGTCCTCGACGGCGAGCACGTCGTCGATCACCGGATGTGCCTGGTGCCGAGGAGCGACTACGAGATCGTGGACGACTGGAAGGTGCTCGGCATGCGGAGCACGGGATCCAAGTCGGTCCGCGCGAAGGACCTGTTCGTCCCGGAGCACCGCGCCCTCTCGATGTACCTGGCGCGCGGCGGCGGCCAGTTTCCGGGGGCGAGCGTCAACCCGAATCCTCTCTACCAGGTTCCGCTCTCGGCCCTGGGTTCCCACTGCCTGGCGGCGGCTGGCGTCGGCAACGCCCAGGCGGCGCTCGAGCTGACGGTCGAGGCGATCCGCGAGCGCAGCACGAACTACACCGCCATGCGCATGCGCGATTTCCAGGCCGTGCAGCTGCGCGTCGCCCGCGCGGGCGCGATGGTCGACGCGGCCCGTCTCGTCATCCGAGCGGACTGTCTGGAGGCCGAGCGGATTGCCAGGGAGCCCCGCGCTCCGACTATCGAGGAAAAGCTCCGCTTCAAGCGCAACGTCGCCTACGCGATGGAGCTCTGCACCGAGGCGGTCGATACGCTCCACGCGCTCGCCGGTGCCAACGGCATCTACGATCGGTATCCCATCCAGCGGCTCTTCCGAGACCAGCACGCGCTCGGCGGCCACATCGGGTTCAGCTGGGACGCGCAGGGCGCGCCGTGGGCGCTCGTCGCACTCGGCGGCGAGTTCTCCAGCCCGACGATGTGAGATCACGATCAGGAGGACGCTCATGAAGCGAGCTTTCGGATTCTTGTCCATCGCCGGGACGGTCGCTCTGCTTGTCGCCGGGTCCACCGCCGCCTCGGCGCAGACGCCCCCGGGCGGGACGGCCGACGTGCGGGCGATCAGCGGCGCCAAGGCCTACATGCAGGCGAAGGGCCTCACATCGCTCAAGCTCAACATGATGATGCCCTCCATCTTCACCGCGGGCAGCACGCTGGAGATGACGATTTTCGAGAAGGAGACCGGCATCGGGGTCCACTACTTCGAGGTCGGCATCCTCCAGGTCCAGGCCAAGGCCATGTCCGAGGCCGTCGCCAAGAGCGGGAGCTTCGACTTCTGGATCGGCGACCCCATCTCGCTGCCGGATCTCGTGGAGGCCGGGCTGGCCCGCCCGATCGACGACCTCGTGGCCCGCGGCAAGGCCGACCTCGATGACATCGTCCCGGGCTTCCAGGAGCAGGCTCGTTACAAGGGCAAGACCTACGGCCTCGTCGCGGACGGGGACAACTTCATCATGGTGATCCGTAAGGACCTGATCGAAGCACCCGGCGAGGGGGAGAAGTTCAAGGCCAAGTACGGCTGGGAGCCCGGCTGCCCCGACACTTATGAGCAGTGGTACCAGCTTGCGGAGTTCTTCACCCGTGACCCGAAAGGTACCGGGGTGCCCGAACTGTACGGGGCGATGGGGTACCGCGCGCGTGGCTGGGGCTGGCGCTGGTGGCTCCAGCAATTCTACGCCAAGGGCGGAATGCCGTTCGACGACGGTATGAAGCCGCTCATCGCCGGCAAGGAAGGCGTCGAGGCGCTCCGAGACTACATTGCGCTGACGAAGTTCATGCCCAAGGACATCCTGGGGTGGGCGACTCCCCAGGCCTACCCCTTCTACGCGGGTGGTAACGCCTTCTCGATCATGACGTACCCGTCGATCGCGATCGCCGCCGAGCATCCGGATCGCTCCAAGGTTGTTGGCAAGAACAAGTACTGCCTGGTGCCCGGCTACGTGGTCGGCGGCAAGCTCGTGCGCCGCGCGCTCCAGGGCTACGGCAACATCTTCTATGTCTCGAACTACGCCAAGCACCCGGAGGCCGCGTACTGGCTCTCGCAGTACATGACCAGCAAGGAGGTGTCGGCACGCCTCGTGGCCGGCCCCAACACCGTCTACGACCCGTACCGGAAGTCGCATCTCACCGATCCGCGCGTCATCAAGGCGCGGACGAAAGAGATGGTAGAAATCCACCTCAAGAACGCGCAGGTGATGGCGCCGATGATCCTGATTCAGGGCGCCGTGGAGTACAACGACGCCCTCGACCTGAATGTCCAGGAAGCGCTCCTCGGCAAGATCACTGCCGAGGACGCGCTGAAGAACACGGCCGCCGCGTGGGAGAAGATCACCAACCAGATCGGCCGCCGCCAGCAGATCGAAGGCTGGAAGGCGCTGAAGGCCGCCTACCCGACCAAGAACGTTCCCGACTGAGCCCGATGACCGGCCTGCGCCGCTGGCTCGAGCGGGAGCGCGTCTTCAGGTGGCTGCCGTTCATCCCGGTGCAAGGGCTCTTCGCCCTCCTCCTGCTCCCGAACTTCCTGCTTCTCGTGTATCTCTCGCTCCTGTCCTGGCGGATCACGCGCGGCACGTGGTGGAACGCCGCCTTTACCGGGCTCGACTCCTTCCAGCGCGCCCTCGAGGACGAGCGCTTCCTGTGGGCGCTCGCCCGCACGTTCGGCTTCGCGGCGGCCGCGGTGCCGCTCGAGCTCCTGCTCGGCTTCGGGCTGGCGCTGCTCTGCCGCCGGCATTTCCGCGGCCGACGCTTCTACACGACGGTGTTTCTCCTGCCCATGATGATCGTCCCCGCCGTGGTCGGCTATGACCTCTCGATGCTGCTCATCGATCAGGGACCGTTCAACCAGCTCCTGAGCCTGTTCACCGGCCGCACCATCACGGTGCGGTGGCTGTCCGAGTACACCCCGGCCCAACTCGCCGTGATCGGGGCGGACGTCTGGCAGTGGACGGCGCTCACCTTCCTCATCTTTACCTCCGGCCTCGCCGGGCTGCCGGAGGACCCGATCCGGGCGGCGCGGGTCATGGGGGCCCGCCGCTGGCAGATCTTCTGGCACGTCGAGCTGCCGCTGCTGAAGCCGGTCATCGCGATCGCCGTGATCTTACGCTCGATGGAAGCCCTCAAGATCTTCGACTACCCGATGCTGCTCACCCAGGCCGGGCCTGGCAACGCCACCGAGACGGTTGCCGTCTATCTCTGGCGCGTGGGCTGGGAGTTCGCGCGCGTCTCCGACGCCGCCGCCATGTCGCTCGTACTGCTCGTGGCGGTGGCCATGTACAGCCTCGTCGCCATCCGCGTCCTCCGCCGTGAGCGGCGGCGCCTGGCCGAGGAAGGCGTCGCGTGAGACGCGGGCGCCGCTCACTCTTCCCGCTCGTCCGCCATGCGCTCCTGCTCGCGTGGACGGCCGTCACCCTCTTCCCGATCTACTGGATGGTGATGACGTCGTTCAAGCACGCGGGGGAGTGGGTGACGTGGCCGCCGCGCTGGTTTCCCCACGAGCCCACGCTGATCAACTACGTTAAGGTCCTCACCCCCGGCACCTCGACGTTCGAGCTGGGCCGGCAGACGCTCAAGATCTTGAAACCGATCGGGGACAGTCTCATCGTCTCCGGGGTCGGCTCCCTGCTCGCCGTCGTCCTCGGCAGCGCCCTGGCGTACAGCTGGGCCCGCTTCGGTACCGGCGGGCGAAACTATCCGTACAACATCCTCTCCATCCGGATGGTGCCGCCCATCGTCATCGCCGTGCCCTTCGTGGTGTACTTCGTCACCCTACGACTCCTGGACACCTACACGGGACTGATCCTCGTCTACGTGGCCACGTGCCTGCCGTACGTGATCTGGATGATGCTCGCCTTCGTCGAGGAAGTGCCCGTGGAGCTCGAGCGCGCCGCCCGGCTCATGGGGGCCTCGCGCCTGCGCGTGCTGCGCTCGGTCGTACTTCCTCTCACCGCCTCCGGCCTCGTCGTGACCTTCCTCTTCGTCTTCATCCTCAACTGGAGCGAGCTGCTGCTCGCCATCACGCTCACCAACACGGAGGTCTCCACGCTGCCCATCACGCTCAACAAGTTCCAGTCCGCCAACGAGGGGCGCGACTACGGTCCCCAGGCCGCCATCGGAACCCTCGCCACCCTGCCCGTGGTCGTGATGGGCTTCCTCATCCAGAAGCACCTGCTCCGGGGCTTCAGCTTCGGGCTCCTTCGGAAATAGGACGTGGCCGGCATCCGACTCGAGCAATTGACGAAGGTCTTCGGCGCGACACGCGCCGTCGACGGGATCGACCTGGCGATCCCGGACGGCGAGTTCGTCGTCCTCGTCGGACCGTCGGGGTGCGGCAAGACGACGACGCTCAACATGATTGCCGGGCTGGAGACGCCAACCTCGGGGGACATCTGGATCGGCGATGCGTGCGTCACCGACTGGGAGCCCGGCGAGCGCAACCTGGGCATGGTCTTCCAGAGCCTGGCGCTCTTCCCCCACATGACGGTCTTCGACAACATCGCGTTTCCGCTCCGGATCAAGCGCGTCGCGCCCGAGGAGATCGCCTCGCGGGTCCGCGCCGTCTCCGACACCGTCCACGTGGGACACCTGCTCGACAAGCGCCCCGCCACGCTGTCGGGCGGCGAGGCGCAACGGGTTGCGCTGGCCCGCACACTGGTCGTGCAGCCGTCCGTCTTCCTGATGGACGAGCCGCTCTCCAGCCTCGACGCCAAGCTTCGCGTCGAGATGCGGACCGAGCTCAAACGCCTGCACGCAGCGCTCCGGTCGACGTTCGTCTACGTCACCCACGACCAGGCGGAGGCCATGACCATGGCCGATCGCATCGTCGTCATGCACCAGGGGCGGATCCAGCAGGTGGGGCGCCCGCTCGAGGTCTACGGCGATCCGGTCAATCGGTTCGTCGCCGGCTTCTTCGGGGTGCCCGCGATGAACTTCGTGGAGGGCGAGCTCCGGCCGGAGCCCGACGGCGCTCGTTTCGTGACCCAGTCCCTTCGCGTGACACTCCCGGGATGCGGGGGCGGCTCGGGTCCTGCGGTCCTGGGCGTGCGGCCCGAGCACGTGCGCTTCGCCGACGGGCGTGAGAGCTGGCCGGCCACCGTGAGTCTCATCGAGCCGCTCGGCGACGAGACGCTCCTCTTCCTGGACTATGGCGGGCCGTTCTCGCTCGTGGCAAAGGTGGACGTCGAGGAGAAGGTGGCCGTGGGCGATCGCCGTTCGTTCAGGTTCCGTCTGGACAGAGTCGTGCTGTTCGACGGCACGACGGGAGGGCGGATCATGGAGAGAGGAAGCCGCTGAGACGTCCCGGGGGGCCTCAGCGCGTCGCCGCGCTGGCGGCGTCCATTACGGCGTCCGGCGTGCCGGGGTCGATCGAGCAGTCTGGACCCAGCAGGAGGAAGCGCCCGCCCATCTCGGCGATAGCCCGGCGGCCGCGGGCGGCGACCTCCGCCGGCGGCAGGCCGGCAATGACGGGCTTGGCGGGCAGCCCACCGAGCACGGCCCGGCCGGTGCGCCGATTTGCATCGGCCAGCGATGGGTTACCGGACACCGTGGCCCAGCTCAGTGCCGCCGCCGGATAGTCGGCAAACTCGTCGAAGAGAATGTCCGCCCCGCAGACGTGGAGCACGTTGAAGGGCGCGCTCTCGACCTGCCCGAGAATGCGCAGATCGTGCGGCCGCTGGAAGCGGCGACACTCGGCCGCAGTCGAAAGCTCGCGCGTCGCCATGTTGGTGGCGTAGAACAGGCCGTCGGCGCCCTCCGCCACCGCGGCGCGCGCATAGGCCCCGAGCGTCACCGCCATCGCGCCCAGCGCATGGTCCACCGCCGCCGGCTCCGAGCGCATCAGCGCCAGCGCCGTGGCGCGGCCTCCCGCGAGGAGAAAGGGCAGGACCATGAGCGGCGAGAACACCGTCCAGATAATGGGCGTCTCGGCTCCTACCGCCTTCCGGATGACCTGCAGCGCCTGCAGCTGCTCGCCGAGCGCCCCGGCCCTCGCGTCCGCGGGCTCGAGCCGGCGCAGGTCCTCCGCGGTCGCCAGCGGAGCCCGGGTCACCGTGTAGGGCGTCTCGCGCTCGCGCGAGGGCGCGTAGCGAAGTCCCCACATCTCCGCGAAGCACTGGGCCCGGCTCTGCGGCTTGAGGAAATCCCAGTCGAAGCGGCGGGCCAGCCGTAGTGATTCGGCGGCGAGGGTGTCGGCCGAGTTCTCGGTGGCGAAGTTGTGCAGCCAGAGGCTCACCGGCACCCGGTCCACCGGCGCGCCCCGCAAGGCCGCCATGACGCGCTCGCGCTTGGTCATGTCAGGGAGACTGGATCATAGTACAGTTGCGCGCCAGGAGGGCGATCAGTCATGTACGAAGTCTTTGCGCTCAAGTACGGGGAGCGGGACACGACGAAATGTCAATTCTTCTACCGCGAGTCCTCGCACGAGAAGCTCACGCTCGACTATTTCGTGTGGCTGATCCTCGGCGGTCCCCACCCGCTCCTGGTGGACACCGGGTTCCTCGACGACGACGCGCGCGCGCGGGGCATCCGCAACTACGTGAGCCCCGCGGCGATGGTCGAGCGCGCGGGCATCAAGGCCAGTGACATCACGATCTCGCTCATCACTCACCTCCACTACGACCACTGGGCCGGACACAGCCTGTTCCCGAATGCGGAGTTCTGGATCCAGGGGGAGGAAGTGGCGTTCTGGACGGGGCCCTTCGGCCGGACCCCGGCATTTCGTGGGTCGGCCAACGTCGACGCGCTGGCGCGATTGGTGACCTTGAACTACGCGAACAAGATCCGGATCGTCGACGGCGACCACGAGGTGTGGCCCGGCATCCGCGTCCACCGCGTCGGCGGCCACACCGCCGGGCTCCAGATCGTCACCGTCGAGACCCGGCGCGGCACCGTCGTCCTCACCTCCGACGCCTCGCACTTCTACCACAACGTGGAGACGCGACAGCCGGTCCAGATCATCACGAGCTTGCCGGAGATGCTCACGGCCTTCGAGACGATCGACACGCTGGCGGGCTCCGCGAAGTTGATCGTCGCCGGCCACGACCCGCAGGTCGCCGAGCGGTTCAAACCGGTCGAGCCGGGCATCATCAAGATCGCCTGATCACAAGGGAGGACTCCATGCGCCCCACCGTCATCGGCATCGCGGTGATCGTCGCACTCGGGCTGTCGAGCGCCGCCGCCCAGAGCCCGTCCTGGCGACCGCCCGCGGACAGTCAGCGCTGTCCCTCGAAGTGGGGAGCCGCCGACGAACGAGGCTCCGGCAACCACATGAAGGCCGAATCCGTGCTCAAGGCCGTGCGGCTCGTGCGCACCGGCGAGGTGGTGGAGCTTGGCCACGTCCTCAACGCGTCGATGCCGATTTCCGCGACGCGGCGCTTCGACGTGCACACGAAGCGCACCTTCATGAACAAGCCGTCGAACCGCCGCGGCAGCAATGAGGAGGTGCTCCTCAGCGAGATCGGCCAGGTGGGCACCCAGCTCGACGGGTTCGCCCATCAGACAATCGAAGACAAGGTCTACAACTGCTTCAAGATGGACGACATCGCCACCCGCACCGGCTTCACCAAGGTTGGCATCGAGAAAGTGGGCACGCTGATCACGCGCGGGGTGCTGATCGACGTCGCCGCGCTGAAGGGCGTCGACATGCTGCCCGACACGTACGAGATCACCGTGGCGGACCTCGAGCAAGCGCTCCAGCGCCAGAACCAGAAGCTGCAGCCCGGCGACGCGGTGATCATCCACACGGGTTGGGGCAAGCTGTGGGCGAAGGACAACGCCCGCTACATGAAGGGGAACCCCGGCATCGGCGTGCAGGCGGCCGAATGGCTGGCCAAGCAGGATCCGATGCTGGTCGGCGCGGACACTCCGCCGGTCGAGGTCTCGCCGAACCCGGATCCTCAAATCTCGCTACCGGTCCACCAGATCATGCTCGTGGTCAACGGCATCCATCTGCTGGAAAATCTGAAACTGGATGACCTCGCGGCCAAGCGCGTGCACGAGTTCGCGTTCATGATGCAGCCGCTCAAGCTGCAGGGCTTCACGGGCTCGAGCGTCGCGCCGATCGCGGTTCGCTGACGCCGACGGGGGGGGCGGCCCGCGCCCCCTCTACTGGTAGATCTCGTTGAACCGGGTCTTGAGGTTCTTCGCGTCCTTCTCGATCTGGTCGTAGTCGACGGACATGAGCTTGATCTGCCCGAGCGGGGGATTCCCCGCCGGGGGCTCGACGTCGGACCGGCCGGCGTAGATCCCCTCCCCGGGCAGGAGCTTCTGCACGGTGTCGCTGATCATGAACTCGGCGAGCGCCTTGCCCGCGTTGGGATGGGGTGCGCCCTTGATGACCGCCGTCGGCGCGCCGATGGCGAAGGCGCCGTCCGTCGGCCAGATGGTCTGGATCTTGTGCCCGGCCTTGCGATCGAGCCACGCGTACTGATCGGCGCCCTCCGCCGCGATCAGCCGCTCGCCGCGCGTGAGCGTCTCCGACACCTGCTGGTGGCTCTGGACGATCATGATCTCGTTGGCGCGAAGCTTCTCGTAGAACTCCCAGCCGTACTTCCGCGAGAGCGTGCCGATCACCATGAGCTGGATCGCGGTGTACGACGGATCGGGCATCACCATGAGCCCCTTGTATTTAGGGTCGATGAGATCCGTCCAGTTCTTCGGCAGCGCGACGCCCTTGTCCGCGCGGGCGATGATGCCGACCAGGTTCACGCGCTGAGCGACGTGGTAGCCCCTGGCGTCTTTCACCTCGTCGCGGATCTTGTCGAAGTGCCGGGGCCGGAACGGGACGACGAGGTCGCGCTTGATCAGGGTGATGACCTCGGCGGGATCCGAGATCGTCATCACGTCGGCGATCACCCGCCGCGCATCGATCTCCTGCATGAAGCGGCGAAGCACCGCGGAGCCGCCGGAGCGAAACAGCTCCACCTTGATCCCCGTCTCGGCCTGGAACAGGTTGGCGATCTTCTGGGCGGTGCCGATCGGTGTCGACGTGTACCAGGTGACGGCGCCTTCGCGCTTGGCGGCCGCCAGATCGACTGGGTCGGGCGTGAACGGCGTCGTCTGGGCCGCCGCCGGCGCGGCGAGCACGAGCAGGGCGAGGCAGACGACGGTGAGCGTTCGGTTCATTCTCGGCGTCCTTTCCTGGCTCAGGGAGTCCACACGCTACTGAACCGGCTGCTGCAGCGCAAGGCCGGCGCCGATCGCCCTATGCTAACGTGCTAGCGCCCGCCGC
>Ga0099830_10001799_pt1 | contig 11072 bp, 6 predicted proteins | sample CZO8metaG_4_FD_79337 | JGI IMG/M metagenome (GOLD analysis project Ga0099830, IMG submission 79337) | Vadose zone soil microbial communities from the Eel River Critical Zone Observatory, Northern California, USA - CZOApr15con2H3.8 metaG | ecosystem: Environmental > Terrestrial > Soil > Vadose...
ATCTGGACCGGCGTTCCGGATTACCAAAGAGAGGGTTCCGGAGATCGGCCGTGCAGTGATGCGGGCCGCAAACGAGCTATCTGCGGAGTTGGGGTACGAAGGCGCGGCGCTCGAAGTTGTGCGCAAGGCTGCGGGGTAGTCTGATCTGCAGACGGCGCCCGGCGAAAGCTGGGCTTTTTTTAGAGCCAGAGATCAAGTGAGATGCCGTCTCACAATGCGGTACACAGTAGTTCGGCCAGAAATTTGCCGAGATTTTCCTCTGATGGCCCAGAGGAAACGGGGTGGGAAGAAAAAAGAAAGGAGAAGAAAGTAGATTGGCCGGGAAGAATGGGAGGAAGACGAGATCTCTATTTTTCGAAGGGGGTGTTCTTGTGGAAACGAAAATGTCCAAATCCAATCCAGTTGTTTGCGGCTGGGAATTTCCTGGGTTTGTATTTAAGGCGACTGCGTTCCTGTTGGCATTCTTGTTGACAGCTTGGGTTGCTGATAGGGCAGCAGCCCAGAGCATCTTCGGACGTATCGCTGGAACCGTCACAGATTCGCAGGGCGGTGTGGTCGCTGGCGTGAAGATCACCATCGTCAATGAAGAGACGAAACTCGAAAGGCAAACGACGACTGATTCTAACGGGTACTATGTGGCGAGCGATCTGCCTGTCGGGGTCTATAGCGTGATTGCAGAGCAATCCGGTTTCAAGACCGTCAAGAAAACCGGAAACGACTTGGTGGCCGGCGCTCGCATGAGCGTGGACCTGAGTTTGGTGGTCGGTGAGGTCTCGCAAAGGGTCGAAGTAGCCGCAACAGCTGAGACGATCAATACCACGTCCGGCGAAGTGGCGCGTGTCATCGATTCGAACCAAGTGAAAACCGTCGCGTTGAACGCGCGGAATTACATGCAGCTGCTTTCTCTTACCCCCGGTACGGCCCTTACCGTGGATGACCAACTTAGCTTGACCACCAGCTTGGCCATCAACAATCAGTCGGTCAACGGCAACCGTCCCGATTCGAACGCTCTGTCCGTTGACGGCGGCTTTAACATGGATTCGGGCTCGAACGCCAGCCAAGTCAACAACGTCGGTATCGACTTCATTCGTGAAGTCGCCATCAAGTCGTCAAACTTTTCGGCGGAATATGGGCGCAACTCCGGTGCCTCGATTAACGTGGTGACGCGCAGTGGGGGTGACTCTTACCACGGAACGGTTTTTGAATTCATACGCAACGAGAAACTCGATGCGAAAAACCCTGCCCCCAACGCACTGAAAACGCCCCTGCGGTTCAACGACTTCGGCTGGGATTTTGGCGGCCCCATCAAACGCGGCAAACTCTTCTTCTTCGCTGGTGAGGAATGGAAGAGGATACGCCTTACAGCAACGCCGCAATCGAGAACGGTTCCCACAGCAGCAGAGCTGACCGGCGACTTCAGCGCGTTACTCACATTGCCGACTCCGGTGCAACTCCACGAGCCGGGCAAACCGGGCACCCCTATTCCTGGCAACCGCCTCGATCTCGATCCCAACACGCCGCTTACTACCGACGGCATAGCGATTGCCAAGATCTATAGCACGATGACGGCACTGGCGAGCGGGCTCTCCCCGGTTATTCCTAAGGGCGCGACGATTCCGACTGCCCTCAATGCGACTTTCCAGCCCAACAACCCCTTCAACTGGAGGCAGGACCTCGTTCGTCTCGATTATCGCCTGAACGACAAGCACAGTTTCTACGGGCGGTATTTGCACGATAACTTTGACTTGGTCGATGGTTTTGGGACCTTTGTCGACGCCGGAGTTTTACCCACAACGCCAACTCATCGGCTTCGCCCGGGGTATGGCATTCAAATCGGCGAAACCTGGTTCATTGCGCCACAAATCGTGAACCAAGCCAAGATTAACGCCTCCTGGAACGGCCAGCGAATTCCTCCAGCGGGTGTCAACTGGCAGCGGGCCACCTACGGCTTTGCTTTCCCGCAACTGTTCCCCGGGGGACGATTTCCCGACGGAATTCCGGACATCAGCGTCGCGGCCGGCGGGGGCATGCCCGTCATCTCGGGTACGCAAGGTCCCGACTTCTCGCTGCTATCGCCTACGGTAGATATCGCGCCGACGGACGACATCACCTGGCAGAAAGGGTCTCATACTTTCAAGACGGGAGTCTTGGTGGTCCGCAACCGTAAAGACCAGAACGGCCGGTCCAGATATAACGGCCAAGTTGCCTTCAACACCAGCGCGACGAACACGACACTTACGGCCTTTGCGGACGCCCTGCTCGGTAACTTTCAATCGTACACCGAGGCATCGGACGACCCCATTGGGCACTTCCGGTTCACGAATGTCGAAGCGTATGTTTACGATTCCTGGAAAGCTACGCGCCGGTTCAGCCTCGAGTTTGGCCTAAGGTATCAGCACGATGGACCGACGTACACACAGGCGAACAACATAGTCAGCTTCGACCCAGCCCTATTCGACCCAGCGCAGGCCGTCACGCTTAACGCGAGCGGGAGCGCGATTGATACCACGAAAGGGGGCAATCGCCTCAATGGCTTGGTGCGAGCAGGCAACGGTGTACCGGCTGACCAACTCGTCCGGGTGCCCAATGGAAATAGTCCTTCCGTTTTGGCGGTGCCGGCAGGTGCGCCACGCGGTTTCTACGACGTGGAGCACTTGTTCGCGCCGCGCTTCGGTTTTTCCTATTCGCCATTCAATGACAACCGCACGGCCATCCGCGGCGGCATCGGTCTGTTTTACGATAAACCTGAGGGTAATATCATTTTCTCTCAGCTCAACATCCCGCCGTTTATCCAATCTTCGACATTCCAAAACGGCAATTTATCCAACCCTTCCGGTGGCGCCGCCGGGGCTGCGTCTCTCTTGGGGGTGTCTGCGATTGATCCTCACTTGAAGGTTGCACGGACCACGAGTTACAGTTTGGGCGTGCAGCGCGAGATGCCGTGGGGCGTTCTTTTAGAGGCGTCCTACGTTGGCAACGAGCAGCGGCACATATTGCGTCAGCCGGATATCAATCTGCCGACGTTCGCACAGCTTCAGGCCAATGCGGCGCTTCCGACCGCGTTGCCGTTGAACCGGCTGCGCCCCTACCAGGGGTATACGTCGATTCGGATGTATCTAAGCGACAGTACGGCCAACTACAACGCGTTCCAGATTTATGCGACGAAGCGGAAGGGCGACTTCATGGCCACCGTCAGTTACACGTGGTCGAAGACGCTGGCCGACTCCAGCGCTCTTGGTGCAAACCCCGATAATTGGCGCGATCGAAGGTACAACTACGGCGTGGCGGATTTTGACCGCAGGCACGTCTTCGCCACAACTTATTTCTACGACTCTCCACTGTTCCGGCACCGGGGCGGATTCGTCGGCACTGCGCTGGGCGGCTGGCAACTGAGCGGCATAACCCGCGTTCAGTCTGGACCACCCATAACGATTCTGGCGAATTCCGCGCTCGGCGGCAAGATCGGTAACGCGAATGGGAGCGTCAACGTCGGCGGACGGCGCGCGGATAGGGTTCCGGGAGTATCGCTCGCCCCGACCGCTCCGGGTCAATTCTTTAATCCGCTCGCCTTTACCACCCCGTCTCCAATAAGTCCGGGCACAAGCGGAGTGGGCACCTTTACCGGCCCCTACGTTTTCGTGACGGACCTGTCGTTGCGCAAATACTTCAAATTGCCCAGAGAAAGCATGGGCCTGATGTTCGAGTCGGACTTCTTCAATATTTTCAACCGCGCGAACTATTCCCTGGGCAGCCTGGGCAACGCGACCTTGACGGTTGGCTCCGGCAACTTCGGAAGCTTTGGAAGCGCGAGCAACCCGCGCAACGTGCAGTTTGGATTAAAGTTTAACTTCTGAGCGAAGTGGCCCGGAGCGGAAATCTGATTTCCGCTCCGGAAGCTCACCCATCCTGGCGGCCACACTCTGACTGTTTCTGTACTAATTGTGTCCGTGGTTTGGGTTCTGCTTATTGCGCATGAACCGCATTGGCGCAGATTGAGGCGCAGGTCATTGGACAAAAAAGTCGTCTCATATTGTGTATGGCCAGCGAAAAGCGAGGTGAACGGATCAAGTCTCGTGCATCTTCGCAGGCCGCTGGAAGGAACGCTGCAAAGGAGTACATCATGAGCACGCAAACACAGGTCGCGTTCGAAAAAATGATCTTTCGAAAGACGCATGCGCAGACCGGGCGTCACGTCTCTGTGACGCCGCAGAACAGCACGATGCGGCACCTTGCTTATGGCCGCGTCATTCTGAATTCATCGAAACCCTCCGTATCGTTTTCCGATGGAGACCGTGAAACCGGGCTGATTTGCCTCTCGGGAGATGCCACGGTGAAGACTGCGGGCAAGGAATTTAACCTCGGGAAATTCGATGCGATTTATGTTCCACGCGATTCATCGGTTGAAATATCAACGAGTAATTCCGTGGACCTCGCTGAATTCTCCGCGGAAGTCAACGGGAAGTATCCATTGAAGGTCGTACGGTATGCTGACGTCGAGAAAGATTCTGGCCTCAAGTTCGTGGCGGGTGGCCCCGGTTCATCGCGCGAATTGAACATGCTCATCGCGAAAAACGTGGAAGCCGGCCGGCTTGTGGCGGGTTTCACTTACTCCGATCCCGGGAACTGGACGAGTTGGCCGCCCCACGAGCACGCGAAAATGCTGGAAGAAATTTATGTGTACTTTGACATGCCGGAGCCAGCATACGGAATTCAGCTGGTTTACAACGATACGGAGTATCCGGAATTGATCACGGCGGTGCGCGACGGCGATGCGGTGTTGATGCCGAGCGGGTACCATCCGAACGTTTCCGTGCCGGGCCACCGAATCGCTTTTCTCTGGGCGATGGCTGCTCATCGCGAGGTCGAGGACCGGCAGTTTGGCGTCGTGAATATCCAACCAGGATTTCAACAAGGCGGATCTGGACTGGAAGTAGGTCACAAGTAAGCGATCGAATCAAGCCAAAGGGAGCAGATGCGAGAAGAGAATCCGATCGCGGAGGCAGGAATTGGCGGACGCGCGGAAGTCTTAGGGGCGTCGGCTACTTCCCTCCAGAAAGTTGGCATCCTCGCAGGACGGTTTCGCTGGGTCATCTGCGGGCTCTTATTTCTCGGTGTAACCAAGAACTACATGGACCGGCAGGTCCTTGGCGTGTTGAAAGGCCCGCTTCACCACGAGTTTGGCTGGAACGAGATCGACTACGGGAATCTCGTGTTCGCGTTTCAGACGGCCTACGCGCTGGGCATGATTTTTGTCGGCCGGTTGATAGACCGCCTAGGCACACGCATTGGCTACGCCGCTGCGATGGTCTTTTGGAGCGTCGCGTCGATGGGGCATGCCCTCGCGCATTCGCTCACTGCCTTTGTGATCGCGCGAGCTGCTTTGGGGTTCGGCGAGGCAGGAGTCTTCCCGGCGAGCATCAAGAGCGTTGCGGAATGGTTTCCGAAGAAAGAGCGGGCGCTGGCAACGGGGATTTTCAACGCGGGGACGAACATTGGGGCGATTGTTACTCCACTGATCGTGCCGTGGATCGCGGTGCATCTGGGTTGGCAGTTGGCATTTCTGCTCACAGGCGCTCTTGGTTTCGCGTGGCTGATTCTGTGGCTGATTCTCTACCGAAAACCAGAAGACCATGCCTATTGTACGGTCGGCGAACGGAAGTACATCCAGAGCGATCCCGCAGCGCCATCCAGAAAAATCAAATGGGGGATTCTTCTTCGTTACAAACAGACCTGGGCGTTTGCGGCTGGAAAATTCATGATTGATCCCATTTGGTGGTTTTACCTATTTTGGATTCCGGACTACTTGCAGCGTGAACATGGACTGCGTCTGACGCAAATCGGTCTGCCAATCCTGGCGATTTATGTCATTTCGGATGTCGGAAGCATTGGCGGCGGCTGGCTTTCCTCGAGTTTGATCCAGCGGGGATTCTCGGTGAATGCAGCTCGGAAATGGGCGATGTTTTTCTGTGCTTTGGGCGCCTTGCCGATTGCCATTGTTTACCGCATCTCAGGATTGTGGCCCGCCACACTTCTAATCGGACTCGCGGCAGCAGGACATCAGAGTTTTTCCGCAAATCTTTTTACGCTGACTTCCGATCTCTTTCCTTCCCGGGCGGTCGCGTCCGTGGTCGGCATTGGTGGCATGCTTGGGGCGATTGGCGGAATGCTGATCGCTGAAATTGTCGGGCATGTGCTGCAGTGGACTGGCAGCTACATGATTCCTTTTTTCATTGCAGCCTCGGCGTATCTTATTGCGTTGCTCTTGATCCATACGCTGAGCCCGAGGCTCGAGCCTGCAGTGATTGGACTAGAGTGAGCCGATGAACCTCGAAGCGTTTCAAATAAACGGCAAGAATGCGCTGGTGACAGGCTCTCACCGAGGCCTTGGTGCCGCTATTGCCGTGGCCTTGGCGAAGGCCGGTGCGAACGTGGGCTGCCATGGACGGGACCCGAATCCCGGTGCTGCCTGCGACGAGATTCGCGCGGCGGGCCGCAAAACATTTTATTTTCCCGCGGATTTGGCGGATTCGAAGCTATGCTCGGCTCTAATCGAAGAAACGATTTCGAAATTTGGCTCCATCGATATTCTTGTGAACAACGCGGGAACGATTCGGAGGGCTCCTGCCGCGGAATACCGCGCGGAATTCTGGAATGAACTGATTGCCGTGAATCTGACGGCGGTGTTCCACCTGTCGCAGCTCGCCGCGCGGCACATGCTGGAGCGAGGCAAAGGAGGCAAGATCGTGAATATCGCTTCCCTTCTCTCTTTCCAAGGCGGAATTCTGGTCCCCGCGTATGCAGCGGCAAAAGGCGGTGTCGCCCAGTTAACGAAAGCGCTGGCGAACGAATGGGCAGCGAAAGGGATCAACGTGAACGCGATAGCGCCGGGATACATGGCCACGGACAACACCACAGCACTGCGAAACGATCCAGTCCGTAGTCGCCAAATCCTCGATAGGATTCCTGCGGCGCGTTGGGGAGAGCCCAGCGACATCGCCGGAGCTGCGATTTTTTTGTGTTCCTCCGCGAGTGACTACGTGCACGGACACGTTCTTGCGGTGGATGGAGGCTGGCTGGCGCGTTGAGGAAACCTCATCTCAGGCAAAAGGACGAAGAGAGATCTCCCGCAGAGATCTGAGCAGTCTGGGTTGATAGGAGAAAGCAAATGGAAACGCGAACAAATACTTTTCCCGACCTCGTAGTGGTAGCACACGAGAAAGGCAAGGAGTCCACGCCGGAAAGCGGTCTGAAGCGCCGTGTGCTTGCCTACAACGAAAAACTGTTTCTTGCCGAGCACGAGATGGTGAAAGGCTGGGTGGGGACAGTGCACAGCCATCCGCACGATCAAATCGTGTACGTCGTCCATGGCCACCTGAAGGTTACCTGCCAGGGAAAAACGTTCGATGTACGGACGGGGGACACGTTTGTGGTGCGCGGCGGAGTGGAACACGGCGCGTCCGCAATCGAAGATTCTCGGGTGGTCGATGTCTTCACGCCGTGCCGGGAGGACTACATCACCTGAGCCGTCTGTTCGGGGTCGTCGTATTCATTTTTCAAGGAGAACAATACTCCATGCGCAAAACTTATTTTCGATTGTTGTGCCTCCTCCCGATTCTATTCGCTTGTCCGGCTTGGGGAGCGCAACGGATCAAGAACATCAAAGTGGCCGTCTCCAACCCCAGCTCGACGGCTCGGAGCGCCACCGACGTCGTCATTCCCATCGCGGAAATCCGGAAAGCGGCGCCTGATTTCAAACCGGGCGCGCTGATCGTAACTGTGAGCGACGCGAGCACCTTGGACGAAGACGCGTCCGTTCTGCAGACGAAGGAATTGCCATCCCAAGTTGACGACCTGGATGGCGACGGGAAGGCGGACGAGCTGGCTTTTCAGGTTGACCTTGACGCGCGTCAGACTCGCATCGTCACGATTTCGTATGGCGAAGGCGCTCGCATCTGGCGTTTGCGCGGCGATTACAAGCAAAGAACCGCCGCGCTTTTCAGCCGCAAGATCGAGGGTCTCGGTTGGGAATCAGAGCGTGTGGCGTTTCGGATCTACTTTGATCCGAGAAATGCCATCGATATTTACGGGAAACGCCGCTCAACCCTGCAGCTTGCCATGTACGCTTCACCGGATTACGCCTATCACGATGAATCCCCGGAAGGACGCGACATGTTTAAGGTGGGCGACTCCATCGGAATAGGCGCCGTCGCGGCCATGGTTGACGGAAAGCTGATCAAGCTGACCGAGGTGAAAGAACGCAAGTGGCGGATTCTGTCGAGCGGACCGGTGCGCTCGATTGTGGAACTCGAGTACGACGGTTGGAACGCCTCTGGGAAGATCATCCACCTTCAGTCGCGAATCACGCAGTGGGCGGGAGAGCGCGGATTTGAGCACGCGATATCGGCGGACTCCGGGAATAACTTCGCATTCGTGACTGGTCTTCCCGTAAAGCCTGGAATTTCTCCTGTGAACTCCGAAAAACATTCTCCGGTGACCTGGATCGCGACTTGGGGAGAGCAGGTCGTCGCGCCTGGTGCTACGGCAACGGAAGAGATCCCTGGGCAAAATCTCGGACTTGCGGTTCTTACCACCGCGCAGGAGGCGGAACGTCGAGACGATGCCAAAAATCACCTCGTAGAGTTCCGTTTGAAGGATGGCTTTGCAGCATGGTATGCGATGGCGGCGTGGGACCAGGAAGGATCGAATCGCAAGATCGGCTACTGGAATGAGTTGGAGAAAGAAGAGCATCCGTTACTTGCCCTTGCTCCCGTTGGAATAAGAAGCCGTGAACAGTTTCTCAGTGCGGTCAAAGAGCAAGCCGGTCGAATGGAGCAGCCCACAACATTTCAAATCCTTTCGAGCGCAGCAAGCACCGAACCCGCTCCCGCGGACACTCTTGTACGGCATGAAACAAAAACTATCGAGCAGGCGCTGGGATTCCTGCGTCAAGCGATCGACCGCACGGCGACAACTTGGGAACCGATTCTTCGCGCTACACCCGAGCCCATCAGCGCAAAAACGGGGCAGGGATTTTTCACCGAGGGCGACAACCAGTCGGGAGACTGGCAAAAGCAGAACGGATACTACTGGACTGGAAGCTTCTGGGTCGGGGAACTTTGGCAACTGTACGGCACCACTCACGAAGAGAAGTACCGCAAATGGGCGGAGTTGTGGGGTTCGAAGTTTGTCGGGCAGGAGTTGCAGGAGAATCACGACGCAGGATTTTTGAACTACTACTCCGGGGCGCTTGGATACGATTTGACGCACGACGATGCGCTCCGGGCGAGCGCGATGCGCGGAGCTGAGCGGCTAGAACAATTGTTCAATCCGAAGACGCAATTGATCGCATCGTGGAATGTCGATGGCGACGACACGATCGTTGACACCATGATGAACCTGCAATTGCTTTGGTGGGCCAGTGACAAGGCCGGAGACGAAAAGTGGCGAGACATCGGCACGAAGCACGCGCTACGGACAGCGGAATGGTTTGTGCGGCCCGATGGCTCTGTCTTCCAATCCGTGCACTACAATCCGGGCAGTAACCAGCAGGAATTCCAGTTGCATGGTGGCGGGAGGGACGTGGAGCTAAAGCTCGAAAATTCCGCCGCTGCGGGAGAACGGGTTTTCGCGCACACCCATCAAGGCTACGGCCCAGACACGACGTGGTCTCGTGGACTTGGATGGGCGATCTACGGTTTCTCCGTGGCTCACGCAGAGACCCGCAATCCCGTGTTTCTTGCGACTGCGCAACGCATCGCGGACTATGCACTGGAAAATCTTCCGACTGATTCTGTGCCGTGGTACGACTTCGACGATGAAGGCGTTCATTTTCGAAATCGAGACACTTCGGCGGCTGCGATTATCGCGGGAGGCCTCTTCCGTCTGTCCACCATAACTACGGACGCCGCGCGCGCAGCGCGCTATCGAGACGCGGGCGAAGGCATCGTGCAATCGCTGATCGACCGGTACTTAACTCCAGTGGGAGCCGACCATCGCATGCCTCCGGGCGTCTTGCGCCATGGAAGCGGTGTTCGTCCCAATGATGCGATGCTCATCTATGGACAGTATTACTTGCTGGAAGACCTGCTTTGGCTCCAACAACATAAGCGTCCTGCGCCTTTGCCGAAGAAATGATGCTCTCGAATGGCGAAACTTTGTGCCACCCACAGTTCAAATAGGGTGTACTGAATGCGAAAAACAAAACCCCTCGTTGCAGGACCGATAGCATTAACTCTGGCGGCCGTTCTTTTCGTGCATTGCGATTCGTTCGCACAAACGCAACCCGACGCACCGCAAATTCAAACGTCCACTCTAAATCAACAAATCCGAGACTTTCTGCAGAGAGAAGTCGGAGCCCATGTTGCCGATATCAGGACTCTCGACCCTCCCCCGGACCGCGTAGTCGGCGCGTTGACGGCTGGCGAATTCTCCTGGGGAACCTTCATGCGCACGCTCGGCGCCTATTCCGAGTTTGCTGGGACGAGGACGATTGCGAACCATGACATCCCGCAAATGATTGGAAAAATGGCTCAGATCGAACTGAGCCATGGAGGGAAAACCTGGGCTCAACTCTATGCAGCAATGGGCCTGGAAAGTTTCGGGAAGGACCTGAACCACAACGCCTTGTGGCAGGGTTTGACTTCCGAAGAACGGGCAACGTACCTCGCCCTGCTTGACCCCGCGCGATTCTACGATGCAAAAACTCATACACTCAGCCATCTCCCTGAAAATTATTTTGGTGTGGCCGCGCGTATCGCCGCGATTGATTATGAACTCGCCCTCAACAAGGATCGCGCCTCTCTGGATGACCTGCTGAATCAAGCCGCAAAACAATTCACCGGCGGCGCACTTTTTGCCGACGATGCTCTGCCCACCGGCCGCTACGATCGATATTCCAACGAGTACGCCAGAGCTCTCTATGACGCGGCGGAACTCGCCGGACGCGACGACCTCCTAAAGGCCGTCGCTCCATCGCTCAAAGAGCAAATGAAACTTTGGTGGGATTTGCTGTCTCCAGACGGCTACGGTTACTCCTGGGGACGGAGCCTCGGCGCGATCAGTTACATGGACAC
>Ga0099830_10001800_pt1 | contig 11070 bp, 13 predicted proteins | sample CZO8metaG_4_FD_79337 | JGI IMG/M metagenome (GOLD analysis project Ga0099830, IMG submission 79337) | Vadose zone soil microbial communities from the Eel River Critical Zone Observatory, Northern California, USA - CZOApr15con2H3.8 metaG | ecosystem: Environmental > Terrestrial > Soil > Vadose...
GCCCGCTGCGTTGGCTTAAGCAGCTCATTTGCAAAATCTCGGCCGCCGAAAATTGGTTAAGATTTCCAATGAGCGAATGGCATGGATCGATTCCTTCCGCGGGCGTACCTGCATGCGAATCCAGCGACCGCACGAACCTCGTTAAGGTTTCGTCGCGTGCTTCGGCCGATCACCAGCAGTTCGATATTCTGTTCTTTCGCTCTCGATCCGACATCTGTGCGGCGCCCGCCCTCAAGCAAACACGCGATGGTAAGGGAGGGAAAATGTTGCCGCAGATTTGTCGCCTGCTCAAGGGCAAGCGCAGCATCGCCCTCGATGATTAGGCCATCGAAATTTTCCTCGAGAAGCGCCTGCACTGCTTCGGACAAGTTCCGCACAATCTGCGTCTCCAAATCCTCGATCTGGTGGAGAATGGCGAGCGCCCGGTCTTGGAAGACGGGGTCGGTGTTTACGGTCAGGACTCTAGTTTCCACAATTCCCAAATAGCTGTTAAAAACTATAGCAGGAACCTTGCCTGGGGCATTTACCCAGCGCGGCTTCTAGCCTCTCCACTCTTCCCGGGGCGGTGGCTCGGCAAAATGCTCCGGGGCAACCGCGTGCGCCGTCCGAAAATGAACCTTCGCCACCGCCCGAAGGACACCTGCCCCCTTACTTTCAACCAGCTTTTCGGCGGTGGTTTTCACCGCTGGAGACACTCCCCGCTCCAGTCGCATTCCGAGCTTCTTTCCCTCCCGTTCCAGCCAGTTAATGAAGGCCTCACGCGCGAGAATTGATGCCGCCGCCACCGCGATGTCCGATTCCGCTCGCGGCCGTTGTTGAATGTCGATCTTACGGCCGTGGCGAAGCAACGATTGTTCGATCAACCGGGCATCCGCGAATTGGTCGGACAATGAACGCGGGCAATCCGGTTTTTTTGCCAGCAAGTTTTCGATCACCCGGGCGTGGCCCCAGGCCAGGAGCTTGTTCAGGTTCCCGAATTTTTCATACAGCTCGTTGTATTTCGTCGGACCGATCAACACGACTTCCACCAGACCCATCGAATTTTTTCGAATCGCGTCCGCCAAAGTTCGAATCCGCGCATCGGAGCTGATTCGCTTGCTGTCCTGCACCCCCGCCTCGACCAGTTTCCGCGCGATCCCGCGGTCAACATAAACGCCTGCGACCACGAGGGGCCCGAAGAAATCACCCTTGCCGCTTTCGTCCACGCCGAAATGCGGCTCGAACATTTCTGGCGCGTGCACTTCTTCGTAGCCAAGCTTCGCTTCACCCAGAATTTTCGGTTCCAGCTCGAATTGCACAAATTCTTCCACGCCCTTGCCCTGAATGAGCACCTTTGGCCCTTTCTCGTAAACCGCCACGCTCAGTTTATTTTTCTGACCAAAGAAAAGCGTGTACTGCTTCGGGGAAAATTCGAAACCCAGTTCATCCAGCAGCGAACGGAGTTTGCCTGCTTGATCTTTTGTCAGGAGATGGGTGTAAGAATACATTCGCAGAAAACGTCCAACGCTCAACGCTCAACGTCCAACGCTCAACTCAGAATTGGACGTTGAACGTTAAACGTTAAATGTTGAGCGTTTGCTGAAGATCGACATCTCCAAGAAAAATGGTCGCGCCTTTCGGCGTTCCCTCCTTCGCTGGTACCATCAACACCGCCGCGATCTTCCCTGGCGCCGAACGCGGGATCCGTACGCGGTTCTCGCTTCCGAGTTCATGCTTCAGCAAACCCAAGTCGCTACGGTGCTGCCGTATTACAAAAAGTGGCTGCAACGATTCCCAAATTTTGCGGCGTTAGCTCGCGCCTCGGAAGCCGAAGCGCTCCACGCCTGGCAAGGTCTTGGTTATTATGCGCGCGCCCGAAATCTTCACTCGACCGCGAAACGGGTGGTAGATCGACAACGTGGACGATTTCCACAATCGATCGAGCAGATGCAATTGCTCCCCGGCGTCGGAAAGTACACCGCGCATGCCCTTGCCACATTCGCTTTCGATCAGCCTGTGGCGATTGTCGAAGCGAATACCTCCCGCGTTTTGTCGCGTTTCTTCGATTTGCGAATTCCAATCGATTCGACGGCCGGACGGAACGCGCTTTGGAATTATGCCGCCTTTCTCGCTCCGAAAAAGTGCTCAGCCGCGTATAATTCAGCGCTTCTCGATCTCGGCGCGTTAGTGTGTCTCCCATGCAAACCGAAATGCGGAATTTGCCCGGTCAAAAAATTCTGCCGTGCCAAAAATCCGGATTCGTTACCAATCAAACGACCGCGTCCTGGAACAAAGCAGCTCGTTGAGCAACACTCGTTTATCAGTCGAAACGACAAGCTGTTGCTCGAAAAATCGGCCAATCGCTGGCGCGGCATGTGGATTTTGCCGGCCTTCAAACTTGACGGCTTAAAGCCGTCAAGTTCGCGGCGACGTCCGGTTTACAAGTCGGTGTTTCCGTTTACCCACCATCGCGTCATGCTCCAGGTGTTTCGCCAGCGGCTGCGCAAGATCAACAGCCACCGGCAACGCTGGTTCCCGTTTTGCAAACTCCAGTCGATTCCCATTCCATCGCCTCACCGGCGTGCGATTGAGGCGCTTCTGAATTAAGAGTTGGACGTTGAACGTTCGGCGTTGGACGTTTTCTGTTTCCAATTAATTATGTCGACGTGAAGACCGTTCCCAACGAGCGCGGCCATTTCGGGTTGTACGGCGGGATGTTTGTGCCTGAGACGCTCATGTCGGCGCTCCACGAACTGGCCGCCGAATACGATCGCGCAAAGAAAGATCAGACGTTTCAAGATGACCTGTCGATCTTGCTCCGCGACTTCGCCGGTCGCCCGACACCGCTTTATTTTGCCGAGCGCCTCACCCGCAAACTCGAAAGCGCGAAGATTTATCTAAAGCGCGAGGACCTGCTCCACACCGGCGCGCACAAAATCAATAACGCGCTCGGACAAATCCTGCTCGCGCAACGAATGGGCAAACGCCGCATCATCGCCGAAACCGGCGCCGGTCAACACGGTGTCGCCACCGCGACCGTAGCGGCGCGGTTTGGTTGCGCATGCGTCATTTACATGGGCAAGGTCGACATGGAACGGCAAGCGCTGAACGTCGCGCGCATGAAATTTCTCGGAGCGAAAGTTGTTCCAGTCACCGCCGGCCAGGCCACGCTCAAGGAAGCAATCAACGAAGCGATGCGCGATTGGGTTACGAACGTGCGCACCACTCATTATATATTGGGCTCGGTGCTCGGCTCGCATCCTTACCCGATGATGGTGCGCGATTTTCAAAGCGTCATCGGGGTTGAAGCGCGACGCCAAATTCTCGAACGCGAAGCGCGCTTGCCGGATTTGCTCGTCGCATGCGTCGGCGGCGGCAGCAACGCCATCGGTTTGTTCCATCCGTTCCTGCAAGATCGACATGTGCGGATGATCGGCGTCGAAGCCGGAGGCGAAGGAATTCGTACCGGTAAACATGCAGCCCGTTTTCAAGGCGGACGCCTCGGCGTACTGCAAGGCACGAAGACTTTTTTGCTCGCGAACGAAGAAGGGCAAATCGAATTGACCCATTCAGTGTCGGCCGGCCTCGATTACGCCGCAGTCGGCCCCGAACATTCATACTTACGCGATCTTGGGCGCGTAGAATATACTTATGCAACTGACGATGAAGCACTCAGCGCCTTCCGCATTCTTTCCGAAACCGAAGGAATCATTCCCGCGCTCGAAACCGCGCACGCGATTGCTCACCTCGTCAAGAATGCGCCCAACATGAAGCGCGAACAGATTGTGATCGTGAACTGTTCCGGTCGTGGCGATAAGGATGTCGATGCAGCCGCCAAGCATTTTGGATTTTAGATTTCCGAGTTTGGATTCACACTCGTGGCGTGGATAAAGCGACATTTAAGAAGCGAACAAGAGATGTTGCACTTCGTGTGATCAAACTGGTTGATGCATTGCCAAACTTACGCGCTGCGGATGTCATCGGCCGCCAGCTTTCGCAAGCCGCCACATCTATCGGCGCTAATTATCTTGCGGCGTGTCGAAGCCGATCAACTGCCGATATGATTTCGAAACTCTCGATCGTCGAAGAAGAAGCAGATGAAGCACTTTACTGGCCATGACTGTTATCTCGATCAAGACGCTCCGTTCGCGTACAATCCAAAATCTAAAATCCAAAATCTAAGATTGGTATGCGAAGCATGACGGGATATGGCCGCGGTGAAACCGATCACAACGGCGTCAAGTTCAGCGTCGAGCTCAATTCCGTGAACCGGAAGCAGAGCGACATTGTCATCAATCTCCCGCGTGATCTGGCCGCGCTCGAACCGCAGATTCGTCAAACCATCAACGAAAATATCTCGCGAGGCCGGACCAATGTCGTCGTCAGTTATCACAACGGCTCCAGCGGACTGCGCAAACTCGCGCTCGATAACGAGCTGGCGCGTTCATATCGCGACGCGATGCGCGCGTTGCAAAAGGACTTGGATGCGCCGGGCGAAATTACGATTGGCGCAATTTTGCAAGCGCCGGGCGTGATGCGCGCTCCAGAGGAAGCATTCGACTCAAACGCGGCGTGGCCGGCAGTCGAGCGAGCATTGCGTGTCGCGCTTACCGAGCTAATCAAAATGCGCGAACGCGAAGGCAAACATTTGGCCAAAGACTTGATTCGACGCCTGAAAGCGATGCGGAAACAAATCAAGGAAATCCGCGGCCTGCATCCCGAGGTCGTAAAAAAATATCGAGCGGCCCTTCTCGAGCGACTTCAAAAAGCGGGCTTGCCGATCTCGGTCGACGACGAGCGTTTGGTGAAAGAGATCACGTTCTTCGCCGATCGCGCGGACGTCTCCGAGGAACTCACGCGCGTGGAAAGCCACCTTGCGCAGTTCGCCCATCATCTCCGCCGGCACGAGCCTGTCGGTCGCACGTTGGAGTTCATCACTCAGGAAATTTTCCGCGAACTGAATACACTCGGAGCCAAGGCGAACGATGCCGCGATTTCGCAACGAGTCGTCGCTTGCAAAGCGGAGCTGGAAAAAATCCGCGAACAAATTCAAAATCTTGAGTAGCCGCTTTAGCCGTTACGGAATTCTTTTCGTCATTTCCGCGCCATCAGGCGCCGGCAAAACGACGCTCGTCGATGCTTTGCGAAAAACATCCGAGTTCGTTTACTCGGTCTCTTGCACCACGCGGCCAGCACGAGTAGGCGAAGCGGAAGGCGAGGATTATCAATTCCTGGCGGAATCAGAATTTACGGCGCGCGTGAGAACCGGAGAATTTTTGGAGCATGCGCAAGTCCACGGTCATTATTACGGCACACTGCTAAAACCAATTGTCGAAAATTTAAAAAACGGGCGCGATGTCTTGATCGACATCGACACGCAGGGCGCCGCCAATATCCGCAGCTCCAAAGACGAATTTATCCGGCAGGCGCTCGCAGATGTTTTCATTATGCCGCCGGACGTTGACGAATTGCGCCGACGTTTGACCAAACGCGGCACTGAAACGGCCGAGCAAATCAAAGCCCGTCTGGCGGCGGCAATTAGTGAAATGGAATCGTGGGCGAAATATCGCTACACCATCATCAGTCGAACCACCGAAGAGGATTTGCAGAAATTTCGACACATCATGAATGCCGAGCGATATTTGAGCCGGCGCTTGATCCAAAAGTAATTGTCGATCCTGCCATGAGCAAAAATTCCAACCGGCGACCTGAAAAAACTGGAGCACGCAAGGTTGTGCGCTTGCGCGGCTCCGGCAAAACAATTGTTCTCGGCGTCACCGGCTCGATCGCCGCCTACAAATCCGCCGAGTTGGCAAGTCTACTGGTAAAGCAAGGTCACCAGGTTTTCGCGGTCATGACGCACGACACGACCGAGTTCATCACGCCGCTGACTTTGCAAACCCTTTCCAAAAATCCGGTGATGACGAGTTTTTTCGACGAAAAAGAAAATTGGCGACCCGGGCACATCGAATTGGCTGATCGCGCCAACCTTCTTTTGATTGCGCCGGCGACGGCGAACACCATCGCCGAGCTCGCGCACGGCTTGGCGAACCATCCGCTCGCTGCGATTGCGCTCGCCACCCGGGCGCCGATTTTGATCGCGCCGGCGATGAACGGAAAAATGTGGTCGCATCCCGCCACCATCGAAAACGTCGAGACATTGAAATCGCGTGGCGTCGAATTCATCGGGCCGGAAGAAGGAATGCTGGCCTGCGGTTACGAAGGACTCGGTCGTCTCTGGAAAGTCGACGACATCGCATTTCGCGCCGAATTTCTGCTCGCCCGCCAGGAAAATCTGATCGCGTGAGATTTCTCATCACGGCCGGCCCGACACGCGAGCCGATCGATCCAGTCCGTTATCTCAGCAACCGGTCATCAGGAAAAATGGGCTACGCTATCGCCGAGGCGACGCTCGAAGCCGGCCACGAAGTCGTCTTGATTTCCGGCCCGGTCGGCATTAATCGGCCCCGCGGCGCTGCGGTGATCCCAATTTCAACAAGCGACGAAATGTTCGACGCCGTGCATCAACAAGCGCGCAACTGCGACATTTTGGTAATGTGCGCGGCCGTTGCCGATTACAAGCCAGCCAAAGTTTCCAAATCCAAAATCAAAAAGCGCGACGGTAGTCTTTCTTTCGACTTAATTCCGACCCGCGACATTCTCGCGTCACTGCCGAAAAACCGAAAATATATTGTCGTCGGTTTCGCGGCCGAAACTGAAAACGTCGAAACCAATGCGTTAAAAAAACTTCGGAAAAAAAATTGTGACATCGTCGTGGCGAATGATGTCAGTCGCGCGGATTCGGGAATGGAAAGCGACGAAAATGAAGTCACGATTTTGTTTCGCGGCGGCGAAATAAAAAAAATTTCGCGCGGTCCGAAGAAAATTGTGGCGCGCGAGCTCATAAAAATATTTGCAAATGTTTGCGAAAAACGTTTGACAAAAAAAATCGCGTGATTACTTCGTCGTTAAGTGAAGTCATTCCCAACTCTTCACGAATTTCCGCGAAAGCGGATGGAAAGGGGGGAATAGAAGTCGATGGCTAAGAAAAAAAGGAAAGCAGCAAAAAGAAAAGCGAAGAAAAGAAAGAGGCATTGAGGCCCGTCGCTTAATTAACGACTTCGAAAATCTTTCGGAGTCACAACCCCAAACTTCAACCCGGGAGGAGAAATTTATTTTCCTCCCGGTTTTTATTGGTTGAGGAGGTTGAGCGGTTGAGAGGAAACGCTATTCTGCCTCAGCTCAACTTCTCCACCACTCAACTTTTCATGAAGCATTATCTCGACGCGGCCGAAAAAGCTGCGCGCGCGGCGGGCGAAGTGCTTCGCAAAAATTTTCATCGCTCCCAGCACGTCACCGTCGCCGAGGCGCACGACATCAAACTGGCGATTGACGTCGAGACACAAGAGCTCATCACCAAAGCACTGCTGAAACAATTTCCGGAGCACGTGCTTTACGGCGAAGAAGGAATTGTGGGCGATCAATCGCGCGAGCATCAATGGGTGGTCGATCCGCTCGACGGCACCGTGAATTATTTTTACCGGATCCCGCATTTTTGCGTTTCGATCGCGCTTCGATTGAAAGGTGAGATCATCGTCGGCGTGATTTACGACCCAATGCGCAACGAGATGTGGAGTGCGCAAAAAGGAGAGAAGCCGCGTTTGAACGGTCAGCATTTTCGCGTGAGCAATCGCACCAATCTCGCCGAAGCCGTGATTTCTGTCGGCCTCGCCAAAACCGACCACTCGATCGATTCAAATCTGCCCCTGCTTGAAGCGATGATTCATCGAGTCCGGAAATGCCGCGTGCTCGGCAGCGCCGCGCTCGACATGGCTTACGTCGCGTGCGGACGCTTCGACGCTTATATCGAACGCGGAATCAGTTTGTGGGACATCGCGGCAGGATGGATTCTGGTTGAAACTGCCGGTGGCCGGGTCGACTTGCGGCCACGCAAAGATATGAAAGACAAGTACAGCATCGTCGCTTCTAACGGCGTGATCGATTTGAAACTGTGAGCATAACTCGCTGCGGAATCGGTTACGACATTCATCGCCTTGGACAAAATCGACAATTGATCCTCGGCGGAGTTCGCCTTCCGTACCTGCTCGGATTGGAAGGACATTCCGATGCCGATGTTTTGTCGCACGCAATTGCCGATGCGCTCCTCGGCGCGGTTTGCGCCGGCGACATCGGCCAACATTTTCCCGACACCGACGAATCGATTCGCGGCATTAGCAGCATCGAGATCTTGAAGCGGGTGACTCAAATTCTCGCCGATAAAAAAACGCGGGTGGTCAACATCGACGCCACTGTGATCGCGGAGGCGCCGAAGATTGCGCCGCACATTCCAGCGATGCGAAAAGAAATTGCAAAGGCGATTGGAGTTTCGGATGCGAAAGTGAGCATCAAGGCAACGACGAACGAGCGTCTCGGCCCGATCGGCCGCGGCGAAGGCATCGCTGCGATGGCGATCGCGACGGTCGAACAAAGTTAAGAATGCCGCTGCACTTCTTTAATACTTACTCGCGCTACCCCGAAGAATTTCAGCTGCGCGACGCGAAGAATCGCAAGATCGACATCTACACCTGCGGACCGACGGTTTACAGCCGCGCCCACGTCGGAAATTTTCGCGCCTACATTTTCGAAGATTTGCTTCAGCGCCATCTCGAGGCGCGCGGATTCAAAATTCATCGCGTCATGAACATCACCGATGTCGATGACAAGACGATCCGTGGCGCGCGCGAGGCCAAAGTTCCCCTGCAAAAATTCACGCAGCAATTCAAGGACGCGTTCTTCGAAGACGCGGAAAAGCTTCGGATCAAACGCGCGGATGATTATCCCGCCGCGACCGATCAGCGTTACATCGAGAAAATGATCTCGATGATCAGCGCGCTGATTGCCAAGGGTCTCGCATATCAAGCTGACGACAAATCGGTCTATTTTCGGATCAACAAATTTCCGAATTACGGAAAGCTCGCACATTTTGATCTGACGGAACTGCGGTCCACTGGCCGCGTGAAGCATGACGAGTACGACAAAGAACACATCGGCGACTTCGCACTTTGGAAAGCGTGGGACGAAGAAGATGGCGATGTGAAATGGGATTCGCCATGGGGACCGGGACGTCCCGGCTGGCACATCGAGTGCAGCGCGATGGCGACCGCGCTCCTCGGCGATCAGATCGACATCCATTGCGGCGGTGTAGACAATATCTTTCCGCACCACGAAGCCGAGATCGCGCAGAGCGAAGGCGTGACCGGAAAACAATTTGTGCGGATGTGGCTGCACTGCGCGCATCTTCTGGTCGACGGTCAAAAGATGTCGAAGTCGTTAGGAAATTTTTATACGATCCCTGACGTCCTTGCGAAAGGCTACACCGGTCGCGAAATCCGTTACGCGCTGATCCGAGTGAATTATCGGACTCAGCTCAATTTCACCTGGGATGGAATGAAGGAAGCACGGGAATCGTTGGGCCGGATCGATGATTGGTTGCAGCGCTTGCGTGAAGTCGCTGGAGATAAAAAGGACAATCCTAAGATCGACATCCAGCTCGGTCACGAATTCGAAGAAGCTCTCGACGACGACCTGAACATTTCGGCGGCGCTCGGTTTCCTTTTCGAGACGATTCGCGACACGAACCGCGCGATGGATCAAAACAAACTCGACGCGAAGACCGCGGTCGCGTGGTTGAATTCGTGGAACCGAATCAACAAAGTCCTCGATTTTGAAAGCGATGGAGCGGAGTTGCCCGAGGAAGTGGCGAAGCTGGCCGAAGCGCGGGCACAAGCGAGGCTTGCAAAAGATTTTCGGAAAAGCGATGAATTGCGCGACAAGTTGAATGCGCTCGGCTGGGAAGCGCGCGACACCAAGGACGGACAGAAGATAACGCGACGCGCCGGCGCTTGACGAAATGTTTGCGCCCGCACAATTCCTCAGCCTCGAACACACGGCCCACCCGAAATTGTTCGAAGATCAGAATTACGTTTGGAATGCGCTCAGACAGATTTCGAGCTATTTACAATTTCGTCTAAAACCGGCGGTGCTGGGCGAACTCGTGGGACGGCCATTCATCGGCAGCAACGTTTTTGTTGGCCGCGGCACGATTGTCGAACAGGGCGCAGTATTGAAAGGGCCGGCCTGGATCGGAGAGAATTGCCATATCCGCAGCGGCTGTTACGTGCGCGAAAATGTCGTCGTCGGAAACGGAGTAGTCATGGGAAATTCTTGCGAATTCAAGAACAGCATTATTTTCGATGAAGCGCAGGTGCCGCATTTCAATTACGTTGGCGATTCCATTCTTGGATTTAAAGCACATCTCGGCGCCGGCGTAATTTTGTCGAATGTGAAACTCGATCACGGCGAGATCGCCGTGGCCGGACCCGACGGCAACATTGCGACCGGCCTTACCAAGTTCGGCGCGATCGTGGGTGATCGGACTGAAATCGGCTGCAACGCGGTGCTTAATCCCGGTTCAGTTATGGGCCGCGATTGTCTCGTTTATCCAAACGTGAATTTTCGTGGTGTGTTGCCGGAAGGCAGCGTGGTGAAGATTCGCCAGGAGCTGCAGATTTTGGAACGGCGCGATCGCAACAAGTAAGACTGCGCTTTGGCTCCGGCAAAACTGAACCGGCTGGCTTGCCAAGCCGTAGTCTTGAAGCGACGGCGCAATTATTTAGAGACTGAAGCCCGCCTTCATTTCACTCCGGCGTGGCAGCCTTTTTCGCTTTTGCTTCGCTCCAAGCGAAGGCTGGCGGATGGGGAGGGATTATCCAAAGCTGCGCTTTGGCTCCAGCTTTAGAGCTTCGCTCTTAACCCTGGCGCGTAACGCGCCCCACCGGTCGAACGGCGTTCGAATCTCCGTTATGCGGTTGCACAGGGCCAGACCACATACACGGTAAATTTTATCAGCATGCTGGCGGATGGGGAGGGATTCGAACCCTCGGTGCCTTTCAGCACACACGCTTTCCAGGCGTGCACAATCGACCACTCTGTCACCCATCCCTTGGTCGAGAATCGTAAGATCGACAATCAGAGTTGCAAGCGGCGGAACAATTCGTCGAGCGGCAGTTGAATGCCGATGAAAAATTCGCC
>Ga0099830_10001801_pt1 | contig 11070 bp, 7 predicted proteins | sample CZO8metaG_4_FD_79337 | JGI IMG/M metagenome (GOLD analysis project Ga0099830, IMG submission 79337) | Vadose zone soil microbial communities from the Eel River Critical Zone Observatory, Northern California, USA - CZOApr15con2H3.8 metaG | ecosystem: Environmental > Terrestrial > Soil > Vadose...
CGTCGTGGAATTCCCGCGCCAGGGCCGAGGCCAGATCGAAGCGGAAGCCGTCGACGTGCATCTCGAGCGCCCAGTAGCGCAGGCTGTCCATGATGAGCTGCAGCGTGCGGGGATGGGTCATGTTCAGCGTATTGCCGCAGCCCGTATAGTCCATGTAGTGCCGCTTGTCGTCGGGCACGAGGCGGTAGTAGGCGGCATTGTCGATGCCCCGGAAGGCCAGGGTGGGCCCCAGGTGATTCCCCTCCGCCGTGTGGTTGTAGACCACGTCGAGGATGACCTCGATGCCGGCCTCGTGAAGGGTCTTGACCATGGTCTTGAATTCGGCCACCTGCTCTCCCGGAGCTCCTGATGACGCGAACCGGGGGTCGGGGGCGAGGAAGCCGATGGAGTTGTAGCCCCAGTAGTTCGTGAGCCCGCGGTCGATCAGATTCTTGTCCGCGACCGAGCAGTGCACGGGCAGGAGCTCCACGGCCGTGATGCCGAGGCGGCTCAAATACTCCACGGCCGCGGGCGAGGCCAGGCCCGCGTACGTGCCTCGCAGGGAGCGGGGCACCTCCGGGTGCCGCGCGGTGAAGCCCTTGACGTGCAGCTCGTAGATGACGGTCTTGTGCCAAGGGGTCCGGGGGCGGCGGTCTTCTCCCCAGCCGAAAGACGGATCGATGGCCACCGACCTTGGGAGGTAAGGCGCGCTGTCACTGTCGTCCGGCGCGAGATCCCCGGCGGGGTCGCCCAGCTTGTACCCGAAGAGCGAGGGATGCCATGTCAGCGACCCCGTGATCGCCTTCGCGTACGGGTCCAGGAGCAGCTTGGCGGGATTGAAGCGGTGCCCGTTCTCGGGCTCGTAGGGGCCGTGGACGCGGTAGCCATAGGGAAGGCCCGGCCTCGCCTCGGGCAGATAGACGTGCCACACCTGGTTCGTCTGCTCGTGCATGCGGAGGCGGTGGCGCTCGCGGTGTGGATCCTCGGGATCGAAGAGGCAGAGATCCACGGCGGCCGCGTGCTCGCTGAAGAGCGCGAAGTTGATGCCCGCGCCGTCCCAGGTCGCCCCGAGCGGATACGGCATGCCCGGACGCCGGCGGAGCGGGGTCTTCGACGTCTCCGCCCGAGGCGGCGTCACGAGCCTGGCTCCTCGCGCACGAGCATGGCCACGGGCAGGCCGCCGAAGAGCGCGCTGGCTTTGAGGGCCGGAGCCCCGTCGCGTTGCTCCGTGGCGATTCGGAGCCCGGTGAAGCGGTCCCTGTACACGCCCTGGAGGCTCGACTCGCCGAGGGACAGCCACGTGTCGCCCCACGCGGAGTCCCCGAGGGGAAACCGCCCGGTGAAGCCGGTGAGGCGGGCCGAGAGTCGCGGCACCGCCACGATGACGGCCTCTGTGTCGTGGCGGCGCGCCAGTCCGACCAAGTGCTCCGCGCCCTCTCCGCCTGCGGACAGCGGCACATAGCTGCCCGACCTGAGCAGACGCTGGTGCTCCCGGCGGAGGGTGAGCGCTCGATGCGTCACGTAGAGCTTGATCCGTCCATCCGGCCAGGACTGGAGCAGCTCCGCGCACAGCTTGTCGAGGTCGTCCGGGCTGGCAGCCATGCGGGTCCCCAGCGCATCCAGCACGGCCTGGCGGCGAGCGAAATCGACGGGCCGGCGATTGTCTGGATCCACGAGCGACAGCGTCCAGAGCTCGGAGCCCTGATAGAAGTCTGGAATCCCGGGCACGGTGATCTTGAGGAGGGTCTGGGCCAGCGAGTTGACGGCGCCATAGAGCGCCACCAGGCGCTGGAAGGGGAGGAAAGCGCCCGGGAACGGGCTGCCCGGGGCCAGGAGCGCGTTGACGAACTCCCGGACCCCGCGGTCATAGGCGGCGTTCGGATTGATCCAGCTCGTGCGGCGCTTCGCCTCCTTGGTGGCCTTCTCCATGTACTGGCTGATCCGGATGGCGAACGACTCCATCGGCTCGTCGGCCTCGTGAGCGGGCCAGGCGCCCACCAGGGTCTGGTACAGGAGGTACTCGTCGTTGCGGTCGGGGACGGCTCGCCCCTCCACCTCCTGCTTGAAGCGGCGGCCCATCATGCGCCAGCGTCGGACGTGGGCCGCCCAGGCCGCGGGCACTTCGGAGAGCACGCTGATCCGGGCCCGGACATCCTCGCTCAGCTTCGTGTCGTGCGTCGAGGTGCACACGCGGGAGTCGGGCCACCGCTCGAGCCGCCGCGCGGTCTTCTCGTGACAGGCGGCGACCGATTCGCCATAGCGGGCGGGATCGCTGCCCACGTCATTGAGGGAGACGAGCCGGTTGTAGACGTAGAGGGCGGTGTCCTCGACGCCCTTGGCCGTGACCGGACCCGTGGTCTGCTGGAAGCGCATGGCGAAGTCCCGGCGTTCGGCCTGCTCGCGCGCGTCGCTGGCCGCGGAGTGACGCAGGAGGAGGGCGTCGCGCACGAAATCGAAGACCGAGACATTGACGGTGGGGTTCCGCCGCTCGGCTTCGGCCACGGCGCGGTCGATGAAGGCGCGGTCGCGCGCGCTCGGCTCCACGCCGTCGTCACCCACATAGGTGCGATACACGGGAAAGGCGGCGATGACCTCCCGGATGGCCCGGACGAGGCTGGCCAGGGTGAAGTCGCGCGAGAGACGATTGCGCTCCGAGATGTGATCGAGGCGCTGGCCCAGCTGGACGATCTCGGCGGCCATCGAGACCTGCATGATGAGGCGCTTGGCCGCATAGCTCAGCTCGGCCATGGGCTGGGGAGCGCCGGCGAAGCGCGCATAGATATGCGTCAGCTGGCGCGAGGTGCTGCGGTCGACGAAGAGACCATTGGCGGAGGTCAGGTAGTCATAGCCCGTGGTCCCCGCCACCACCCACCAGTCGGGCAGCGCCTCCTCCGACATGAGAATCTTCTCGGCGGCTATCCAGAGCGGGCGGGCCGCCGGAGAGGAAGGTCCGGCCGCCACCGTGCTGCGGTACTGCGCGACCAGCGCCTCGCGGGCGGCGGGATCGAGCTCGGGAAGCAGCCGCCGCGCCGTGGCGAGGATGGCGCCTTCCTGGAGCCGCCGGAAGTACTCGCCGGGGGCGTAGAGGCCGTCGGGGTGGTCGATCCTGACCCCCGCCACTTTGCCCTCGCCGAGGAGACGCAGGACGAGCTCGTGAGTCGCCTCGAAGACCTCGCGGCGCTCCATGCGGATGGCGGCCAGGTTGTTGACGTCGAAGAAGCGTCGATAGTTGACCTCGTCACCCGCCACGCGCCAGTCGGCCAGCCGGTAGATCTGGGCCGTGAGGAGCCTGTCCAGCGGATCGAAGCACTCGGGGACTCCGGGCACGCCATTGAAGATCCGGACGCTCTCATCGATTGCGTCATGGATCTCGCCCGACTCCTTTGACAGGGCAGCGAGCCGCCGCTTGATGATCTCCTTCTCGCGCATCCGCTCCTCGACGCGCGCCGGCTCGGTCTCCGTGTGGCCGGGCAGGTGGGTCAGCGCGGTCAGGATGCTGCGCATCTCCTGGAGATGCGGGTGCTCCTCGCCGAGGTGCTCGGCCAGGGCCTCGAGCCGATGCGTGAGGACCTGGGAATAGGTGTCGGGATTGATGGGCAGCCGAGCGCCCGCGTACCGGAGGAAGAACGCGCCGTCCGAGAACTCGAGCTGGAGCTGTTGAGACTCGAGGACGCGACCATACTGATCCGGCAGGACGGGGAGCAGGATCTTGTTTCGAAGCTCGGGCTTCGGAGGAGTCCAGTCCACATCGAAGACCGCGGCCCGCGGCGAGCTCGGACCATTCTCGAGCACGTCCATCCACCACGGATTCGCGTCCCCGGCTATCCCCATGTGATTGGGCACGAGATCGAGGACGATGCCGAGGTCGTGTCCGCGGAGGTCCTCGGCCATGCGATCGAAGGTGGCCGCGCTCCCGACCTCCGGATTGAAGGCATTGTGATCCGTCACGTCGTAGCCGTGCGAGCTGCCCGGGCCGCACTTGAAGCACGGCGACAGGTAGGCCTCGCTCACCCCGAGCGTCGACAGGTAGGGAGCGAGCGCCGCGACCTCGTCGAAGCCGAGGGACGGCCCGAGCTGGAGTCGGTAGGTGGCGCTGCGCGGACGCCCGAGGGCGGCGACCACGTCATCGTAGAGACGGCTCGCGTCGGTCATGGCCGACCTTGGCACCTCAAAGGTGCGTGAGCGTCTCGCTGGGGTGGGGTTCGCGCCGCCGGTATCGATCCAGGATCTGGCGGGCGAGGAACCGGCCGCCCAGACCGAAGGCGAGAGACAATGTCAGGACCAAGCCCCCGAATGTGATGCCGAAGGCGACGAGCACCATCTCCTTGCCGATGCCGAGGTGGGTGACGGCCATGGCGGCGGCGAAGAGGAGGATACCCCAACGGACGGCCCGCGCCAGAAGTCGCGCCTCCGGCACCCGTGCGTTGACCGCGGCGATGAGGACGCCTTCACCGAGGAAGTTCCCCACCAGCCAGCCCACGAGGAGGATCCCGGCAGCGCCGAATATCTTCGGAAGCCCCGCGAGCACGAAGTCGGTGACGCGCCCGGTCCCTGGAATGGCCAAGGCCTCGACGCCGAGGGTGACGAACACGATGAAGATGCTCCAGAAAACCACGAGCGCGATGACCTCCGAGGGCGCCCGGCGGATGCCCGAGCGTCCCAGGGCCATGGTCACTCCCCACGCATCGGCGCGTCGGTCAACGGCCAGGACCCGGGCAAGACGTCTCACGATCCGTGCGATCACCCAGCCTCCAGCCAGGCCGACCGCGGCCAGGGTGAGCATGGCCAGGACGCCCGGGCCCACGAGGATGAGCCGGGCGTTGAGATTGCCGATCGCCGCCCACACCAGATCCCCCCACGCGTCCGTCATCGGGGCTCACCCGACGCTATCCACCCCACGGTCCACCTCCCTGGCCGTACCTCAACCCCTGGCCTTGCCTCAACGCTCCGCTCGATACTCCGTGACTTCGAGGAACTGGGCTGCGCAGAACGCGCAGTACGCGACGGATTCGAGAACGTATGCGCACACGGGGCAGCACGGCTGACCGCACTCGATGCATCCGAGGTCATCGACGGCGCGAAGAATCGGCGCTCCGCAATCGCAGGTTGATCTGTTCATGGAAACCTCCTCATGTCGCGTGGATCTTGCTCGGACCAATGCGCGGCAAGGGTGCAAGTGATATGCCCCGTCACCGAATTCGTGGTTGATTTCAGTTTCAATCAGTTGCAACGACGCCCGCGTTGAGGCCGTCGAGCAGCACGGTAATTTCTACACGCCGCTCGCTTCGGAGGACCGGGTCGAAATTACCCGGTAGATGGGTTAGTGGCCACGTTACCCACACCGAGTTTGAAAGTGTAACCGGTATCATGAGCGTTTGGTATTAATTCGATCTTCCGGGACCTTGGCCACGAGCGGCGACGATCATGCGAGCGATCCGAGACTGGCACACAGGTTGCGGGCGGTCTGCAGGACGCGCCGACCAGGAGTTGCCCAAGGAGACCTCAATGATCGCCACGATGCGGCAGTCGGCACCGTCAGTCAGCCCTGTCCCCCAATCGAGTATGGGGGGCCATGTCTGGGCCGTCGTGCTGGCCGGCGGCCAGGGTATACGGCTGAGAGAGCTCACGCGTCACGTGCACGGGGATGACCGGCCCAAGCAGTACGCGGTGCTGACGGGACGCAAGTCTCTCCTCCGCCAGACTCTCGATCGCGTCGGCCCGCTGATTCCTCGACAGCAGATCGTCGTGGTGACGATGGCGGGGCACAGCGCGTATATGACGGCGGAGCTGCGGCACGAGACTCCCGCGCCCCACGTGCTCGAGCAGCCCAGAGACCGGGGCACGGCCGCGGCCGTCCTCCTGGCCGCGCACTGGATCCTCGCCCGGGACCCGGACGCCGTGATGGCTGTCCTGCCCTCCGATCATTTCGTCGGCGAGGATGAGGCCTTCATGGGGCATGTCGCCGACGCGGTCAGGATCCTCGACCGCCAGAGCGATCGTATCGTCCTCCTCGGCGCGGAGGCGAGCGAGCCCGAAACCGACTATGGCTGGATCGAGCTGGGAGAGTCGTTGGGTGGCCAGGTGTCGAGCCAGATGTACCGGGTGCGCCACTTCAGGGAGAAGCCGACCCCGGCGATGGCGGACGAGCTCTATCGCGCCGGGGCTCTCTGGAACACCTTCGTCTTCGCGGGTCGCGCGGCGGCCCTGGTGGAGGCGGGAGGCGAGTGTCTGCCCGCCCTTCACGAGCGCCTGGCCAGGCTCTGGAGATTTCTGGGCACGGAGCACGAGCGCTGGGCCATTCGCCAGGCCTACGAGCTTTCCCCGCGGGCGAACTTCTCTCAGGCCGTGCTCGAGCGGTGTCCCCGGAAGCTCGTGGTGGTCAGGTTATCGGCCGTGTCCTGGCGGGACCTCGGGACGCCTCGCCGGGTCCTCAAGACGCTGGGCGAGCTCGGCATGCGGCCCCACTGGCTCGACACCTTGTTACTCGATACTTTACTGGAAGAGGCCGGCTGAGCCTCAGGGCCGGCCCGCCGGGCCGTCTCGTTCGGTATGCCCCAAGGCGTCGTCCAGGTTGACGGCGGCGCTGATGAGGGCCAGATGGGTCAGGGCCTGAGGGAAATTGCCCAGCGCTTCGCCTGACAGGCCGATCTCCTCGGCATAGAGCCCCACATGGTTCGCGTAGGTCAACATCTTCTCGAACATCGTGCGCGCTTCCTCCAGCCGCCCCGTCTGGGTCATGCAGTCGGCCAGCCAGAAGCTGCACGCGCTGAAGGTGCCCTCCTCGCCCTCGAGGCCATCCGAGACGACGCGGGGATCGTAGCGGCGCACCAAGCTGTCCGTCACCAGCTCCTCCTGGATGCGCTCGAGGGTGGCCAGCCACCGCGGATCGTTCGGTCCCATGAATTTCACCATGGGCATCAGGAGCAGGCCCGCATCCAGGTGCTCGCTGCCGTAGTGCTGCACGAAGCTGCGGCGCTTCTCGCTCCACCCATGGTCCATGACGGCTGTGTAGATGGCGTCCCGCGTCTGCTGCCAGCTCTCGTAGGGGGCGGGGAGCCCGCGGGCTCGCGCGATGCGCATGGCGCGCTCCATGGCCACCCAGCACATGACCTTGGACGAGACGAACTGACGCGGCTGATCGCGGATTTCCCACATGCTCCGGTCCGGCTTGTCCCAGTGCCGGCCCAGCCATTCAAGGAGCCGGACCACGTTGGTCCAGAGATCGTACGCGATGGGCGCCACGTGCTTGTTGTAGAGGTACACAGCGTCGATCAATCCGCCGTAGATGTCGAGCTGGAGCTGTCGGTGCGCATCGTTGCCGATGCGGACGGGGCGGGAGTCGAGATATCCCCTCAGGTGATCGAGGGTCGTCTCCTCCAGGTGGTGTCGCCCGTCGATGCCGTAGACGACCTGCAGTCCGACGCGGCCCTTGGTCTCCTGGCAGCGCGCCTCGAGCCATCCCATGAAAGCCCCGGCCTCCTCGGTGAAGCCGATCCGGAGCAGGGCGTAGAGGGTGAAGCTCGCGTCCCGGATCCAGGTATAGCGATAGTCCCAGTTGCGGCTGCCCCCGATGCGCTCGGGCAGGCTCGTGGTCGGAGCGGCGATGAGAGCGCCGGTGGGCTCGAAGGTCAGGAGCTTGAGGACAAGCGCCGAGCGATGGACCATCTCGCGCCAGCGGCCGACATAACGTGATCGCGCGAGCCACCGGCGCCAGTACGCGACCGTCTGCTGGTGCCACTCCTCGACCTCGGGGGCGGAGACCCGAGCACCCAGCGCCTCGGGTTCCGCGGCGGCTTCCAGCACGAAGACCGCCCGCTCCCCCGCCTGGAGGTCGAACTCCGCGATGGCGCCGCCCTGCTCCAGCCGGAGCGGGACAGTGCCCTGGAGCCAGAGGGCAAGCTGAGAAGTGTGAAACAAGATGCCCTCAGACTTGCCGACGGCCTCATGGCGGGCCCGCCCGTAGTCGAAGGCGGGCCGGCAATCGAGCCGGAACGGCAAGGCCCCACGGACGACCGAGACGCGTCGCACGATGCGATGGGGCCGGTCGGGGCTCGCCCCTCGATGAACCGGCATGAAGTCCACGATCTCGCCGACCCCATCCGGGTGAAGAAAACGGGTGATCAGGATATTGGTGTCGGGCAGGTAGGTCTGACGAGTTCGCAGCCCGGCGACGGTGGGAGAGATCTGAAAATGGCCGCCGCGAGCATCGTCCAGCAGGGCGCCGAATACGCTGGGCGAGTCGAAGTTCGGCAGGCAGCACCAGTCGATGGACCCGTTCGTGGCCACCAGCGCCACGGTCCGAAGATTTCCAATGACCCCATGCTCTTCGATGGCCAGCGGCATGACGAGTACCACGAACGAAGTGACGCATTCCGCATGCCATGACGGGAAAGCGGGATGAACAATGAGCTTCCGGGCGCTCGGACAAGGGTCGGCTATCGGAGAGAGCGGTGCCGGTGGGTAAAATCTACTTCGTGTTCTTCAAGGCCAGGGCAAGATCGTCGACCAGGTGCGACGCCTTGTCGGCCAGGATCTTCGCGCGGGCTGTGTCCTTGGCCCGGAGGGCCTCCGTCGCCTTCGAGACGAAGTCCTGGACGCTCGAGAGCGTCTGGCGCTGCTCGGAGCCGAGCTTCGACGGGTCGATCTGATCGATGACCTGCGCGACATGGGCCAGGCGCGCCTGGACGTCTCGCTCGACGCTCTGCGGATTGTCGACGCGCGGCGATACCTGGGGCGGCCCCGGCGAGGGGGTGGCGGGCGGCGGCCTGATGGCCGCGGGAGGAGCAGCGGGGGCGGTGGAGCAGCCCAGGGGCAGAAGCGCGGCCAGGACGAGGCGGAGCGCCCGTGTCATGAGCTCTCCTCGAGCGGGAGACGAACAATGACCGTGGTGCCGCGGCCGACCGTCGAGAAGAACTCGACGCTCCCGCGGTGAAGCTCCACGACCCGGCGCACCAGGGGCAGCCCGATGCCGGTGCCGTCCATCTTGGTCGTGTAGTACATCTTGAAGATGCGCTCCAGATTCTCCGGCGGAATCCCGGTACCCGTGTCGGTGACCGTGGCCTTGATCACCCCTCCTTCGTCCGTCGCGGAGGTGATGGTGACGAGGCCGCCCTCGGGCATCGCTTGACAGGCATTGACGATCAGGTTCATGAACGCGCGCCGGAGCAGCTCTTCGTCCCCCGCCACCTGCGGCAAAGCCTCGTCCAGGGTGACCGCGAAGGCGATGCCTTTCGGCTGCCACTCCGTCTGGAGGAGGCTCGCGATCTCCCGGAGGAGGACATTGAGGCTGATCGGTCTGAGCGGGAGCTCCGAGGGGCGAACGGCCTCGAGGAACCGGTTCAGCACCTGATCGGCCCGCTTGATCTCCGCCTCGATGATGTCGAGGCTGCGGGCGATGTCGGGAGGCCGGTTCGGGAGACGCTCCTTGAGAAAGGCGATGTGCACGATCATCGCGTGCAGCGGGTTCTTGATGTCGTGAGTCACCTCGGAGGTCAGCTGCCCGAGCGCGGTCAGCTGAGCGGAGTACTGGATGAGTGACTGGAATGTCCTCGCCGACACGGAGACGGACTTCAGGTCTCTGGTGACGACGATCGCCCCCTCACACGCCGCGCCCTCCTCGGCGATGGGGAAGACCGAGGCGAGGAGTTCCACGGCGCCCGTCTCGGTCCGCACCTCCACCGTCACGTTCCGGGTGGCCGCGCCTTCCTCGAGCGCGCGTCGCAGCATGGGACGCAAGGGATGATCGGCGCCCCCGAGGTCGTCCAGCGACGCTCCCGCCACGTCCGAGGCGGGCCGCCCCAGGGCCGCCTCGCCCGCGCGATTCGCGAAGAGGATGCGGCCGTCGGCCCCGAAAAACATGATGCCGTCCTCGAGATGGTCGACGGCCGTCTGGATCTGCGTCCGCTCGGTGAGGAGCCGGGTCCGGTCCGACTGGATCTGCTTGCCCAAGAGCTGGAGCTGGTACGCGAGCTTGCCGAACTCGTCCTTGGGGCCGGCGCTGCTGCCCACGTCGAACTCGCCACGGCGCAGCCGCTCCATGTCCTCGGCCAGCTTGCGGATGGGCTGGAGGGTGACCGTCGACAGGGCGAGGGCGACCAGCAATGCTCCGGCCAGGGCTACCGCCCCGAGGGTGAGCGCCTGCCAGAACACGTCGTTGAGCTGGCTTCTGATGAGGGGGACGGCGATGCCCAGCCTGATGGTGGCGAAGGGCTTGCCCGCGACATCGAAGGGAAGCGCGACTTCGTAGATCTGCGGCTCCGGAGCCAGGGTCAGGCCGGAGCGCGCCGGAGAGGCGTCGCGAAATCTCGGCTGCGGAGGGACGCGCTGTCCCTCCCGACGGCGGTCGGTGTGGACGATGGCCACACCGTTCTCGTCGGCGATGAGGACGTAGAGCAGGGCGGGATCGTATCCGACGCTGGCGTCGAGGAGGGCACGCAGCTCCGCGTCCCGCGCCAGCACCGTGCGGGGATCCGTGCTCGAGGGGCGAGACAGCGCATGCGCGCTCTGAAAATAGATCTGGCGCGCGACGAACTCCGCCTGGGTGCGCGTGGCCGTCAAGACGATACGTCGCGTGTGATAGAGGTGCATGACCGTGGTGAGCACGATCACGCATAGCGTCAGGAGGGTGACGGCGAGGATCTCGCGAGTGCGCAGCGAGAGAGTTCGGGATGGCGGAGCCGGCTCCTGCGGCTGCGCAAGTTCTGGATTCATGCGGGCCATATAGGGCTCGTCTGGCGCCGAGCGGGGGCCTGCCTCAGGCGTTCGACGGCGGGCGAAGTATAGCTCAACACGTCACCTGGGCAACTGAGCCGCCCCTGGTCAACTCGACAAAGTTGCACGGTAAAATTTTCTAACCCGACCTCCCTGGTGGTCGACCGGGCTCCCGGGCGCGGCCACCGGATCCGCATAAGTGCTTGACGTCACGGAAGAATCGATCTCGAGCGTCCCTTCTGGGGCCTGGGCACACCCCTTGCTACCCTTGGTAGGCCGGCAGCTCCCAGAAGAAAACTCCAACCTCGAGCCGAAAGGTGACGACATGAAGCATCGCGTGCTCATTGCTGACGACGACGAATCGGCACGGGCCGGGGTGGC
>Ga0099830_10001807_pt1 | contig 11061 bp, 10 predicted proteins | sample CZO8metaG_4_FD_79337 | JGI IMG/M metagenome (GOLD analysis project Ga0099830, IMG submission 79337) | Vadose zone soil microbial communities from the Eel River Critical Zone Observatory, Northern California, USA - CZOApr15con2H3.8 metaG | ecosystem: Environmental > Terrestrial > Soil > Vadose...
CCGTCCCGCGGCGCGCCCGGCGTGGCCGCGGTCTGCCGGTTGGCGGCCATCCGGGCGACGTTGGCCTCGTACTCCCCGGCAGTGATGTAGGCCGGCAGCCTGCCCGGCAGCAGCACCAGCCACTCGCTGGCATCTTTCACCACCCGCCCGGTGCTGGGCCGGCCCGGCACCTTGCGGCGCGGCTCGACCTGGCGGCGGCCGTAGGCGTAATAGCCCGCATAGACCGGGTTGTGCAGCATGATCTGCAATGTCTCCCGGGTCGGGCGCCGCCACTCGATCTCCCCCTTCGACGGGCCCGCGTGGACGCGGACCGGCAGCTGGACCTGCTGGCCCACCAGGTAGCGGAGCACGCCGTTGAGAGTTCCGAGCCGCCGGAACGTGCTGAAGACGAGCCGGACGACATGCTGCGCCCGCTCGTCGGGATCAAGGACGACCTCGCCCGACGGGCGGCGGACATACCCCATCGGCAGCGGGACCGCCAGCTCGCCGCGCTCGGCCTTGGCCAGCTTGCCCGACAGCATCCGCTGCCGGATCAGGTAAAGTTCTGCCTCTTATGCCGACCTGCGGATTATGCTGCGGTCGCGCTCCATAGAGCACGTTTACGCAGCTCATGGTGTAGTGGGAGCACCCATGAATTCGGCATAATCCGGACGCCGTGAGCCCGATTTAGCCGACGAGGCATGCGCGCCGTTCCGGGGGGAGCGGATCTCGTCTCTGCAGGTCAATGAGCATGCTTCATAGTTCTTGGCTCCGATCGGACGCTCCCCGCTGATGCAGTTGGCCGCCGCCGAGATACCGTTATTATGCCGATCTCGGCGGCCCCCTTTCCTCGTCCAGGCAGCGATTCCCTTTACCAAGGTCGGCATAATCTCCAGGTCGGCATAAGAGTTCGAGCTGTACCTGATCCGGCAGCGGATGCTGTCCGGCAAGCTGGCCAAGGCCGAGCGCGGCGAGCTGGCGGTCCCGCTGCCGATCGGGTACGTCCGCCGCCCGTCCGGGGAGGTCATCCTCGACCCCGACGAGCAGGCGCAGCATGTCGTCCGCCTGGTCTTCGGCACCTTCGCCCGGCTGGGAACCCTCAACGGGATCCTGCGCTACCTCGTTGACCAGCAGGTCCAGCTGCCGGTCCGGGTCCACGCCGGACCGTCCAAGGGGGAGATCGAGTGGCGGCGCCCGACCCGGGAGACACTGCAGATCATGCTGCACAACCCGGTCTACGCCGGGTATTACGCCTACGGCCGCCGCCAGCTCGAGCCGCGCCGGAAGGTGCCGGGGCGGCCCGGCACCGGCCGCGTGGTGAAAGACAGCAGCGAGTGGCTGGTGCTGCTGCCGGGCCGGCTGCCGGCCTACATCACCCCCGGGCAGTACGAGGCCAACGTCGCCCGGATGGCCGCCAGCCGGCAGACCGCCGCCACCCCTGGCGCGCCGCGGGACGGCTCGGCGCTGCTGTCCGGGCTGCTGCGCTGCGGCCGCTGCGGCGGGCACCGCATGACGGTCCGGTACCACGACGGATCGGGGGACGCGCGGTCATCGCACGGCTACACGTGCGCCTTCTACCAGACCAGCTACGGGACCGGCGGCCGGTGCCAGCACATCGCCGGCCCCGCGCTCGACGCGTACGTCACCAGCCAGGTACTGGAAGCGGTGGCGCCCGCCGCGCTGGAGGTCTCCATGGCCGCCGCCGCCCAGGCCGAGGACGAGCGGGCCATGCCCGGCAAGCTGTGGCGCCAGCGGATCGAGCGCGCCCGCTACGCCGCCGGCCGGGCCCGCCGCCAGTACCAGCTCGCCGAACCGGAAAACCGCCTCGTCGTCCGGCAGCTGGAAACCGGATGGGAAGCCGCGCTCGCCGAGACGGCACGGCTGGAAGCGGACTACCAGCGGTTCACCGAAGAGCAGCCGAGAACCCTCACCGCAGCCGAGCGCGCGGCCATCCAGGCCCTGGCCAGCGACCTCCCGCAGGTCTGGGCTGCCCCGTCCGCTACCCAGGCTGACCGCAAGGAACTGCTGCGCATCCTCATCCAGGACATCACCGTCAACGTCGCCGGGGACAGCGAGCTGGTCGATGTCACCATCACCTGGGCCGGCGGCCACCAGACCACCGGGCGGGCCGTCCGCCCCGTCGCCCGCCTGGACCAGTTGTCGTACTACCCCGCCCTCCTCGCCCGCGTCACCGAACTCGCCGCCGCAGGCTGCACTAACCGGCAGATCGCCGACGTCCTCAACGCCGGGGGATTCCGGCCGCCCAAGCGGACCAGCCGGTTCAGCGGCCAGCAGGTCCGCACCCTGATCAGCCAGCGCGGCATCCGCGGCCAGCGGAAAGGCCGGCCCGCCGTGCTCACCGGCCTGCCACCAGGCGAATGGTCCGTCACCGGCCTGTCCGCCGAGCTGGGCATGCCCGCGGCCAGCATCTACAACTGGATCTACCGCGGCTGGATCACCGCCCGGCACGCCCCCGGAACCAGGAACTGGATCATCACCGCAAGCGACGAGCAGATGCGGCAGCTACGCGAGCGCAGGGCACGCCCGCCGGGCTTTTACACGCGTGCCCGCTGGACCCAGCCCGCCCGGGACCGCCACGACAGGCAAGGAACACAACCATGAGAAAGCAACGCAACTTGACCGGTACCAGCGGTGGCCTATCTCGATGGACCACCTGGCGGCGTACCGCTCGATCACCTGCGCGGGGCTGGCGTTCAGGTCCGTGGTGACCAGGGCCAGGTCGTATCCGGTGGCAGAGGTATCGCGGATGATCACGACGGTGGCCTTGCGGGCGCCGAAGACGGAGTACCACAGGCAGGTGATGGCGGCGGCCTGCACGGTGGCCGTCTTGCCGTAGCGGGTGACGGTGACCGGGGCGAAGGCTGCGCGCTGCGTGAGCCCGGTCAGGGACGGCAGCCGGGCGCCCTTGGCGCGGGGCCGGCCGCGCCGCCCGGTCCGCTCCGGCGGCAGGTCATAGAGCGCGGCGTCCTTGCGCAGCCGGGTGGTCCAGGTGACCTGCGTGCCCAGCTTCTTCAGCTCCTGCCCGGCGTAGGCGGAGTCAGCGGTGACGTGGATGTCCCGGCCGGGCAGCGCGTCCGCGAGCATCTGCGTCATCCGGCGGGCCAGCCACAGCCGCGAGGCGGACTGGGTGTTCTTGACCACGAGCTTGGCCAGCACCGGCAGCGCCACCGGCCGGGCCAGGAACGGCAGCCGGACCACGATCGCCAGGACGACCCAGTTGTTGCCGCGCCCGGTCTTGTGCCGGCCCTGCGCGGAGCCGTCATGGAACCAGGAGGCGGCCCAGACCTTCTTGCCGCGCCGCCGGAACAAGGTGTCATCGATCGCGACCAGCACCGGCTGCCCGGCCGGCACCAGCAGCGACACGACCAGGCGGGCCACCGCCAGGCCGAGGTCGTCCGGATCCCAGCGGGCACCGGAGAAGAACCAGTGCGCCCGGTCATGGGGCCAGATCCGGGACAGGCCCGCCCCGGCCAGCATGCCGCACACCGTGCGCCTGCCCGCCTGAGCGAGGAACCCGCAGGCCAGGCCGCGGAACGTGCGGAAGGAAGGGGCGGTGAACAGCGGAGCGAAGGACGCAAGCAGCGTCATCAGCGACGCGGGAACCGGTAGCGTGGCATCCGGGAGCATCGGCGGGAACCCGTTTCATTCGGCGGTTTCAACAGCACCGCCGATGCTCCCTTCTTCACGTCTTCACCCGTTATATCCCCAGATCACGCGGCGTGTCGCAATCGCCCCCACCGCCCGGCTTCCTGCCGCCGCCCAGACGCCACCGCAGGGCCCACCGCTACCGGCCGGCCAGTGACGACCAGGCAAAACCCAATAACTGCGAAAGTCGAGTTATCTGGGTTTAGGTAGAACTCAGTAGACCCTGCCCTCGCGCCAGCCAGCTGAAGGTTAGCCCAAGGATCCCTGCGGACTCGATCGGGACCGTGGCGGCATATGGCACGGCCCGGGCGGGGTGAGGCGCCACGTCTGGAGGTCGCGGGGGAAAGGACGACGATTGGTGAGTTCAGGTCCTGCGGGATGCCACCGTGGCGGGATCACGCGACTGACGGGTTAGAAAGGTTCACATGACAATGACCACCACCAGTTCGCCGGGTCGTGGCGCCATGATCGACGTGGAGGGCATCAGCAAGTCCTTCGGGGAGACCAAGGCGCTGGCCGGCGTGGACATGAGCGTCCCGGCGGGGACCGTGCAGGGCCTGCTCGGCCCGAACGGGGCAGGCAAGACCACCCTGGTGCGGATCTTGGCCACCCTGCTCGCCCCCGACACCGGGCGGGCCCGGATCAGCGGCGTGGACGTGCAGAAGGACCCGGACACCGTTCGCAGCCTGATCGGGCTGGCCGGCCAGTACGCGGCGGTGGACGAAACCCTCACCGGCCGGGAAAACCTGGTCATGGTCGGCCGGCTCTACCGGCTCGGGACCAAGCTGGCCAAGGCCCGGGCCGGCGAGTCCCTCGAGCGCCTCGGGCTCGCGGAGGCAGCGGACCGTCCGGTGAAGACCTATTCGGGCGGCATGCGCCGCCGCCTCGACCTTGGCGCCAGCCTCGTCGGGCGGCCCCGGGTCCTGATCCTCGACGAGCCGACCACCGGGCTCGATCCCCGCACCCGGCTCGACATGTGGTCCTTCATCCGCGATCTGGTGGCCGGGGGAACCACCGTGCTGCTCACCACCCAGTACCTGGAGGAAGCCGACCAGCTCGCGGACCACAGCGTCGTCATCGACCGGGGCCAGGTGATCGCCTCCGGCACCTCCGATGAGCTCAAGGCACGGCTCGGCAGCGACCTGATCGCGGTCGAGGTGCCGGCCGCCGAGCTGGACCAGGCCACCGCGGCGCTGCGCGGCATCGGCTGCGGCGCACCGGCCATCGACCAGGCGCACGCACAGATCACCATCCCGGTCTGCGACCCGGTCCGCGACCTGATGGCGGCCCTGCGCATCCTGGACACCGCCGGGATCGTCCCGGTGGACCTGGGACTGCGGCGGCCCTCGCTCGACGACGTGTTCCTGTCGCTCACCGGGCGCAGCACCGGCGACGACGACCTCGCCGCCCCGCTGACGACCACACCCCGCACCCCCCGGCCCGCACGGAGCGCCGCATGACCGCCGTCCCGGCCGGCCCCGCCCTGCCGCCAGCGCAAGCGGAGGAGCTGAGCGCGATCGAGCCGGTCAGGGTTCCGCGCTCGGCCATCTTCGCCGACGCCGTGGTCATCGCCCGCCGCAACCTGACCCGCATCGCCCGCACCCCCCAGCTGCTGGTCTTCGCCACCATCCAGCCGGTCATGTTCGTGCTGCTGTTCCGCTACGTCTTCGGCGGCGCCATCCACGTCCCGGGGATCAGCTACGTGGACTACCTGATCCCGGGCATCATCGTGCAAACGGTCGTGTTCGGCGCCACCTCCACCGCGGTCGGCCTGTCCGAGGACATGAGCAAAGGCATCATCGACCGGTTCCGGTCCCTGCCCATGTCCCGCTCGGCCGTCCTGGCCGGACGAACCATCGCCGACCTGGTCCGCAACGTCTTCGTGGTCCTGCTGATGATCGTCGTCGGCATGGCCGTCGGCTTCCGTTTCCACAACGGCTTCCTGCCCGCCGTGGCCGCCGTCGTCGTCGCCCTGCTGCTCGGCTACGCCCTGTCCTGGGTGTTCGCCCTCATCGGGCTCACCGTCGCCGACCCGGAAACCGCGCAGCTCGCCGGCTTCCTGCCCATCTTCCCGCTGGTGTTCGCCAGCTCGGTCTTCACCTCGACCCAGAGCATGCCCGGCTGGCTGCAGGCCTTCGCCAAGGTCCAGCCCATCACCCGGGCCGCCAACACGGTGCGGGCCCTCACCCAAGGCGGTCCCATCGCCACCAACCTCATCTGGACCATCCTGTGGAGCATCGCCATCCTGGCCGTCTTCGCCCCCCTGGCGGTCCGCCGCTACCGCAAGGTTTAGCACCACCAGGCGCCGGGTCTGGAGCCACACGCGATCGTCAAATGGCCAGCCATGAAACCAGCGCGATCTTCCGATGTCCGGCACCTCCTCAACCAGGATCAGGGGCCGGCCATCCCGCCTGCGGCCCGGATCCCGCGCGGCCGCGAGCGCGTGATCCTGACGTGGCACCGAACCCATCGCAGCCCAAGATGACTGATCCGGGCGGCTGACACTGGCAACCAGTCGATCGACTCAGCGCACGTAACGGCGGGTCAGGAATGCTAGCGCCGAGGTTGTCAGCTACCTTCCGTGACCTAGCTGGCCGCCTCCAGGTAACCACTCATGACCGCCAGCGGGGCGGATCTCGATGGCCGCCCACACTTAGCATGACTGGATGTTGCATTGTTCGTGGAGGTTATCCTTCGGTGCGGCACCGGCTGCGGTGTTCCCGGTGCCCGTCGTCAGAGCTGCAGCTGGCCGGCCAGCGCGCGCAGCACGGGCAGCGGATCGGGGTTGAGGACCTGCACGGCCACGTGATCCGCGCCCGCGTCCAGGTGCGCGGTGACGCCGCGGGCGACCGCCTCCGCGTCGCCGTGCACCACCAGCGCGTCGATCAGCGCGTCGCTGCCGCCGTCGGCAAAGTCTGCGTCCGTCCAGCCCAGCCTGCGCAGGTTGCTGAGGTAGTTGGTCAGGCCGAGATACGGCTTCTGCACGCGCGGCCTGCCGATGGCGCGGGCCCGCTCCGGGTCGGTCTCGAGCACCACCTTCTGTTCGGGGGCCAGCAGAAGCCCGTCGCCGAGGACCTGCCGGGCCCAGCGGGTGTGCTCCGGCGTAACCAGGTAGGGGTGCGCGCCCGCGGCCCGCTGCGCGGCGAGTCTCAGCACCTTCGGGCCGAGGGCGGCCAGCACCCGTCCTTCGGCCGGGACCTTGAGGTCGTCGAGTTGGTCGAGGTAGCTGACGAGCTTGGCGTAGGGCTGCTGGTACTGCTGGGTGGCTTCGGGATGCCCGATGCCGAGGCCGAGCAGGAAACGGTCTGGGTGCCTGGCCGTGATGCGATGGTAGGAGGCGCCCACGGTCGCGGCGTCGTCCTTCCACACGTTGACGATCCCAGTCGCTACCGCGATGTGATCCGTCGTGTCCAGCAGGTGCTCGATGACGCTGAGGTCGCCGGGCGGGGAGCCGCCGACCCAGATGGCCCCGTAACCCAGGGCTTCCACTTCGGCTACTACCTCCGGCGTGAGCCCCGAGGCGTGCCGCCAGATGCCTACCGTGCCCAGTTCGATGCTCATGACACCGAACAGCCCGGCCGGGCATATTTTCATTCCGTCTTGAGCCTGCGCACCGGCAACGCGCGAATCCCAATCCGTTCCGGAGGCTCCGCCCGCCGCTCGAGGAGTCGGATGCTCAGTCTGGGTACTGGGTGGGCCGGCTGAGGTAGCTGCGTCCGGAGGGGGTGGTCCACCGGAACCAGCCGCGGGATCCGGCCTGTTCCAGGTGCCAGCCGGGTGCTTGCTTGTCCCGGTGGTTGTGCCGGCAGACGGGGCCCGGCCTCGCATCAACCTTTTATCGCGGACCCAGCCCGCGAGGCAGGCTCGGCATGTTCGTGGTGGCCGGCCACGCTCTGCCGAAGGCCCGCCCAGAGTACTTCATGCCGCTCCGCTTGCCAGTCGACTTCCCGTGGCCGGAGCCAGACCCGGACCCGCAGGGCGGGGGAGCCTGACATGGCCAAGGCCAAGAGCACCAAGCCTAGCAAGACCCCGGCCAAGAACGACCCGCCGCGGCCGGTGATCCAGGGAGCGGCGGACAGTGTGATGGGCACCCCGATGACCCCGCCGACCGTTAAGCCGCTCCCCAAGGCCGGCTCCAGTGACATCGGCACGATGAAGGACGACAAGCACTCCGAGGCGCGGCCCAAGGGCGGCACGAAACGGCGGAAATAGCAACGGAGCTGGTCACCGGACCGCCCGCGTGATGTCCCTGCCCCGAGCGATACCGGGCAATAGCCTGCTACGCTGTCCAGTCGCGTGCCTCGGGATCCCAGCGCAGCCATCTTCGTGCCGCGGAATCCCAGGCAACCTCGTTGAAGCAGCCGGTCCCGGTGTAGTCAAGTCCGCTCCCACCGCAGGTCACAAGCAGGCGCGGCTCGTTTCCCATTACCCTGATGTTTGCCTCATCGCCGACCGGTTGCCCGCAGTGCGGGCACGGTGCCGTCGTGTCAGGCTGTTGCTCTTCGACGAGCCGCGTGACGTCGCACGAGTCCTGGAACCTGGAATTCACGGCGAGCAGCTTACCCGGTGAACAAGCCAGCGCATGTTTTGACCGCGACGAGGGTGGCCGCCGAGGCTCAGGTGGCCCCGGCGGCCCTTCTCCACGCTCCACGCCTCCTGCCGCTGCCGTGCCCCATCAGCCCCATCAGCTGATCATCGTTGACGTCGGTGAACGCCCGGTCCGCACCGGAAGCTTGATCGGCCAGCCCGGCCAGCACGGCGCCGGGGTAAAGGAATCAAATGGGCAGCCCATGCCGAACCCGGCCGCCGGGCCGTCACCCGCACCGGTGACGCGCGGGGGGCGCCGCGCCGGTGCGCGTACCGTTCATGAAACACGCAAGAGGGTGTCATGAGCCGTCGCCTCGCGGCACGGCGTTGACCCTGCGGGTCTTCCCGTGGCTGTACCCGCCGCCAGCGCAGCGCTGGTCTTGCATGGGTTTCCATCGGGCTCGTTTACTGTCGCCCGCCAACTGCGGGAGGACACCAGCGCCGCAAGGTTGAGCGCGGCGTTGAGATCACGATCCAGCGCGAGTCCGCACTGGTCGCAGCGGAACATGCGCTCGGACAGGCGCAGCTTGGCTTTCACCGCGCCGCAGCCCGAGCACGTCTTGGAGGACGGGTACCACCTGTTCGCTACCACCACCCGGCCGCTGTGCCAGGCGGTCTTATAACTGACCTGGCGGCGCAACTCGCCCATGCCGAGGTCGGCGACATGCCGGGCGAGCGTGCGATTCTTCAGCATCCCGGACACGTTCAGGTCCTCGATCACGATCGTGCCGTAAGCCGACGCGAGCCGGGTGGACAGCTTGTGCAGCCCGTCGCTGCGGGCGCTGGCCACCCTGGCGTGCAGCCGGGTGATGCGGGCCCGCGTCTTGCGCCACCGTGCTGACGGTACGGCCCTGGTCCGCTTGTCCGGCCCGTCCCGGCGCGCTGCTTGACGCTGCAACCGCCGTAGTTCCCGCTGCGCCGCCTCAAGACGACGCGGGTTCGGCACGACCTCCCCCGTGGACAGGACGGCGAGGCACTTGATGCCGAGGTCGATGCCCACGACCGCGCCTGGCCGGGCGGCCGGCAGGTCCTGGCGGGTGATCTCGACGGAGAACGATACCCGCCACCGGCCGCGACGGTAAGAAACGGTGGCCGAGCGGATGCGAGCGGTGCCGCGCCTAGCGTGCCGGGCTAGTTTCCGGGTTGACTCGAAGGTGCGTATCACGCCGATGCGGGGCAGCTGCACGTGCCGCCGGCCGGGACCGGCCAGGCCGAACGCCCCGGTGGTGAACCGGCACGACAGTCCGGCCCGCTTTCCCTTGAACCGGGGAAACCGGATTCTCGGGCCCTTCCGTTTCCCAGATCTGGAGTCGTTCCAGTTGCCGAGAGCGACCGCCAGGTTCGCGAGACCCGCCGCGTACGCCTCCTTAGAGTTCTCCGCCCACCACGGGGCTATCTCGCCTTTCACTTCATTCCAGGCTTTGCGCAGCGAGTACGCCGACCAGGACAGCGCGGGTGTCAGGTCATCCCCGGCGATCCCGTAGGACTTCTCCGCTTCCCGCTGACCGAGGTTCGCCTTGACCCGGGCTAGGCCCCAGTTCCAGGCGTAACGCTGCGCCCCGCAGTGCGAGCGCAACATGTCCTCCTGCTCCGGTGTCGGATCCAGGGCGAACTGGTACGCCTGGATGGTCGCAGTCATGCGGCGCTGCCTGCGGCGCGGACAGCGGCATCAGCGCGCTTACGCTCCGACCTGCGCCCGTACAGGCCGGCGCACATGCTGTTGAGCGGGGGTTCCTCATCATCTTCATCGGAGCGAGCGGCGCACACCCGCTTCCATTCTGCTTCGTCCATCCAGTCCGGCGTGGCACCACGAAGCAGGTCGTCGGGACCGTCCACGATATCCCCGCCCTGCGGGTATGGAGTCAGCCCCGGAACCCCTGGCGCGGGATCCTCATCCCGCCCGGGGCTCGAAGCCGGTTCTTCGTCCACGTGCTGCCTCCCGGCTAAGAACGGCCTTCGGGTTTGTTTTCAATGAGCATCAAGTCGTTCACATAGTCTTCAAACATTTTATCGCATGACGGACCACGGCGCAACGACACGCCGAAGTGATATACGGAAACGATTTCGCAGCACGATGACCATGCGCAACGAGGAAGTCTGTTATCGGCGTGTCTTGATGGGCTCAGGTTGCAGTTGCGACGGGCAAGACAAAATGGTGCCTTCCCGGCCCTAAGGGCAGGGATGAGGTGGCACCGGCCATAGGCACCGTTTCTGCTGGAAGGCCTTGGCGATAGGCCTGTCTTGCTATCAGCGAAGGCGTCACTGCATGAAGGCACGGCTCATCGTGGAAGACAGCCGGGTAGACGAGGTTCCCGGCGCCGACCTTCTTGCTGGACTGCGTCTGCGTCTCGGCGAACCACGCGTCCGTATGCACGGATGGTGGTTCATCGTGATCATTCAGAAGAAATGGTCGTCGTACTCGGTGATAGTGTTGCCCGGCCAGTGCCTGTACAGGTCGCCGGGCTCGAAGTCCTCGAAGTAACGACCGAAGGCAGTCGTGCACGGTCATCGGCTGCGGTTACGATCCCGGCTCCACGTCTTGGAGGAGCGCTCGGATGCCGAGGGTTGCGTTGCTCTCCCGGGTCAAGGCGAAGGAAGGGAGGGCCGGGGAGCTGATCGCCGCGTTCCGGCCCGTGTTGGAGCAGGTCGAGAAGCAGCCGGGCACCCTGCTCTACGTCCTGCACCGGTCCAAGGACGATCCCGACCTGTTCTGGGTCTCCGAGCTCTACGCCGACGATGATGCCTCAACATAACTAATCGGTCATATCGGTTGATGTCGGCGAGCTGATGTGCTCTGCTGTCGCGCATGAGCCGCGGCGCAATGCGGCG
>Ga0099830_10001808_pt1 | contig 11059 bp, 9 predicted proteins | sample CZO8metaG_4_FD_79337 | JGI IMG/M metagenome (GOLD analysis project Ga0099830, IMG submission 79337) | Vadose zone soil microbial communities from the Eel River Critical Zone Observatory, Northern California, USA - CZOApr15con2H3.8 metaG | ecosystem: Environmental > Terrestrial > Soil > Vadose...
AACGACCTCTCGAATCGCTTCCTCATCGTCCACCACGAGTATGTTTTCCATCTCCACGTTGGTATGCCCCTAGCAGGCATTATATGTGACAGCACATACAAATGGGAGCAGCCTTGCCCAGTCAGAAAATAGCGTGTTAGCGTCACTGCAGGGTTAACCTTCGGAGCTTTTCGCCGTCTACCTCAAGCTTCGCGGCAGCACGATCACCGCAGCGACGGCGCTTCCGGCCGGGAGAAGCGGCATGCTGCTGGGAAATCAAGGCTTGCTCGGAAGCGCTTTCTTCGAAGCGACTGCATCCATCATCCTGCTGGTGCTCTTTCTCCTTTTCCGCCGCGATCACCATGCGGACTATTTCCGTTATTGGCTTACCGGCTGGTGCTGCTTTACTTTCTCTTCCCTGTGCGAAGTAGCGCTGCTGGTTCGTCAACTTTCAGGATTGCATCTGGCAATTGTTCTGGCGCAGGCGGCGGCCTTGATTCTGTTCCTGGTGGCGGCGGTGCACTACTCGGCAGGCTGGGAGCGGCGAATCGGGTCTCCCTTTCTGACGATCGGCTTGATCCTGGCGGCGATCTTCTATGTCGAGCGGCGAGGCCCGCAGCAGTTTGCTTCTCTTCACTGGGAAACCGCCATATTCGAAGCGCTTCTGTGTTTGCTTGCCGGCTGGATCATTTGGAGGTCGGAGATGGCGCGCCGCAGTCACGGGGCGCAGCTCCTTGCCGGGATATTCCTGCTGAGTGGACTGCATGCGTTAGACCGTCCGCTTTGGATGGATAGCCCGCTCTTCCTGTTGCGCGTAGCGTTCGGCCATTTTGTGGGAGTGGCCTTGGGAATCGCTATGATCGTGGTGGTCCTGGAAGGTGCGCGCGCTCGAAGCGAAGAACTGAATGACAAGATGCGTCGCTTGACGCTCTTGACTGCCGCCAGCACGCAGACGCTTTCCGTTCAGGAAGTGATTGACCAGGTTCTCTCGCAACTCGTGGAAAGTCTCGGCGCCACCCACGGCATGGTCCGGCTAAAGGAAGGCGAAGGGAGTTCCGCTCAACTCTTGGTGCGGGCCTCGGTAGGATTTGAGCAATCCTATTTGACTCGCTATGCCCAACTCTCCGCGATGGACCCTTGGGCACAACGTGTGCTGAAGGGGGAATGCCAGTTCCCGGAATCCGATAAAGATTGGGATCTCGAGGCTCGGAACAGAGCGCGCGAAGCTGGAGTGAAAACGCTGGTTACTCTGCCTCTTCCCGGCAAACTTGGGCCCTTGGGCATCATCCTCGTCGGTTCCGCGCGTCGAGGACGGTTTCACGCGGACGAGTTATCTTATCTCGTCAACATTGCGAACCTGCTCGGCTTGACGCTTCAGAACGTGAACTTGTTGGAACAAGTCACGGCCGTGCAGCGCCAGTGGGAATACACCTTCGATTCCATTGGCGACCCCATCTTGGTCCACGATCGCGCGGGGCGCATTCTGCGCAGCAATCAACGGCTGAGCCAACTCCTGGGTCGTGCCGACGGCGCGGTTGTGGGGCGCAGCGTCTTGGAACTTCTCCCCGTCCAAAGCGCCGCCTACAAGAATTGTCCCTACTGCGAAGGGGTTGCCGGAGAAGGCGACGAGCCCGATCCATGGCTGCGGGGCTATTTTCTGGCCTCCAACTCCCTGTTTACGGACCCAAGTGGACGGCAACTCGGAACCGTGCACGTATTGAAGGACATCACCGACCGAAAGCGCGCGGAGGAAAAATACCGCACGCTGGTCTCCAACGTTCAAGAAGGCGTGTTTATCTCCACGCCCCAGGGGCGCTTCCTGGATTTCAACGAGGCGCTTCTTCGAATGACCGGGTACGAGAGCCGCGAGGAGCTGTTGGCGGTGGATATTCCCGCTGCATTCTATGCCCATAGCTCGGATCGCGGAAGGCTACAGAAGCTCTTGGAACAGCACGGCGCCGTCGCGGATTTCGAATTCGAAATGCAGCGCAAGGACGGCGAAATACGCACCGTGCTGGAGTCTTCCATTGCGGTCCGGGATGCGTCGGGCAAAGTGACGGCCTATCAAGGATTCTTGCTCGACATTACCGAGCGCAAGCGGGCCGAATCCGAAATCCGGCGCCGCAATCGCGAGCTGCTGGTATTGAATTCGATCGGGCAGACGCTGACGGAATCGCTGGATCTCAGCGATTCGCTGCGCCGCACTCTGAGTCAGATGGCAGAGCTTTTCAACTTGGATATCACCTCGCTCTATCTGTTCGAAAAGGAGGGCACACAGTTGCGGCGCATGGTGGCGGTCGGGCATCGTTCGGAATTCTCAAGGAACTTTCCGCCCGTCCCTGTGAAGCCGGAGTTGATGCAGCACATTAAGTCCGTGCATGCGACCTTCCTTTCCGTACAGGGCTTGGAACTGCCGCAGATTCTCCGCGACATCCAGGCGCGAGAGGAGCTTCTTGCGGCTTACGTGGTCGTTCTGTGGTCCAAAGACCGGGTCATCGGCGGCCTGGTCGTTGGTAGCCGCACGCCCCGGGAATTTTCTCCGGCCGACGTGAACTTGCTGATCGCCGTTGGCAGCCAGATTGCCAGCGCTATCGAGCGCTCGATTCTCTATGAGGAAACTCGCCAGGCCTACGAAAACCTGCGCCGTACCCAAGAGCAGTTGCTCCACAGCGAAAAACTGGCGGCGGTCGGGCAGTTGATTTCCGGCGTTGCACACGAATTAAACAACCCGCTTACCGCCATACTCGGGTACAGCCAATTGTTGACGTCCAGCGGCCAGATGGGACAGCAGGGCATTGAGTATGCCGACAAACTTTACAAGCAGGCGCAGCGCACCCACCGCATCGTGCAGAATCTCCTGAGCTTCGCTCGCCAGCACAAGCCTGAGCGTGTTCAAGTGCACATCAACCAGGCCCTCGAAGAGACGCTGGCGCTGCGTGATTATGACTTGCGGATCCACAACGTCCGCGTCCACCTGGACCTGGCCGAAAATCTGCCCGTCGCCTCCGCCGATCCACACCAGCTCCAACAGGTCTTTCTGAATCTGGTGAACAACGCGGTTGACGCCATCCTGGAACACTCCACCGATGGCGATCTATGGGTACGCACCGGGCTCAATGGCGACCGCTTATGCATCGAGTTCACCGACAGCGGTCCTGGAGTGAAAGACGCTTCCCGGGTTTTCGATCCTTTCTACACCACGAAGCCAGTCGGCAAGGGAACGGGTCTAGGTCTGAGCATTTGCTATGGAATCATCACTGAACACGGAGGAACCATCAGCGTCAGGAACATCCCGGCGAGTGGTGCATCGTTTACCATCGAGCTGCCTCATCTGCCCGTGGCGTCTCCCATCTCCTTTTCCACGGGGCAGAGGGTCATCTCAGGAAAGGATGGACGAATCCTTCTGGTCGATCACGATGACTCCGTTCTAGAAGCCATGGGAACAATTCTCCGGGGCCGCGATCATCGCGTACGAACGGCGAGAGATATTCTGGAAGCCCTCACCTTGCTCCAAAAAGAGGACTTCGATCTGATCGTCGCGGATCTGCATGCTTCGGATGGGGTTAACGGAGGTGGCTTGGAGGAATGGTTGGTTAATCATAAGCCCGCTCTCCGCCACAGATTGATCTGGATGTGTTCCGTCGCACCCTCTGAAGACTCCGGCGAGAACATTGCCGGTACTGGCCATTACATTCTTCAGAAACCTTTCAAGGCGGCCGATCTCCTGGCGGTAGTGGACGAGATGCTGCTAAGCAACGTCCAAGCCGCGGCCATCCCTCAATGAAGCCAACTCCGCCGCAATCGCAGCGCGTTCCCCGAGCTCCTTCATTGCCGCTTCCATTCGAACGCTCAAGCCGCTGACCAAATTGCTCAGGCTGTCGAGTTGTGTCATCGAGGCCATGCCGGCCCACAGCTTCCATCGAATCATCTGGTATCGCCACTCAAACATGGCCGTCAGCCGAAGCCTTTCGAACTCCTGCACCGCAGCTACTTCCGGGGAAAGCACGGCAATCACTCTCGCCAGCCGCAACAGGCTTCGGAAATCCACGCGCAACGCAGCCAGATACGCCCGGGCGACTTTCCGGCGTTCCCGGCGGACACGCCGTTGCACTGCACGGGGGGCTCTCCTGGACAGAAAATCGTAATCTTCCGGCGCCAGGGCTTGGCGGATCTGCGGCAAAAAGTTTACCTGGCGCGGGCCGCGCTCTTCCAACCAGCACGGATCGGCATCCAGTTTTGTACCTTTCCGGGGCTTCCTCAGCGCCCACCCGAGCCCAAGGAGTAGGATGGCGACAAAGACGAAGAAAAGTAGAATCGCGAGGTTCAATTTCGCGGGGCCTCCGTCTTCCAGAATTGGCTGAGTTGTTCGTTGAGCAAGCGCAAACGAATATTGATTTGCGGTCCGATCGTTTGATAGAACCCCTCGGGCAGAAGAGTTTCTTCCCGGCTTACTTCGGCTTGCGGTTGGCGAAGCGCCCAGGCCCATAGGAGCAAGCTTGCGAGAAACGCCAGCATCCCTAGAAAATTCCAGAGCGTGACATACTTATCGAGGAAGCGCTCGAGAATGGTGTTGTTCAGCACGCTGAAACACGAATAAAGGCAAAACCCTAACGCCAGGGAACGATCCGCGGGCTTGGCTTCCACGCCGTAATAACGCACAAAAAGGAAAACCGCAACGATCACCACGGCAATCGCCAATTCCAGGCCCCGCTCCGCGCTTATCAGCGCAAGTTTCCATTGGTACTTGGCCGCAATGCAGCAATAGATCAGCACCGAAGCTGCAGAACCAAGCGTAACTCGCCAGGCAAGGCCCCAGATGCCGCGATAACGGGCGAGGAGATGCCTGCACAGCTCAGCAACGGCAAGAGCTCGCGCAGAGGTGGCCACAACCTGCATTCCCATGGCAAACCACCAAGAAAGAGCAGAAGAAAACCCCCATCGGTGGTAGACGAGGAACGAACAAATATTGACGGCCAAGTTTGTCAAGAGGTAAAAGGAAAAAGCCGGGAATGCGCGATAGTTCCGGCGGCCAGCGACGAGAATAAGAAGAAGTATCCCTGCCGCAATGTTTACCACCCATAAGATCTGCAGCGTCTTTTGAAGTTCCCCCATCGCAGACGGACATTAACATGTTTGCACTCGTCAAGTGAATAGCCAAGATGGAGCCGTCACGGTAGTCCAGGAGTACTGTACTGGATCGCGCGATTCAGCTCGTCCGAAAGATTAGAGCAGTCTCATGCGCTGAGCGCAGTCTGAGCGGATTGGGGCGGGAACGGTGGTCGAGGCTGGCCATCAGCGACGAGCGTCTGACCGGATTGCGGCGGGAATGGCGGCCGAGGCTGGCCATCAGCCCTCAACGTATGATCGATCGTGATAGGTTTACCTGGTGAGAGCTTGACGGACCGCACAACAGGCAGTACCATCAGAATGGCCAAAACGGAAACTGCCACGACAGTCACTATTTTTTTCAAGGGAGTATCCCTCCTGACAGCTAGTCTGCGGAGGGACGGTTTGGGCGGGGCTCAGTACTGAAGAATGTTCCGAATGCGGAACACATCGCGGCATGAGAACGCTTACACAGCTTCAACAAAACCGCAGAGTCATCCAGGACTTCACCCTGACAACTCTCGCGGGCATTCCCGGGCTATTTGCCCGGCTGGCCTACCTGGCTTCCTTGCGGGATCTTTCCAGCGGCCGCTACGAACATGCCGGCCTTTCCGCCATTTATCCGGATGCGGCTATCCAGCAGGCTTTGCAGCTTTGTCATGAACAGATTTTCGAACGGATATTGGAGGCCCCGCTCTCCAGCCAGGAACTGGATTTGCGAGCTTGCCTGTCGGCCATGGAAAGCGGGTTTGCTGGCGCGGTCTCTCACTGGCGCCGCATGGAAGCCTACCGGGTTCTCGTGCCGGAAGCAGCGCCGGATTATCTCAAGGAACTCTTCTGCTCGAATCTCCGCGCTCTACTGGAGATTCTCGATGAGAAACATTCTCCGGCCCGTTCAAGCGCGTAACCACGCCGGTCACTCGTCCCACGATTTCCGCCTCTTCCGGCATGCGCCACGTTTCCGGTAAACAATGCGACAGGGGATGCGGTTGCATCACCAGCCGCGAGCCTTCCTGATGGAACCATCCACAGCGGTATCCACCGCGCACTTCCACGAAGTACATCGGCCGGTCATGCTCGGTCACCCAGTCGCCGTCATCGATCTTGTTTACTGACGCATCCACCAGCACGATGCTCCCGGGCCGCAACAACGGCATCATTCGCCGGTCGGACATGCCGATATATCCATAGATGTGCTGGCTATGGCCGTTCGTGAGCACGCCCTCAAAGTGGCCCCACTTTTCCACCATCCTCGACAGGATTTCCGTTCGCCGCGGGTCGAACGCCGGGTCAAATTTTATCGGTATCCGCAGCGATGTTGGCGCCGCCATCAAATGCGTCTGCGGCACTTCGAACGACGTTCCGTCATTAAAGCACTCCTCGATGGGCACGTCGTACCAGCGAAAAAGTTCCAGGGGGTTCAGCCGGTAAATAGCCGCCAGCGTATACACCTTGTGCAGCCCCGGCACGACTCCGCGGTTTTCAATATCGGCCAGCCGGCTGATGTGGAGAATGAAGTCGGGTCGTCCTCGGCGCGCCGCCAATTCGTAGCTGGCGCCCTCGACATCGCGGTAGGTGAGTCCGAGTCGCTCGCGGACTTGCCGCAGACGAAGACCAGGAAGCATCAATTCCTCAGAAACTGAGTGGGTCCCCGCACGTAGAGTACATCAGAATTACCACACTGTTAAGCTTTCGGAACAACTTCCGGCGCTATACACAAGCCGGCCGAAAACTGCCGCGGCTTACTCTGCGTTATATCTTTTCTTCTAATGCGCGCGCGAAAAATGCTCGTGCACCACCTTCCATTCCTTCCCCTGTTTCGCAAACACATGCGTGCCCCGCCCGTGGATCTTGTGCGCTTTTTGCATCCCGGTCCTACCGGGACGCCCTCTCCCGATCCGCACGCTCCAATAAAACGTCGCTACCGCCGTCCCTCCGCTCACCGACACGTGCGGCTGCTCCATGTGGTACGCGAGCTTCGGCGTCTGCTTCAGGTAGAACTGAAAGGTCTTCCGCAGCGCTCCCAGCCCGCGAATCCGCTGGTGCTTCGTCGACGAAAACCCCACGAACCCGCGGTCAAACAGTTTTAATGCCCCACGTAAATCCCCTCGATTGAGCGCCCGCACCTGCTCGCGTTCCAAATACAGAATCTCCCCACGCACGCTCTTCGCCATCTCGCACCTCCAATCTCTCCCGCAGCCATGCGGCCTAGCCCGATACTACTCCTGTTTGCCGTGAGCGCCTGGTGCGAAGGGTTTACTCTGAGCGCTTTGTACGAGGGGCTCGCTTTTAATCTTTTCTCCTCTTCCGTCACTACTGTGCCACCCCTTGACAAGGCGTGTTGGCCGTCGTAAGTTTCTCGCGCGACTTATCGTTTTTCGTCCACATCGATCACAAGAACGAAGCTCTTTCAATCTACCTGAACCTGTCCCCCGCGAGGCGCGGGCAACTTCGCAATCGGAGGCATAGCATGATCAAGAGAGGCATCACCATTCTGGGAGTCGTGTGCGCGCTGGCGATCTCGGCGCTCGTGGCAGCGGCACCGCCGCCGGCCCCGGAACAAACCCATTACACTTATGTGTCCCTCTGGGCGGTGCCGCGAGCGCAGTGGACCGATTTCGAGAAGGCTCAGGAACAGAGGAATTCGGTTTTCGAGCGCCTGGTGGCAGATGGGACCCTGGTGGCCTGGGGATCCGGGGCCGCTGAGGTCCACACCGAAGACGGCTATACGCATGCAAACTGGTTCGTCTCGAACACCCAGGCCGGCATCACGAAAACGCTCGAAGCCCTGCGGAGCTCGTCGAGGGCGCCGGCGCTTGCCATCGCCACGAAACATAAGGATCTGATGCTCCATACCATCGCGCACGGCGGCAAGACCGCGCGAACGACCTCCGGTTACCTGCGGGTGGCCTTCTGGCAGGCGAAGCCGAGCCGGGGCAATGACGTTGAAGAGTTTTTCAAGAAGTACATCCAGCCGGACCTGGATGCCGGCGTAGCCGATGGTTCCGTGCTGATGTACAACTTTGATTCCGAGCAAATTCACACCGACGCCCCGGGCGGCTACAACATAGCCGTTGTTTACGCCAACGGTGATGGCCTGGATAAGGCCGCTGCAATCCTGGCGGGGCACGCCAAGGAAAACCCCGCGGCAGGCGCGGGGTTCGGTGCGATGATGGAGACTTCAGCGCATCGCGACAGTCTCGATCGCATCCTGGCCTACCAGCACAAATAGGTTTGCGAATTGGCCGGGCTTCTTCGGAACAGCTTCCACTTCGGCCTCAAGGTACATCCCCTCCGAGGTGAAGAATCTCGGAGGGCGGTGGCCTTGCCGACGGCGTTTACCGCTCCTGCCACGCCTGCCTCGACCTTTGCCGAGGCGGCCGTTCCCGCCTTTGTAGTGGCGGGGCGGAACTTGTCCCGACCCGGTCGGGAGAGCTGCGTTTTTCCCTCCTTTTGCACAGAAGAATCTTTCGATTAACCTTGACACACACGTCCGCGAGGAACAGGATGATCTCGAAGTTTCGCCGTTTGAGGTGAGACTCCCGCTCCGCACTCCGAGGGCAGTTTCTTTAGCACCTAAGCTCCGCACCGAGCGCCAAGAGGGCAGTACGTCCTCGGCTCGTTTTTCTCCGCTCGCGCGGCGCCTAATCTTCTATCCGATCCTACGGACTGCACGCTCAGGACCGCAGCGGTTCCAGACCACAACATTCGAGCCCGACTCGCTTCAGGCGAGGACCGTTTTTGCTTTTCTCAAAGAGGAGAACACGAAATGTCAGAACAAAACAAAGCTATCGTCCGTCGTGTGTTTGAAGAACTTTGGAACCAGGGCAATCTGTCGGTGGCAGACCAGCTCTTTACCCCTAACTACACCGATCATGACTCTTCGTCACCCGATTTTGGCCACGGCCCCGAGAGTGAAAGGAAGAGAGTGACACTCTACCGCACTGCTTTCCCCGACCTGCGCTTGACGATCGAGGACATCATTGCCGAAGGCGATACCGTCATGGCCCGTTGGTCCTGTCACGGTACCCACAAGGGCGATCTCAACGGGATTGCCCCCACCGGAAAGCAGTTCACCATCTCCGGTGTGACCGTCGCTCGCCTCTTGAACGGCAAGCTAGCCGAAGGCTATGTCAACTGGGACGCTTTGGGCCTTATGCAGCAGCTCGGCGTCGTCCCTGAACTCGCCAAAGCCAAGGCCCAGGCCGTGTCCGCCGCCTCCACAAGGTAGCTCATCCTCACTTTCCCCAATTAACCGGAAGGCCCGACCACACGTCGGGCCTCCCTTCAATTCTCCGCCAATCGCCACCAGTTTCGGCCATCCGCCTCGCTGTCATGCTCCTTTCCTTCGGCCCCAGCGTCCTCTTCCTCTGCAAAAAGCGCTTCGACTTCTATCCCATTCGCCCTACTTTGTGCTGATAAGCAATTCGTCAACAAGCCCCCTCTCCGCGAAGTGAGCAGCGCGCTAGGGTAGCAGCGCCCCCATCCCCATCCGGTGGTTGTGTTTTTTGACGCAGAGTGCGGAATCGCTTGAAAAGAAAGGATTTGAGTTTTGCGAGCGTACAAAAAAGCGCAAGAGAGTGCGCAGGGATATGAAAATAAAAGGGTTGCAAAATGGGCAATTCGTAAGTGCATAAAAAGAAAGGGACGATTTTTCCTGGATCGGGGTGGGGTGAGTTCCAAGATGGGAATTGGAGCAGCGGCGGAGGGAACGAGACGTTCGGCGAGAGTTGTGGCTGACGATCACAAGGAATGTTAGCATGAAAGTATAGTATTTGTCAAGATAAAGTTATAGAAAATTTGGCGGGTGGCCGCCCCTCGATCCCCAAAGACGCCTCCCGGTGGCCCATCCTTTCTGCGGTTTCGGCAGAAACGGTGGGGCTGCCTTTCGCTAGCCTCTTTGTCTTTATGAATTTGATTCGCGCTCTCCATTGCACGCCCCTAGCCCCCAATTTCCATTTTCCATCTGCGTTTTGCATCTCCTCGCCTTAACCCCTGCCCCGCCAACCACTTATAAATTTCAAAAATCCCCTTGACTTTGTTCTAATCCGTGCTATACTTGATGCTGTAGATAACTGCGTTTGGAGTGCGGGAGCTAGTTTGCCCCGAGCACAGCCGAGGGGAGCGCAGCCGATCGACCTGTCCCGACCATGTCGGGAAGATTCCGACCTTGTCGGAAAGGGCTCCCGCTTTTCCTTTTTCAGTGCCTTTTTCCGCGTTAGCCCGTGTTGCTCAGCCAAAAACATCTCGTTTAGAATCACGCGCTTGTGAAATGCAAATTCTGTAAGCCCTTTCTTTTGATAGTCATACAAAAAGCCCGGGGGTATACACCCCTCCCAAGAGGAATATCATGAATCCAGCTATACAAGACCCCAGCACCACCGTTCTCCTGAAACAGGCCCAGGTCGTCTCCCGCGACGATTCCAACCGTTGCCAATATCGCTACGCCAACGGCAAGCGTTGCCGGCTATCTGGCTCGAAGCCCCACTTGGGACTTTGTTCTCACCATTTCTGTCTGACTAAGCCCGGCGCATCCGAACAGTCGTACAGTGATTCGGAAGACCTCTCCGCCGACCTTCTCCCCGAGCTCTCCCAGCTCTCCCGGCCCATCGACCTCCGCCAATTCCTCGTCCGTCTCCTCGCCCTCGTTACCAAAGGCCGCATCTCTCCACGCCGCGCAGCCGTCCTGAGCTACATCACCAACCAGCTCATCCACTCACCGCGCCATCGCCAATGAAACCACTTCTGTCAAGGATGAACTTGACCGCACAACCGCCCCGCATTGCTCCGATTCCGCAGCCAGAGTATCCTCTCCCTTCTCACGGAGGACTCGGATGCGAATCGGTGCGGCAGGGAAGTGGTTCATCGCTGGAATCATCATCGCGACTATTCTTTGCACTTCGGCGCGCGCGCAGCAATTCGACCAGAAACTCTACTCCGAAATGCGCTGGCGCTGCATCGGGCCGTTCCGCGG
>Ga0099830_10001818_pt1 | contig 11032 bp, 8 predicted proteins | sample CZO8metaG_4_FD_79337 | JGI IMG/M metagenome (GOLD analysis project Ga0099830, IMG submission 79337) | Vadose zone soil microbial communities from the Eel River Critical Zone Observatory, Northern California, USA - CZOApr15con2H3.8 metaG | ecosystem: Environmental > Terrestrial > Soil > Vadose...
ACCTCATCCCTACGATGGGACCGCGCTCAAGTACATCAATCCACTGACCGGAGGCCCGACACTACCCACGATGTCGTGCTGGATCCAGATGCTGCGTCCGGGCGAGAGAACGCAAGCGCACCGGCACACAAGCACGACGATCTACCATGTCTTTCGCGGCAGCGGCACCACGGTGATTAACGGCGCCGCTTTTCACTGGGAGAAGGGCGATACCTTCATCGTCCCGCTTTGGAGCTGGCACGAGCACGCCAACCGATCATCCAAAGAAGAAGCTATTTTGTTTTCGCTGCATGACGAGCCGGTCCTCAGGGCATTCGGTCTTTACCGGGAGGAAAGGCAAGGCGAGTCTCCTCTAGGCTTATGATATCCCCTCGCTATGTAAACAGCCTCATCTTCCAAAAATTTCCTGTACGATTCTCTCCGCTTCGGGTTGCCAAAGCAGGTTTTCCTCCTGCGTGCTGACCCAATAATTCACCCCGGGCCGGGGGACAATGTAAGCCGGCAGGTGGTCGGTAGGAACATCGAGCCGCCTGCTGACGTGCCCCATGGCCCTGCTCCAGGCGGTCTGACCCTCTTTGCTTAATGCCCAGTTGAGGAAAGCCGTTGCCGCGTTCGGATGGGGGGCATTCTTGAGAATCATAGCGCTGCCAAAACTGGCTGTGGTATAAGTCCCATAGTCTTTAAACTCCGGGAGCACCGCGAACTTAAGCCCTCGCTGGCGAAGCTCCACCAAGACGCCATCGCTGGGCGAGAACAGTACCGGATATTTACCCTGAGCAACCCACTCGATCTGCCGCCGTTGATCCCTGTCCACGGCTCCTGCCTGCGTTCGAATCCTACGGTAGTAGTCTTTAGCCTTCTCGGGGCCGAGCGCATGCCAGATCCAGCGGAACGTGGCGGCTCCGACCCCTTGAGGAACCGGATCGTTTACGACAATTTTTCCTTTCCACTTGGGATCCAAGAGCTTATAGAGCTCATCAACCTCTTCAGCTTTTACTTGCTTGGGATCAAAGATGAGTGGCACCTTGACCTGTTTAACAAATCCCAGGATATACCTATTGTCTCTATCAATAAATTCAAAGGAGCCGTCGCGCCAGTGCTTTAAATCCGTAACTTCCGGCAATAAGAGAGTCGGCATGATTGCGTCTAGGGCTCCCGTCGGCTTCAAGTAAGCGATCATGGCACCGCTTTCATTGAGGATGATGTCGATACTGTATATGCCGGCATCGCGTTCAGCCTTGATCTTTGCTGACTGTTCGACACCTCTGCCGCCTGAATATTCGATGTCTATTTCAGGAAATGCCTTCTTAAACCCATCCGTAATGGCTCTGCGAATGATCTCGCCGGGAGGTCCATAAACAACCACATTCCTTTCTTTCTTCGCTCCCACCAAGACTTTTTCCCATCTGTCCTTCCAATCGACCCCTGTTTGTGCTGAAGCCGACTGGAGGGAGGCGACGGATATCATACCTGACGTCAGCACGAGGATTGAGGCATAAATCAACAGGAACAATTTACCGGCCTTTCCTAGACTCCTCATGGTTTTCCGTCCCCCTACTTAGAACCGCCGGATGGTAGATCATGCGCAGAGATGACGCGAAGAGATATTTCGGCTCTCGCCCGTAGAAGATCGAACAGACGTTGGTTATACCAAAAGAAGCTCATGAGAGACCGAGATCGTGCGTTGTAACCAAAATACGGAGGTCGCCTTTAGATGAATTGAGTCCAAAGAGGTCTTGGGAGACAATTAACAACACCATTCCGTTTTGGAGATGGGGTGCTAAAGAGAAGCGAAGAATACTATGCGATGCCTACTACCCCAGGGGCGACGAGTATTTCTCGCGCAGCTTGGCGAACCTCCGCCCGCTTTCCCGCGCCGCCGCGACAAAATTTTCCGGCATGAAGTTGTAGGGTGGCCTTATCGGCCCCGGCTTACAATATCCCGATGCCTCCATCAATAGCTTCTCCATCTGAATGTTATACGAGGCGAAAACCTCCTGGGAGCCTGTGATGATATGATGGGGCTCGACCGCCCACCCTATATCATCAGCCACTGCCTTGGCCCGTTCCCAGTCCCGCGCTGCTACGGCATTCATGAGCGCGATTGCCGGCTGCGGTCCCACCGAAGGGACCCAGCAGGTGGTGGTGGCCTCCGGGGATAGCTGAGCAAACGCGTAAGCGAGACCGACGGGCGGAATGAAGTTCACGCGCCCTTTTGTCACCTCCACTGCTTTCAAGAGTATGCTCTTGTTGGAAAACTTTGAGGACATGACCGTGGGTGCCTGCTCGACGATCATCCTCCAGAAGTCGAGGCCGAAATCAAATCGGAAGGCGCGTGGGTTAGCGTAAACCATCATCGGAAAATCCGGAAAGGTCTTGGAAATAGAGGCATAGAATCTCACCGCCACGTCCGTTGTCACTGGTTGCCACATCGGGATTCCCAGGAGAGTCCCGGTCGCGCCGCGTTCCTTTACAAATCGGATTCGGCGCACGATTTCATGCGTTCCCAGTGCGGTTGTGCCGACAAAAGTGGGAATCCGATTCCGCACGGTTGTGAGCAGACAATCCACGAATGCCTCGTAGTCCTTGAAGGAGACCGTTGCGCATTCGCCCATCGTTCCCAACGCCATAATGCCGGCGGCGCCATCCCGGATCAAACTCTCGGCTAGCCGGGCTGTTTCATCGAGGTTCACGGTGTTGACGGCATCCGGGCGATCGGCTCCTTCTTGGGCTGGCGTAGGCAGGATTGCCATGACACCTCGCAAATCCCGAGCGCTTATCATTTTTCTCCTCCTTTCACGGTCTTCCTTTAGGTGAAAAATCTGGTGGCACGGACGGCCATCGTTGCGGGTTGTTTACCACACTCGCCGAAAACCATCAAGGAGATGTCACATCTCAGTGATGTATCAGTTTGTGTGTAGATTTTTTGTGGCAAGCGACGAGAATTGGTCACAGCAATCCTTATGCGATCGGCCGCGTCGACCGACCCGCCGAGGATCGCCACCATGAAAAAAGGATAGCTATTGTCCTCATAGGCAAAAACTCTTATCTTCGCAGCAAGCCTATGCTTTTCAACGCCCTTTCTCTTCAAGCTCCTGAGCTGCCTCCAAAATCGAAGCGGCTATGGCCGGATAGGCGCCGCAACGACAGATGTTCCCGCTCAGCCATTCGGCGATCTCTTCTCTGGTGGGCGCGGGATTTTGCCGCAACAACGCCTTGGCCGCCATGATCTGGCCTGGGGTACAGTAACCGCACTGGGCTCCAACGTTTCGAATGAATGCCTCCTGGAGTGGATCTAACTTTTCGCCCTGCGCCAGTCCCTCGATAGTAAGCACGGACTTGCCATGAGCCTCAAAGGCAAGGTAGCTGCACGAACTCACGGGCTGCTCATCCACGAGAACCGTGCATGCGCCGCAAACCTCAGATTCGCAGGACCGTTTGGTCCCCGTAAGCCGCAGGCGATTTCGGATAAACTCAAGCAGCGTCTCCTCGACGGGCACCTGGCCACTCCAGGCCTTTCCGTTGACGGTGAGCGACAGGTCGAAGTTCCGTTGGGCTTTCGCTTCAGCCGATTCCATGCTCATCTCGATTTTTGTTATCTCCGCTTAGCGCCTTTTCTACTGCCTGCCGCAGCAGCACGCCGGTCATATACAGTTTGTAGTCCGCGGATCCTAGGAGGTCATCGACCGGACAGAGAAGCTCCCTAAGATACCCTTTCGCCTCGCCGATAATCTTTCCCGCCTCGTCGAGTTTGGCTCCCCGCAGTCTGGACTCAAGCTCCGCCAGCCGCTGCACTTTTGGCCCGACACATCCCACCGCCGCCCTTACATCTTCGATATTGCCGTTTTTCTCTTTTATGGCCGCGGCCACACCCAGCGTTGGCCGCTGATAGCGATGCAGGCGGAGGTAGGCGCTATTCCATCCCGGCGGTAAGGGAGGAATCTGAACCTCGAGCAACAGTTCGTCCTCCCCCAACGCTGTCGTGTACATATCTAAAAGAAACTGATCCAACGGCAGATGGCGCTGGCCAGACCGGCCTCCTATCATCACCGATGCCTCATAAACCAGCAGCGCCGTCCCCGGATCCGAATGCGGATCATTGAAACAGAGATTTCCACCCAGAGTGCCTTGATTCCGAACTCGGATATTTGCCACTTGCGACTCCGCGCGCGCAAACATCGGCGCGTATTGCCGGATGAGAGGATTTGTCTCCAGCTCGTGATGCGTCACGCATGCGCCGATCCGCAGCGCGTTTCCATTCCACAGCACGCGATGGAGCTCGGGAATCGTTTTGACATTGACCAGAAAATCCCCTTGCGCAAGACCCTGACGCAGGAGAAACAACAGCTCGGTGCCGCCAGCATAAATTTTCGCCCGCTCGCCGAGTTCCCGTAAAGCTGCGGACGCTTCGGACGGCGTTGTGGGCTGAAGCAAACGCAAAGCTCCCGGCATCAGCCCCTCTTTTCCTGCGCGGTCATCATAGTTTTCCCAACGCACGCAAAATCTTCTCGGGAGAGATGGGCAAAGAGCGGACGCGCACCCCCAGGGCATCGTAAATGGCGTTGCCGATGGCCGGGGCGACCGTCACGATGGAGGTTTGGGACATTCCCTTTGAGCCGAAGGGTCCCGGCCCGTCGCCCTTCTCCAACATTGATGAATGGAATGCCGCCGGAATGTCTTTCATCACCGGAAGACGGTATTGAAAAGGATCTCCGTTTTGGAGTTGTCCGTCCTGATAGACGACCTCTTCAAACAGCGCGTGGCCAAAGCCCATCACCGCTCCTCCATCGACTTGCGCTTGCGCCGACGGATAATGGAGGGCCTTGCCGGCATCCGCGATGACCGAGTACTTAAGAATCCGAAGCTCGCCTGTCTCCCGATGTACCTCCAACTCGATAGCGGCGGCGCTCGGCGCCCAATGGTCCATGCCGCTGAAAGCGGAATCCTTTTGCATCGGCGCGGCGTTATGGTAGCCCACGCATTGGAGAACCCCATTGCCGCCCAGATGGCGCACGATTTCACCCAATGAGAACGTGTTCTCGGCGCGATATAGGCGCCCTTGGATCAACTGCCACTCTTCCGGACTGCCCCCTCTCACCTGTGCGGCAAGCGTCAGGATCTCCCGTTTCAGGTTCTCGCAGGCGTTTTGCACCGCGTTTCCCATTTGCATCGTGGTCCGCTGCGCGTTTACGCCGCTAAAGGGCAGGTTGACCGCGGTATCGGGCTGCCGCACTCGGATTTGGCTCTGCGGGAGATCCAGCGTTCTTGCCGCGACAACACTGATGAGGTTGTGGGTTCCTTGCCCTATCTCCGGCGCGTTGTGCTGGATTGTGACCACGCCACGGGCATCCAAGGTCGCCATAGCATACGCCCGGCCGCCTCCTTGTGAGCCGTGGCGCAGGCTGAGCGCCATGCCGCGCCCTCTGACCCAAGGAGAGCTCGCGCTAGCATCCCTCTCTCTCGATTTTTTGAGAGCCGAATATCCGTCCCAATGGATCGCTGCGACCGCTTGATCCATCAGATCGAGGTAGTCCGTGTCCATAAGGGGCGTCCCCTTGGCGACAAATTCGCCCCGCAGCAAAACGTTTTTCTTGCGAAACTCGAACGGATCGATTCCCATCTGCCGGGCCACGCTGTCGATCGCACATTCCACGCCCCACGTCGTTTGCACCTTGCCCGTGGCGCGAGTATGACCCGCCGGCACTTTATTGGTATAGGCGCAGCGCGCCCGGACGCGAAGATGCGGGATGCGGTAGCAACCCCACGCCGAGATCACCGCGTTGTGCGTCGCTGTAGCGCCGCCCGTAGTATAGGCCCCAGTATCGACCACCAGATCTACATCTAGGGCCGCCAACGTTCCGTCCGCTTTGACTCCAACCTTCGCCTGATACAGCATCGCATGGCGGGCATTCTGCCTGAAGCTTTCCGTCGCCGAGGGAACCATCCTGACCGGGCGCGCGATCTTCCTCGAAAGGAAAAGCGCGGCTAAAATGGATGGGGTCAGAATCTTGGAGCCGAAGCCGCCGCCGATGTAGGGCACGCGTACACGCACCTTCTCGGGGTCGATGCCGAAAAAATGCGCGATCTCATTCGCATCTCTGGAAGGCGAGCTGGTCGGCGCCCAGAGATCGACCTCCCCGTTGACGAATTGCGCCAAGCAACCGCCGACGTTTTCCATGGGATGATGAAACATGGAAGGAGACGTATAGCTCTCTTCAAAGACGCGGTCCGCCTCACGGAATCCCCGCTCCACGTCGCCCCACTCCAGCTTGTCCTCGAGGAGCAGGTTGGTGCCGCGATTTTCATGCAGGATAGGAGCGCCAGGAGAAAGCGCCTCGGTCGCATCGAAAACCGGCTCCAGCGGCTCGTATTCTACACGGATCCTTTGCGCCGCCCGGCGTGCCGTGAGCAGATCTTCGGCCGCCACCGCCGCCACCAGCTCCCCGTCAAAGCGCACTTTGTCGATGGCGATAAAAGTCTGGTCGTTCTGCAACTTCAGATGCTCGTGCCGCGCCACGCTCAGCATCGGGTTAAACCCATCGAGGTGCTCCCGGTCCAATACGGCCAAGACACCCGGAGACTCCTCCGCTTCGGAGGAATCGATGGTTAAGATTCTAGCGTGAGAATAAGGGCTTAAAAGGACAGCGCCGTAGGCCGTGGCCGGCAGATCCGGCAGGTCCTCCACGTATCTCGCCTGACCTGTGACCTTGTCGCGCAGATCAATTCGCGGATGGTCTTCCCGATTTTCGATTTTGGATTTTGGGTTCGGATTTCGGATTTCAGATGCCATTCCGGAACTCCAATTCCCTTTAGCTGTTCACCCTCACCTTTAATCCGCTCCCTTCGTGAGAGTGTTGATCGCTTTCCAGACCGTTTCTGGCTTCAGCGGCACCTTTGGAATTCTCAATCCCACAGCTGCATAGACCGCATTGCACACCGCCGGCGCGACGGCTAGAATACCGCCTTCGCCCATGCCTTTCGCCCCGTAGGGTCCCGGACCTCCGCCTTCCTCGAGGATGATCGTGGTGAATGGATCTGGAAGGTCACTGAAGCGCGGCAGCCGGTAGTCCACCAGGCTTCCGTTGAGGAGCTCTCCATCCTGGTAGACGAGATCCTCGAAGAGCGCCTGTCCGATGCCGAAGACAGCCGCGCCCTCGTCTTGTCCGTGGCATTGAACGGGATGAATCATTTTTCCCGCGTCGGTGAGCGAAATGTATTGGAGAATTTTCACCTCGCCGGTTTCGGAATCAACTTCTACTTCCGCGGCGCCGAGGCCGATCTCCCAAAAGGGAGAGGGATAACCCAAAGGAACGTTGTCGTTCCGCGGCACGTGGAAAAAGCCACGGCCCAGAATCTCGCCTTCGCTGTCGGCAAAATAGCGCCGCATGACTTCGCGGAAGCTGAGCTTTTGCTCTCCACCGACCACCATGCCACCTTCCAGCCGCAGCGCGGCCGCTGCGACGCCGAAAACCGAGGCCGCCGTCTCGAGGAACTGCGCTCGCGCATCTTGAGCCGCCTTTAGCACCGCTTGGCCCATCACCGAGGTGGCGCTGCTCGCGTTCGTCCCCTTGTCGAACGGCGTGTAATGGGTGCCCAGCTCGGCTACCCGAACCCGCTCCGGAGGGATCGAGAGTTCTTCAGCCACGACCTGCAGAAAAGCGGTCCGCACGCCTTGGCCGATCTCCACCGATCCCGTAGAAAGAAGCACGCTCCCATCGTTGAGGATCTTCACCGACGCGTTGGCCGGCTTGTTGGTTCCTCCGCCGTCCTTCACCGCGCTAGCAATGCCTATCCCTCTTTTTTTCGGCCCAGGATTCGCCTCGTCTCTACCTGTCCACTCCCAGCCGACAGCTTCCGCCACTCTTCTGAGCCCGCCCTTCAGATCACAGTCGATTGGGGTATCGCCCTCGGCGAACCTCTCGCCTTTTTCCAGAATGTTTTTCATCCTGATCTCGTAGGGATCGATTCCCAGACGATGGGCGATCATGTCGAGATGGGACTCGTAGGCGAAGGCTACCTGCGGCGCGCCGAAGCCGCGGAAGGCGCCCGCTGGCACAGTGTTGGTGTAAATGGAATAAGCGTCCGTGAGAACGTGCGGAATCCGGTACGGGCCGTGGGCGCGGTAACCCGCTTTTTCGGTCACCGAAGGTCCCGAGTTTGCGTAGGCGCCTCCGTTCAGAACGACCTCACAGCGGCGCGCGACGAGCGTTCCGTCTCTCTTGACGCCGGTCTTGATCGTGATCTTTGCGCGCGGCTGGCAGATGGTCTTGAACGTTTCCTCGGACCGGAACGCCAGCCGGACGGGTCTCCCCGCCATGCGCGACAAAGCCGCGGCCAGCCCCTCGGTTTTGATACCGCTCTTCGCGCCGTATCCCCCGCCCACATACGGGACGATGACGCGCACGCCGCTGAAGGGAAGCCCGAAAACGCGCGCCAGCTCCTGGCGCACCGGAAACGGGCTCTGCGTCGCCGTCCAGACGGTTAGGGTCTCGCCGTCGAATTGCGCGACGCAAACATGAGGCTCCATCGGATAGTGCTGCGCGCTCGGGAACGCGAACGTGTCCTCGAAAACGAAATCTGAAGCGCGAAACCCTTCATCGACGTCCCCTCGGTTGTAGCGGAAATGGAGACAGATGTTGCTTTGGTCGTGGATGATGTGAGTCGCGCCTCGCCCGTAGCTTGGCTCCCTCAGACCCTCAAGCCGTTCGTGCACCAGCGGGGCGCCTTCTTTCAGGGCCTCATCCACAGTGAAGACCGCGGGTAGTTCCTCATACTCGAGATCGATCAACTCCAGTGCCTCTTCCGCGATCCTCTCTTCCGTGGCCGCCACGGCGGCGACGATGTCGCCAACATAACGCACTTTGTCGATCGCCACGATTGGCTGGTCCTTCACGTAAGGGCCGTAATAGGGAAAAGCGACTTTAAGGTTCTCGCGCGTGAGAACGGCCAGCACTCCTGGAATCGATTTCGCCTTTTCGTCATCGATGCGGCAAATGCGCGCGTGCGGCAAGGGGCTGCGGAGTACCTTGGCGTGAGCCATCCCGGGCAGCCGCAGGTCTCCGGCATACAACGCCTTCCCCGTGACCTTTTCCACGCCGTCTATCCGGCGAAGATTTATTCCGACTGCCTCCATCAGAACAAAACCAATCCTTCTTACTTACTTATTCCAATCGCCTCGTATCAGCGGAGCAGAACAAGCCAAAGAGGAAAAAAAGAAAAGCAAAGTTGACAACCCGAGCCCCATTGGATAACTTCCCGTCGAGAATTGGAGATATACCTCGGAAGAAGGAAGCGATGTCATGGCCGAACATATCAAAATGACCCCGCAAGAAGCAAAGGAAAGAGTCGCGGCGCTCAGGCAAATTATGCTGGATACTTACCGAAGAGAAATCAAAAACCAGCCCTTTTTCACCAGCCTCCGTGGAGGGACTTTATCGCGCAAGCAACTCCAGGGCTGGATCAAAAACTGGTACACCTTCGCCCTTGAGGTCAATACTGTTATGGCGACGGTCTATCACCAGATTGTCGGCTTTTTCAAAAGGCATCCGCAATTGGAAGACCGAATCGCGCAAAAAATCGGCGAGGAATTCACCACGCCGGCGCTGGGCGGTCACGCGAGAATGTTAATACCTTTGGCGAAGGCGTTGGGCGTCCGAGCGAACGAGATGATCGAGGCTGAACTCATTCCGGAGGCGCGCGGCCTCGTGGACTTCTTTGTCCGGTCATGGATCGATATTCCTTTGGCCGAGTGCTTTGCCATTCACCTAGAGGAGGAGATCTTCGGCTACATCTCGCAGGATTTTCGTGCGGGCCTTCCCAAGTACGGGCTTACGGCCGAAGACCTGAAATACTTTAGGGTCCATGAGGAGGCTGATCTCAGCGAGGAACACGGCGGCACCAATCAATTGATTCTGCAAAAGGCTTTGGAAGAAGGATTCGGAAACGAACGGGCCGGCTGGCCGCTCGAGTACTGCGCGTGCATCTCGGTCGAGATGGTTGCCAACTTTTACGACGGAGTGTACCGGAGATATGCTTGAACGGCCCGAATTTCATAGGAGGCCGCCAATGAATGAGTCCAAAGAAGTGGAAGAACTTAACAAGCTGCTCCGCGAGCGATGGCTTTCCGGGATATGGAACATCAATCCGGAGGAGCGGCGCTTAGACCCCAAAACGCGAGTGAAGCCCTATCTCTGGAAATGGTCCGACATCTACGACAGCTTGCTCCAAGCCCGCAACCAAATTTCGGTAACGGACGGCAGCGTTGAGAGGCGAGTCATCCGGCTCGTCAATCCTGGCTTGCCCGAGACCGAGATGACAAGCCAAACGATGCTCTTCTCTTTTTAGCTCATCCAGCCTGGAGAGGTCGCGCCTCCGCATCGACACACCATGGCCGCCATCCGCTTTATCCTTCAGGGAGAGGGGGCCTACACGACTGTGGAAGGGCAAAAGATGGTGATGGAAAAGGGCGACCTCATCCTCACGCCACAGTGGACTTGGCATGAGCATGCCAACGAGGACAAAGGGCCGATGATCTGGCTCGACGGTCTGGATGTGCCTTTTGTCCAGGCCCTTCAGGTGATCTCCTTTGAACCCTATCCTGGCGAGCGAATCCCGTTGAAAGAAACACCAAATCCCTCAGCTTACTATGCCATGACCAAGCCTGTGGCTTCTGCCAAGGAGGATCTCTTGCCTTCGCTCCATTACCTCTGGCGCGACACCTATCCAGCGCTCCAACGCTTGGCCCGGGAAAAGCCAAATCCTTTTGAAGGCGTTGCGCTGGAATACACCAACCCTCTGACCGGAGGCTCAACTCTCCCCACGCTCTCTTGCCGCATTCAGATGCTGCGCCCGGGAGAGCGCACGCGCGCTCACCGTCATACGAGCACCAGCATCTATCATGCCTTTCGCGGCAGCGGCACCACGGTGATCAACGGCGAGGCGTTTCACTGGGAAAAAGGCGACACGTTCATCGTGCCGCTCTGGAGCTGGCACGAGCATGCGAACCGGTCCTCTACGGAAGAGGTTATTCTCT
>Ga0099830_10001819_pt1 | contig 11032 bp, 7 predicted proteins | sample CZO8metaG_4_FD_79337 | JGI IMG/M metagenome (GOLD analysis project Ga0099830, IMG submission 79337) | Vadose zone soil microbial communities from the Eel River Critical Zone Observatory, Northern California, USA - CZOApr15con2H3.8 metaG | ecosystem: Environmental > Terrestrial > Soil > Vadose...
ATCGAGAGTATCTCTCAAATTCCTATACCTGATACTTCGTCACATGTGGCTTCTACGGATGTCGAGAACGCGAGCTGAAAGCAGGCATCTTCTACATGATAGCGTAGTCAGGAGATTTACTGCCTGGACCAGCCTACACCTGGCAGAGAAAAGTCTGCCAGGTGTAGGCTGGTCCTCTTCTGTTTGCCTACTGCACGACAACTGTTAAATTCATAATTGGTTCCTTTCTGGAAACCCCGCTCTTTCAAGGCGGGGAGGAAAGAAAGACGCCCGCAGGCGAGCATTCGCTTGACAGGCACTTTCGCTTGTGGTCTACTTCCCCTATAAATAAAACACTCATAAGGACAGTGAGCATTAAGCTTGACGTAGACGGTCATAGCGCCGCTTTGCAAGAAACGCAACAGCACTTTAATGCGGCGGCCTCTTGGATTGCCTCGGTGTGTTGGCAAGAAGGTATTACCAACACCAATACGGCGCATCACCGGGTCTATGGGCAAACCCGTACTCGTTTCGGGTTGGGTGCTCAGTTGGCAGTGTGTGCGCGCGCGAAGGCTGTAGAGGCGATCAGAGCCACAAACGTCAAGAAAAGTGAAACGTGTCCACAATTTGGGCCACATGGCTCTATCCGCTACGATGCTCGTACCTACCGCCTGATGAGTCTTGATCGCGTATCCCTCAACACCATGCAGGGGCGTATTGCATGTCGTATGGTACTTGGCAAGCGTCAACACGAGATGCTTGTTGACCCCACCTGGAAGATTGGCGGTGCTGACCTTCTTTGGCGCAATGGCACCTACTACCTCAACATCACCCAAAGCAAGGATGCGCCTCCATTGACCGAAACTCCTGATACTCTTGGCGTTGATCTGGGGATGGTCAACCTTGCTACCGATAGTACAGGTGAGATGTTTTGCGGTGCCAAAGTCCATGAAGGACGTATGCGCTATCACCACCGCCGTCACCTCTTGCAAAGCGTGGGGACCCGTTCTGCAAAACGTCGCTTGAAAAAGATGAGCGGACGTGAGAAGCGTTTCCAAAAGGACACCAATCACAAGATAAGCAAAGCGCTGGTAAAGAAAGCCGTTGTCTCGTGCAAGGCACTCGCTCTTGAGGACTTGACTGGTATTGGAGAGCGTGTCACTGTTCGCCACGAGAACCGCTATGAACGGCATTGCTGGGCCTTCTCTCAACTGCGCATCATGGATCACCTACAAAGCAGCATGGGCGAGTGTTCCTCTCAGGTTGGTTGACCCTGGAAACACCTCTCGTACCTGTTCTCAGTGTGGGCATTGCGAACAGGCCAATCGTCACAGTCAATCCTCTTTCACGTGTAAGCAGTGCGGTTTCTGCTTGCATGCTGATATCAATGCCGCCATCAACATCTCAAGGGCCGCAGTCAAGCGACCTATGGTAGCGACTCGCAGGGGTTAGTTACAAGCCCCCGTCATGTATGCGGGGGTCTCTTGACGAATATATCTCCTTCTATAATTGTGGAGGAAAAAGAGCCATCACACTACTGGCCCCGGGTCCCCAATCAAATGGAAAGCGGCCCAGAAGTAAGGATGAACGCGATAGGGGTGGGAGGATGCACGTACACTGGCGAGAAAGGCCCGTTGGGCACCCGCCAGGGCGGCAGCCTTGCTATACTCGCCCAGCAGTGCCTGGTAGAACATCTTCATCAGTTCGGCACTGCTGGCATCATCCACCTTCCAGAGCGTGGGCAACAGAGAAGCGGCACCGGCATAGAGAAAACCGCGTCCAAGCCCGATGACTTCATCCACGCCGCCGACCACTGCTCGTCCCGTCTCACAGGCACTTAAGGTGACCAGCGAGCACGATGAGAGATCGAGATTGAACACCTCAATTGTACTCAGTTGACGGTCGGCCAGCTTGATATGCGAAAAGTTGGGGGCGTCGAGGCGAAAGAGGCCATGGGCGGCAATATGTACAATCGGGCTGCGCGCTCCAACCTGCCAGAGGAGAGAAGCCGTGGCAGCACTGTCCAGCATGGGCCGCGTCCCCAACTGTTTAGCCACTACCTCTGCCTCTTGCACCGCGAACTCCAGGCGGCCACCATCGGAGAGGCCCAGCACAAGCGAGTCACTCAGAGGTACTCTTTTCTTCTCGACACGCTGGCCTCGCTGGCGACAGATATCCCAGAGCGCGACGGCTGGCAGGTAGGAGACATCCACCCGCTCGACCACAAATTGCTTGCCATCGTAGAGACAATGGAAGGGAAGATAGTGCAGCATACCATAGGGCACGACGATGAGATGTTCGGAGCCATTAAGTAGGTGAGTCACCGGCTTGAGCAGGATGTCATAGAGTTTTTGCAGCAGACCCAGGCTATTATCCTGTAATCCCTCAAAGGCCTGCGTCCTTTCCTGGACACCGGCAGCCTGTGCGGCAAGATCAAGGTTGACGCGCCAGAGCGAGTACAGACGCTCCAATTTGGGAAGAGCATCCTGCACGCAGTGGACATCGACACCGCTGCGAGTAAGCTGAAAGATGAAGAGATCCTGCCCGGCAAGATAGTATTCCAGCATCAGCGTCTTTGGTTCAAGTTTCGGCCACAGCGATGTCACAACACTATCGTTCCAACTCAGACGCTGGCGAGCCACCAGGTCGCCCGCCAGGCGCAGTTGCATCTGTTCCAGCAGGTGCTCGATGCGGCGTTCTCGCGTTTGCATCTCTTTGCGAGCCTGCACCGGGCCAATGGCACGGATGCGCATAACGGCAGTGTCGCTGAGATTTGCCTCATTCTCGGCTTCATAGACGATGGAACTGTACCAGGCCTGCTCTTCACGCAGTTTCACCAGGTCTTCGAGGATCGCCTCCCCAGCTTTGTCACCTGCGCGCAGGCGAATATCGATATTGTTGCGCAGGTAATCGCCGATCACCCGCGACTTGGCTTTTTCCACGTAGATCAAGGCCTGGTCTGTATTGTTCCGCTTCAAAGCGAGGATGATGGCGCGCTGGTAGACATTGCCTTTATCTTCAAGGAAACTGGTGCGTTCATCCAATATCAGGCGACTCTGCACCTCGTCGATGCCCTGCACAGCCCGGTCATAGTAGCGTGCGGCGGCTTCCAGGTCTCCACATTGTTCAGCAATCTGCCCCAGCAGGTAGTCGCAGCGATATTTCAGCTCGAGCAATCCCTGGCCCTGGGCAATATCCAAAGCCTGGTCACACAGGTACTGGGCCGTGGGAATATCTCCAGTTGCCGCTGCAATACGAGCCTGGAGCAGTGCCGTGCGCGCCATCTGCGGCAAAGCCTCCTGCTCCGCGAAAGCATCGGCCACGTGCCTCGCCTCGCGCAGACTGGCCTCCAATTGGCCTTCGGCAAAGTACAGTTCCGCTTGTTGCAGGCGCACAAGAGAGGCCATGGCCATAAACCCGCCCTCCTCCAGGATATCGCGGGCCTCTTTGAGCATCTCATCAGCGTCCCGCAAGTTTCCTTCAAGTGTGGCCGCCTCGGCCTGATACATCAGCGAGTAGGCCAGGTTGTGGCGGTGTCCTGGCGATGTGCGGAAGAAAGCTACCGTCTCACCTGCCAGCTCATACGCCTCACGAGCGCGATTCAAGCGTACCAGGCAGAAGCATATCTGTTGAGCGACTTCCGCCGCCGGAAAGTGCAGGTTATGCTGTTGAAAGATCACACGGCTGCGTATAAAAAGCTGCAATGCCTGGCTGTAATGTCCCTGTGAGGCGTAAATCTGGGCGATGTTCAACTCCTCGCGCGCTACCGCCACCTCCTGTCCCCCATAGGCGGCGAAGGTGGTACGCGCCTGCTCGTGCAAGGCCACCGCCTCACGGAATTTGCCCTGAGCAGCCAGGGTAATGGCCTTGTTGCCACGGGCACGCGCAATGTTCAGCTCGACCCCTTCACCCTGCAAAGAGTAGGTTTCAATGGCGCGATCAAAGAGACGCAGGGCCTGGTCATACTGCCCCAATTCATAGTTGACGATGGCGGCATTGACATCGATCTGCCCCGCACGCAGCAGCTTGTTGTGGCGCATAAAGATCTCGCGAGCGGCTGTCGCATCTCGCAATGCCTCGGCGGTGCGGTTCAGTTGCAGGCAGGCGCTGATGCGCCCTATACGAGTTCGTGCCCAACCAACCTCGTCACCTACCTCCAGAAACTCTTCGCCGGAGGCATCAAAAAATGGCAGCGCATCCTCATCGCGATCCATACGGCGCAGCGCATCTCCACGCGCCATCAACCCCAGTGCATGATAGGATTTGTTGCGCACCACCTCACCAATCAACAGCACATAGCCCGCCAGGATATAGGAGACATGAGCATCTCTATTCCACTGGCGGTCAGCTTCCCGTTTGACGAGTTCAACCAGCAGGTCAATGGAGGGTTCATCCAGGGCGGTGATGTGTGTTTGCAGCATGTGCCGCCCCTCCTGCTCGTTTTTGAGTAGAAGCACGGCAACCAGTTCTTGAGGCGTCATTTTGAGATTGTTTTCCGACAATAGAGAACGTACAGGGCAGACAATAATTCTGTATGCATAGACGTATTTAACACATCATTAATCACGCTTTATGATACCACGTCAAGCACGAAACAGAGGCGTGGCTATAAATCTTGCTTTAACCTAATGAACGAGGAGGGTTAAATCTTTGGTTGTAGTGGTTACGGCTGTGGCTTGCTATTTGAGGCCTCATAGAATACAGGGGTAGTTCAAAAAAGCCCGAGGAGATAGAATAGCTTCTCGGGCTTTTTTATGGTATTATCACTGAAAACATTCTCAACAATGAGAGTGTAAGGAGTATCAAACATGACTGCAGAACCGATAATAGGCGTGGAACTGTTCTACTGTTACGCCCGCGAAGACATTGCGCTACACAAAGAACTCGACAAGCACTTAAGCGGTTTGAAGGATCAGCTCTCGCTCAGAGTCTGGCACAACCGAGAAATTCGGCCAGGTGTTGAATGGGAACAAGAGATACATATCCATCTCAATACAGCTCACATCATTCTCTTATTAGTGAGTCCAGATTTCATGGCCTCAGAATATTGCAGTAAGGAGACGAATCAGGCTCTTAAACGACACGAGCAAGGTAGCACTTGTGTCATTCCTATTCTCTTACGCCCAGTCAATTGTGAGGGCGCCCCCTTTAGCAGTCTGCACATGTTACCGACAAATGCCAAGCCAATCACTATGTGGGCAAACCGGGACCAAGCCTATAGCGACATTGCCGAAGTTATACGTGAAGAGACCATAGCAATCCTTGCCAAACAGTGGCGCGATAAAGGGAATAGTTGGCGTACTCAAAAAGAATACGAGCAGGCGATAGCAGCCTACGAACAAGCCATACGCTTCAATCCCAGTAATACCATCTCCTATGATCTAAAAGGCAGAGTACTTGTTAAGCTTCGCCGATTCGAGGAAGCCATAGCAGCCTTCGGGCAAGCCCTAACGGCCATTGATGAGGCTATAAGCCTTGACCACGAGAAAGCAGAGTACCACTATCACAAAGGCCGTTTGCTTGTACAACTCGAAGAGAGCGAATATTCCATGGCATATGATAAATTCGAAGATGATTACAGATATTGGGAAGACTATTTGCTTGTACGACTCGAACGGTACAAAAAAGCTCTAGCAGCCTTTAACAAGGCTATTGGCCTTGACCCTATGAAAGCAGAGTACCACTATGACAGAGGCTGTTCGCTTATACAACTCGAAGAGAGCAAAGAATACCGGGCAAAATTTGACGAGGATATAAGCCTTGACCCCAAGAATAACAAAGAAGTCCTGGCAGCCTTTGACCGGGCTATAAGCCTTGACCCTATGAAAGCAGAGTACCACTATGACAGAGGCAAAATTCTGGTACAGCTCAAACGGAGCAAAGAAGCCCTGGCGGCCGTTGACCAGGCAATAAGCCTTCATCCAACCGTTTATGAATATAATAGTACCAAAGTTAATTTGCTTAAAGCACTCAAACAATACGAAAAAGACCTGGCAGCTATTGATGAGGCAATTAGCCTTGACCCCGAGAAAATTCAATCTCACTATACAAGAGGCAGTTTACTTGTACAACTTGATCGGTACGAAGAAGCCCTCATAGCCTTTGATCAGGTCATACATCTTGAATTATCACTTGAATTATCAAAAAAAGAAGTGTTTCCATCCGATTTCCCTCTACGATTATCAGAAATCTATGAAGAAAAAATTGAAATATACGAAATGCTTATCCAGCAAACTCGCGATGAAATGGGAAAGCACAGAGATCATCTTTTTTTTGATGATGATCCGCTAGGTGATCATCCTTTCTAAGATAAAATCTCCGCTGACTAAAATCTTACTATAAAGTTTTTTACTGAAAGCGCCACACAAGCCACATGAGATCGCTTGAGAAGCTGAGCAGGGAAACGGGAAATGTGATAATATCTTTTAGTATTGTTATCAATGGCTTGCCATTATAAAACGAGTCAAGTACTATCCTCACTCATTCCAGAACGCCCCAAAAATATGAGAGCAGAACCGATACATCCTAACCAACAAACGCATACACACTGTCCCGAAGAGGCCCAATAAGAGCGTATATTAAAGAATTCAACTCCCCTCCATCTCCATCAACCACAAGGCTAGAAACAGTAAGCTTTGGCATACTTTCCCTTTTCGCTTTAAAAGTCCTGTAAAAGGCGGTTTAGTCTAGGAGAAACATCAATAGGGAAGCTTGAGAGCTACAGTCACACTTGTAAGTGTTGGCACGACCACATTCCCCCTTCTAAAAGCTTTCTAAAAGACGCTTTAATGTAGGACGCACATTATATATGAGTATCCCTGTCATGCCTTCGTCGACCATATCAAAATGGTTGCCTCGATGTAATGAAATAAGAACATGCCTCACTAAATTTACAGGTCGATTGATAGACAAGGCTATTGATTCTTCACCTGTTTGATTATGGTTAACTATTTGAGCAATGACTTCTCTTTTAATAGATATATAGTCCGATACAAAAGCTTTTGCATATTGCTCAAAGCCATGATATGTAAATGAAAAATCCAGTATATTTTCTCCTACCACTTTATGTAGCTCAATATAATGATTCGCGTCCAATAGCTCAAGCGACTCGCGATATTCCTGATAAGATATGTCTTGAGCCTCTGCATGACGTGCTAAATCATCAGTCACAATGAGAGTATCATTTTCTATAGCGCTCTCACCGATCAGCTTGAGCACCATACTATCCATTTTCCCGAGGCGTGGGAAGCGAACTTTTGCAACTTGGAGATATGCAGGAGGACTACCTAGTGGAGGTTTATCAGTATGCTCAAAAATCGAGTTGATTATCTCCCTGATTTCCGCATCATAATTTTTTATATCCTTTATCTTTATCCAACGAGTCGCTCTCAAAACTTCCGGCACCTTGCAATCGTCCAGTACCACTGGAACAATTTTAGTACCTTGCTCAATCCTCTTAACAACAGCAGCATCTAATTCTTCTTTTACCCAGGGCTTTTCAACGCTGATTTGAGAAAGAACAATGATGAACGATTTTGCATTTTTAATGCCGTCGTCGAATATCTTACGAACCAGCCGATCACCGGGACCAATCTCCCACTCATCTACCCAAGCATCTATACCATTTTCACGCAGCCTAGTACTAAAACCTCTAACAAAACGATCTTTATCCTCTGTTGCATGACAAACAAAAACTTTAGGTTTCATTTCTTCTTCCATCTTCTCCTATATAATAGCGTCTCCTCAAAAAGGCAACGCCCGCATTATATTACAGCAAAGACCCCATATCGGTCAATCTCTACTTTCGCCAAGCTCATCATCACAACCAGACATATCATCCCACTTCTCTACAACTTCCTTCTATTAGAAAGGGCAACAAATAAAAACCACACTTGAACCCGCCACAGCCGAAGATATGGAGGCAGAACAGGAACTCGCAAGACGCGCCATCAAAAGTGCGGGACTCATGACCGCTGACATGCGGAAAGCCTGTTAGCGAAAAACCCCGAAGGTCACTACCTCCTCAAGCACAATAACAAGCTCGTTGCCTACTTTTGGCTCCTCCCAATAAAGGATGGGGAGCGTCAGCAGTTTACGCAGAGACCAGTAAAAGTGAAAAAACCATACGGTCGCATAACAAAATCCCCCGCCTTTCGACAGAGGGGAATGTCACCACAATGAGTTACTATGACACACCCTGCACGTTGTACAAGCTGACACTCTCACCGCCAAAGGCGGGAGGTTCTTGTTCCTACTCCAACCCTTCTAGCCTACCTCGTCGATAGACAAGCTCTTGTCGGGTAGTTGCAAGACTTTTGAGCAGACGCGCTCTGGCGCGAGGAATACCCACGCTTTGGGGCAAGATCTGCCCCTCTTTCGCACGTTGGTGTAAGACCTCTACCACTGCCCGCAGGCGCAGTTCCGCACCTTCCCAGTCAGACCGGGCGATAGAGGGAATGTTATCTGGTAAATGGAGATAGGCGACAAGAAACGCAGAATATAAATCGCGTTGCACAGGGCCAATACCGCACGGACACTGGTGCCATCGCTGTGATAAAAGCTTCTTTTTGTATGTCCCACAGCCGTGACAATACTGTGATAGTCTGGTTGTGCGTGTGGGAACTTCCTGCAGGGTGCCGCCAGTTCTTGCAACCGTGCGTCTCAACATCTCAATGAGCATCCCTGGGGCGCGGAGTCCCACACTCTTGCTAAAGCGTTTCTGCCAGCCTTTATACGATATCTTCTCAATGTAAACCTGGTTGCCAACACGCATGATCTCGTTGACCAGTCGCCCATGTAAGCTCTTGCGGTGGGCCGCAAGCCTGCGCGCCTGATGGGTAAGTCGGCGTCTCGTTGCCAGATACCCCTGGCTGTCTTTCCATTTCAGGCGTTGCTTGCCACGTTTCTTGATACGGCCTTTCTCGTCATAGTTTTGTAGGTTGTTGGCGCGGCGTTGGCGGTCTAACTTGCGTTCGAGGAGCCGCTTCCTGCGTGCATCGGGTGTGAGTTCCTCGCACAAGGGCACCAGACGTGCCTTCCCTGTACGTGGGACAACGGCTAGCGTCGAGGGTCCCAGGTCCAAGCCAATTACATCGGTCCCTGGCGTGTTCTTGGGTTTCTGGTGGGGTTTGCCCTCTAAGATCAGTTGCACAAAGTAACGGTACCCCTGGCAGTCTGCACCCTGTGCTTGCGGGCTGGATGCTTTGCGCCGAAGGAGGCGTGCATACTTGATGCGGTGTTTCAACCCATGATGCACCACCGGATCGTTCCAATCGATGAGCGCACGGAGACGATCCTTGCCCCAGATGAGGTACCCTTCGTTGCCCTCTTCGGGCCGTTGCAATTTGAACCGTAGCCCCGAGTCCGTCCATTTGTTCTCTACGCTATCCAGACCACGTCCCTTACTCTTGAACCGCACCTTCCTGGCTTTTCCCAGGCACACCCGGTTGACTGCCTGGTATACTCGGGTAGCGAGGGTCTGCGCCATCATCGAATCGATGTGATCAGCAATCCAGGTGCAGTTGGCACATTTTGCAAAATCATGCATAGCATACTCAGAAAACCCGTACTGTTGGCGCAGGCGAGAGAATGCTGCATTTCGCTCCTGCTTGTGTGTCCGTGGAATGGTACGCGCCACTTGCCACTGCGGGTCTTCGCGCATCAGGTGCATTCGCTTCAATGCCTCTCCCAAGAGTGCATTGTAAAGAGCACGCGCCGCCTCAAAATGGGCGCGGAGACGCCTGGCCTGTCCTGGATTCACAACCAGCGGCAATTCCAGTAGAAATGTCGGGGTCTTGCTTTTCTTCATGCCAAACGTCTCCTTCCACTCTCTAGAACGGATGAATAGGAATCATTTCACAGGACACGTTCACAACGCCGCCTTGCTCCTCAGGAGGTAGACTCGCGCGGCGCACAGCCAGAAATGCGCGAGCCGCTTCCATGCCGACGTGAGCCGCCTGCCGAAGCCGCCGCAGGCTGATGGAGCCCCTTGGGTCACTAAGTGCTCATACGCTTGGCACAGGCGCTTTTCCGTGCTGAGGGGCATGGCCGGTCCGTGCGGGGTTGGCCGAACCCCACGCCCACGCAGAAATGCGCGGGCGGTGGTGGTCCCGACGTGCGCCCTCGCCTTCAAACGTGGAACGCTCAGGCACTCCCCGCTTGCCACCATCTGTGCATAGGCGTGCTCTAAGCGCTCCTGTGTACTGCACGGTTCTCATTCCTCTATTCTGGTTTCTTATGGCACCGGAGATCCCGATGCTGTGAGGCATAGAAGAAGTATAGCATGAGAAATACGGAATGTCAAGGAAATTACGGCTAAACATAGCTAAACTATGGATGTTTGACAATCCTGTAGAGCTATGGTAGCTTATGGTAACACTAACTGCACAAAGGGGGACTATAACAGTGCCTGATGAAACACTACTGGAAACCGATGATGTTGCACGCTATCTGAATGTGCATCGTAAAACGGTGATAAACCTTGTAGTGCGCGGAGAGTTAAAAGGGTACCGCGTTGGACGTAATTGGCGTTTCCGCAAAAGTGATGTGGATGAATACCTCGAGCGGCAGCGAGAGCCGAAACCCGATGACGGGCGCGACGATGGTTAGGTTGTCAGTATATCGAAAAGAGCGATACTACGTTTATGCGCTCGCATATCCGCAGGACTATTATGACGATGGCAGCGATCTTGGTGGCATCGTGTTTTACATAGGCAAGGGAACTGACGATAGAATTGACTCTCATGAGATGGAAGCGGGGAACAGAAGCAGTATCTGTCATTGTAAGAAATGCAAGGTTATCCGCAAGATTTGGACTGATGGAAAGCATCGGAAATACCATAGCGGTATTCGGAACGTTGTTTTTAGCCGCGTTGATGTCGAGAGGCTAAAGCGGCAGTTAGAAGAAGTGCGCCCTATAGACGACGAAGAGTGACGCAAATAGACATTTTTTTGCGTCGCCCCCTAGACTGCAATGCCATTTAACTAAGAAGCAGGTCCTTAAAGCTCTGCTTTTTGAGGGTAAAGCCCTGCTGCCCGGGTCGCTTGCGATGGA
>Ga0099830_10001823_pt1 | contig 11020 bp, 9 predicted proteins | sample CZO8metaG_4_FD_79337 | JGI IMG/M metagenome (GOLD analysis project Ga0099830, IMG submission 79337) | Vadose zone soil microbial communities from the Eel River Critical Zone Observatory, Northern California, USA - CZOApr15con2H3.8 metaG | ecosystem: Environmental > Terrestrial > Soil > Vadose...
GCCTCGGCTAGGCGGTCTGCCCTCCATCCACTACCAGCACGTGGCCGGTGACGTAGTCAGATGCACCAGAAGAAAGATACACGGCAGCGCCCTTCAAATCATGATCATTGCCGAAACGTCGCAGGGGAATCTTACTTAGGAAAGCTTCCTTGTTTCGTTCGATGACCACTTGCGACATGTTGGTGGGAAACCATCCAGGAGCGATGGCATTCACCTGTATGTTGTGAATTCCCCACTTGCACGCCAGATCCTTGGTGAATGCGATCACCCCGCCTTTGCTTGCGTGGTAGCCGATGGCCTGAAATTCAGGAGGCGCACCGCGGAACCCGGCTACGGAAGCGACGTTAATAATTTTGCCGCGGCGCTGGGGCACCATGTGCTTGCCAATGGCCTGCGAAAAGAGGAATGTCCCGGTCAGATTCGTCTCGATCACTTTGTTCCAGTGCTCAAGCCGCATCTCTTCGATGGGAGCGCCCCAAGACGTACCGGCATTATTGATCAAGATGTCGATGCGGCCGAATTTAGAAACCGTCGCGTCTACCACTGCCTGCACATGGCCGGGGTTCTTGACGTCGCAGCCCACGGCGAGTGTCTGCACGCCGAGTTGCCTCAATTCTTCCGCGGCATGTTCACAGCGCTCCTTCTTGCGAGCGCAGAGCACCAGGTTGGCGCCCATTTCCGCCAAACCCTCGGCCATCTGGCGTCCCAGACCAACGGAGCCTCCGGTGATAATGGCGACGCGTCCCGATAGATCGAAGAGCTGTTTAACAGTCACTGACTGCACCGCTTCTTTCTCCTCTTTCTTCTCCTTCCACGGGAACCCAGCCGGCGCAGTTTCCCCGAGGAACTCCCGCGCAGTCCTTCAGTTCGGGACGAGGCGAAGATGGTTCCACAACAGCGAGTCGATCGAACCAGCGGGGCAAGAGACGAACGCTTAGCTACGCCGTGAAGATTTCTCGCCCCTCTCGATAGCCCCGTCTCTAGAAAGTGAACCGCACGCCCAGCTGAATTTGGCGCTTCGGGAAAGCCGAAGTGAAGCCCAGCGGTTGGCTCGGAGAGAGAGCACTAGAGCCATGCACGTTGAACGTGGTGAATCCCGGTGTCAGACCGAAGAGTGGGCTCACCTCATTATTTACGCTAGCAAAGTTTGTATGATTGGCGATGTTGAAGCCCTCGGCCGTGAATTGCAGTTTTGCCTTCTCGGCAACTTTATGTTGCCAAGTCAGGCGCATATCGAAATTGATGTAGTCCGGGCCAAGTCCCGTGTCACGGCCGGCTCCGATCGGACGTTCGTTGGTGGTGTGATTGTTGCCGTTCACCTCGCCTCCCGCCAACAAGTTAAAAGGATGTCCACTGTTGTAGGTAAAAATCGGAGCCAATTGAAAGCCGGAAAGCAAGGGATTCTTCCAGGGGCTCTCAATTACGCCGGCCGCCACGACTTTATGGCGCTGATCGAATTCAGAAAGCCCGCGATCGGCGCCAAGGTTGGTCGGATCCTGCGGCCCATAATCACTGTTGAAATCTGTCGTCGTGTCGAAGCCTTTGCTGAAAGTATAGTTACCAAAGAGAGTGAAATGATTGCTGAAGCGCTTTTTGATTTCTAGAATTCCGGCCTGGTAAACGGCGGAACCAGCTGAAGTGTATTGATTGTTTTGGACGATAAACGGATTTACGAAGCAAGTGAAAGGAGCGAGGGGAGTGGCTGCGCAGGGAAGGCCTTCCGTGCCACCGAGCGGATCTGCTCCGGGACTAAGGTTCCAGTTACGGTAGGAGACGGTCTTCCCGTTGGCTAGCGTAACCGTGCTGAACGGTGCTGGCAATAGATTGGTGTCAATGGCGACGGGGAGGCCAATCGTGTGAGAGTAGATGTAACTCGCGGAGACAGAGAAACCGGGAGCAATCTCGCGCTCAATTCCGAACTCGGCTTGCTGAGAGTAAGGATTCCTAAAGTTAGGTTGGTCGACGAAAACCACCTGAAGCGGAGCAAGTTGACCGCTATTGGTCACATTGATCCCGAACTGTGCCAGCCCGCCGGGACCCGCGCCGCGTGTAATACATGCAAAGCTCCCTGGTGGCGGCGTTGTGCAGCTGATCGTTCCCTGCGCAAACAGTGTTTGGAAAACGGAAGCCGCATTCGACGCTGGGTTGCCACCGGGTACACCTGTAAGGGGAACAATATAGATGGAGATCTCGCGATTGCAGGGACTGCTGCCGTTGCCGGGGAAAAGGCCGAAAACTCCTGCAACTCCGCAGATGGCGTCCAGGTTATTCACTTGACCGGCCTTGGTCGTGTTACCAACTGAGCTGTTGTTCGCGTTCCGAACTCCAAGAGAATAATCAACCGCCGAAATCTGGGCGTAGATTGCCGCGTAAAAGATCCCGTACCCGCCACGAATCACGGTCTTGTGATCTTTGAAGGGATCCCAGGCAAAGGACACCCGGGGGCCAAAATTCTTTTTGTAGGTGCTCAAAGGAGCATACTGCGTGTCAAGTTCGTAGCGAAGACCGTAGTTCAGCGTGAAATTGGACTTGATGGCCCATGAATCCTGCCAGTATGCCGACGTCAAAGGTCTTGTGTAATACGGGTAGACGGGATCGCCGAAACCCTGCTGAAAGACCTGAGGCAAACCGAGGGAGGCGGTTTGAAGCGAATCTATGCTCGCTCCTGAGGTCAGGAGTCCGCAAGGATTCTTGGTTGTGGGAGTGGCTGAGGGGAAGAAGCATGGGCTGAGTATGGCGCCAGGAAGCGCGCCGAAAACAAAGCGGCCTGGGAAAAAGGTGTGAGATTCCGTGTGATTGCCACGAAGTAGCTCGGAGCCTCCAAATTTCATGGTGTGATGGCCGCGGATCAGAGTGAAGTTGTCCGCAAATTCATATCGCCGGGTAATCGTGAGGCTGGGCAAGAAGATGCTCGTTCCCAGGTTATTCACAAAACCGGGGATTTGGAGTCCGGGTTGCCCGGGTTCGTTCGGAATGACGTTCAGAGTGGCGTAATCGAATTGTAGGCGGGCTTCGTTCTGAGCAGTGGGGTTGAACTGATGATACCAGGCAGCCGCGACGTTGTTGTCATAGTCGCGGATCGAACTTCCTGCCGAAAAGCCCGTGAGCGAGTGCACGTCGGGATTCTCCTCCAGGTCGTGTCCAAACCTGTAGGTTAAAGAGATCTGATTAGAGTCGCTGAAGCGATGGTCGAACCGGCCAGACGCCAAGTACAGTCGGGTATTGTAATTGAACAGTCCCCCGTTTGTTTCGACCTGATTAATCAGAAAGTTGTTCAGTCCGTTCTGGCCTGGCGTCAGGCCGGTAATCGGACTGACTGTCAATCCAGTCTGGAGCGCACCGGCGCAAATTTGCGCAGGCAGACTGGTGATTGTGCCATTGGGGTTATTGAGGCAGGGCACGGTCGGGTTTCCCGGATCATTAACGAGTGCGGTGACAACCGATTGCTGCGCGAATCTCGGATCACTCTGCAGAAAGGTTGTCGGTGCTGCCGCCGCGGGCCCCGCGAAGATGAAACTATTCGTCAGCAGGGGCACTGCGTTCTGTGAGTTCTGCAGCAGACCTTCGAAGGCCATGAACAGAAAGGATTTGTCCTTCTTGATCGGGAAGCCCAAGGTGCCGCCATCTTGATAGCGCTGCAGAGAGTTTTTGATCGGCTGGCCTTGAGCCGTAAACGAAAACGGGCCGCCCGGCTGCAACGCCTGGCTGAAGGCAAAGGGGTCGCGAGCATCTAGGGCGTCGTTGCGAAAATATCCGTAGAGGCTGCCGTGCAACTCGTTCGTGCCAGACTTGGAAACGATATTGATTGTCGCTCCGCTCGCGCCGCCAAGCTCAGCGGAATAGTTGCTGCGATTGACTTGGAACTCTTGCACCGCATCCTGGCTCAACGTGAGCCGCACTCCGCCTGCATCATCATTGGCTTCCCCGCCGTCCACGGTGACGCTGTTGCCCCTGCCGTTGCTGCCATAAAAGGACAGCCCGCTCTGCGGTGTCTGCTTGACTCGAAAATCCTGGTCCGAAGCCAGCCTGGTGGAGTTCGAGACGCCCGGCGTCAATAGCGTGAAGGTGAGGTAATCGCGGCGGTCAATGGGCAGGCTGGCGATATCTTCCTGGGTGAGCGTATTCGCCTGGCTCCCTCTCTCGGTTTCGACGACAGGAAGCTCGGAAGTCACTTCAACTTGTCCCGAGAGCCCCGCCAACTTAAGATGAAAGTCGAAGACAATGGTCTGCCCAACGGTCAAGGTAAGGGAGGAGGCGACTTCCGTTTGAAAGCCAGCGTGTTCGACGCTCAGCTTATAGGTCGCAGGGGCGAGCCCGGCCAAGCGATAAAAGCCGTGCTCGTCGGTCACCACGCTGCGTTGTATTCCCTTCGCGGCGTCAATCACGGTCACTTTAGCGTTCGGAACCTCAGCCCCGGAGGGATCCGTGACTGTCCCTGTCAGATCGGCAGAGGCACCTACCCCTTGAGCAAGGGCCACTGGGCCAGCCGGCAACAGGCCCAACACAAATACGAATAGACCTGCCAGTAATATGGATTTCATAGCTCCTCCTGGTTCCTCGAAGCCGACTTGTTTACGGTTTTGGCTGACCCAAGGTTGCGTGCTCCCCGTAAGATGAGTCTTGCGACGGACAAGGGTCATTGTAGACGTCACCACTTCAACTCGACCTAGAGAATGCCGCACCAGCCAGGTAGGTAGGGGACTTAAGACCCTCGCAATGCCCTCGAACCCCTTCCCCCGGCCGAACTATCAAATATTGTGATAGTCCGTATCACATATTAGCAACTAACGTCAATACCCAATTATGAGTCCGCGCTGGAAACCTGTTGGCTCCCGGTCGGAACGGACTTCCCCTGTCCACGCTCTTTTTAGCAGAAACTCCCGAGCGGTGAAACTTATTCCTTAAGCTTTTGGTTGGGATTACTTCTGCTGGTGATTTAGCGCGTGACCAGTACGAGCCGGCCGGAGACCTGCCCTCTCCGCAACTGATCTAATGCTTGATTGGCTTCGGCCAGCGCGCGTGTCCCGACACGGCAGCGGATCTTTCCCGTCGCGGCGAGCGCCAGGACTTCGCGCAGGTCTTCGCGAGTGCCTACTGCGGACGCTCGAATGTGCGCCTCCGAACTGGCCATCAGGATCGGCGGGAAGCAAATACTTTCGGCCGGCAAGCCAACGACCAAGAGAGTCCCGGTCGGCCGCAAGCAATAGAAGGCCATTTCGTAGGCCGCCTTTGCAGCGGAGGTTACGAGCGCTACGTGGACACCGCCAATTTTACGCAATTCCTTAACAACGTCGGCCGCGGCAGCATTTAGGGTGGTGGAGGCGCCCAGAGATTTTGCCAAGTTGAGCTTTTCTTCCGAAATGTCGATCGCCGTCACGTCCGCGCCCAACCCGCAGGCAATCTGAACCGCGAGATGCCCCAAACCACCGACGCCAAAAACTGCCAGGCGCTGGCCCGGCATTATCTTTGCCTGTTTAAGTGCCCGATAGACTGTAACTCCGGCGCAGAAAAGAGGTGCTGCATCAACTGAGGAAAGGCCATTCGGAATCCTTAGCGCGTGGCTTGCAGGTGCCTTCACAAATTCAGCAAACCCGCCATCCACCGTCACTCCGGTGATCTTCTGTTTTGGGCAAAGGTTTTCGTTTCCTTCCCGGCAGAATTCGCACTCTCCACAAGTCCAATGAATCCAGGGAACGCCGACCCGATCACCGATTTGCAGGTCCGTCACTTCCGCGCCCTTCTCGACAACACAACCGGCAATTTCGTGCCCAAGAATCAAGGGTTTCTTGACGATGCGGGCCAGCTGCGTCCAATCTCCATCGGCCACGTGTAAATCGGAATGACATACGCCGCAGGCTTCCACTTCAATGAGGACTTCCCCGTCACCCGGCTTCGGACGGTCAACTTCCTCGATTGTGAGCGGCTTTTTGAATTCCTGCAGGATGGCAGCTTTCATTCAGCTCATCGCACTAACTCTAAGAGATGGACGTGCGTTTCCGTGGGCATCGCCATTTTCAAATGGAAGCAGTCAGTTCTTGACGGCGCGAATGAAGAATTCCACGGCATTGTCGACACGCTCCGTCAGTCTGTGCGGCCCAGTGAGGTCCACGGCCCATTGACGAACCACGGTGGTGTACAGCCCTTCCATGAACTCGGCGAGGTGGACAATCGGAAAGTCGCGGGTGACCTCACCGCTCGCTTGGCCTTGATCGAGAATCTCGCGGAGCAACCTGACCGTGGCTTGCTCGGGCTCGCGCATGTCGGGAGAACGTACCGGATCCATTGCGCCCGACAGCACAACCGCCCGCCACAAAGGCCGGTCAGCTTCCGCTATACGAGCCAGGCTCCTATAAAACCGGCGCAGGCGCTCAGCTGTCGTAGCCTTACTGCTAAGCTCAAACTTCAGTCTTTCCATTTGGCATACAAAGCCGCGCCTGCCGACTTCACGCAAAACAGCATCCTTGGTCGGGAAATAACGAAAGAAGGTCGGTTGGCTGATTTCGAGAATCTCGACGATGTCATCGATGCGAGTATTCTCGTAGCCCCGCTTACGGAACAATTTAACAGCAGTCTCGATGATCTGCCGGCGTAGTCTCGCTTTCTTTCGTTCGCGAAGACCGGGTATTTTTCCGTTCGTTGCATCTCCGATGCCGGGGCGGCTGCGTCTCAATGTCGAATTCCCGCGGTCTTTAGCTCTTCCAAATGGTGTCGCGATCGATTCTCCCCGAGCAACTTTCGTGCGGCGCATGGTGCGATTTCCTCCTTGAGGCCCTGCATGGTGCGCCGCTTGATGCGTGCAACATACATCTTGATAGTCGCTCTAACATTATAGTGACTAACGCTAAGTTGCAAGCGTCGGCATGCATCCCTCGGCATGCTCTATCAGAACATGTGCACCGATTGAAATCCTTGGTAGGAAGAGCGCGCCTGCTTTTCAGGCAAGAAGGTCCATCTCCAACAATTCTAGCGTCAAAAAGCGATCCTTGGTTTTCAGTGACTTGCGGCGCTGATGATTGTGCACAGTGGCTCAAATTGGCCCCTATTCTGCACAGTTCGTGCACAGTCGGCGCGAGACCTATGGATGCGTAGTCTAAAAGTGCAGTAGAATCAATGCGTAGCCAATGTCGGGGCGTAGCGCAGCCTGGTAGCGCGCCTGCCTTGGGCGCAGGAGGTCTCCGGTTCAAATCCGGACGCCCCGACCAATCTCTTCCAGATATATCAAGAGAAAAGCTGGTTTGAATCCGTTTTGTCTATGCTAGAATCCGCGCGTTGAGCCACTACCAAAGAGGGGCAATCCAGGGCCACAGCTAGGGGGAATGACCAACTAGACGAAAGACCAGATACTACTAAGGCTGTGACGCGATGGCCTTTCCCTGGGCCATCCGATGGAAGCGTCTCTCACCAGAAAGGGGGCTCTCAAAAATGCATCGGTTCCCTATTCCCTCAGCGGAAATTACCCAGGTTGGTTACCAGGAAGATTCGGAGACGCTCGAGATCCAGTTTGTGAAGGGCGGTGTCTATCAATTTTTCAATGTGCCTTCCAATGTGTTCGATGAATTCATGAGCGCCCCCTCCAAAGAGGGATACTATCACTCGAAAATCGGCGAGCGCTTCCCCTGCTCTCGCGTTTCTTGATGGCCATTTGGTTTTGGTAGACGTCTTCCGGGAAAGACCGCGAGGGCGGACTTTCCCGGGAATCCAGTGGTTGGCTCAGCTGCGTTTCCGCCGCAGCAATGGCACCTGCGCTGAGTCAGTTGAAGTTTATTTTGTCCGCTGTCCCTCGAGCGGGGTGCCCGAAGCTCCACTGAAAACAAATCGCTCAGCGGCGGTTCTTCTCCAGATCGCGCTTCTTTCCGTAACGAAGCGCCAGACCAACGCCGAGGGTCATAAATCCGATTGGGGGAACTACAAGTACGAGGACGCCTCTGCTGATGGCCTTCTGTCCGTCCTTGGAGGTCGCGGCGGCGGAACTGCGGCACATGGCGCAACCCTGGCTGAACGCGGGCGTCGCCCACAAGAAGCACGCTAAGACGAGAAGTGCAGAGCAAAGTCTCATTTCACTCCCAGATAGAGTATGCGAAAAGCATCCGGAAAGAAAAAGATGGTCATCAAAATCAGACAAGCGACCACCGAACACATGGTAAGCCACTTCATCCTCGATACTTCGTATTTCAGATGCATGAAGTAGCCGATGATCAGCGCGGCCTTGATCAGCGACAGACCCATCAAAATCGTCAGCATCGTCTTCGCCTGCAGATTCTGATAGGTCAGATAGACTTCGATGGCGGTCATCGCCAGGAGAGCGCCCCAAACCCAGAAGAACAGCGCTTTGCCGTGATGTCGGTGCTGTTCTGCAACGCGTTCCGCGATGGCTACTTGAATGGTATCCATATCCCTCCGGCTCCTAAAGAATCTTGGCGGACATCAGATAGACCAACGGGAAGATAAACATCCACACGAGGTCCACGAAGTGCCAGTACAGGCCGGCCACTTCCACGTCCGATGAGTCGTATACCTTGGGCTTCAGCCACAGGATAATCCCGCACACAATCGCCGCGATGAAGAGGACATGTGCGCCGTAGTGAAACGGGCTATAGACCGGCGTCGCCAGCCAGGCGACCAGCCATAGGACCAGCAGGATGGGGATGAATTTACGGCGCAGCGCTACAACGCCCAGGTAAATCACGCCCAGCGTGACGTGCAGCATGTGCATCCCGGTCAGCCCGAAGAAAGTTGCGGCAAACTGCGGCACGGTCTTGGATACGTTGACAAACTCGGTGGCGGCTTCGTGGCCCGGAACTTTGGGGAACATCGGGAGACTCAAGCCCTCCGCGATCAGCTTGCTCCATTCGCGTCCGTGAAGAACGATGAATCCCGTTCCGCACAGCATGGTGGCAAGCAACCAGAGGCGCTGCCCTTTGGCGTCGCCATGGACGGAAGCTCTGACCGCCAGCACCATCGTCAGGGAACTCGTGAGGAGAAACGCGGTCATGATCGTGGCGTTGACGATGCTCTCCGAATGAAAAGGCGTGGGCCAGCCTTCTGTCGAAATGCGCCCGTAGCTATAGGCGTACAGCAACGCGCCAAACGTCAGCGAATCGGAGAGCAGGAACAACCACATCCCGACTTTCTTGGAGTAGGTGCCAAACAGCGACGGTTCATAGACCGACGGGATGTCGTGCAACGCGGATTCAGCCATGCGTTCGGCCTCCTGGTCAAAAACGTACGTTTAGCTGGCAAACTCCAGCAAACACAAAATGTAGATCCACAGTCCCGCCATGAAATGCCAGTACCAGGCGGTTACATCCACCACAATGCTCCGCGTTGCCAAAGAGCGGTGCAACAGCGAAGCGATACCCGCGACGAACAACGCGAGAACGCCACCCATCAAGTGAATGGCATGCGTGCCGGTCAGCAAGTAAACAAACGAACTGCTAGGCGTAGTGGCCACATAGAATCCATTTGCGGCCAGTTGCCGCCAGGCCGTCCACTGGCCAAAAAGAAATGTGACGCCGAGAACGATTGTCATCGATAGCCAGGGAATACTCATCTGGTCGCCGGCGGACGCTCCCGGAGAGGTTGTCGCCATCACGCGGGTTGCTTGAACTTTAATCTGCCGGCGCGCCAGCTCCATGAACACACTACTCAAGATCAGCACACCCGTATTGATTAAGAGCAGCTTGGGAAGCGTCACGGGAATCCAATCGCGTACAAGCGCATTGGTGCGCGGATCAAGGGTCGGCAGTCCCTGACGCACAATGTAAGCGCTGCTGAAGGAAACAAACAACATGAGGACCGGAGTCAGCGCGACCAGCAGGCCAAGCCGCGCCCGGCGCAGACGCGTTGCGTAATCCGGCAATCCGGAACCTGAACCATCATCGTCTCCGCCGCCGCCCCGAACCGGCGGCGCAATGCCATCATCGCCCAGCGAGATTCTGGGATCGTCTACTGTCGCGGTGGTGGAGAAACTTGCCATTGGTTGATCAGTGTGCCGGCTCGATTTCCGGATCGTTCTGCATCACGTAATCGCGGGGCGCGCCGGGCACGCTGTACTCATACGGACCGTTGTGAACGACCGGGGTGCGTCCGCCAAAATTATCGTGAGGGGGCGGCGTCGCGGTGGTCCATTCGAGCGTGGTCGCTTCCCAGGGATTGTCGCTGGCCTTCTTGCCCTTGAACATGCTCCAGAAGAGATTCACGACGAAGATCAACTGTCCCGCGATGGTGATAAACGCCGCGTAAGTGATGAACTTCTGCAGCGGAATCAGGTCGAGCAGATACCTCACCTCGGTCATCTGCGAGTAGCGCCGCGGCATTCCTGCCATGCCGAGGTAGTGCATGGGCATGAAGATCGCGTACGTCCCAATGAAACTGAACCAGAAGTGCCAGCGCCCCAGCGACTCGTTCATCATCCGTCCGAACATTTTGGGAAACCAATAATAAGTCGCGGCAAAGATGCCGAAGATGGAGGCCACACCCATAATGAGGTGAAAGTGCGCCGGCACGAAATAAGTGTCGTGCAACTGAATGTCAAGCACAGGCTGCGCCAGAAACGGACCGCTGATCCCGCCCGAAACAAACAGTGAAACGAAGCCGATCGCAAACAGCATCGGGGAAGCAAAGCGGATCTTCGCGCGCATGAGGGTCCCCAGCCAGTTGAATGTTTTTATGGCTGACGGAACGCCGATGGCCATGGTCATGATGGAGAAAGCAAAAGCGGTGTACGGGCTCATCCCGCTCATGAACATGTGATGGCCCCAGACCATGAAGCCCAGGAACCCAATCGCCAGGATGGCGTACACCATTGCCTTGTATCCGAAGATCGGTTTACGCGAGAACACGGAGAGCAACTGCGAGCACATCCCCATGGCCGGCAAGATGGCGATGTAAACCTCGGGATGGCCGAAGAACCAGAAGAGGTGTTGCCACAAAAGAGGCGAACCGCCCTTATGACCAGTGAGCTGGCCGTTGATGGTGACCAGCGGCACGAAAAAGCTGGTGCCCAGGTTGCGGTCCATCA
>Ga0099830_10001840_pt1 | contig 10994 bp, 10 predicted proteins | sample CZO8metaG_4_FD_79337 | JGI IMG/M metagenome (GOLD analysis project Ga0099830, IMG submission 79337) | Vadose zone soil microbial communities from the Eel River Critical Zone Observatory, Northern California, USA - CZOApr15con2H3.8 metaG | ecosystem: Environmental > Terrestrial > Soil > Vadose...
CAACCTTCGGCACAATCATGGCGGGAAACGTTTGGATGCGGATCTGGCCGTCGCAACGAAAGATCATCGCCGCCGCCAAGGGCGGACCAGCCGTGGATCCGGCGGTGGTTGCTATGGCCGGACTGCGCTCTAAGCAGAACACTTATATGTCCGTTCCCTTGGTGTTCACGATGGTCAGCAATCATTTCCCGACCATTTACGGAAGCGACTTCGGGTGGGTGATCCTAGCGATTTTGGTTCTGGTCGGCTTTGGAGTGACCAAGCTGCTCTACAACAAAGCGGCCAGTCCGACCCCTGCACAATTCTAGAGCCCTTTGCAGCTCGCCGTGGAGCAATTGCATCGATAGTGTGCGGCACACGATGAGACCAAACCGCGGCGCACGCTTGATGTTGGCGGTTTGCCTGATTGGCTGCAGCAAGACGCGCAGCCCAGTCTCGGTGTCGCAAGAGTTCATCGACCGCTACTACATCGAGCGCGACCACGCCAAGGCCCTGGAGGTAGCCGAAGCAGGGGCCGCGGAACGGATCCGCTCCGAGAAGAAACTGCTCGAGGAGGGGGGCACGGGCGGCTACAGCGGAGTCCAGCCGCGGGTTTTCTATAACCTCGAAAAAGAACAGCCGATTGGTGAGCAGACGGAGCTGACCTACCGATTGACGGTCGACTCCTCGGGCGTCGAGCTAAAGAAGCAGGTGCGGATCATCGTCAAAAAAGCGGGCACCGGTTACAAAGTCATTTTTTTCGACGAGCGCGATCTGCCGCGAAAATAACCGGGAGGCATTTGTGACTTCCATCTACACCAGGACTGGGGATCAAGGAGAGACGGGTCTGTTCGGCGGCGGAAGAATCGGCAAGGATGACCCGAGGGTCGAGGCGTATGGAGAGGTGGATGAACTGAATGCCGCGCTGGGGATGGCCCGAAGCATTGGGTTGGACCCGCAGCTCGAAGCGCTGGCGGCGGAAATCCAGGCCCAGTTGTTTACGCTCGGCGCGGTGCTCGCGACCCCGAGCGGCACGAAAGCGGAAACCCACATCCCAAAAGTCAGGCCGGAATGGTCTATCGCGTTGGAACGAGCGATCGACGGGTTCGATCGCGAACTTGTGCCGTTACAGCAGTTCATCCTTCCCGGCGGCAGCCCGGCAGCGAGCCATCTGCATCTGGCGCGCACCATCTGCCGTCGAGCGGAACGGCGGGTGGTATCGCTGTCCCGTTCGATCTCGATTGAACCCCAGCTGCTGGTCTATCTCAACCGCCTCTCGGATCTGCTTTTTGTGATGGCGCGAGTGGCCAATCACCGCGCAGGTGTGCCGGACGTTCCTTGGAGCCCGCCGGCTTAGGTTGTCCACCGCGCGTGCAGGCTAGGCGCTGACGACGTTGCCCAGCTGTGATATTCGGCGTCGCCAAAAGGAGCTTCATGGTCGCGCGCGTTTACGTCACTTTGAAACCCGGGGTTTTGGATCCGGCGGGAAAAGCGGTGAAGCAGAGCCTTCACGCGCTCGGATTTCCGGAGGTCGGTGAGTTTCGGCTGGGCAAGTACATGGAATTCAAGCTCACCGAAAGGGACCCTGCGACCGCCAAATTGCGGGTCGAGGAGATGTGCCGAAAACTCCTTGCGAATACCGTGATCGAGAATTACCGAGTGGAAATCGAATGAAGTTCGGCATCGTCGTCTTTCCTGGCTCCAATTGTGACCACGACGCCTACCACGTGGTGAAGCACGTCTTTGGACAGCCGGCCGCGTTTTTGTGGCACAAGGACCGCGATCTGCAGGGCAGCGACGTGGTGATGCTGCCAGGCGGCTTTGCCTATGGCGACTACCTGCGCTGCGGCGCGATCGCGCGGTTTTCGCCGATCATGGATGAAGTCATTCGCTTCGCTCAAAAAGGCGGCAAGGTGATCGGGATCTGCAATGGTTTTCAGGTCCTCACCGAGGCCGGTCTTCTCCCCGGAGCCTTGCTGCAAAATGCCTCTCGACAGTACGTGTGCCGGCACGTCCGGATTCGGGTGGAGAACGCAAAGACGCCCTTTTCCCGAGCAATGCACCATGGGCAGGAGCTGCGAATTCCGGTGGGCCACGGCGCAGGCAACTACTACCTGGACGATGACGCTCTCAAACGGCTCGAGGGGAAGGGACAAGTGGTGTTCCGCTACCTCGACAATCCCAACGGCTCGAGAAACGACATCGCCGGAATCATCAACCCGGCGGGCAACGTGTTGGGGCTGATGCCGCATCCAGAGCGCGCTTCCGAGTCCGTCCTGGGAGGCTCGGATGGCCGCTGGCTCTTTGAGTCCCTGGTGGGCGGGAGCGCCTGATGATCCGACCCGAGGTCATTGCCGAGCACGGGCTCAAGCCAGAGGAATACGAACAGATCCGAAAGGCGCTCGGGCGGGAGCCAAACCTGCTCGAGCTGGGAATCTTCTCGGTGATGTGGAGCGAGCACTGCTCCTACAAATCTTCCAAGCGCTACCTCAAACAATTTCCCACCACCGGCCCTGGGGTGTTGGTCGGGCCTGGTGAAAATGCCGGGGTCGTCGACCTGGGCGATGGCATGGCGGCGGCTTTCAAGATGGAAAGCCACAATCACCCCAGCTACATCGAGCCCTATCAAGGGGCAGCGACCGGGGTCGGCGGCATTCTGCGCGACGTTTTCACGATGGGGGCGCGCCCGATTGCGCTTCTCAATTCCCTGAGGTTTGGCGCGCCCAGTCACCCCAAGACACGCTTTCTGGTCGAGGGGGTAGTGGCGGGGATTGCTGGCTATGGCAACTGCATCGGGATTCCCACCGTGGGCGGCGAGGTCGCGTTTGATCAAAGTTACAACGGCAACTGTCTGGTGAACGTCTTCGCCGTCGGCGTGATGCCGGTGAACCAGATTTTCAAGGGCACCGCTTCGGGCGAGGGCAACCCAGTGATCTATGTCGGCTCGAAGACCGGACGCGATGGGATTCACGGGGCAACGATGGCGTCGGCCGAGTTTGGGCAGGACAGCGAAGAAAAAAAGCCCACCGTCCAAGTAGGGGATCCTTTCACCGAAAAACTTTTGCTCGAGGCGTGCCTGGAGCTTTTTCAGACCGACGCGCTGGTTGGAATTCAAGACATGGGCGCCGCCGGTCTGACTTCGTCATCGGTAGAGATGGCGGGCAGAGCCGGGAGCGGCATCGAAATCGATGTGGCGAAGGTGCCGCGGCGAGAGGAGGGAATGACTCCCTACGAGTGCATGCTGTCCGAAAGCCAGGAGCGGATGCTGATCGTAGCCAAGCGCGGACGGGAGCAGGAGGTGCTCGAGATATTCCGCAAATGGGACCTCGATGTCGCGGTGATTGGGCAGGTCACCGGCTCAGGCCGAATCCGGGTGCTCGAGAGCGGAAAGGTGGTGGCCGACCTGCCGATCGCTCCGCTCACCGAGGGCGCGCCGGTTTATGACCGGCCGCTGGCCCGGCCGCGGTCGCTCGATGAGTTGCAGCGTTTCGACCCGCTCTCGCTCGGTCCGCCCAAAGATCTGGCTGAAGCGCTGCTCAAGCTTCTGTCCTCACCGACGATTTCCAGCAAAGAGGCGATCTACACTCAGTATGATCACATGGTGCGGCTTGGCGGCGTACTGCTGCCTGGAAAAGGAGACGCCGCGGTGGTTCGGATCGAGGGCTCGAGAAAAGCTCTAGCGCTCTCGGTCGATTGCAATTCCCGCTTCGTATCCCTCGACCCCTACGAGGGGGCACGATTGGCGGTGGCGGAGTGCGCGCGAAACGTCTCCTGCGTAGGGGGTGAGCCGCTCGGCCTGACCGACTGCCTTAACTTCGGAAACCCGGAACGGCCCGAAATCATGTGGCAGTTTGCGGAGGCGACCCGTGGGTTGGCGTCGGCGTGCCGTGAGTTGGAAATCCCGGTCGTCTCCGGAAACGTCAGCTTCTACAATGAAACCGAGGGACAGCCCGTCCTTCCGACGCCCACGGTCGCGATCGTGGGTTTCCTTCCGGAAGTGACGCGGCATTGCGGGGCGGTCTTTCAGCGGGAAGGCGATCGGATCGGTTTGCTCGGCGCCACCGAAGGAGTCCTGGGTGGGTCGGAGTATCTCAAAGCCCTTCATGGCTTGACGGCCGGGCTCCCTCCACGACTCAACGCGGCCCGGGAGCTGGCTCTTCAACGCTTGGTCAGGCGACTGATTCGGGCCGGGTTGCTCTCTTCGGCGCATGACTGCGGTGACGGTGGGCTGCTGGTGGCCTTGACGGAAAGTTGCATTGCCTCGCGCGAGCGGCTGATTGGCGCGACGGTAACCTTGCAGATGGGATCGATCCCTCCCCAGGCCTACCTCTTCGGAGAAGATCCCTCTCGGGCGATCATCTCCTTTGCCGCCGCTGCTCAGCGCCAAATTGAGCAAAAGTGTCTGGACGCGGGTGTACCCTTCGCGCCGATCGGGGAGGTGGGCGGGAACCAGCTTGCCGTCGAGGGCGTGCTGCGCGTTTCCACCGAGGTTCTTTCAAAGGCTTGGCGAAGCGGAATCCCCGCGTTGATGACCCGTTCGAGCTAGAGCGGCTCGATGCCAGCGTCGCCACAACCATGTTGAGCGCGGTTTCGGGCAATCCCAGTATCGCCAGCCGACCGGACGGGGGTTTTCTGTTCTTTTCGGAGCTGGTAGGGCTTCCAATCTTAGGTCCGAAAGGGGAGAAGCTTGGGCGGCTTGTTGATCTTTGGATTGACGGGTCGGATCCGGCTTATCCGCCGGTCCGCGCAATCGCGATCCGTAGGCGTCGCAAGGATCAAGTTCGTCGGATAGCTTGGAGCGACGTGGTCGAGCTGGGCCAGCGCCACCTTCGCGTTCGAAGAGTGGAAGAGCTGCTTCGACCCCCACAACGGATGCCGAACGAAATTTCGGTCGCCGAGGACGTGATCGATCGCCAGCTGGTAGACACCAACGGCGCGAAGGTGCGACGGGCCAATGATCTGCATTTTCTTTTCCTCCGGGGCGAGCTGAGGCTTGCTCACGTCGACGTCGGCTTTCGTGCTCTGATTCGCCGGGTTGGCTTCCAGGCCTGGGTTGACGGCGCGGTACGTACAGTCAAACCGAAGGCGCGCTATCTGACCGAAGAGAATTTCGTTCGCTGGAAGAACGTCCAGTCGGTGAGCACCAGCTCTCCCCGACTTCGCTTGGACGTGACGAGATCGACCCTTGCCAAAATTCACCCCGCGGACCTGGCTGAGATTCTCGCCGACCTGAATCACCCACAGCGGGCCGCGTTGTTTGGTCAACTTCCAAAGGAGGCGGCCGCTTGGACACTGGAAGAGGCGGACGCGGATCTGCAGCGCGACTTGCTCAGCTCGCTCAAGGCGGACAAGGCGGCGGACCTTCTGGAGGCGATGGAACCGGACGAGGCAGCGGATCTGCTGGGGGAATTGCCCGCCCACGAATCGGCGAAGCTGCTGGCGGCGATGCATCGCAAAGAAGCGACCGAGCTGCAGCAACTGCTGCAATACCCGCCGAACGTCGCCGGAGGAATGATGACTCCGGACTTTCTCAAGATCTCCGGCAATCCGACGGTCGAGCAGGCGCTGCGAGAGATCCGCAGCCAGGCAAAGTCGGTCAAGTACATCCACGACGTTTTCATCATCGATTCAGAGGGCAAGCTGGTCGGGTCGGCGACTTTGCGCGATCTGCTCTTGGCAGACCCGTCCAAGCTGCTGAGCCCGTTGGTGAAACAGCACCCGGCTCCGCTGGATCCGCAGGATTCCCCCCAGCGCGTGGCCGAGCTCGCTGCGAAATACAAACTGCTCTCGCTGCCCGTCCAGACGGAGGATGGAAAACTCGTGGGAGTGGTAACCGTGGATGATGTGCTGGAGCACACCCTCGACGGGTGAAGCTATTTGAGCAGCACGTGCGCCACCGAGCCAGAGGGCAGCTGCTCTTTCAGCTTCGCCCCTTCGTTAAGCGAGGCTTCTACAAAGATGGTACCGGACGCCGAATCAACTTCGGGCGCTATTTTTTCCACCACCCCAGAACCCAGCAGTTTTTGGGAATCCACCACTGCGCTCACCTCTTGACCGACGTGGACCGCCGACCCGTGCTCTTCCGGGACGGCGAAGCGGATAAATCGATCATCGCTGACCAGTCGAATCACCGGTTTGGTTTGGGACACGTTCGCACCCGGATCGGCGTAGCGGGCTGCCACCACCCCGGCGAAGGGGGCGCGGAGTTCGGTGTTGGAAAGCGTCTCCTGGAGCTGGCGTACCCGTGCTTGTTTCTCCAGCTTGGTTGCTTGGGAGGATTCAACCTTGGCAATTCCAGCGTGGTACTGGCTCTCGATTCCGGCGATCTCAGCTGCGGAGACGTATTTCTCGATCCGCTTCGCGGTATCCAGCTTCAGTTTGAGCTCTTCCAGCTCTGCTCGGGCTTTCCTTTCATCGGATTGCGCGGCAAGCACCACCGCTTCGGCCACTGCGAGCTCCTTCCTCAGCGCCGACGTATCCAGAACCGCAATCACCTCTCCCTGCTGGACTTCATCCCCCATCCGCACCTTCACGCTCGCCAGAGGTCCCTCGAACTTGGGAGCGATCTGGACGGCCTGGCGAGACAGAATAACCCCCACGAATCCGCCATAGGCTTCTTCCGCCGAGGCTGCGGTGGGCGTGGTTCGCGCCGCTCCCGCTGGCTTCGAGAGGTCGGGTTTGACCGCCCGTTTGTTCTCGGCCCACCGGTGGAGAGCCCAGGTTCCGCCGAGTAAGGCGATTACCAACAGGCCGCCGATCGCCAGAATCGAGCGCATCCGTCTGGCCTGGGGTTCACCCATCGGTTCCATCGCGTCGAGACTTCTTTTCTTCAAACTGGGTTTGAACCAAACGCCGGTACAAGCCGTCGACCGAAATCAGCTCCTGGTGGGTGCCGCGCTCGACAATCTGCCCGCCCTCCATCACCAGGATCATATCTGCCTGGCGAATTGTGCTCAGGCGCTGAGCGATGACGATCCGAGTGCAACGCAATGCCTCGAGCTCGGTCTGGACTTCCCGTTCGGTGACCGAGTCGAGCGCGCTGGTGGCTTCATCCAAGAGCAGAATCGCGGGCTCTCGTACCAGAGCGCGCGCCAACGCGATTCGCTGTCGCTGACCTCCGGAAAGCGAAGCGCCTCCGTCGAGAAGAAGCGTTTCGTATCCCATCGGCATCTCGACTATCTCGCCGTGGATACAGGCGCGCTTGGCGGCAGTGATCACCGAGTTCAAGGCAAGTCCAGGATCGGAGAGCGCAATGTTCGCCCGAATCGAGCTACCGAACAGATACGGTCTTTGCGTGACGATCCCCAGCTGGCGGCGCACCGAACGCAGGTCCAGCTTGGAAAGATCGACTCCGTCGTAACGCACCCGTCCCGAAGTTGGCGGATAGAGCCCGAGCAGCAGGCTTGCGAGCGTGGACTTCCCGGAACCAGACCGCCCTACAATCGCGACGAACTGGCCGGGGTGAACGCTGACCGATACGTCGCGGACGACGATTGGGCTCTGAGGTGAGTACTGAAAGTTGACGTGCTCCACTTCGATCCGTCCGTTGAGTTTTCCGGCGGGTCGGAGCTCTGCATCGTTCTGCTCCCGAGGGGTGTTGAACACGTCATCCAGCCGCTCGATGTAGGTGCCGATCAGTTGGAGTTGTCCGGCCGTGGTGACCAGGTTTGAGAGCGGAACAAGGAATGCCGCGGCCAAGGCGTTCAGCCCGAACATCTCGCCGAGGCTGAGCTGCCCATGCAAGACCTGGAGGCTGCCGAACCCGAGCAACACCAGCGGAGATGCCAACCGGAAGCTGCTGGTGAGAGCATCCTGGGCAGCGCCCAGCGCGCCGCGGTGCAGGGAGACGTTGAGCTCATCCACAAAAAGGTGAGACCACTGCTCGACGGCCCGATTTTCATTCCCAGCAGCCTTGAGGGTTTCGATTCCGGCGAACATCTCGTATTGGTAGCTTTGCAGGCGCGCCTGCACCTGCAAGGTCTCCGACATCAGTTGGCGCTGCCGGTGCCGGGTGATGAGGAAGATCGCGAGCTGCATCGCCCCCAGAATCAGCGCGACCCCGCCCATCTTGAAATTGAAGGCGAACAACACCAGCAAGTAAACAACCACCAGTGCTCCGTCGAGGATGACCGAGAGACCTCCGTTGGTCAAAATTTCCCGGATCGTGGCGTTGCTGTTCAAACGCATCAACAGATCCCCGACCTGGCGCCGTTGAAAAAACGCGTACGGCAAGTCAATCAGGTGGTCCAAGAAACCGAGCGTCATCCGGGCATCGATATTCGTTCGCAGATGAAGCAAAAGGTGGCTGCGGATTAAGCTCGACAGGAAGTAGAAGATCGCGATCGCCGAAAAACCCAACCCCAGCACCAGGAAGAGGTGGTAGTCCTCCCGAGGCACCACGCGGTCCACCAGCGCGCCGGTAAAGGCAGGCACCGCCAATCCGAAAACCTGAAGTAGAAGCGACAGGGTGATGATTCGCGGCCAGAGCTTCGGCTTGGCGATCACCTCGCGGATGTAGCGCCACACCGGCTGGGATTTGTCCTTCGCCGGTTTGAAGGAATCGGTTGGCTCGAAGAGCAGAGCAACCCCGGTGAATGACTTGCGAAATTCCTCCATCGGGATCCGGCGGCGGCCGAATCCCGGATCGACGATCCTGACCGCTTCCTTCTCCAAGCTCTCGAACACCACGAAGTGATTGAACGCCCAATGGAGGATCGCCGCGGGCTCGAGGTACTGCAGATCATCGACTTCGATGCTCACCCCGCGACCGCGTAACCCATACCATTTGGCCGCGTTGATCAGCGCCAAGGCGTTGGCACCATCTCGTCCAGGACCGAGGATGTCGCGAATCTCGTCCAGCCGCACGTCTTTGCCGAAGTACCCCAGCACCATTGCCAGACTCGCAGCTCCACAATCGGTGGCCGCCAATTGTTGGACCACCGGGATTCTCGGTGAATTGAGACCAAACCGGAGGCGCTCCAGCGCGGGGAACTTCTCAAAGATGCTGATCGGCGCCTTCTCGTTATCCATCGGAATCGCTGCTCAAACGCCTCAGCACCGGAAGCAGGGACAGCAAAACGCTCTGGGTCCGAATTGGCACCTCGGCCGTTCCCTGCATCCCATCATAGTAGTTGTACGCTTTTCCCTCCGCGATGAAGCCCTTGGTCGGAAGGTGGGCCTGGATCAGAACCACGGGCCCCAGCAAGCTCACGCTGTCGGACAGCTCCTCCCCCAGGTAACGGCGCGCTTCATTGGGCCCAATGATTTCATCTCCCATCGAGTCCACGATGAAGTTGTGGTACGTGTATTTGTAGCCGGACACCTCGAGCCGCAGCCGGGTGCCGAGCTTAATCATTGGCCGGTAGTGACCAGGCACGAGCGCGACCAACCGGAACGCGGCGTTCTCTGGCAGGAGCGATAGTATCTTGTCGCCGCTGTTGAGCTGCTGGCCGGGGCGAATTCGAATGTCGCTCACTGCTCCTGGATGAGGAGCCCGAAGCCGCCGTTCCTCGAGGGTGTGCTCGGCCAGCGCCTTCTGTGCGCGCAGGCTCGCCAGGACTTGCTGGGTCGAGGCATCCAGCGGATCCTGCAGGCGCTTGATCAGCTGCAGGTTGAACTCTTTGGTTACCTTATCCAGTTGATCGCGTTCCGCGACATCGTTGAATCGGACCAGGACGTGACCCGCCTCGACGCGGTCCCCCGGCTTGACTTCGACGGAGCTCACCACCCCCGGCAATCGCGCGGTGAGCTGGGTCTGGCCGGTGATCCGGATCACCGCCGGCCCCGATGCGTACTCATTGACGGTGGCGAGAATGGAGTACAGGAGGGCCACCGCGACACAGCCCACCAATACCCGGTAGGCCCAGGTCATCCAGGCGGGTGAAATCCGCAGCAGGTCGCCTTCCCACCGATACTTGGTTTCGTGGTTTGCGAGCGCTTCTTTTCGAAAAATACTCGTATCCGGCAACGAACTTTTCCTGTTTTTGTGTCTTGACACTACCTCGAACCACTTGGGCTTGACTATTTCAGGTCCCAGGATCCGCGCCGAGTGGGGTCCTGAAGCGCTCGTTCTAGAGCGGCGAGGTAGCGTTCTCGGCTCCATGCCGCCGCCCCAAAGCGCGCCAGGTTAGCGGTTTCCACCTGACAATCGATCAGGGTAAAGCGCCATTGGGTCAGCCGCCCTACCAGCGCCGCAAATGCCACTTTGGAAGCGTCCGGGGCTCGGGTAAACATACTCTCGCCAAAGAAGACGGAGCCTAGCGAGACCCCGTAGAGTCCCCCCTGAAGTTTTTCGCCCTCCCAGCTTTCCGCCGAATGCGCGAATCCCTGCCGATGGAGCGCTACATAGGCGTCGCGCATTTCATTGGTAATCCAAGTTCCTTCCCGGCCCGCTCCACGCTGCTTGGCGCAGCCGTCAACGACTTGGGCAAATGCCGTGTCGTAGCGGACTTGGTAGACGCTGCGCCGAATTGTTTTTCGCAGGCTTCGGGACAAATGGATTCGGCTCGGTTCCAAGACGAAGCGCGTATCCGGCGAGTGCCAAAGGATCGGAAGTCCCTCGCTGTACCAGGGAAAGATGCCGCTGGCATAGGCCAACAACAACCGCGACGGCCTCAGATCTCCACCCACCGCGAGCAGGCCATTGGGATCGGCCTGATCGGCGGGTGGAAAGGCCTGGTCGCGATCGCTCAACAAATAGACGGGCACGGACTACTTCGCGGAACCAAGACGGATGTTGCCCGCGAGCTCAAAAGGCGCCTCGAACGAGTGTCCCTTGAGAGTCCCGGTCAGCTTGTAGGGAAAGGAGGCGGTGCGGATGAGTTGATTCACGTCGGGACCATAGGTCTTGGCGGTGATCGGAATGCCAATCTCGAACAGAGCGGTAGCTGACGGGTCGATTGTCTCTCCATTGGCCAAGCTACCGCTGCCGATCTGCCTGGCTGCGACCGATGCGACAAACTCCAGCCCCTTCAAAGGGACCGGAAACGGATTAGGGTTGATCACCGCCAATCGCA
>Ga0099830_10001842_pt1 | contig 10989 bp, 9 predicted proteins | sample CZO8metaG_4_FD_79337 | JGI IMG/M metagenome (GOLD analysis project Ga0099830, IMG submission 79337) | Vadose zone soil microbial communities from the Eel River Critical Zone Observatory, Northern California, USA - CZOApr15con2H3.8 metaG | ecosystem: Environmental > Terrestrial > Soil > Vadose...
CGGTGCGCTCGAACGCGGTGTCGCCGAAGCGGCGGTCGAATTCTTCCGGGTCGATTCGGAGCAGCGTGTCGAGCTCGGGTGCGGAGAGTCCCGGTCTTGGCGCGAGCTCCGGATCGGTCGTGGGCGTCGCGAAGCGGACGTTCCACGGGCACACGTCCTGGCAGACGTCACACCCGAACAGCCAGTCGCCGACCATCCCCTGTTCGGTGCCCGTGAATCCGCCGCGATGCTCGATCGTGAGGTAAGAGATGCAGCGGCGCGAGTCCAGCACCCGGGGGTCCGGGAACGCGGCGGTCGGGCAGGCCTCGAGGCAGCGGGTGCACGTTCCGCAGCGGTCGGCCTCGAACGGCGCGTCGGGTGCGAGTGCCGCGTCGGTGAGGATGACGCCGATGAACGTGAAGGAGCCGAGCTTGGGGTGGATGAGCATCGTGTTCTTGCCGATCCAGCCGAGCCCGGCGCGCTGCGCCAGCTCGCGCTCGGGCACCGGCCCGGCGTCGACGTAGCAGCGCGTGCGGGAGTCCGGCGCGAGCTCGCGGACGGCGCTGGCGAGGCGCTCCAGCCGACGGCCCACGACGCGGTGGTAGTCCGCCGCCCAGGCGTACTGGGCGACCTTCCCGTGATCCCGGGCCGCCGGCCCGGGGTCGGCCGCGCCATGGAAGTAGCTGGTGAGGGTCACCACGGCTACCGTGGCCTCGGGCATGATGCGGTGGGGCAGCTTCCGCTGCTCCGCTTGGCGGTGCAGGTAGCTCATGGTGCCCGCGTAGCCCGCGGCGAGCCAGCGGTCCAATTCGTCCGCGTGCGCGTTGCGCTCGAGTGAGGCGACGCCCACGGCGTCGAACCCCAACGCTTCTCCTCGACGCTGTACCTCGACGCTGTTCTGGACGGGGTTCATAGGTGCATCACTTCCCGCCGCCAGCGCGCGAACCGCACCACGTCCTCGAGCGGCGGCACGGCCGCTTCGTCGCCGTAAGCGGTGAACATGCGCCAGCGCACGTACTCGCGGGGCGGGAGCGGGAGAAACGGCGGGCGGCGGAACCACCCGCGGGCACGGAAGCTCCAAGCGAGTCGCAGCAGGTCCACGGCGAGGCGCGGATTCGCGAGCGCTCGCATCGCGAGACGCAGGGACAGCGACGGCCAACTGGTAGGGGTCCGCATCGCCCCTTGCAATCTACACGCGCGGTCGCGCGGTCGAGCGTCGTCGCGCGCGGTGTCGAGGCCGCGCCTCCTCCTGTATATTGACCGCCTATGACGCTCGCAAGTGGCCTCACGGCGACCCGTCAGGCCGGCGCCCATTCGCTCGCCCACTATCGGGGCGAGTTCCCGATCTTCCGGCACAAGGTCTACCTCAATACCTGCTCCCTGGGCGCGCTGGGGGAGCGGACTCGCCGGCGCATCGCCGAGTTCCTCGATCTCTGGCAGGAGCGCGGCGCGTCCGCCTGGTACGACGTGTGGTGGGCCGCGCTGGGGGAGCTGCGCCGCCGCTACGCGCGCGTGATCGCCGCGACGCCCGAGGAGATCGCGCTCGGCCCGAGCATCTCCGTCGCGCTCGCGTCCGTGGCGGAGGCGTTGGACTATGGCAAGCGCCGTCGGGTCGTCGTCACCTCGCTCGACTTCCCCACCGTCGCCTACCAGTGGCTCGCGAAGCGGGCGCGGGGGATCGAGCTGGTCGTCGTCGAGAGCCCGGATCAGGTCACCGTGCCCGTGGAAACGATCGCGCGCGCGGTGGACGAGCGCACCGCGCTCGTGGCGACGTCCCACGTCTACTTCACGAGCGGAGCGATCCAGGACATCGCCGCGGTGGCCGAGGCTGCCCACGCGAGCGGCGCGCTCTGCCTGATCGACGCCTACCAGTCGGTAGGGCAGGTACCGGTGGACGTGCACGCCAGCGGGGTCGACTTCCTCACTGCGGGCGGTCTCAAGTGGCTGCTCGGCGGCCCGGGGGTGGCGTTCCTCTACGCGCGGGAGGACCTGGCGCGCCGGCTGATGCCGGGCGTCGCCGGGTGGTTCGGCCACCGGGACCAGTTCGCCTTCGACCCCCGGCGGCTCGAGTTTCACGACGACGCGCGGCGCTTCGAGCTCGGCACGCCGGCGCTCGCCGCCATCTACGCTCAGCTCGGCGGGCTCGACTACATCGACGAGATCGGGGTGCCGGCGATCCGGGCCGTCGCCGCGGCGCTGACGGAGGACCTCATCGCTCGCGCCCGTGAGCGGGGTTTCCAGCCCAAGGTCGGGGCGCACCCGCAGCAGCGCTCCGCGATCGTGATGCTCCCCGCCGCGGATCCGGCGGCCAAGGTGCGTGTGCTCGCCGAGGCGGGGATCGTCGCGGACGCGCGGCCCGGGCACGTGCGCCTCTCTCCATTCTTCTATAACGTGCAGGATGACCATGTCGCAGCGCTCGAGCGGCTCGCAACGCGCGCCGGTCACTGAAGACGAACGCCTGCTCACGCCCGCCCCGCAAGCGGAGCGGCGGGGATTCACGCGCACCGACCCCTGGCGGGTGCTGCGCATCCTGGGCGAGTTCGTGGAAGGGTTCGACACTCTCTCCGATGTCCACAACGCCGTCACGATCTTCGGCTCGGCGCGCACGCCGGCCGACGACCCGTTCTACGAGCGGGCGGTCGTGACGGCACGTCTGCTCGCCCGCGAGGGGTTCCCCGTCATCACGGGCGGCGGTCCTGGTATCATGGAGGCGGCGAACCGCGGGTGCCAGGAGGGGAACGGGCTCTCGATCGGCTGCAACATCGAGCTGCCGTTCGAGCAGGGGATCAACCCCTACGTTGAGCGCGCGATCAACTTTCGCTATTTCTTCGTGCGCAAGACGATGTTCGTGAAGTACTCGACGGCGTTCATCGTTTTCCCGGGTGGCTTCGGAACGATGGACGAGCTGTTCGAAGCGCTGACGCTCATCCAGACGGGAAAAGTGAAGCACTTTCCCGTCATCTTGTTCGGCAACGACTACTGGGCCGGCCTCGTGGAATGGCTGCGGGAGCGGGTGGCAGGGGAGGGGAAGATCGACACGGCGGACCTCGAGCTGTTTCACGTGACCGACGACCCCGAGGACGCGGTGCGCCGCTGCGTCAAGGCGCGCGCCCGCCGCACCGAATCCTTTGCGGTGGAGAGCCGATGACGACACGCAAGGACTACCTGCGCGGCCCGCGTATCGACCCCAGGCCGATCACCGGCAAGGAAACGGTCACCGAGCTCGTCGACAATGCGTTCCTGGCCTACAACGCGGGCCGGCTGGCCGAGGGCTGTCGCCTGTTCGCGGAGCGAATGCTCGCGGAGGACGTCACGGTCGGGATGAGCCTGACCGGTGCGATGACGCCGGCGGGGCTCGGCATGTCCACGATGATCCCCCTCATCGAGGCGGGGTTCATCGACTGGATCGTATCGACGGGCGCGAACCTGTATCACGACTCCCATTTCGGGCTCGGCCTCACGATGCACAAGGGCACGCCCTTCGCGGACGATGTGGAGCTGCGCGAAGAGGGGGTCGTCCGCATCTACGACATCTTCTTCGACTACCAGGTGCTGCTCTCCACCGACGCCTATATCCGCGAGGTGTCGGCGCGACCCGAGTTCCAGCGCCCGATGAGCACGGCGGAATACCACTACTTGCTGGGCGGTTACGTCCGCGAGCGCGAGAAGGCCCTGGGGATCGGGCACAAGTCGGTGCTGGGCGTGGCCCACGAGTGCGGCGTGCCGATCTACACCTCGTCTCCGGGGGACTCGTCGATCGGGATGAACGTGGCGGAGCAGGCACTCACGGGCTCGCAACTTCGCTTCGACGTGAGCGCCGACGTGAACGAGACCTCGGCCGTCGTGTTCCACGCCAAGACCCACGGCGGCAAGAGCGGCGTGTTGATCATCGGTGGGGGGAGTCCCAAGAACTTCGTGCTCCAGACCGAGCCGCAGATCCAGGAGGTGCTGGGGATCGGTGAGAAGGGACACGACTACTATCTCCAGATGACCGACGCCCGCCCCGACACCGGCGGACTCTCGGGGGCCACGCCGTCCGAGGCGGTGAGCTGGGGGAAGGTCGACCCGGAGAAGCTCCCGGACACCGTGGTCTGCTACCTGGACAACACGGTCGGCTTCCCGATTCTCGCCGCCTACGCGCTTGCCAAGCGCAAGCCGCGCCGCCTGAAGCGGCTGTACCACAAGCGCGACGAGATGCTCCGCGAGCTCACCGAGGCGTACCAGGAAGCGAAGGCCGACCGAGACGCCCGCGCGGAGGCGACGACTGTCGGGCGCCAGCCCTAAGCCCGGCTCCGACCCCAAGCAGGCGAGGGCGTACGCCGTCTACGCCCTCGGGCTGCTCACGCTGATCAACCTCCTCAACTACACCGACCGCAACGTCGTTTTCGCGCTGTTCCAGCCGCTGAAGCGCGAGCTCGCGCTGACCGACCACGAGCTCGGCTGGCTGGGGTCGGCGTACGTGATCGTGCTGTCGCTCGCGGCGCTGCCGCTCGGCGTCGTGGGCGACCTCAAGTCGCGTCGCGCGGTCATCGCCTTCGGGGTGGGGCTGTGGAGCGCGTTCACGGCACTCGGTGCCGCGGTGAAGGGCTTCTGGCAGCTCCTCGTGTGCCGGGCGATGGTCGGCGTGGGGGAGGCGGGCTACGGGCCGGCGGCCCAGGCGTTGATCGCGGAATTCTTCCGCGGGCCGCGCCGCGCCTTTGCCATCGGGGTCTACTCGGTCGGCATGGCGTTCGGGGGCGTGCTCGGCATCTGGTTGGGCGGCGTGCTGGCCGAGCGCTACGGCTGGCGCACGGCGTTCGTCGCGATGGGCGCCCCGGGGCTCGTGCTCGCGCTCCTCGCCTCTCGGCTGCGCGAGCCCCAGCGTCAGGCGCCGGCGTCCATCCGGGCCACCCTCGCACGCTGGTACGACAGCGGCGTCCGCAACCTGGTCCGGCCGGCGCTGCCGCTCGCGGGCTTGGCGCTCGCGGGCGCCGCCGTGAGCGGTGTGATGGCGCTGTTCGGGCGCATTCCTTCGGGCGTGGACACGGCGGTGTTCGGCGGCTTCGTGACGGTCGGCGTGGTGTGGACGGTGATGCGGTTGGTGCCGATCGCCATACGGCGCACGACCGAGGCGACCGTCGTAGCGGCGACCGCCTTCGAGGACTTCCTCCAAGCCGCCGCCACGGTGCTGCGCACGCCGACCCTGATCTGGATGTTCGTGGGCGGCGCCCTGGTGACGTTCGCGGTGAACGGGCTGATCGCGTGGGCCCCGAGCTTCATGGAGCGGGTGCACGGGTTCTCCGTCGGGCGCGTCGGCCGGGAGTTCGGGATCTGGGGGCTCGCCGGCGGCGCGCTCGGCGGGCTGTTCGGGGGACGCGTGGGGGATTGGCTGCTGGGGCGCTGGCCCGGCGGGCGGGTAATCGTGGCGGGAGCCGGGTTCGTGCTTGGGGGCCCCGTGTGCGCGGCGTTGCTGCTCGTCGAGGAGCTGCGCTGGTTCGTGCCGCTCTTGTTCGCGACGTTCTTCCTCTACACGTGGTACAACGGCCCGCTCTCGGCCGTGATCCTGGACGTCGTGCCGCCCGCCGTGCGCGCCTCGGTGCTGGGCGCCTTCCTCCTGTTCTCCCACCTCGCGGGCGACGCCATCGCGCCGCCGCTCGTCGGTTACCTGTCCGATCGCTTCGGGTTGCGCCCCGCGATGCTGCTGTTGCCCTCCGCTGGGCTGGTGGGCGGCCTCGTCATCCTGGTGGCGTTGCGGACGGTGGAGCGGGACATGGCGCGGGTGAAAGCATGAAGATCGCCGTCCTGTTCGACACCCTGCACCCCGACTGGAGCGACGCGGACTACAAGAAGGCGATCGAGACCAAGGTCGAGGAGGCGGAGTACGACGTGGGGCGGGCGCTCGTCGCCAAGGGGCACGACGTGTTGATGGTGGGCGTGCACGAGGCGCTCCCGCCGCTCCTCGATCGGCTCGCCGGGTTCCAGCCGAAGCTCGTCTTCAACGGCTGCGAGGCGTTCCGCGGCCGCGCCCACCACGAGTATGGGCTCGCCGCGGTGCTGGAGATGCACGGCTACCGCTACACGGGCTCGTCGCCCACCGGGCTGCTGGTCGCGCGCAACAAATCGCTCACGAAGAAGATCCTCGGGTATCACGGGATCCGTGTCCCCGCCTTCGCGGAGTTCCACCCCGGCGAGAAGCCGCTCCGGCCCTCGGAGCTCCGCTTCCCGCTGATCGTAAAGCCCTTGCTCGAGGACGCGTCGATTGGCATCGCCCAGGCATCGGTGGTCGACGACGACGGCAGCCTGGCAGAGCGGGTGAAGTTCATCCACGAGAAGTTCAACCAGGCGGCGATCGTGGAGGAGCTCATCGAAGGACGGGAGCTGTACGTGGGACTGCTCGGCAACGACAAGCTGCAGGTGTTACCGATCGTCGAGATGACGTTCGGCGAGGCGGAGGCGGCGGAGCAGCGCATCGCCACCTACAAGGCGAAATGGGACGAGGAGTACCGCAAGCGGAAGCGCATCAAGAACGTGTTCGCGAAGGGCCTGGCGGACGACGTGACGACGAAGATCGGGGACCTCTGCGCCACCGCCTTTCACGCGCTGTGGCTGCAGGACTACGGACGGGTTGACCTGCGGTTGACCCACGACGACGAGGTATACGTGCTCGAGGTGAACCCGAACCCGTTCCTCGCGTTCGAGCACGAGATGGCGAACGCCGCCGACAAGGCGGGCCTGTCGTACGACGATTTCATCCAGCGCATCGTGGACGAGGCGATGAAGCGTGACCAGATCCGCTAGGGCCACGCGCCGCCGGCACCGCGAGGTGCCCACGCCCGAGCTCCGCTGCCCGACGTGCCGGGCGGAGCTCAATCGGTTCTGGTCGTACTGCTCCGACTGTGGGCGCCGGCTCGAGTGGCGGGACGTCACCCGGGAGACCGGGGCCGAATGCTACTACTGCGGCTGGGTCGTCTCGGACAGCTTCTCCCATTGCCCGTGGTGCGGGCGCGACATCGCCGACGGGGACTCGAGCGCCGAGCCGCTCAAGGCGCCGAAGGGCTTCAAGTTCCACCGCCGCTGCCGCTGGGGCTGCGGCGGCGGCGTGATGTATCCGATGCGCTACTGCCCCTGGTGCGGCCGGCCCGAGAAGTGGCGCCACGACGAGTTCCAGAACGTCTGCCCCCACTGCAACAAGGGCGTGAACGACTGGATGAACTGGTGTCCCTGGTGCGGGGAGGATTCCACCGGACAGGACCTTGTCCGCCAAGCGCTCGCGCGGGCGCGCCGGCTGCTCGTGACGACGCGGATCAGGGACTGGCATTACCGCGTGCTGCTGCGGCCGGGCGTGTCGGGCGTCACGCACAGCGCGCCCAAGGTGATCGAGATCGAGCGGCGCTACGTGACGGGGAAACGTCGGCGCGACGAGATCTCCTGGACCATGCTCACCGGGCTCGTCCTGCACGAGCTCGGGCACTCGTTCCTGTTCCACAACTGGCGCTTGACCCGCACCGGCCGGTTCCGGCGCGCGTTCGGCGAAGTGCGGAAGGCCTACCGCGTGTCGGACTCGAAGTGGGTGGATTTTGAGATGCGCCACGTCACGATGACCCTGCCGAACTACGTCACCGCCTACGCGGCGACCCACCCCCAGGAGGACTTCGCCGAGACGTTTCGCGTGTACGTGGTTCGGGGTGGCCGGCTGCGGGAGCTGTTCGGCGAGTTCGGCCGCAAGCGCAAGGGCGTGGTGCTGTTCGAGAAGTTCCTCGTGCTGCACGACTACGTAAGGTCGCTGTGGGGTTGGCGGTGACAGGACGGGGCAGAGGGAGGGGGGAAGGGGGGAAGGCCAAGGGGCCCACGGGAGGGGGAGGGGCGAAGCACATCGGGATTGTAGGAGTGAGCGCCGAGGGGGCGGCGCTGTGCTATCGCACGATCTGCAGCGAGGCCCCGCCCGTGATGGGGGAGCACAGCCATCCCGAAGTCACGATGCATACTCACCCCCTGGCCGACTACATGCGCCACATCCGCCGGCATGACTGGCAGGGCGTCGCGGACTTGATGCTCTCGTCCGCCCGCAAGGCGGCGCAGGCCGGCGCCGCGTTCGCCATCTGCCCGGACAACACGGTCCATCAGGCGTTCGCGCTCGTGGAGCCCGAGTCCCCCATCCCCTGGCTCCACATCGGCCGGGTCGTCGCTCGGGAGGCCGAGGGCCGCCGCTTCCGACGGCTCGGGATCCTGGGCACGCGGTACCTGATGGAGGGCCCCGTCTACCCCGAGGCGCTCCAGCCCGCCGGGATCGCGACCTTGACCCCGGAGCCTCCCGAGCGCGCGCGCATCGACGCGATCATCATGGACGAACTCGTGAACGGCCGCTTCCTCGAGGCGTCGCGGGCGTACTTCCATGACGTGATCGCGGCGCTGGGCCGGCGCGGCTGCGATGCCGTGGTCCTCGGGTGCACCGAGATCCCGCTCATCGTACGCGACGGCGAGGCCCCTCTCCCGGCGCTCGATTCGACCCGGCTGCTCGCGCGGGCCGCACTGCGGGAGGCCGTCGGCGCGAGCTAAGCGCGGCGGGGCGCGTGATCAGGGTTTGCTCAGTCTGGCCACCTCTTTCAGGTACGCCCGGGACTGCGCCACCTGTTTCGCGTAGTCGGCGATCTCCTCGGAGCGGCGGGCCGCATCCCAGTCGAGCAGCTCACCCAGATGGTCCGCGACGGCGCTCGTCGCGGGGACGGCTTGGTCTCGGGTCTCGGAGAAGAGGTGGAGCCGGCGCATGAGCACGTCCCCGAGCCGCAGCGCCATCTCCCGCTCCACCGAGTGCGTCACTTCGGCCCAGATCTCCGGCCGGCCGGGGATGATCGGCTTCCCGAGGGCGCGGTCGCGCTCCACGAGGTTCAGCACCGCCGGCGCTTCGCTTCCGTAGGCCTGCACCAGATGGCGCGCCGTGGGCTCCGGCACCTCGCGGGCGCGGGCCGCTTCGACGAGCACGTCGAGATCCGCCGTCTCGCCTCCCGGCAACGGCATGCGATCGGTAGGGGGCCGGCGCGGGATCGGCCGCCCATCGAGCTCGTGCAACCGCCGGGCCACGCGGTCGACCATGTCGCGCCCCATGACGCGAAACGTCGTGAGCTTGCCGCCGGCGATGGTGATCAGCCCGCTGGCGCTCTCGACGATGCGGTGCTCCCGGGATACCGCCGACGCGGCGAGCTCGCGCTCGGGAGCGAGCAGGGGCCGCAGTCCCGCCCAGGTGCAGATCACGTCGTGCGGGGCGAGGCGGGCCTGCGGAAAGAACGCGTTCGCCGACCGCAGCAGATAGACGACGTCGCTGCCGGAGGCCCGCACGTCGTCGGGCGGCGCGACGTCGTCCGTGTCGGTGGTCCCGACGTAGCTCAGGTCCCCCCAGGGGAGCACGAACATCACCCGCCCGTCGATCGGCGACGTGAGGGTCACCGCGTGCGTATTCCCGATCCGCGCACGGGGTACGGCGACGTGCGCGCCCTTCGTGAGGCGGAGCAGCGGCGCGGCCTGCGGGTCGTCGAGCCGGCGCAGGGCATCCACCCAGGGTCCCGTCGCGTTCACCACGATCAAGGCACGCACGGTCCGGGCCTCGCCGGTGAGCGCGTCCCGCACCATCGCGCCCCGCACGCGGCCGTCGGGGCGGATGAGGCTCGTCACCTCGGTGTAGTTCGCGACCAGCGCGCCGGCCTGGGCCGCGCCGCGGATGGCGGCCAGCACGAGCCGCGCGTCGTCGGTCTGGGCGTCGTAGTAGACCGCCGCTCCCACCAGGCCCCGCTCCCGCAGTCCCGGCTCGGCTTTGAGCGCGGCCCGCCGGCCCAGCCAGCGGTGCAGGCGCACGTTGCGGAAGGCGGCGAGCAGGTCGTACAGCCACATGCCCGCCCGCAGCCGCCAGGCGGGCACCCGCGCGCCGCGGTAGACGGGGAACAGGAACGCGAGCGGCCGTACGAGGTGCGGCGCCAGGTCGAGCAGCAGGCGCCGCTCGCGGCTGGCTTCCCGCACCAGGTGAAAGTCGTACTGCTCGAGATAGCGGAGACCGCCGTGGATCAGGCGCGACGAGCGCGACGACGTCGCGCCCGCGAAGTCGCCCTTGTCCACAAGCGCCGTGCGGAGGCCGCGCAGCGCCGCATCGCGCGCGATCCCGGCGCCCGTGATCCCGCCGCCGATGACGAGCAGATCGACGGGCTCAGCGGCCATCGATGCGAGCGCGCGGGCGCGCGTGCGATGCGAAAACGGTGTCTCGGCCGCCAACTCCCCTCCCCTTAGAGCCGATGCTAGCTTTCGACCGTGCGCGAAGGGAGAATGTAATGCCGGGTGGAAACGGACGGCGCGTGGCCGTCGTCGCCGGATGTCGCACGCCGTTCTGCAGGGCGGGCAGCGTGCTGAAGGAAGCGCGCGCCGTCGATCTGGCGCGGCTCGCCGCGCGCGAGCTGGTGCACCGCACGAATCTCGACGGCGCGGAGGTAGACCAGGTCATCTGGGGCCAGGTCGTCCCGTCGGCCCTCGTCCCCAACGTCGGGCGCGAGGTGAGCCTGCTGCCGCAGTTCCCGAAGGAGATCCCCGCCTACTCCCTCAACCGTGCCTGCGCCTCCGCCAACCAGGCCGTCACCGCCGCTTACGACCAGATCGTGCTGGGCCACGCGGACGTGATCCTTGCGGGGGGGGTGGAGAGCCTCTCGGACATTCCGATCCTGGCCTCGCGCCGCCTCGCCGACATCCTGGTCGAGGCGAGCAAGGCCAAGACGGCCGTGCAGCGCATGAGGGCATTCGCGAAGCTCCGGCCGCGCGACTTGATCCCCGTGTCGCCGGCGATCGCCGAGCCGTCCACTGGCGAAACGATGGGCCAATCGGCCGAGAAGATGGCCAAGGAAAACCGCATCTCCCGCGAGGCCCAGGACCGCTGGGCCCTGCGCAGCCATCAGCTCGCCGTGCAGGGCGGCGCCGACGGCCGGCTCACCGCGGAGATCGTGCCGGTCTTCCCGAGCCGTCCGGGCGCCCCGATCGTCACGGAGGACAACGGCATCC
>Ga0099830_10001843_pt1 | contig 10984 bp, 10 predicted proteins | sample CZO8metaG_4_FD_79337 | JGI IMG/M metagenome (GOLD analysis project Ga0099830, IMG submission 79337) | Vadose zone soil microbial communities from the Eel River Critical Zone Observatory, Northern California, USA - CZOApr15con2H3.8 metaG | ecosystem: Environmental > Terrestrial > Soil > Vadose...
AATTGTATGAGCCTGGCTTGGCGTTGCGCATCCGAGGGCATCCGCGATTTGCGCTCAGCCGTGAGTTCCGCCTGGACCACGGCTGCCACTTCCTGAATGGTAAAAAATGGCAGAATCAATTTCTCGTCCTGCATGTATTGTTTGGCGGTATCGAATGCTTTGATTTCATCCCGGATGTGAGCATTGATCGTGTCGAGTTTCAAGTGAGCCAGGTTGGGATGGATTCCGCCATGTAAGAAGACGCCTCCGCCGATCTTGGCTAGAGCAGAGTGTTCACGCAACCATTTGCCGTAGCCCCCGTTCGGACTGAACGCTTCCCGATGCTCGACGAAACCTGCCGGGTGCCGTACCATCCACTCGGCTTCGGTGAGCTCCATGGGCTGGGCAAGCTCGGCTATGAGCGCTGCGTGACTGGCGCGCCATTTCCCATACTCCTGAAAGGCAGATTTCTGGCGCTTCTCCGAATTGCTGTCCGCGAAACTGGCATAGTTCCCCGGAGTGACGTAGCGAAGGTCCCCCATGATATTCATCATCTCGTGGTTGCCGAGCAGGCCCACTACTCGTCCGCCTGCCTTGGCCGCTTCCTTCTCCAGCGACATGAGCAGGTCCATCACCTCGCGTGGCTTCGGGCCTCGATCCAAGAGGTCGCCGACCTGAACCAGGGTAGCTTTACCGCCAGTCCAGTGATGCTGTGCGTCGATTAGCCCGGCGTGCTGAAGAATGGAGACAAAATCATCAAAGTCACCGTGAACGTCTCCGATGGCGACTACGGATTCCGGCGCGTCCCCTGGCGTTTTGGCTGGTCCGGCCCACGCCAAGCTGATCAACGCCAACAACAAGACCACCGAAGTATAAGCGCGGCGGTGAGGAACAGTGGCCAGAGGGCTGACCATCTTTCTGCCTCCTACAGCTAGAATCCTGCTGGGTTCGGCCGATACACGGGGTTCATCTCGCGATACCCATCTGTGGAGGTGCATCTTAAGGCCGCCCCACTGAGCAAGTCAACAAGGCGGGATGAGCTTTCCCGGTTCCCGCGGCTTCGTCCACGGTGCCCTGACGGTCACGCGATATCCCAAGTGGTCCGTAAAGTGTCCGGATTGTCGATGTTATGAAACTTGTGCTCAAACTCATCGATATTCGCGGATCGGAACCATCGACAGATGCTCCCTGACGCTAGTGTTGCCCTAAAATCTTCCATTCTCTGGCTGCGCGATCATGCCATCTTAATGCTGTTTTTGCTGATCGGTTCAGCAACCGCCTGACTAGCAACCCGACGCGGACAGAACCCCGCACCAAATGGTTAACTCTGAGAGGGCCAGCGACTCTCACGTCCTTCACCCAATGCAGACCACTGCTGATCGCGCATCCACACTGGCTGCAATTGGGCGTGCCGCCGAAGATGCATGGTTCTACGCGAGTCTTCAGGTCAGCCGTGTAATTCACTGACATTTTGGAAAACAGGCACTCTTCCGGCCTTCTTGGCGGTTCCAAGAAAGCTTCAGCAATACCTTCGTTGATGAGGAGTTTCGGATAACGCTGCCGCAATGGGGGCAGATCACGAGCCAGCGCTTTGCGTTGTCCGAAGGTCAACATTTCAGCACTATCCTCGCCGACTTGCGGAGTGTATAAGCTGACCCAAATGCGGTTTACTTCAGGTCGTGCGCTCCAGAAAGATACGTACTCTTCCGCATAACTCGGCCGACACAGCATCGGGCGCGTAATCGTCCAATGGATATTCACGGAGAGTCCTTCGATATTTCTTAGGATTCTCTCGTAAGTGGCGGGCTTCCGACGAAGGTCGTGGTGTTCGGGAAGACCGTCTACAGAAATCGCCACCCGTAGCCGGGGGATCTTCATCCACTCTGCCGGAATTGGAATAACGGCACTCGTCACGACGAGCGTGAACACACCCATCTGACTTAGCTTTGGAAGTATGCGGTCTAGCTCTCTATGGCGAATCAGCGGCTCACCCCCTACCAACGAAACATGAACCGGTTTGTGTAAACGAACCAAACCGACAACACCTTCCACAAGCCTGTCGCCCCTGAGATCGCTAAGCTGTCGTAGAGTAGCGCCACTTCCAAGATGATGCTGGCCGTATGCGTAACAGCCGGGACAGCTCAGCGGACATTCTCGGGTGATCTCAATCGAGAGCATTGGAGCGTAGCCTCTCAGTATGCTGCGCCAGGCTATCAGCAGTTCCCGTATCGTGAGTCCAGGTTTGGACTTCCCGTCAGGTTGGTTCTGCACCGGAGATTGTCGGTGGTGACTTGTAAGCGGCAACATGCTGTTCTCCTCTTTCAAGGTTGGAGAATGGGCCCTACGAGCGCCACGCGCGTTTTCCAAAACACCACGCAGCGTAATTCCTGTGGCTCAGGCTTGAATGGACAAAGGGGGGGCGGCCTCAGCAGAGTAGAACACATGCTACCGAGGAAACTAGGGCGGAGGCAGTAACCCTCGGGGTGTCAGATCGTCGCTGACGGGCGTTCCCGACAACCAGGGCACGAGTCATGACCTCCGAGTCGAACTTGGAAGCGGAAACTGAAGACTGTTGTTCCATTTCTGGCAGAGTGAAGCCGTCCTCATCCAACCCTAGATCTTCGGGCCAGACAAAGAGGAACGCTAAGGCTAAGGCGGCCAGAAATGCCAGCGCCATTCTCCAGGTGGATTTCCGCCCCATACGCTCTTAAGATGCTGACGAGCTGATGCAGGTTCGCAAAAACTATGCGGAAACTTAGGCGGAATGGACGCCCAGAGCTCGAAAAAATGATCAGAACAGAGTCCCACCTTTTGCTGCGCAGATGAAATCAGAATCTCAAATCTTGGGTTTCGGGGGGGGAATTGTACCCAAAGGGTAGTGACGACGTCTGTACCCCTACCCGGGAAACAGTTGAACCTCTGACCCACCCATGGTAGATGTAGCGGACAGTAGCGCGTCCGCCTCCGCAGTCACATTCGCTCACATCAAGTGACTGGAAAAGTGACCTCCGCTGTGCCTTCGGCGCTCCCAGGAAATCCCGATGAAGAGAATAGTGATTCTGCTCTCCGTAGTGTTAGCCACCGCAACCTTCGCTGCCGCCGATACTTTCGTGCTCGAATACGGTTCTGGAGTTGTGCACAGTGGGGACGTCGGGCCGTCGTACAGCTTCTTCTTCCGCAACAATCGAGCCTCCATTTCAGTTCCCGCCTCGCTTGATTTCCCTCCCGGCGGCGGGCTCAGAAATTGTTTACCCTGTGATCCCAGGCAGAACATGATCCTTCTCAACAACTCGGGCCGTCTCGGCGATATAGTAGGTTCGATACGCTTCGACGCTGTCTCATTTGTTTCGAGCCTCGCCCCCGACGGCGTTCTGACCGTTATCTATACGGCCAAGGCTGACATACTTCTTCACTTATGCGCCACTTTCGACTGTGATAAGTTCACCGACACTTTTGTGTGGGACAAGGGCAAGCCTTGGCGTGTTACGGCACATTTCGAGCCCGACACATTCGCACCGGGCCGCTACGATTTTTTGGAAGCAACATTTGCGCCTACGGCTGTGCCCGAACCCTCCAGCATGCTGTTGCTGGGATCCGGAGCAGCGATTCTAATCAGAAGAGTTCGCAAGGCCCGCACGTAGAAAATCCCCCACTCTTTTGCGTGGCAGGGACTGAGGAAGGTCTATGAGCTGGACGTGCGATGAGGCGTGAGGGGCAGAGCCGGAGAGTGTTGAGCGGTCGCGATCAAGCCACAGAATTTGCCGCAAAATTAAGAAGCGCCCCTGACTCTCATGGAGTCGCGGGACGCCCGAACAGCCCTCCCCCAGAACTGCTCACCACCTAAGTTAGTTTCCCTTCTAGCGCTTGTAAATAACACTTCTGTGCCAAGGGGGTGGCACCAAAGTGGTTACTTGTACCCTGTCGCGGTTCTGCTAGCCTTGGTCGCCACGAAACTTGGGTGTCATTAGGTTCTGCCCCGCTGTTGAAAACCTAGGTTACCTGCTCAACTAGATCGGGGCGCCTGTGTTGATGAGGCTGTTTTCTGTTGTCTTTTTTTGGAAACCAACAGTGGGTCGGAGGGCGTAAAGCAAGCGGTTTGTTACTAGTGTGCATTGTTTGCTGTTCAGGAGGGCACTTATGAAGCGATTCGTTTTGCTGGCGTTTTTGGCATCGGTCTTGCCGATGGCAGCTTGGGCGAATGAAATAGATTTTGCAAATTCTGGAGGCACGCTGTCGGGGAGCAACAGCGGTTTATCTTTGACGGACTCGACACTGATTGCCATCAAGGGGTTAAACGGGAGCGGACTCATTACCGGATCCAATCTGGGTGGTGTGTACTTCACGACCGGAGCGCTGACTAGCGGCTCGCTGGCCAGTGGCGCCACTTTTGCAGCAGGCGGCAGCTTCAAGATCAGCGGCACGAACGGCGTGATTTTCAACGGCTCGTTCAGCAGCCCCGTGACTTGGACGCTGATCACCTTGGCAAATGGTATGCACGCGTACACCCTGCACGGCGCAATCAGTGGCGGGGGTATGAATGGTGCAACCATCCAGTTGACGGTCAATACCGGCAAGGGTTTCTTTAACGGCTCCGCGGTAATCGCCAGTGGAAACAGCAACGTCGTGGTCCCAGAACCTGGCACTCTTGGTTTGCTGGGCTCGGGCCTCGTGAGCATCGCGGGCCTGGTACGCCGGCGAATGAGAACTTAGTAGTAAGCTGACCTGAGAAAGCTCGAGGTAACTCCAGCCCTGCCATTAGGCGGGGCTTTTCCATGTTCCTCACGCTTCCTTTGTCCAGCACAAGCAATCATGTTCTGCTACGTAGTGCTATTAACCAGATCTCAAGGCTTTCAACTTGCCGAAGCGGGGTATACCTATCGTTATGTGCTGGTCACGGGTTACCGCAGTAATCCTGCAAAGGGTAATTACCGTTGACGACTAATCTTTGGGTACTTAGATTGCGAGCAAGGGGATTTTAATGAAAGACATTCACGAGGTCTTGCGGCGCAAGCAAACAAAGTACGCACAATTGGGGAAGCAGGTTGAGCTGCTGCAACAAGCGGTCGAAAAGCTGCGTGAGGTCGCCCCTCTGCTCGCCGAGAACGAAGAAGATGAAGACAATGTGGTGCTTGGAGAAGTGGCGGAAGAACTTCATGAGCCGAATGTCATGGTGGCCCAAGCTGCCGCAGGGCAGGCTGGCACTCAAACGGCGCCTCCCAAGCCGCGTGGAGTTGCTCCGCGTTGGCCCTAATCAAGCCGGATTCGGAGTAATTGTGGTATGACTCTTCAGGCGCTGCTGGTTTCCAAGGACGATAACGCCTCTGAAGCTCTTAGCCGGATTCTGGCTGGCTTCGGCGTTCCCGTGGAGCGCTCCAGTGATGCCGAAATTGCTGCCGGGCGGCTCGCTGCGCAGAAGTTCGATGAAGTAATCGTGGATTTCGACCAGCCCGAAGCTGCCGCCCTTGTGCTGCGAAGCGCAACCCATCCCGCCCGTGGAAACGGCCTGGTGATCGTGGCCTTGATCAGCGATGAATCAAAAGTGCGAAGTGTCTTTGGTGCCGGCGCACATTTCGCTCTCAACAAACCAATTCTCGTCGAACAAGCCATGGGCTGCCTCAGGGCAGCCACTGCGATGCTGAAGCGTGAGCGTCGCCGAGCCTTTCGCGTGCCAGTCCAGGCGTCAGTTGTGCTCAGCGTGGCCGACACAAATGAAATTGAAGGCATCATGCTGGATCTCAGTGAAAGCGGGATGGATGTTCTCGCCGCTCAGCCGCTGTGCCCATCCGGGGTTGTCAGTTTTCGTTTCACTCTGCCCGGTGGTAGCGCCGAAATCGAAGCCCAGGGTCAAGTTTCGTGGGCGACTCCGAACGGACAGTCTGGAGTGCGCTTCCTGGATATGCCGGAGACTCAAAGCACGATTTTGAAAGAGTGGCTGGTTGCGAATTCTCCCCAAGCTCCGACGGATGATGCCGAAATCTTTTCTCAGGGCAAGCTCACCGACTTAAGTCTGGGCGGTTGCTACGTGGAAACGGAATCGCCGTTTCCCGAACGCGCGCTGCTCGATCTCTGCCTGAAGGCGGCAGAAATGGAGTGTCATGCTGAAGGCCTGGTGCGGGTCATGCATCCTGGATTTGGCATGGGCATTGAGTTCCCTTGGCGCACGAACGAGCAGCGGGAGAAGGTCAGGGAGTTTATTCAATTTCTGAAGAGTCGGGCCGGAACACTGCCCGAGCTGTTGATTTCGCCACGCTCGCTGGCGGCCGACGCGGCGGAGTTCAAGTCCAGCAATGACTCCAAGAGCGAAGAAGACTTCCTGCTGGAACTGCTCCGCACCGAACAAACAATGGATCGCGAACAGTTCATGACGGAACTGCGCCAACAGCGGAGCTCAGCGACCGCTTCGTCGTAGGCTGAGCCCATTCCCTTTTCGCTTCGTGCTGCTCCTCTAAGCCGGTCTGTGCTCGGGCGTCATGCTACCCAACACTTAGGCGCGAAGCATCTTGCGTGCAGCGGAAATTGATCTGAGGAACAGCACCAATCCTCGAAAGCTTTGCGGTATCTTCTTTTCTGACTGTTTGCTGAGGACAAATTCAACTTGGAGCAAAAGGCTGAAACGGGACCCTTCACAGGCAAGTCCAGCAGGCAAAGCGAGCGCCGATTCCCTACTCTCACCCGAAGCAAGCCCGCTTTTTCTTTTGCCCCTGCTCACCATCATGGCCGCGGCATTCGCCGTCATCGTGCCATTCTTTCTTAAAGGTAATCCCTCGGGACACGATTTTGAATTCCACTTGTTTTCCTGGATGGAAGTGTTGGGACAGTGGAAGCAAGGCATTGTTTATCCGCGCTGGGCCGCGCTGGCTCACTGGGGTTATGGCGAAGCGCGATTTGTGTTCTACCCGCCGGCTTCCTGGACTCTGGGCGCAGCGCTCGGCGCGCTGCTGCCCTGGAAGATGGCGCCAGGAGTGTACATCTGGGTTGCGCTCTGCGCATCGGGATTGTCGATGTTTATTCTCGCACGGAGATGTCTGGGACGGAATGATGCGATTTTTGCCGCCGCCTTATACGCAGCCAATCCCTACTACATTGTTATCGTGTACTGGCGAAGCGCATTCGCCGAGCTGCTGGCGGGCGCGTTGCTTCCTCTGTTGCTCTTGTGTGTGCTCCGCATTGCGCGTGAAGGCCGCGGGATGATCGTTCCTCTGGGATTGGTCGTTGCTGCAGCCTGGTTGACCAATGCTCCGTCAGCGGTCATGGTCAATTATTCGCTAGTCCTGCTCGTCGTTATTGTGGCCCTTGTTCGCCGTTCGCCGCGAGTGCTGCTGCATGGCGGAATTGCCGTCTTGCTCGGCGCAGCTCTTGCTGCATTCTACATACTGCCTGCCGCATATGAAGAGAAATGGGTGAAGATTGCTGAAGTGCTCGCTCCGGGCGTGCGTCCGCAGGATAATTTTCTCTTCACGATCATCAATGATGCTGACCATAACCGCTTTAATCTTCTCGTGTCGCTTATCGCGATAACCGAGATAATCATGCTAGCGGGAGTAGCGTGGTTCGCTCGCAGGTGGCGCAAGCAACAGCCTGAGACCTGGTGGACTCTAATGGCCTGGACGACCGCACCCACACTGTTGATGTTTTCCTTTAGCTTTATTCTCTGGCAACACCTCCCCAAGTTGCGGTTCGTACAGTTGCCCTGGCGCTGGTTGCTGTGCCTGAACGTTGCTTTTGCCTTGCTGGTGACCGTGGGGGCACGGCGAGTATTCAGCCGCCTTCTGGTGTGCGCAGTGATGCTGATAGTAATCGTTGTGGTATGGCGCCGCATCCAGCAACCCTGGTGGGACACCGCCGCCGATATCGAAGAGATGCACGCTACGATGGACGACGGCGAGGGCTACGAAGGGGCCGACGAATACGTTCCCATCGGCGCGGACGCGTACGAATTGAAGAAGGACGCGCGGCGTGTTGCGATCGAAGGCGACGCACGAGCCCGGATCCAAGTTCTGCAATGGGCCCCGGAATCCAAGCTTTTTCTTGCGGAAGTGTCCAATCCAGCAGAACTCGTGCTGCGCCTGTTCAATTATCCGGCGTGGAGAGTGCAGGTGAACGGGCAAGCTGTTGCGGCCGAAACACGTGAGACTACAGGTCAGATGGTAATTCCGGTGGAGGCTGGGCGGAATCGGGTGCGTGTCACGTTTATTCGAACAGGGGATAGAACGGTGGGAGGATGGATTTCGGGCACAACCCTCCTGCTCACGATCGGGCTCTTTGCGATGCAGCACAAGCGAAGGGACCCGCGCGAAACTCCCAGTTGAGCCCAAACTTCTCCGGGAATGACTTGGACGTCGCGTCGTACCTTCGGAGGGCAACATGCCCTCCGACACAGCGGGCAAGGTACCGGCGCTACAAACACCATGAAACGCATTCTCATCGCTACTTTGAATCCGGGAAAGCAACGCGATTTCCGCGGTGCCGCGTTGTCACACGGTATAGACGTGGTTCCAATGCCCAACCTCTCCGTCCTGCCTAGCGTGATCGAAGATGGAGTGACCTTTGAGGCCAATGCCTGCAAGAAAGCCGAACATTACAGCCGGTACGCGCCCGGCGAGATCGTTCTCGCCGATGACTCCGGTCTGGAGGTGGACGCACTGCATGGAGCACCAGGGGTACACTCGGCGCGTTACGCTGCGGAAGATCCCCGCGCCGCGGAAAGCAATACCGAGGATGAAGCTAACAATGCGCGGCTGCTGCGTGAACTACAAGGTGCGCCGTCCGAACATCGGCGCGGACGGTTTGTCTGCGTGATTGCCGCGGCGCGGGAGGGGAAAACGCTTGCAGTCTTCCGTGGCGAGGCAGAAGGCCGTATTCTCGAGTCGCCTCGCGGTAGCGGTGGATTCGGTTACGATCCTCTCTTTTACTTCGCGGAAATCAAAAAAACATTCGCGGAGCTCACGCCTCAAGAAAAAGCGCGCTATAGCCATCGCGGGGCGGCATTTCGGAAGTTCCTATCGTGGTGCGAGCGAACATGCACCGCTGGTTTTGGCTTCTGACCGCAGGGCGGCTCGGTATGGAAACGAGGTAACTGGGGACCTTCCGCCGGAAGTGCTTTCTGCGAGCACAAGGCTGTTCCCAGCCATCGTTCACAACCGGGCCAAAAGGCGGACCACTGGCTACGCGGCCACACCCTTTCGGAAGGATTGCACAGCTTGCTCTTCAGTGTCGTATACCTCGAAAATCGTGACCAGTTTCGTGACCTGGAGCAGATCTCCAACGCGCGGCGTCAGGTTGGCCAGCTTGATCGCGCCGCCGCTCTTGCGCCCGCTGGTATACAAAGCTACCAAGGTGCCGAGCCCGCCGGAGTCGATATAGCTCACGCCACCTAAGTTAAGCACAATGCGATTGTTTTGAGTGATCAACTGCTTCAGCGTTTCTCGCAGGCTGGCCGATTCTTCACCAAACACGATCCGGCCGTTGCAATCCACGATCATAATGCCATCAACCGTACGATTACTCAGTCTGAGTTGCACGGGGAGCCCTCCTCCGGCCCGTTTCGACGGACCATTACAGCACCAGAAAGCGTAACGCTTAGGAGGTTTGTGGTGCAAGTAGTTTGTGGTCGGTTGGGTGGTTGACGACACTAAGCCTCAGCGAGCATCTGACTGAAAAATCACGATAATAGGCCGATGTGAATTCGGTTGACGAAGGATCGTAGTAAGCGCAAAAAGGACAACCACCACTTCATATTTCATATGTCTTGGCAGGGAGGTGTCATGAATTGGTGCGACATTTGTGCACCGTCTGCCCTATGCCTGTACCCACTCGGGAACGGTTGCCGTTCTCGCAACTTCTTGGGGAAAAAAGCAGGGCGCAACCAGATTGTCGGAGCTGTGGATAAGTAGGCGGGAATCTCGCTAAACAAGCAACTGATCCCAGGCTGGAAGCAATTCGCTTCAAGAAATAGTCGATGCGCTGAACCATTGGTTCAGGTCATCGTGACTACCCGCCACAGCCGTAGGCTTCTGCGCTCGTCAGAGAGCGCTCTTCGGAACCCTAAGATCCTCTAGAACACGTCTCGAAGTCGGTTGACATTCGTCCCTGGGCTAACTGGCGATTCAAGCGAAAGGTTAGATCTACGGCGCAGACACTACGCCCCTCGTCTCAAGGCGAGTTCGGCGGTCCAGTTCGTCCCCCCGTGGCTGGCCACGTAAAGCGCAAGTTCCAGCCGACTCCATACGCCCAGCTTGTCGAATGTCGCCCGCAGATAGTTCTTTACCACCTGTTCGGTTGTGCCTATGAGTACTGCGATCTCACGGTTGGTGAGACCTTCCCATACGAGGGTAGCGACCTGAACTTCCTTTGCAGTTAACTGATCACGTGGTTGCATGACTGTGCCTGCTCCTTCGAAAACATTGCGGTTGCTAACTTCACCCGTTTACGGCCGTCCCTGATTCCAGCCCGCAAGAACAAAGTCCGCAAATGCTGTTTCACGGTGCGCGGACTGATGTTCAAGTGGGTGGCGATCTCCTTGTTGCTGCATCCCTGAACTAGTAGCTTGAGTACCTGCTCGTCTCTGGGCGTGATCTTGATCTCGCTGGAGGTTAATCATGGTCTTTCCTCACTTTTTCTTTCGTCCGCAGTTTGTGGATCCCGCAAACAGATGAGCAAGCTCTTCGCCAAATTTTCGCCTCCCAGCACCGAAGGACAAATTCTAATGAATCCATGAAGTTGAGAGAACGAGCTTGGTTGCGCTTGATTCTCCTGCCTCTAAAGACACATCGGAAAATCCCGAAGCGGCTTGAGTGCAAGGCTCTTTAATTCATTTCAGTTCAGTTTTGGACTCGAAAGCTGGCGGGAGCACTCGAAGTCATGGATCGCTCGCCACGCTTGACACTCTGGACAAAAGTCCTGCGGTCGTGACAATCTCTCAGTGACTCATGCATTTACGAGGTTTTCACGGGTCCGATTCTGGTCAATATCCGAGGTGCTGCGTGTTCATTTCTCGTGCATTTAG
>Ga0099830_10001845_pt1 | contig 10976 bp, 10 predicted proteins | sample CZO8metaG_4_FD_79337 | JGI IMG/M metagenome (GOLD analysis project Ga0099830, IMG submission 79337) | Vadose zone soil microbial communities from the Eel River Critical Zone Observatory, Northern California, USA - CZOApr15con2H3.8 metaG | ecosystem: Environmental > Terrestrial > Soil > Vadose...
CGAACTGGAATGTTTCGGCGGGCAAAGGGAACGATTCCGACATGAGGATTCCGATCAGAAAACTGTGGCTGCTCTGGGCAGTCGTAATTCCATTGCTGGTTGTGGCGGCCCAGGAATCTACGCCGCCAGGATTTGAACAATGGACACCCGCCTCACTCAAGCAGTATGAGCAAAAAATGCGTGACGATGCCGCCGCCGATCCTCACCACTTTGCCGTGCAGCAGGTTGCGGATTTTCCCAATGACAGCGCCTTGCTGGTTCGCAGGCAAGCCGACGGCCCGCCCGAGTGGCATGAAACTCAGGCTGACGTTTTCTTCGTCCAATCCGGCACGGCAACGTTGCTTGTCGGTGGCACACTGCTGAATGGAGAGACCGTCAGCCCTCACGAAAAACGCAACGGGACGATCCAGGGCGGGGTCCGCAGAAAGCTTGCTGCCGGGGACGTGGTCCGTATTCCTCCCCGAATACCTCATCAGGTTTTGCTGGAGGGCGCCCATGAATTTAACTATTTTGTGATTAAAATAAAAGGATATTAAAGCCTTCCAGTTTGAATTACGTCTATAGTCTTCATCAGCTTGTCCTTAACCGGTCACTCAGGGAGGAAAGTCTTGAAACCCAGCATGCGCATTGCGACATTCTTAGTTGCAACATTTGCCCTCGTCGCTTTTTTTCTGATTCCCCGAGTAGCGGCTCAGGACTCCAAGTTTCATAACGCTCCCGCATCGGCCAAGCAGATGAAGAATCCTTACGAAGCTCAGCCGCCCGAAGCTGGCAAGCCCCTTTATCATTTGCGCTGCGCCCGCTGCCACGGCGAAAACGGCGAAGGGTCGGGAAATATCCCTGCACTGGCGCAGGAAGAAATCAAGGCAGCAGCCCCGGGCGAACTGTTTTGGTTCATCACCCAGGGCGATGTAAACAATGGCATGCCCTCCTGGGCAAAGTTACCTCAGCGGCAGCGTTGGCTGATTGTGAACTATGCGAAAACGCTGGGGTCGCCGCAGGCCGTGCTGGCGCACAATAGACCAGCAGCGCCTGAAAAATCCGCACAGGTTAAAGCCGCACCGCCTACGCCGCCGTTCACCGACTACCGCTATGAGAAGCCCGGACAAGTCCGCAAGATCACGCTAAAGGATCTTCCCGCTCCCTTCGCGACCGCCTCGGCTGGTAACGGACCGAAAGTCGTGGCTCGTCCTGAAGGCGCGTGGCCGCAGGTTCCGGCCGGTTTTAAAGTGGGAGAATACGCGGCTGGCCTTGAAGGGCCGCGAATAATTCGCACCGCGCCCAACGGCGATTTGTTTGTAGCCGAGACCAAAGCCGGTAACGTCAAAATTTTTCGTGGGATCACCAGCGCGGGCAAGCCCCAGCAGATGGCCGTGTTTACCAGCGGCCTAAACGAGCCGTTCGGCATCAACTTCTATCCTCCTGGCCCGAATCCGCAGTGGGTTTACGTGGGAAACACTGACTCCGTTGTGCGCTTCCCCTACCAGAATGGCGATTTGCAGGCACGAAGCCCGGCGGAACACATCGCGGACCTGCCCGGTGGCGGAGGCCACTCGACACGGGATATTCAGTTTTCGCTGGATGGCAAGAAAATGTTCGTCTCCGTGGGTTCGGCTTCCAACGTCGACGACCCGGATGTAACCCCCGCGGAAAAGAACCGCGCCGATGTGCTCGAATTCAACCCTGACGGTTCCGAGATGCGAGTCTTTGCCTACGGCATTCGCAACTGCGTGGGGCTAGCCGTTAATTCGAAGACGGGCGAGTTATGGTGTTCCGTCAACGAACGCGACGCCCTGGGGGACAACCTGGTTCCCGACTACATCACGCATGTGCAGGACGGCGGCTACTACGGTTGGCCGTGGTGGTACATGGGCGGTCATCAGGACCCGCGGCATGCCGGCAAACATCCTGAGCTAAAAGACAAAGTCATTACTCCGGACGTGATTCTGCACCCGCACAACGCATCGCTGGGACTGACGTTCTATGACGGCAAACAATTCCCGGCAGAATATCAAGGCGATATTTTTGCGGCCGAGCACGGTTCCTGGAACCGGTCGGTTCGTGTCGGCTATGAACTGATCCGCATACCTCTGCACCAGACCGGACACGCGAGCGGCGAATATCAGGATTTCATGACCGGGTTCGTGGTGGACAATGAGCACGTCTGGGGACGCCCCGTGTCCGTAACCGTTGCCCCGGACGGCTCACTTTTGGTTACCGACGACGCCTACAACGCCATCTGGCGAATCAGTTCCACGGGAAACTGAACCTGCGGTCACGCTCGCCTGCCGCAATTGTTTCCGCTGTGATCGAGTGCTAGACTTGATTTGCTTTCCGCGAGCGGGAGTAGTTCAGCGGTAGAACGCCAGCTTCCCAAGCTGGATGTCACGGGTTCGATCCCCGTCTCCCGCTCCATCAACGCCACCCCGTTTGTCCGCTGCCGCAAGTCTGAATTAATTCGATTGAGATAACCGTCCAGTAGGAATTAATATCACCGGCAATGAGAATTCATGGATCCGAAGCCTCCCCCTCAATCCCAGGCAGACAGTTTACTGCTTCACTGATTAGCCGACGCGACCTGATTCGCACCGCACTTCTCGCCGGTGCATCGGCGGCGTGTGGGCCGGCGCTTTCTCTTGCTCAAACGGCGATACCTGAAACCACTCCGGCGCAGCGCGGGGTGGACGACTCGAAACTACTGGCGGACTCCAACTGGAAGCCAACCTTTCTGAGCAAAGGCCAGAACGAAACTCTGATCGCACTGAGCGACGTGATCATTCCCGCCACGGATACGCCCGGAGCAAAAGAGGCTTTGGTCAATCGCTATCTCGATCTGGTGCTTGCCGGTGAACCAGCAGAGTCTCAGCAGAAGTTCGTGGACGGGCTGAATTACATTGACACCGAGAGCCAGCGCCTGTTCGGAAAAGAATTCCACTTGCTGACGCCGGAAGATCAAAACGATCTTCTGCAGCCGCTCGCCTATCCCCTGAGGCCCAGTTTCTGGCTCAACAAAGATCATCCCGACCCCGGCGTGGAGCATTTCGGCCGGCTCAAGTCCATGATCGCGGTGGCGTATTACACCTCCGAGATCGGCCAACGCGAACTGGGCTGGGACGGTAGTTTCACGCATGGTCCGTACCAGGGCTGTGAGCACCCAACTACTACCCACAAATAGGAAGCCTTCATGCCACAAGACGTACTGCAGCAGACATACGACGTCATCGTCGTTGGCTCGGGAGCGACCGGCGGTTGGGCGGCGAAACGGCTCGCCGAAGCTGGGCTCAAAGTGGCCCTGCTCGAAGCTGGCCGGGCGGTGTCGCCGAAAGAATTCACCGAGCACATGCCGGCTTACAAGCTCAAGTATCGCGGCCACTCGCCCGAGATCGAACGTACCCGTCCGGTCCAGAAGCAATGCTACGCCTGCATGGAATACAACTACGAATGGTTCGTCAACGACCTGGAAAATCCCTACAGCACACCGGCGGATCGGCCATTCAGCTGGCAGCGGCTGCGGATTGTAGGCGGGCGATCGCTGGTTTGGGGCCGGCAGAGCTATCGGCTCAGCGATACCGATTTCAAAGCCGCCAGCCGCGACGGTTACGGAGACGACTGGCCCTTCTCGTATGCCGACCTCGCTCCTTATTACGATATCGTCGAGCGCTACGTCGGTATAACTGGGGCGGCCGAGAAAAACGAAATGCTGCCCGACGGGCAGTTTCTCCCGCCCATGCAAATGACCTGTGGCGAAGTGCGCCTGCGCGAACGGGTGAAAGCGAAATTTGACCGGACGCTCACCATTGGGCGCGCCGCCATTGTGACTCAGACCCACAATGGACGTGCTGCCTGCCACTATTGCGGTCCCTGCGAGCGTGGCTGCAGCACGTTTTCCTACTTCAGCAGTCCTTTCACCACGGTGAAGGACGCGGTGAAATCCGGCAACTGCACCTTGATCACGAATGCGGTCGTCAGCCACGTCGATATGGACAGCGACGCCAACAAGGCGCGGGGCGTCACTTACGTCGATCGCATGACCAAGGAGACGAAGGAAGTCCGCGGGAAGGCCGTTATCCTGTGCGCGCAAGCGCTCGAGTCCACCCGCATTTTGCTGAATTCATCCACACGGGAGTATCCGAACGGCTTGGCAAATTCCAGCGGTGTACTCGGTCACTACCTGATGGACCATGTTGCCGGAGGCGGGGCCAGCGGTACGTTTGACGACCTCAATATTCTGCCCAGCGCCAATCCTCCCCACCGCCCGAATGGGATCTACATGGTGCGCTTCCGCAATACGCCCAGCAGCGGCAAGCACCCGCATTTTATTCGCGGTTACGGCTTTCAGGGCGGCTCGGCACCTGAATTCAATATGGAGGCAACGGGCATCGGCGCCGAGTACAAGAAGGCGGTCAAGCTAGGTAGGTACGGGATATCGCTTGGTGCTTTCGGCGAGTCGCTCGCGAGTTGGGACAATTTTTGTGAGATTGACCAAAACCTGAAAGACGCGTGGGGCATCCCCGCGCTTCGCATCAGCATGGCTCACGGCAAGAATGAAGCCGCGATGATGCGCGATGCGGGAGTCACCGCCGCGGAAATGCTGGAGGCGGCAGGCGCCAAGAACATTCGGGTTCAGACAAGCTATGGAATACCAGGAATGGCAGTCCACGAAGTAGGGACGGCGCGCATGGGAAACGATCCCAAGAAATTCGTGCTGAACGCGTTCAACCAGGCACACGATGTGAACAACCTGTTTGTGACCGATGGTTCGTGCTATGTGTCCTCGGCGTGTCAAAATCCGACTCTAACGATGATGGCGATTACCGTCCGGGCCTGCGACCGTTTAATCGACCGTTTTCACCGCAGTGACGTTTAGACCCGCAGTTGTGGTGACCTCGACATGAAGACAGGAATCGCCATGCAGAAATCTGTTATGAAACTTGCCGCCGTGCTGATGTGTGGCGTATTCGCCGCCACTGCGCTCTCTGCCTGGCAATCGAAACCTGCCTTCGACCTGAAGGCGAGCATCACGCGGGGCAAGGCCGTCTATGACTCGCAGTGTGTCACCTGCCATCAGGAAAAAGGAGAGGGCGTGAAGGAGGTTTATCCGCCGCTGGCCAAGTCAGATTACCTGATGGCTAATAAGGCCCGCGCCATTGCGACTGTTGTGAATGGTGCACAGGGCGCGATCACCGTGAACGGCGCGAAGTACGACAACGAAATGATCAGCGTAGACCTCACCGACCAGCAAGTAAGCGACGTGCTCAACTACATTCGTAACTCCTGGGGCAACAAGGGCGACGCCGTAAGGCCGGAAGAGGTCACCCCGCAGAGGAAAAAGAAAGCAGGAGAGTAACAGGTTCGATCATCGCCTTCCGCTCCAATCTGCAAAATTTTCCCGGCATCCCTCGCCTCAATCCTCTTTCCACTCCACGGTTCGACAAGACTGGCCCGGTACATACGTGACAGGAAGGAAAATGGATTTCGCTCGCCTCAAGAATTTGGAATGAATCCGAATTCAGAACCCACCCGTAGTTGAAGTGAGGGTCAAAATTAACTTCCGAAAGGATGAGCGACAATGAACAAGAAATTCGCACTTCTGACAGTGGTACTCGCAATCGCAGTAACTTCTGCCGTGGCCGGAATGAAGAATCCCACGGTCGGCGGCCAGGAGATGTATCCCACCAAGAACATCATCGAGAACGCGGTGAACTCCGCCGATCACACTACACTGGTAGCCGCGGTAAAGGCTGCTGGACTGGTCGAAACCCTGGAAGGCGCAGGACCGTTCACCGTCTTCGCTCCCACCAACGAAGCTTTCGCCAAGCTGCCGGCAGGCACCGTGGACACGCTGTTGAAGCCGGAAAACAAACCCACACTCACAAAGGTTCTCACCTACCACGTGGTAGCGGGCAGGCTGAGCGCATCCGATCTGAAGAAGCAGATCAAAGCAGGCAAAGGCACGGCGGAACTTACCACGGTCGAAGGTGGTAAGCTCTGGGCGACCGCAAAGGGCAATCACATCATCCTGAAAGATGAAAAAGGCGGCACCACGTGGGTGACCATCCCCAACGTCTTCCAATCGAACGGTGTGATCCACGTCGTCGATACCGTACTGATGCCCAACTAAGCCTCCACACAATTCAAGCCGGACGATTTCCGTCCAGCTTTTCTTTTTCTCCGACTCGACGTTTCTCCACTCCACCCTCTATCATGTATTCACAACGTCAATCTTGAGGTAATTTCATGCCTGAACCGACTTATGAAGAACTGAAAGCTCGTCTGGCGGAACTGGAAAAACAAGGTCCCAAGCGCAGCGGCAGCCTGGAATTCCGGGTCAGCGAAAAGGGAGGCGTGAGCGTCTACGGACTGGGTCGCTTTCCGGTGACCCTCTACTACGAGCAGTGGACCCGGCTGCTCGATGCCACCGAAAAGCTCCGCGAATTTATCGAGGAAAACAAGTCCAAACTCAAGCTCAAAGACCAGTAGACTCACAACTGGAAACCGGGAACCAAGAACTGAAAACTGAAACCAGAGACCAGAAACTAGATTCTGACCCATCATGCCGTCCGACGACCTCCTCACTCTACCGCCGCCGCCGGCTGACGCCCGTCTGCCCTACGGTTCTGATCCGAATCAGTTCGGCGAATTGCGTGTGCCGAAGACCGGCGGGCCGTTTCCGGTGGGTATAAACATTCACGGCGGCTACTGGCGCGCGAAGTACGATCTGAAGCACGCCGGGCATCTTTGCGCCGCCCTGACCGCCCGCGGCCTCGCCACCTGGAATCTGGAGTATCGCCGGGTGGGCAACGCAGGTGGTGGTTGGCCGGGCACTTTCGAAGACGTTCGGAGCGGATACCGTTACGTCTCACAAATTGCCCAACGTTATAACCTCGACTCCTCGAAAATGGTGGTCATAGGACATTCCGCAGGAGGGCAACTTGCGCTGTGTCTCGCCGGTCATGAAGCGTCGCTCAAGCGCGTGATCTCACTTGCGGGCGTTGTGGATTTGCAACAGGCCTGGGACCTTCATCTCAGCGACAACGCCGTCGTGGACTTCTTGGGAGGCGATCCCCAAAGGGTTCCCGAGCACTACCGCGAAGCGGATCCCATGCAGTTAAAGATTTCTCAGGCCACGCAATGGCTGATTCACGGCGCCGCCGACGATACCGTTCCACCATTCCTAAGCCGCAATTACACGGAGCAAAAGAAAAAGCGGGGCGAAAACGCACACTATCTGGAAATCTCAACCGGAGGGCATTTCGATCTGATCGATCCTCGTTCGACTGCCTGGGCAAAGGTCGAGGGTACGGTGCTGCACATGTTGCAGTAGCAGTCGTTGGTCGTTCGTCGTTGGTCGTTGGCTAAGAACACAGGCCCACGGGAATTTCGGTACTTCGGAGTTCGGAAGGGTCAGACTGATCTACGATCCGGTAGTCTTTAAGGTTTGGCCAACGACCAACGACTGCTTCACGCACAATTCCTCAGCACCAACGCCGAATTCTTCGATCCAAATGCGATGCAATTGCACACCGCGTGCTCGATTGCCTTCTTACGCCCGACATCGGGTACGTAATCGAGATCGCATTCCGGATCCTGTGACTCCAGATTGACGGTCGGCGGAATCTGTCCATTCTGCATGGCTACAATTGTCGCGGCCACACCTGCCGCTCCGCATGCTCCCTGGGGATGCCCGATCTGCGACTTCAGCGCCGACATTGGCACCTCCCGGGCGCGTTCACCCAGCACCAGCTTCAACGCCCGGGTCTCAATGCGATCATTCAGCTGGGTTGAAGTCCCGTGCAAATTCACGTAGTCGACGTCCTTCGCATCGATCCCGGCTTCCTTCATCGCCAGACCAATCGCCCGGGCCGGCTCCTCGCCGCACTCTTGCAAGCGGACTCGATGAAACGCTTCGCAGGTCGAGCCGTAACCGGATATCTCGGCCAGAATCTTCGCGCCGCGCGCCCGCGCATGTTCGTATTCTTCGAGCACGAACACCCAGGCTCCCTCGGCCACCACAAACCCATCGCGGTCCAGTGAAAACGGACGTGAGCCTTTCTCCGGAGCGTGGTTCCAGGAGTCGGTGAGAATTTTCATCAGGATGAAACCCTTGACGATACCTAGAGCGATGGGCGCATCCGCCCCGCCGCTCAGCGTCATATCCAGCCGCCCGGACTGTATTTGCCGAATGGAGTATCCGAAGCCGTCAGTGGATGAAGTGCACCCAGTGGTGACCACGTGGCTGGCGCCGCGCAGTCCGAAACGCACGCTGAGTTCGCTCGACAGCGATCCCATGACTCCGGTAGGAACACAGAAAAGGCTCATCTGCTTGTACTGCTGATGGAAGAACAGCCGGTATTGTTCTTCGGTAAACTCCTGCGATCCGCCGCCGGAGCCTAAGATTACACCGAAGCGGCGTTTTTCTTCGAGTGGTAGGCAAGCGGTGTCAATGCCCGCGGTTAGCAAGGCTTCCGTGGCGGCTGCCAGCGCCAGCGGCAAGACTCGCGATACGTGCTTGCGTTCGCGTTTCTCCACCCAGGCCAGTTCGTCGAAGTTCGGCACCTCACCCGCGATCTGTACCGGAATTTCAGACGGATCGAAACGAGTAATTCGCCGAATTCCGCTCTTGCCCTGTAGGACAGCCTCGGAGAACGCAGCGTTCCCCACGCCGTTGGGGCTGACAGTTCCCATTCCCGTGATCACCACTCGTCGTTTCACACGGCACCCTTCCACATGCTGAAGACTATATACGAAACACTCGGATACTTAGATGCCGGGAAACCATGCGATGGGAACTACCCAGTGAACTTCCAGCGGGTAGCACTGCTCACAAATTTCTTTTCGTACAGCCCGAACACCACCTTGGGCCGAACCGCAAACACCGGTTCCTTCATCGAGAGGATGTCCTTCTCCATGCCCGCCATGTCAAAGTTGTATTTTCGCTGATACTTCTTGAGGAACTCTCGGCGGAGAGAAACGTCGGCCAGTCCAGCCGTGCCTTCAACAATCACCGCTTCGTGAGCGTGCTCGGGGCAAATCACGCAATTCTGATTTTCAGCCAGGTTTCGCGCTTTGCGCGACTGCCGCCCGGTGCTGAACAGGAAAGCTCCTTCCAGCCACAACCCCCACACCACCATCGTGTGCGGCGCCCCGTCCGGCTTTACAGTCGTAATCCAGTAGTTGTGACTCTGTTTCAGGCGCTGCTCGGCCCATTTCCAGGGCAGCAGTCCCTTCTTGCCCTCCGGCAGCCCGTAGCCCATCATGAGTGGGCGGCTAACCTTGGGCGCGAGCTTTGGTCGGGAAGCCTTGGGTTTTTGCATTGCCGGCGACTCCCGTGGTGACCGCCCAGAGATGAATTAGCGGTGAACTGCCATCTCTGATCCTGCGAGATTTACCTGCGTGCAGGCGTGGCCGTGTCCGAGCGCATATTTCACGGCGGGAAACACTCGCGATGCAGCGATAGTAAGGGCCATGGATACGAGCCCCTTCTTTCCCCAGCGGGATACAACCTCCGTCCGGAGACGATCTGCCGCGACAATGTCGCGTTGCAGAACCGCTTTGGCGAACTTGAATCCAAGCGCGGCATCCGGCGGCATCGCGGCCTCGTTGCCGTCAAGCACAGAGCGCAGGGAAGCGGCGCTTACACCTTCGCGCTCCGCCATCGTAACCACGAGCTGAGTACACGGCCCGCAGTCCTCCGCCAGAGTAGCGACTAGCTTGGCCGCGTACCAGGCTTCCTTGGAAACTTCTTCACGGTGCGCTGCCAGCCCGGACATCCAGGAGAAGCGGAAAAAAGCCCGTGGGCTGGCTTCGTAGATATCGAGCACGTATTGAGGATCGTAGTTGAATTCTTTCTGGAATGATGCGAGCCGCCCCTTCACTAACCAGCCCAGCATGTTTCTCGTCCTCCGTGATAGTTCCAAAGCCAGCCCGGGCTAAAGGTTTCGCTCAGTCCAACTATCAATCTGTTGCAGCGCCTGGTTTAGATTCTGCAGCGAATTGGCCACACTGAAGCGCAAATAGCCCTCTCCAAAATCTCCGAAGGCAGTGCCGGATAAGCAGGCCACACCCGCTTCTTCCAGCAGCGCATCTGCCAGCTTCTTCGATTTCCATCCTGTCTTCATGATGTTGGGAAATACGTAGAAGGCTCCCTTAGGCATACGGCAAGAGAAGCCCTTGATCCGGTTCAGTCCGGCCACAAAGGCATCCCGTCGCCGCTGGAACTCTGCTCGCATATGGTCCACCGACGACTGATCGCCGCGGATTGCCTCAATCCCGGCCACCTGAGTGAAGCTGGCAGTGCATGAATTCGAATTCGTCATCAGCCGCGCGATGTGAGTCGCAAGGTCGGGCCGCATCACTCCGTAGCCCATGCGCCAGCCCGTCATGGCGTAGGTCTTGGAGAAACCATCGAGCAGAATCGTGCGCTCCTGCATTCCCGGCACTGACATGATGGAATAGTGCTCCCCGTCGAAAACCAGCCGGCTGTAGATCTCGTCTGAGAGCACCATGATGTTGCGATCGCCAATGGCGGCCGCGGTGTCATGGATGTCCTGTTTGCTGAGCACGCCCCCGGTCGGATTGTGAGGCGAATTCAGAATGATGAGCCGGGTGCGATCGGTGATCAGCGATGCGAGTTCGTCCACATCAAAGCCGAAATCCTTCTCTTCTCGCAGCCGGATCGGCACCGCCCGAGCGCCCACATAGTCGATCATGGACTCGTAAATCGGGAACCCAGGATTGGGGTAGATGATCTCATCTCCAACATCAGCTAAAGCAAGAAGCGTGAAGAAAATAATGGGTTTACCACCAGGAACAACCACAATCTCATCGCTCGTGACCTTTACCCCGCGCGAGCGGCTCACATCCTCGGCGATGGCCCGTCGCAACTCGGGCAGGCCGGCGGACGGCCCGTAATGAGTCCAGCCTTTGCGCAACGCATCAATCCCGGCTTCGACCACATTCGCGGGCGTATCAAAGTC
>Ga0099830_10001849_pt1 | contig 10965 bp, 6 predicted proteins | sample CZO8metaG_4_FD_79337 | JGI IMG/M metagenome (GOLD analysis project Ga0099830, IMG submission 79337) | Vadose zone soil microbial communities from the Eel River Critical Zone Observatory, Northern California, USA - CZOApr15con2H3.8 metaG | ecosystem: Environmental > Terrestrial > Soil > Vadose...
CGCGAACCGACTGAAGTCGCGCTGGCCGAAGTGTCGATGATCGAAAAACTTGGCGTGAAGGTGGAGGCAGGCAAGGAGCTTGGAAAGGATTTCACCCTGTCTGGCCTGCAAGCGAACTTTGGCGCAGTGTTTCTAAGTGTGGGTCTGGGTGCCACGCCGGGCTTGGGCATTCCCGGCGAAGAGCTCATCATCGATGGAATGAATTACATCGAGCGAAGCAAACTGGACGCACCCAACCTCGTGATTGGTCGCAATGTTGTCGTGATCGGGGCGGGCAACACGGCGATCGATTGCGCCACCATCGCCAAGCGTCTGGGCGCCAGCCAGGTCACGATGGTCTATCGGCGCACAGAAAAAGAAATGACGGCGTATGCCCACGAGTACGACTTCATCAAGCGTGAGGGCGTGAGCTTTTGTTTCTTGACGCAGCCCGTGCGAGTCAACACGAAAAATGGAACGGTGAAATCGCTGGAGTGTTTGCGAATGAGTTTAGGGCCAGCGGATGCCTCAGGCCGTCCTTCGCCGCAGCCCGTCGCTGGCTCAGAATTCGTTCTCGCCGCGGATCAAGTTGTGAAGGCCATCGGGCAACAAGAACCCCCCCTCGCTTCTCAGCTGAAACTCAAAACCGAAAAAGGATTTATCCGAGTGAACGCGAATTTCGAAACCAGTTTGCCGGGCGTTTATGCCGGGGGAGACTGCATCCGCACGCGGGGGGCTGCCTCAACCGTGATGGCCGTGCAAGACGGCAGACTGGCTGCGCGTTCGATTCATGAAAGGTTGGTGGCGCATGGCTGACCTGAGTATCGACTTTGCGGGCATTCGCTCGCCGAATCCGTTTTGGCTGGCCTCCGCGCCGCCGAGCAATTCCGGCATGCAGGTGCATCGCGCGTTTGAAGCAGGCTGGGGCGGCGCTGTGTGGAAAACCATTGGCGCTCCGGTGCTGAACGTTTCCAATCGCCACGGAGCGTGGCACTACGGCGGCCAGAAAATGGTGGCCATTAATAACGTGGAGCTGATTTCCGACCGCCCGCTGGATGTAAATCTTCGCGAAATTGCGGAAGTGAAACGCGCGTGGCCGGACCGCGCCGTCGTCGTCTCAGCAATGGTGGAGTCCAAACCGGAAACCTGGCACGAGATCATTCATCGAATTCAGGATACTGGCGCCGACGGGATCGAGTTGAACTACGGCTGCCCGCACGGCATGAGTGAGCGCGGCATGGGCAGCGCCGTTGGGCAGGTGCCAGAGTATTGCGAACAGATAACGCGGTGGGTTATGGAGGTGGCCAAGATTCCGGTGATCGTGAAGCTCACGCCAAATATCTCGGACATCGTGATGCCGGCGCGTGCGGCGGTGGCGGCAGGCGCGAACGCGGTCTCGCTCATCAACACCCTGAATTCGATTATTGGCGTCGATCTCGACACGCTCGAAATCACCCCCAGCATCGGCGGCAAGGGTGGCCATGGCGGCTATGCCGGCCCAGCTGTGAAACCCATTGCGTTAAATATGCTGGCGGCGCTTGGAAAGGATGAGGTGGTGGGTGGCTCCAAACTGCCGATTTCGGGAATGGGCGGCATTTCCACGTGGCGCGACGCGGCAGAATTTCTGTTGCTCGGCGCGAGCAGCCTACAGGTCTGCACCGCGGTTATGCACTATGGTTTCCGCATTGTGGAAGACCTGTGTGACGGCCTGTCCAACTGGATGGACGAGAAAGGCTTCACAAGAGTCACTGAACTAGTGGGGCGCAGCCTGCACCGCGTCTCCGACTTCAATAATTTTGATCTTTCGTTTCGCGCAGTGGCGCGCATAGACCAGCAGAAATGCATCCGCTGCAATCTTTGCTACGTCGCCTGCAACGACACCGCACACCAATGCATCGACTTAATGGCCAAGGACGGCCGCATCGTCCAGCCTCAGTCTTATGACATTCAGGCGAGTGGCAAGGAAGAGGCCGTGAGCTCGCGTCCCAGCGTGCACGTGCGTGAAGAGGATTGTGTTGGCTGCCGCCTCTGTTTTAACGTTTGCCCCGTGGAAGACTGCATTCGCATGATTGAAGAACCGTCCGGGCGTGCGCCGGTTACCTGGGGAGAACTCTCCGAGTCACAACGCGAGGTAACTGAAGACTGGGAAAAGATGCAGAAATATCGCGAGATGATGGGAATCCATATTCACTGAGAATGATGTGAAGCCTAGTTGGAGTGAGGCATGGCCCTGCTGATCCGAAATGGCGAAATTGTGACCGTGGGCGCGCGCGTCCAGGCGGACGTCTACGTCGAAAACGAAACGATCACGCGCATTGGCAGAGATCTCCAAGCCCCGCCAAATGCGGAAATCATCGACGCAACCGGCAAACTAGTTTTTCCGGGCTTCATCGATCCCCACGTGCACATCTACCTTCCTTTTATGGCGACGTTTGCCAAAGACACCCATGAAACCGGCAGCATCGCGGCGCTCATAGGGGGAACAACAACATACATCGAAATGTCCTGCCCCAACCGCAACGATGACGCGTTGGAGGGCTATCAACTATGGAAATCGAAGGCCGACGGCAAAAGTGCGTGTGACTATGCCTTTCATATGTCGGTAACCAAGTTTGTGAAGGAAACGGAATCGCAATTGCGAGAAATTGTTGCCGACGGCACGGCGTCGTTCAAAATCTTTCTTGCGTACAAAAACTTTTTCGGCGTCGATGACGGCGAAATGTACCAGACTCTCGAACTGGCCAAACGCATCGGCGTGATTGTCACCGCGCACTGCGAGAACGCGGAACTCGTGGCGCGTTTGCAGCAAAAGTTGCTCGCGGAAGGGAAGACCGGGCCTGAATGGCATGAAACCAGCCGCCCGGAATCCGTTGAAGCCGAAGGCACCGGCCGCTTCGCCACGTTTCTCGAAACCACGGGAGCAACCGGATATGTGGTCCATCTGTCGTGCGAGAAAGCGTTGCATGCCGCCCTCGAGGCGCGATCGCGCGGAGTGAAGATTCATGTGGAATCTGTGTTGCCTCACCTTCTGCTCGACAAGTCCTATGCCGAGCGGCCCGGGGTCGAAGGCATGAAGCACGTGATGTCGCCGCCTTTACGCGCCAAGCAAAACCAAGCCGTACTTTGGAAAGCGCTTGAACTTGGCTCGATTGATACGGTTGGAACGGATCATTGCCCGTTCGACACCGAACAGAAACTTCTCGGCAAAAATTCCTTCGTTAATATTCCCAACGGCATTCCCGGAATCGAAGATCGCGTCAATCTTCTGTATACACATGGGGTCAAACGCGGGCGCCTAGATCTGGATCGCTTGGTCGACGCCGCGAGCACGCGCGCCGCTAAACTCTTTGGGCTTTTCCCGCGCAAAGGTACGATCGCCGTAGGTAGCGATGCCGACCTAGTGGTTTATGACACGAGCTACCGAGGCGTGGTCTCCGCGAAATCGCAACACGTGAACAATGATTACAATGGCTTCGAAGGAATGGAGATTGAGGGTCGGCCGTCGATCGTGACGGTGCGAGGAAAAGTCCAGGTGCGAGACGGCAAATTCATCGGCGAGCGCGGCCACGGCAAGATGCTGAAGCGCGAGCCAGCTCATTTCTAACCGAACTCCTATGAGCTTGAACCCCAAACGTACGGTTGCCGAATTGAAGGAACTTCGAGCGCTTACAGGTGACGAAAACGGCGCGCAGCGCATGGCCTGGACAGACACCTGGCTGAAAGCACGCGAGTGGTTCGCGTCAAAGGTGCAGGAACTTCCCAAGGTTGAACATCACTACGACGCAGCAGGGAACAACTGGATCACGCTGCCGGGCGCATCCGAAAAATCTTTGCTGATCGGTGGGCATCTCGATTCTGTCCCCAACGGCGGTTGGCTCGATGGTTCGCTCAACGTGCTCGCAGGTCTCGAAGTGTTGCGCCGAATTGACAAAGAGTTCCGCGGGCGTCCTCCGGTCAAAGTCCGCCTCGTGGATTGGGCTGATGAAGAAGGTGCACGTTTTGGCCGCAGTTTGTTGGGTTCTTCGGCATTTGCCGGAACGCATTCCATTGAAGCGGACCGGGACCGCACTGACCGCGACGGCGTGAAATTGGAAGACGCGTTGCGACGCTGTGGAGTAGAGATCGACAGATTCCCGAATGCCCAGAAGGAACAAGAGAACGCCGCAGCATATCTCGAATTGCATATCGAGCAAGGACCTGTCCTTGAGCGCATGGGCTTGCCACTGGGCGTTGTATTAGGTACGAAAGGCGTGGAGCGGCACATCATCACGTTTCACGGGCAGGAAGCGCACTCTGGTTCGACGCCCATGAACGCACGCCGCGACGCACTCGCCGCAGCGGCAAAGCTGGCACTCGAAATCCGCACCATCGCCGGGAAACACGAAGACGCTGTTTGCACCATGGGCAGCGTCAAGACATTCCCGGGAATCGTCACCGCGGTCGTGGGCCGCTGCGAAGTCACGCTGGACCAGCGCGACCTGGACGCCAACGTCCTTGCGCAGATGTATCGTGAAGCCCAAGAAGCCAGCTACCGTTTCGCTGCGGAAGAGAATTGCGCGGCGAACTGGTCGCGCCTCTGGAACATCGAACCCGTGCCGTTCCATTCGCACTTGCTGGATTTGTGCGACCAAGCCGTTCAGGAAATCGTGGGCGCTTCCCATCGCATGCCTTCGGGGCCGTTGCACGACGCAGCCGAGGTCTCGCGCGCGGGGATCCCCACGGTTATGATGTTCGTGCAATCGCTGAAAGGGATCAGTCACAATAAAATTGAAGACACAAAAGAAGAGCATCTCGAAATGTCGGTAGTGGCGCTCGACCGCCTCGCGTCCAAAACGGTGGACTGGATTCTGAAGCAGCCCTAAAGCGCGCAAGGTTTCACGGAGGGATACGCAACTTATGGATTCTCATTCCCGCAAAATAGTGCAAGAAAACTGCGAATACACGTTGTTCTCCTGGTCTGTGCAAGGCGCCTCGAGTCCGATTCACATGAAATGCGGCCAGGTGATTTGGTTTTGGGACCAGAACGACATTGGCAACATCCATTTCGATTATCGAAACGAATGGGTTAGTCCAATTTCGCATGGCTTCCAGAATATCAAAAAGGACTAGGAATCGATATTCTCAGCGGCTGCGCCGCGCGGCAGGATAGCGGTAGGTCGTGAGCCCCTTGCCTTCCTCGACGGTCACAATCTGATCGGCGGCGAGACCCTGAATCACATCGTGCGCTCCGCTGGGCCAGGAAATTTCCAGCGCATCGATCTTTGCGTGCGCGCCGAGCCCAAAATGAATCCGCGGATCTTGCGCTGAGCAATAACTCATTCCGCCTTTCGCCTGGTCGTAGCTCACAAACTCGCCCGCCACTAACCTCAACGCAGCGCCGATCGCGTCGCGATTGCTCTTGGTCCCAATCAAATGCACTTCCAGCCAGTGGTTTTTCTTCGCGCTGACGCGCTGCGCCCCAGCGTTGTGGAACAGCTGAGCATCCTCGCCGTTGTTGTTCACCAGAAAATCCAGCCATCCGTCATTATCGTAATCGCCGACGGCCAGTCCGCGGCCCACATGCGGAGCTCGAAACCCCGGATTCTGCGTGCTGGTGGCGTCGACAAAGCGTCCGTTCCCGGAGTTTCGATACAGTTTTTTTTCTTCGGCGTATTTCACGCTCGGATGGTAGAGCACAATATTGTCCAGGATGTGGCCGTTGATGACCAGCAGATCGCGCCAGCCGTCGTTGTCGAAATCAAGGAATCGCGCGCCAAAGCTGCTGTTCAGATAATTGGTTTGCCCAAGTCCGGAAGGGATTGTCGCATCCCTGAACGTTTCATCGCCGTTGTTTCGATAGTAGCGGTTCAGTTCGAAATCCAGGTGGCTTACGTAGAGATCGTACTGCCCCACATTGCGCACATCGGCAGCATCGGCGCTCATGCCCGCTTCTGGCTTCCCGTCCTCGCTGAATCCCGCCCCGCTGGTGTAGCTCACGTCGCGAAACGTTCCATCCCCGTTGTTCAGGTACACGAAATTTCGTTGTGTGTCGTTAGCAATGAAGATGTCCGGCCACCCATCTTGATTCAAATCCGCCAGCACCAGTGCGAGGCTTTTGCCATCGGTGTTCACAAGTCCCGCTTTTCTTGTCACGTCGGTGAACGTGCCATCGCCGTTGTTGTGATAGAGCCGCGGCGAGGTGCCGGAAAAACTGTCCGGATGACAGTACGCGCGGTAGCCGGGCTTGTTCTGTCCGCAGGAAACCGGATGGTCCACGTCGAATTGCACATAATTCGTCACCAGCAAATCGAGTTTGCCGTCGCGGTCGTAGTCGAACCACCCCGCGGCCGTGGCCCACGCGCCATCGTCGCCCACGCCCGCCTTCGCCGTCACATCGGTAAACGTGCCGTCGCCATTGTTGTGATACAGCACCGAATCGCGGTACCCGGTCATGTAGATGTCCGGATAGCCGTCGTTGTCGAAATCGGCCACCGCCACGCCAAAGAAAAAAGTTCCGTCCGCGCGGATTCTTGCCTGTTGCGTCACATCAGTGAACGTGCCGTCTCCATTATTTCTGTAGAGCGCCGGTTGCGGCGGAGTCTCGGGGTGAAAGAATGGCGTGAAACCACTATTGACGAAAAACGCGTCCAGAAACCCATCCTGGTTGTAGTCAATCCACGCCACTCCCGCGCCCATGGTCTCCAGATACAGCTTTTGCTCGGACGTCGCCCGTTCATGATGAAAGTGAATGCCCGCCGCGTGCGTCACATCTTGAAATTGCACGCCAAATGGATTCGCCGCCGTGCCGCTTTGCGCGCCTGCGGTGTTCCTTCGTGCGCCACCCGGCGCGCCTCGTATGGGCAGTCCGACGCCCGCGCACACAATAAGCAGCGCCGCAGTCGCCGCCCGCAGCTGTCGCCCATCTAAATAACTGGCTTTCATGGCCCCCAGGCAATTTCCCACAATGTATCCTTGCCGACTTTACTTTTGTCTTGACACTTCTGCAAACGGAAAGCTAGCCTACACTCAATTTTTATGGTGTGCTGGTTATTAGGTCCATTTGCTAACTTATCCGCTGTCGCGGGCCGGCCAATTCTCTGTCCGCACGTCAAATGTCTTTGTACTCCGTTCGGACATTTAGGGGAAGCAATCTTGGGGATGTTGCCGTTGCGGCCGAAATGCTGAGGGAGGATCAGATGAGGAAAGTATCGAGTATGCGGATTACAGTATTTCTGATGTTCGCGACCTTGGTCGCGGCCGGCGCGGCTGCGCAGACCCTGGAGCGTGGCGCCATCCATGGTTTTGTTTACGATGCTTCAGGGTCGGCAGTTCCCGGCGTCAAAGTCACGCTCACCAGCACTGCCACTGGCCTCAAGCGTGAGCTCACCACCGACGCCAACGGCATCTACGCCTTCGAATCGCTCATTCCCGGCGAATACACCATCTCCTTTGAATCTCCCAACTTCGCTTCGTACACTGTCAAACAGATTGGTGTCACCATTGGCTCCTCCCTCGCCCTCGACGCCCACATGAAGATCAAGACCGCCGAGCAGAACATCGTCGTGACCGCCGAAGCTGTCGGCGTCGTCGACACCTCCACCGCCGGCATCTCGCAACTCCTCGATTCCAAAAGCCTTGAGAGTCTCCCCTTCCCGGGCAGAGACTACCGCGACCTCGCACAGTTGACGCCGTCGGCTCAGGTGGTTCCAGGTTTGCGCGGCAATATCCGCCTGGGCGGGCAACAAAGCGACTACACAGGCTTGGTCATTGACGGCGCCGACGCCACCAACAACTTCTTCGGCGAAAACTTTGGTTCTCTCGAAACCAAGAACCTTACGGTTCCCATCGAAGCCGTCCAGGAATTCCAGGTCGTAACCAATGGTTTTGCTCCGGAGTTCGGCCGGGCCACCGGAGGCCTTCTCAACGTTGTCACTAAGTCCGGCACCAATGATTGGCATGGCGAGGCCCACGAATACTATCGCGGCAGCGGCCTCAGCAAGGACGATGCCCTTCGCAATCCACCCAACATTGACTGGCAGCATCAGTTTGGCGGTTCCGCAGGTTTTCCCATCCACAGAGATCGCCAATGGCTGTTCCTATCGACGGACATTCAACGCAACAACGGACCGCTGACCACCAATCTTTGCCACGGCGATCCAGTTTGCCAGGCGGACCAAGGCCCGGTTATCGGGTCGCTGGCAACGGGCAGCGGGGAGAGCCTTGGGACGGCTTGCAAGAACGTTACACCTAACGTAACCCGCCTTCTCCCTGGTTGCTATGGAGTGCCCAACTTGGGCGCGCTCGAGGGACCTCATCCCCAATTCCAGGATTTCTTCACGCTCCTTGGGCATTACGACTACCAGCTCAGCGCTGCGAACCATTTCAGCATCCGCGGTCTCGGCACTCGCAATCACACTAGGGGTTTCACCGGCGGGCACGGGCAGTCGGAAACATTTGATTCCATTGGCGACACGGAGGATTTCGTCAACCAAGGCATCAGCGGCGTCTTTGCTCTAACAACCGTTCTCGGCCGCAATGTCAATGAAATCCGTGCAAGTATCGAAGGCGAAACCCGCAAGCGGCATCCGATCTTCAAAGGCGCGCCGGAGGTGTTCATTGCTGGCGTTGGTGAATTCGGCCAGCGCTTCTATCTGCCTGGCAACAATGATAATGGGAAGCTGCAAATCCAGGACAACTTCTCCTACGCCTTCAGCAAGCACGACGTCAAGTTTGGCGGCGATGTGGACTCGTTTGTGGATCGCAAAGATGTCTTCGCCGGCTGGAGCGCGGGGAGGTACAATTTCGGGTCCCTAACAGACTTTAACAATTCGAACCCGAATTTCTATTTCCAAGGTTTTGGCTTGAACGGGCAAACCCCCTTCCAGGCCAACACCCTTCCCCCGGAATACCAAACAGGAATCGGCCTGTATGCGCAGGACAAGTGGCAGGTATCGCCCCGGTTGACCGTCACGTATGGAGTGCGCTGGGATGGCACGCGGAATCCGCAGCCTTCGACGAGAATTCCCGGGCAGATGGTCTACGTCGGGGTTGGGCCGCTGGGCAGTGGTTCGAAGATCGCGCCTGTTCCGCAGAAGACTCCAAACGACTACAAGCAGTGGGGCCCGAGGGTCGGTGTGGCCTGGAACGCTGGGGGAAGCTCGCATCCAACTGTGGTCCGGGCAGCGTGGGGTTTGTACTACGCGCAGACGCCCACGATTTTCTTCCCAGCAGCTTCCAATGGCGGCGGCTCTAAATCAACGACTCTGTTTTGTCCAGTCGCTGCGTGTTTTCCGTCGAGCGGTTTCCCGTACACTTTCCCCGGCAGTCTGAATACCACCTCAGATGGCTTGTGTGCCTTCGGACCGCCCTTCATCGGATGCCCCGCGATCACCTATGCGGATCCCGCACTTCGCAATCCGCGCGTTTCCAACCTGACTGCTGGCGTCGAACACCGATTGGCAGGCGATTGGACGGTTTCCGCAAACTACGCTTTCATGCACTCAGCACACTTGAAGACGGGCGGGTTTAGCACTTCCAACTGGCAACGAAATTTGGTGCCGGTCGGGACCGACCAGTTCGGCCGGGCGATCATCGGAACCACAGGAACTAACGGGATACCATGTCCAGCGAACGGAGTGGGAGTCTTTGGGGGCTCACCCCTGCCGCTTGACTGCACGCTTACGCCTTTCTCCGGCGCCGAGGAGCTTGCCAGCTTCAGCCGCGGAAATTACCACCAGTTCACGGCCAGCGTAGACAAGCGCTTCTCGCATCGCTACCAGTGGTTTGCCAACTACACCTGGTCGCGCAACTTCAGCAACGACTCCAGCGAACGCGACACCGATACGTTCTTTGGTACGCAAGACCCCTTTAATATCAATATTGACTATGGCCGAAATGGCTTGGACATTACCCACCAGTTTAAGTCTGGCATCTCGGCCGAGTTACCGTGGGGTGTTAACTGGAGCTCAACCTTTATCGCTCACAGTGGTCTAGCCTACCCGGCTTACTCATCGGTAGACATAAACGGCGACACGGTGGTCAACCAATTCTCCAACAACGATCGACCGGCGGTCCAACTGGGAAGCGGCAAGCCATTCCTCTTGACGCGGTATCCAGCCCGTCAGCCCAACTTCTTTACCTGGGACATGCGAGTCAGCAAAGACGTCAAATTGGGCGAGCGGTATTCTGTCCGCCTGGTTGCTGATATTTTCAACGTCACCAACCGCGGCAACCTCTATTCCAACCCGGACAACAGCGGCTTCGTACCTGTGCTGGGGTGCACACCGATCGCGAATAGCGTCTCGATGAGCTGTCCACCGCTGACGGCCATACCAACGCCTAGCAATACCCCGGGCTACCGGTTACTGGACGAGATTTCGCCCGGCAGTTCTCCATTCGCAGCCCAGTTCGGCGTGCGCTTCCAGTTCTAGCGTCGACGTGACGCCGGGCTGTACTTGTTCTCCAATCGGGGCGACATGAGGGCCGGAGGCGAACGCCTCCGGCCTTCCCTCTGTTCAGGACTAACTCGACGGTTATATAAATCCATCAGAGGCACTTTCCCTATGCATGTATTGAATGCAGCTGCGAACTCCAATCTCGGATTCGTGAAGCTTCTCCGCCTTCTCGCGATTCTGCTGCTTGGTTTTATCAACCTCTCCGCGCACGCGCAGGGAAAGCCCTTCGAGGATCAGGGCAAGCGTAAAGTGATCATCGATCAGGATTGTGCCGGACCTGGCGGCACGGACATGCAGGCGGTTCTCGCGCTCATTAATTCGCCGGAAACCGATGTCCTCGGCATCACCGTCCTCACCGGAGAAGCTTGGCGCGACGAAGAGATTCAGCACACGTTGCGCTTGCTCGAGATCATTGGGCGCACTGATATTCCCGTGCTTCCTGGCGCCGTTTTTCCCCTTGTGAACAGCAAAGAATACATCGCCAAGTGGGAAATGCTTTACGGAAAAGTGATTTATCAGGGCGCGTGGAATTATGCCAAGGGCCACGCGGTTC
>Ga0099830_10001855_pt1 | contig 10948 bp, 9 predicted proteins | sample CZO8metaG_4_FD_79337 | JGI IMG/M metagenome (GOLD analysis project Ga0099830, IMG submission 79337) | Vadose zone soil microbial communities from the Eel River Critical Zone Observatory, Northern California, USA - CZOApr15con2H3.8 metaG | ecosystem: Environmental > Terrestrial > Soil > Vadose...
AGCGGCGGTTCCCACGCCGTTGGGCCGGTGTTGTCCCCGTACGGATTACTGAAACCCTGGCCCAGCGCGATCGAACGTGCCACCCGCCCCATCTCCCAGCCGAATGCGAAATGATCCTCGGCGGGACGGGTGCGGTACTGGTGGGTAATGCCGATTGACGCTACTTGCAGCAGGAATGACAAGAGCACAAGCCACAACACAGACTTGGGGATTGCCGGGCGGGATGGTCTGTCCATCGTGGGGAAGTTTATCAGGACGGCCGCCAAAGCACGTTTACGGCGGCGGCCTGCGGAAGAAACTGACTGCGAATTGCGTGCCCGGCTCTTCAGCCTTGGATCGGAACCAGCGGTTGCGTGGAATCAGACGGTAGCGGATCAGCGTCCAGATGGCCAGCCAGCCGTCGGAGTGACGAATCTTCTTGCCTTCGCCAGCCGAACGAGGGGTGTACGAGACCGGCACTTCGGCAATCTTCTCGCCCATGCGGCACAGCTTGGCAGTCACTTCGGGGCAAAACTCGAAACGCTGACACTGCAGGCGGACGTCGCCCAGCAATGAACGACGAAAAACCTTGTAGCAGGTGGCTTCGTCGTGAATGCCGGCGCCGTAAAGCAGGTTCGTCAGGTGCGTCAGGAGCTTCGCACCCAGGAAGAATCGAAGGCCGCGTTCGGGCCTGTCCGGACGCACACCGTAAACCACGTTGGCCCGGTTTTCTTCCAGCGGCCGCAGCAGGGCGGCATAATCCTGGGGGTCGTACTCCAAATCAGAATCCTGAATCAGCACGTATTCCCCGCGAGCATACGTCAGCGCGGTGCGGATCGCCGCGCCTTTGCCACAGTTAGTTTCGTGGAAGACGATGGTCAGGTCATTCGTCTCCGGCAGAGCTTGCAACTTTTCACGGGTGCCGTCGGTCGAACCATCATCGACGATGATAACTTCCTTCTTCACTGGAGACGTGTGGATCGCCTGCAGCAAGTCGTCGAGGTGCGCCGCCTCGTTGTAGACGGGAACAATTACCGACACTCGTCCCTTCCACCGGTCGCCCGCTGCAGCTCCGACCAGGCGCGGATCCATAGCTAGAGATGGCACACTCATGGCAATGCAGTTTAAGCGTTCAACTCAGGATAATTCGATACCTAATTCCGTACCTTCAGGATAGCATTCCAAAGAATCGTGCATGCTGTCAAAGTGACGAGCCTGCTGCAGGCTGCCTTCTTTTCAACACATACATCATCTTCGAGGAATGCGGCTGGTAGCTCTTGGCCGCGTCACCCCAGACATCGCTCGCCATGTTTCCAATGTCGAGGACTCCCACTTTGTCGTAGCTCTGGTCCATGAATTCGCGCAGCCGCGATAGAAAGGCGGCAAGCTCGGGCCCGCCCTGCCGCTCTCCCCAGGAGTCCCAAACGTCGACGTAGACGAGATACTCCGGGCGATTCGTCTCCAGTTCGCGCATCATTTCTTCCCGCATACGTATGGTGTATTTCTGTCGCACGACCAGGCTGTACATGTAGAGATAGCCAATTGCCGAATGTCGCCTGGCATAGAAATAGATTTCCGGCTCGGATCCGACGACTGCGATGCGCGTAGTCTCGGATGAATTCTCTTTGATGTAATCGGCAACTCTGACCGCTGGTACAAACGGACTATCCGGATATGTCGTCTGAAAGACAGCGATTGGATCCATCGAGAAATACGATTGCCGCTGGTGGACGACGGCGTATCCAAACGAAGCCGCAAAGACCAGCACCGGAATGATCGCCAGGGATGAGTATTCCCGGGTACGAGCAATCTCTTCCGTGGCTGAACTTACGGCGACACCGACGAGAATCGCGGCCGCGGGAAGCAGCAGAATGAAATAATGCGGCCGGAAGTAGGCCCCCGGACACAGCGCCAAGAACGAACATAGAAAGAGGCCGATCAGAAACGGAGCCTGCCGGCGGACGCCCGGGCTCCAAAACGGAGCGCTCATCCCTACTGCCGCGAGAATCCAGATCGGCACTGCCGGACCCGCCACGCTTCGCGAGTTTTCGAGAAAAGCGCGAACTGCCCGGTGCCAGCCCATCTTGGAATATTCGCCAGCGTAGGAGACCGTCCAGAACCAGAATTCTCTAAACACTCCCACTTCGTACAGGAAAATACAGACGGTCGCATACGGAAGAATGACGCCGATTGCAAATGCCGCCCCGTGTCGAATGATGGCCTGGGCGCCATTGTTCCGCTTCCAGTCATTCCAAACCAGGTAGAGAAAACAGAAGAAGACAAAAAATATCCCGTGCTGCTTCATCAGCAGAGCAATGCCGGAGAAGATGCCGCTGAGAAAAAAGAGCCAGCGCCGTTCAGATTGCAACGCCATCAGCAAAAGCAGAATGCCGACAAGCGCGGGCAATACGACGAAGTGCGTCGCATGAGCCTCGAATCCCATTACCGATGAACTCGTGGAAAGTAGCGCGTAGCTGGAGGCGGCTACGATTCCCGTTAACCGCCCGAACAAGCGCGCCGTCAACAAGCACAACAAGAGTGTGGTAGCGGCATTGATCAGGAGTAGGCCGATGTGAATCCCGGCGGGACTCTCCCCAAAGGCAGCAAGAATCGCTGCATAGGCCGCATAAATACCCGGCAGCTTCATGTTGTAGGCAAGCTTGTAGGGAGGGATTCCCTGCAGAAGCAGCTGTCCCGAATACGCGTATTCGCCTTCGTCGCGCTCGAGCGGCATTTCGCGAAGCCGGAAGCGAATCAGGCCGAAAAACACGACTACGAGCAGGAGCACGGCAACGTATAGCGGGGCACTGAGGGTTGGCCGTGACGCGGAGTTCCCCGCTCTCTCAGTTTGAGGACCGCCGGTGTGTTGCGGCCGGGTTAGCGGCATGGATGAGTCAGCCAGAATTCTAGATTCCCGGAAGATTGCATTGTATCGAAAGCGATTGCAACGGGACTGTGCTGCTTTTCAGATTCGTGGCCGCTGCAGCCAGGAACACCAAGCCATGAAAGCAGGTCGGCGTCAGTATAGTATTAATTGCGAGTCCCCGGAGTTGAACACACTGAGCATGCCCCCATCCGACGCGCCTGTGTCCCCGGCACCAGCAAGCGCCAACCGCCAGCCTGAGGCGTCCGGAAATCCGAATCGTGCGGAGTCCTTCATCGCCTCAGAGAAGTTACTGCCGCTGCTGGTGATCTCTGTGGGCTTTGTCGCAAGACTGACGGAGGCGTGGCGATTTTTTCTCAACCCTGACGAGGCGCTGCATAATCTGCTGGCCACGCAATCGTCGCTTAGTCTCGCACACAAGGCGGCGTTGACGAATGCTCACCCTCCCTTGTTGATTCTGGTTCTCTACTACTGGCGAGCGCTCGGGCAATCGGAACTGATGCTGCGGATGCCCTCGGTGTTGGCAGGAACCGCCAGCTGCTGGATTGCCTATCAGTGGCTCAAGCTGGTGACGGACCGTTCAACTGCTTTTGTCGGCTTGCTGATCCTCTCGTTCGCTCCGTCGTTGATTGGTCTGTCGGCGGAAGTTCGCCAGTATGCGCTTTTGCTGTTTTTCACGGCATGCTGTCTCTATTTTTCCGAGCGCGCGCTCCGCGACAATTCGCTGTGGTTCGTGATTTTGTTCTCCTTGTCGCTCTTCGGAGCTCTCCTTACTCACTATTCTTCGCTCATCTTCGCTTTCACCATGGGCGTTTACATGCTTGCGCGGCTCTACCCCTTGGGCAGGAACCCTCGCTTGCTGGCGGCCTGGATTTGTGGCCAAGTTGGAGCGCTAATTCTAATTGCATATTTCCTTATCACTCATGTCGCCCGCCTGAAAGAGACGGGGATGGCGCAGAGCATTGCCGAGACCTGGCTCCGGAGATCGATTTACCATCCCGGCGAGAACAATCTTTTGGTGTTCGTCATTTGGCAAACCGTACGCGTCTTTACTTTCCTGTTTAGCCACGGACTGGTGGGAACATTGGCCCTGCTTGTTTTCCTGGCCGGCATCGCTTCCCTGCTGCGCGGGAAACGAGCTTGGAACCAGCGCGGTCCCACGCCGCGCGAGCTAGGCCTGCTGATCGGCTTGCCATTCGTGGTGAACTGCGGTGTCGCAGTCGCCGGACTGTATCCCTATGGCGGTACGCGCCACAATGTGTTTTTGGCACTATTCGCCGTGACCGGCATCTGCATTGGGCTGGCGGCATGGACGCCTCGACGGCCTTGGATCAAGCTGTTTGTCATCGTTGCCGCGCTGGGTGTCTGCAATTTCTTTCCCGCCCCGCCGCCGCTCATTCGAGCGAGAAACCACTCCCGCGCGCTGATGGCGGCTGCGATGGAGGCTCTGAGGCAGTCCGCCCCACCGGGTTCGGTGATCTTCTCCGACTATGAGAGCGGGCTATTGCTCGGCTACTACGCTTGCGGACACGGTGTGGTGCAGGTCTTCCCGCCCTATCAGTCCTTTTCGAAAACGGATTGCGGTCCTTACACGGTCATCAGCGCGCGTCCCCAGGAATGGAAGTTTTATGCGGATGAGTTACCCAGCCAGTTAGCGACGATCAGGGAAACCTACGGCTTGTCTGAGGGAAGCAAGATCTGGCTGTTTAACGCGGGATGGATCACCGACTCGACGCCGGCTCTGAGTGCGGAACTCCGACGATTCGGCTGTCCCGAACCGCAGAGGTTTGGAGAAAATATCTTTTTGTGCCAGCTCGCTGTGGGCGCAGACGCCACAACTGCGCGCGGATCCCGCTCGCAATGAGCAGGGCCCTCTACTTAGGCTGGTCCACCGTTATGCCCCCGGGATTCCGGGCCGCCCTGTCGGCCTTCTCTTTCTTGACCCGCAGAGTCTCGTCCACCCAATGGTCCGCGGTTTTCAGATCTTCGGCGCGAGCAGAAAGGTCGTCGCATTCCACGTCCGCCTTCTCGCGGTACATGAGATTCAGGTATGCCATGGCGTCGTCGTAATCAGCGCGCAACTGAAGGGCTTTGTTGAGGCTATCGATGCCCTCCTGGATGACCCCCATGTTCTTGGCTTTCAGTTCGTCGCAAACCTTCTTCTCATCTTTGTTTTTGGGATTCAGGTTCTGTTCGGGCTTCAGGCCCAGCTTGGCGCGCTCTTCCATGCGGGGCTGGTAGCTGGCGGTCCAGTCGATGACGCCCACCGAGTAATACGGCTCGGCATCGTTGGGGTCCACATCCGACGCCAGGCGATAGTACTTCTTGGCGTCGTCGAACTTCTTCATGTTCAGGTACAGGTAGGCGATGCCCTTCGCGCTGTTCACCTTCTGCTCGCGCGACGGCTTGTCGTCCAACACCTTCTGATATTGATCGATGGCCTGTTGCGCGTTGCGAAGGTTGTCTGGCGAATCCACGCCCGGGATGTATAGCGAGACGTAGGCCGTTGCCAGATACATACGCGCGTTGGTCAGGCTCGGATCCAGTTGGACGGCCTGCTGGAAATGATCGATGGCTTGCTCGAAGCGGGAGTTCTTGTAGGACTCCACGCCCTTGTTGAGTTGGTCGCGGGCGCGCAGCTTGTCACAGCCCACAGAGCAAACGAGTGCCAGCGCCACTGCTGCCAGCGTGAGCAGTTTCACATTCTTATTCATTGCGGTATAAGTCTCCCTTGCCACAGCATCCTAGGCCCAGAGACAGCGGATTGACAAGCGCGGGCCGCGAGGGCACGGGAGGAGACTCCTCCCGTGCCGGGCCAAAAGCGAAAAACGCACCTTCCGGGCTTACCAGCGAGACGGCTCTAGCCGCCCGCTTCGATCTTCGCGGTAATGAGTCCGACCTTGTCGACCCCGGCGGCGTGAGCAATGTCAATCACGTTCGCAACGTTAGCAAAGGGGATGGCATCATCGCCCTTCACGAACATGACCTTCTCCGCGCGCGATTTGTAAATATCGGTCAGGCGGCCTTGAAGATTGTCCCAGGTCGCATCTTCATTGTTGATTTTTACGCCCGGATCCTGGCCCGCGCCACGATCGATCAACTGCACGACGATGGTCCGGTCAGGAGCTACGTTCTTGGGGGCGTTGGGCGGAGGCGGCTGGGGAACCAGCGCATCCAATCCTTTAGGTGTCACCGGCGAGATCACCATGAAGATGATCAGCAGCACCAGCAACACGTCGATGAGCGGCGTCACGTTAATATTCGCGTTTTGGCCTCCGCTCGGGCCAACTGCCATACCCATGGTCGATCTCCTCTATTGCCCGCTCGTCGCTGGAGCTGGCGGTGTGCTTGGAGTAGTTTTCCTCTGTTCGGTGAGCAGGCCCAGATCATCAACGCCGGCGGCTCGCACCGCGTCGACGACTTGCACTACGCCGCCGAACCGGGCCCGCATATCGGCTTTCACGTAAACGCGTTTGTCCGGCTTGTTGGCGAGGCGATCCTTCACCTTGTTGGTCAAATTGTCGATCGAGATCTGGTCCGAGCCGAAATAGACCTGTCCGTCCCGGGTAACGGAAACCAGCAGCGCGTCTTCCTTGTCCGCGTCCGGCATCTGCTCCGGGCTGTTGACCTTGGCTAAGTCGACGCTCACGCCGTGCTGCAACATGGGCGTGACCACCATGAAGATGATCAGCAGCACCAGCATCACGTCCACCATGGGCGTGACATTGATGTCGGAGCTGATCTTGGCTCCTTCGTTTCGCAGTGCTAGTGCCATAGCTTGATATCTCCTACAGCCGATGATTCTACCGGGAGCGGGAAAGCCCGGCGCCGGGAATTCCAGCGCCGGACCAGCAACTCAGGGCAGAAACCGTCTGGTGTCGTCCAGTCCTGATCGGTTAGGACCGGCGCACTTCACGCCGCTTGAGGAAGTAATCAATCAGCTCGCTCGACGAGTTGTCCATCTCCACGTCGAACGCTTCCACGCGGCCAGTCAGGTAGTTGAACATCATCACGGCCGGGATGGCGACGAGCAGCCCGATGGCGGTCGTGACCAGCGCTTCCGCGATACCGCCGGCGACGGCGGTCAGACCGGTAGCCTTGGTGTTGGCGATGCCCGTGAACGCATTCAGAATGCCCATCACCGTTCCGAACAGACCCACGAAGGGAGCGGTCGATCCGATGGTGGCCAAGCCGCCCAGTCCGCGCTTCAGTTCGGCGTGGACGATGGCTTCGGTGCGCTCCAGGGCGCGCTTGGAGGCTTCAATGGTTTCGCCAGGAATTGAGCCTGGGGAGTCCTGATGAGCCTTGAATTCCATTAGGCCCGCGGTCACAACCTTGGCCAGATGGCTCTTCTTGTTGCGCTCGGCGACCTTGATAGCTTCGTCGATCCGGCCGTCGCGGAGAGCTCCGGCTACGGCAGGAGCAAACGCACGGGATTGTTTGCGGGCGGCGTTGTAGGCCATCCAACGGTCAATCATGACGCCGATCGACCACCCTGACATGATGAACAGAATGACGACTACGGTCCGGGCTACCCAGCCCATCTGCTTCCATAGACCGAGCGGGTCCGTAGGCATGCCGCCGCCTTCCTGGATCATACAGGCGGCTACGGCAGGAACGTGGCTGAGAATAACTCCTGCAATGTTTGCGACCATGAGTTGCTTTCCCTCCTCTGAACTTGGACCTGAAAACGTTTGGATCTGTGCTGAATTTCGGAACCTGGCTGCCGCAACCTGACTGTCGAAACTTTGATGCGCCTTGCCAAAAAACTGTAGGCAGGGATTTTGCCCGCAGCGCTGATGAATCGCAGCGCCAACCCGGCTTCGGCACACCTTGAAATCGATCGCTAGGATCGGTTTGGTACGGCGGCCTCGTCCGGCGCTTTTGAAACATCCGATCCCCGGCCGCCGTTTCCGGTGGGAGGGGAGGGTCAAAACACACAACGTCCTGCACTCAGAATGCTAAAAGCTCGCGGGAGTCTAGCCTCCGGCGAGGGTGAAGTTCACCTGTACCGTCGTTTCCACTTCCACCGGTTCGCCATTCAGCAGGTACGGCTTGTACTTCCACTGCTTCACAGCTTCGATGGCCGCGGGCGCCAGCATGGGATGGCCACTGATCAGACGCAGGTTCTGAATGTCACCTGTCTTGCTGATCTCCGCCTGAAGTATCACGGTCCCCTGAATGCGGGCCTGCCGCGCCAGAGGTGGGTACGGTGGCTGAACGCGCCTCACCAGAAGGCCGTTCGTCACACCGGCGGAAACACGTACACGCTGCGGAGTGGCCACGTGGGGCACGGCCACCGGCGTGGAACTGATGATGCCGCCGATCACGCCGCCCATCTGTCCACCCGGCACACCGCCAGGTACGCCACCCACTACACCGCTCGATGCCATCACCGGCGGAGGAGCTTCCTCTTCCTTGATCATCTGTACTTTTTGAGGAATCTTGGTGGGCGTGCGCAGCTGGCCGTTGACGATATCGGTCTGTATCTGTTTAACGATCTTGACCGGCGCGGCTGCTGGTGGTGGCGGTGGAGGTGGCGGAGGTGGCGCCACCAGGAACGTCATGAGTTGGGTTCTCGGCAAGGCTTCGGTAAAGATCAACGGGATCAGAATCATAACGCAGATGATCCCAATCTGAATTATGAAAGAGATCAGCGAGGTCAGGCCTCGCTTGGTCTTTAGTCGGCCGCCGGACTCTATAAGGCTGTCTTCAAACATAAGGTTTCTCCCTGCAATCAGACCCTACTGAACCTTAGACACCGACTGCTCCCTCTTTGCTCCCTGAATCCACAGCCGCCTTGACGACTACCCAAGCCGCCAGGGCGTTTTCGAACAGAACCGCTTAACTCCTACAAACTAAGGCTTACACAAGCATCCCCGAATGCCATCAGGTATTTCACTTAGCCTTTGCAGGCATAGCCATGGGACGCTTGCCTTTCTCAATCCGCCAGTCCTGGTAGGCCACCAGAATCGGCGCCGCAATGGCAATCGACGAATAAGTCCCAATTAGGATGCCAATTACGAGTGCGAGGCTGAACCCGTGAAGCACCTCGCCACCGAATAAATAGAGTGCCAGTACGGTAAGGAAGGTCAGGCCCGCTGTCAAGATGGTTCGACTTAATGTTTGATTAATGCTGCGATTGACGATCTCCGACAGTTTCTCCCGCCGCATGAGTTTAATGTTTTCCCGGATGCGGTCAAATACCACGATCGTGTCGTTATTAGAGTAACCAATCAGGGTCAGGATGGCGGCAATCACGGTCAGCGAGATTTCGGTATTGGTCAGCGAAAATGCCCCTACCGTGATCAGCGTGTCGTGAAAGACGGTGACCACTGCCGCAATGCCGTAAATCCACTCAAAGCGGAATCCCAGGTAAACCAGCATGCCGGCCAGCGAATAGAGAGTGGCCAAGCCCGCCTGCTTACGCAACTGGCTGCCGACCTGAGGGCCGACAATCGCGACGTCGCGCACGCCGAAGTCGGAGAGGACAAACCCATCCTGCAAAGAAGCCACGACGGGAGGATCGACCGGTCCTTTCAGCTGGTCAAGCGAAGTGAGCACGCCGCCTTGCGATTTATCGCGGAAATTCACGATGGCCTGCGCCAGCGCCGTGTACTTCTGATCGTCGGCACCGACGTGAAGAGGATCCTTCTCCATCAGGTAATTCTTGATTGTCAAAGAGCTGGCGTTGTTGAGATCGATCTTGCCCGCTGGAGCATTGGCCTCCAGCGCATTGATGATCTGGATCTTGCCGCGATCCAGCGCCTGCTCGTTGGTCTCGCGTACATCGAGGTCAATCAGCACCTCGTTGTTGGGCACCGGCCCATAACGTTGAATCTTGGCGTTATGCAGACCCACACGGTCTATCGCCGCCCGAATCGCATTGTCATCGGGCGGATGCGAGAACTTCACATATACCAATGTGCCGCCGCGAAAATCCACGCCCCACGGGATTCCGTGCCAGAACAGCATGGAAAGCACACCCGCAACGCTGAACACCAGCGAGAAGGCGAGAAAGTACCACTTCTTGCCCAGAAAATCTATATTGGGATTGCGAAAGAACTCCACCTGTTATCTAACCCCTTTGTGTTTCTATGACTTGCCGAAAACATGGTGCCCGATCACTCGCGCAATAGCGCCGGCATCTTGCCGGCTGCGCTACACCCGATGCTTAAATACTGAGCGCTTCCCCACGCTGCTTGCGGCTCAGAATGTAATCAAAAATCACGCGCGATACGAAGACCGCAGTGAACAGATTCGCTCCTAAACCGGCAATCAGTGTTATTGAGAACCCATAAACTGGGGTCCCCTTGCCGACGAGAAGGAGAATGATAGCCGTAATAATGGTCGTCACGTGTGTATCCACAATCGTGATCCATGCATGGCTGAAACCTTGGTCCACCGCCGAGGGTGGGGTCTTGCCATTGCGCAATTCCTCGCGGATGCGCTCAAAGATCAGCACATTCGTATCCACGCCCATACCCACAGTAAGAATCACGCCAGCAATTCCGGGCAGCGTCAGGGTTGCGCCAACATAGCCCAAAAAGCCGAGCAAGAGAATCAGATTTAGAATCAGCGCGAGATCGGCATTGATTCCCGCCGCCCGGTAATAGACCAGCATGAAGATCAGCACCGCCAGCATGCCGACGACGGCTGCTCGAACACCTGAGCGAATCGAATCCGCACCCAACGACGGACCGACTGTGCGCTCTTCGAGATATTTCACGCTAGCAGGAAGGGCACCGGAGCGCAGGATCATGGACAAGTCTTTTGACGCCTGCTCACTCATGCGCCCGCCGCTGATCTCACCCCGGTCGCGGATCGGCTCTTTGATATTCGCTACTTCCTGCACTTTGTTATCGAGCACCACGGCCAGGCTGTCGTTCACGTGCGCGGAGGTGAAGTTGTAGAAGCGCTGGCCACCTTCGCCGGAAAGCGTGAAGCTCACGCTGGGCTGGCCGTTCTGGTCGCGGCTGGGCTGCGCGTCGCGGAGGTCTTTCCCGCTGACTGCCGAGACTCGCGATACCAGGTACCAGGCTTGCCCTTCCTCTCTGCCCGCGGCCATGTTGCTTCCCGGCAGCA
>Ga0099830_10001858_pt1 | contig 10941 bp, 10 predicted proteins | sample CZO8metaG_4_FD_79337 | JGI IMG/M metagenome (GOLD analysis project Ga0099830, IMG submission 79337) | Vadose zone soil microbial communities from the Eel River Critical Zone Observatory, Northern California, USA - CZOApr15con2H3.8 metaG | ecosystem: Environmental > Terrestrial > Soil > Vadose...
CAGCTATAACGATCTCAGCTTCTAGCATCCAAGAGGATTTCAGTCTTCAGCGTGACGAGACGAACCCGCTTGCGATTCCGCCGGACGAGTCGCATTGGGCAGTAACGCATTGGGTAGTGGGTCGACAACAGCTGTCAGATGAAGCCTTCCCACACTCGCCTGCGCCAACTGCTTCGGGATGCCTGGGGCTTGGCTGGCCCGTATTGGCGCTCGGAGGACCGCTGGGCCGCCCGGGGGCTGTTGGTCGTGGTCGTCGCGCTCACCCTCGGGATCGTCTACATCAATGTTCTCATCAATCGGTGGAACAACACGTTCTACAACGCGCTGCAGGACAAGAACTACTCGGTCTTCGTCCACCAGCTTATCCGCTTCTCGTGGCTCGCGGGCTTGTACATCGTGGTCGCCGTCTACCAGCTCTACCTCAACCAGATGCTCCAGATCCGCTGGCGGCGCTGGCTTACCGAGCGCTACCTCGGTGCCTGGCTGAGCGACGGCGCCTACTACCAGATGCAGCTCGCGGCCGGTGAGACCGACAACCCTGATCAGCGCATTGCCGAGGACCTACGCCTCTTCGTGGCCGGCGCGCTCGCTCTCAGCATCGGCGGCTTGCGGGCGGCGGTGACGTTGGTCTCGTTCGTGGCGATCCTCTGGGGGCTCTCGGGACCACTCACTCTGCCACTTGGTGGCTCTTCCATCGCCGTGCCCGGCTATATGGTTTGGGCGGCTCTCGTGTATGCCATTATTGGCACGTGGCTCACCAACCGGATTGGCATCCCGCTCGTCCGGCTGAACTTTGACCAACAGCGGTACGAGGCCGACTTCCGCTTCGGCCTTGTCCGTTTCCGCGAGAACGCCGAGGGCGTGGCCCTCTATCATGGCGAAGCCGACGAGCTGCGCGGCTTTCGCGAGCGGTTCGGTGCCGTAGTGCGGAACTGGTGGGGCATCATGCGCTGGCAGAAGCGGCTAACATGGTTCACGGCTGGCTATGCCCAGGCGGCGATCATCTTTCCCTTCATCGTCGCGGCCCCGCACTACTTCCGGGGGCAGATCCTCCTCGGCGGGCTCGTCCAGACCGCCACGGCCTTCGGCCAGGTGCAGGACTCGCTAAGCTTCATCGTCTCCTCGTACACCGACATCGCCGCGTGGCGCTCAGTGGTGGAGCGGCTCGTCGGCTTCGAGCACGCGCTCGATCGCGTGCGCAGCCAGGCGGCCGGCGGCGGTATCGCGCGCACCGACGGGGACGCGGAGCGCCTGACCCTCGAGGGCGTGGAGCTCGATCTCCCGGACGGTCAGCGGCTCGTGGCAGGCGTGAACCTCTCGCTCGGACGCGGCGACACCGCGCTGCTGGCGGGACCCTCGGGCGTGGGCAAGAGCACGCTCCTGCGCGCGATCGCCGGAATCTGGCCCTTCGGGCGCGGCGAGATCCGCGTGCCGCACGAGGCCCGGATTCTCTTTCTCCCTCAGAAGCCATACCTGCCGATCGGGAGCCTAAGGGAAGTGGTGAGCTACCCGATGCCGACGGGCGGCGTGGACGCCGCGACGCTGCGAGAGGCGCTCGAGGCGGTAGGGCTGCCCGAACTGGCCGGGCGGCTCGAGGAGACCGGACATTGGGCGCTCCAGCTCTCCCCCGGCGAGCAGCAGCGCATCGCGTTCGCCCGCGCCCTTGTTCAGAAGCCCGACTGGCTCTTCCTCGACGAGGCGACCTCGGCGTTGGATGAACCGACGGAGGCGCGCCTCTACCGGCTGGTGCGCGAGCGGCTCCCGGGGAGCGCGGTGTTCAGCGTGGGCCACCGGGGAACCCTTCGCCCCTTCCACGCCCGGCAGCTCGCTGTACGGCCCAACGGGAGTGGGCCCGCCTCCATCGTGGACGTCACCGCCGCCCCTCGTCGAAGCGGCGTTCCTGGCGGAGCATGAGGAATTTCGGCGCCTCAATCCGGGCGCGGAAAGCCGGCCATCGCCACCAGAGCAGAAGCAGGGCGAGCATCAGGGCTGAAATTGAAATCACAATTAGATCGATCATTGTCCGTATAGGGAGCGCACAAATTCTACCACCGCGCGCCGCTGATCTGCGCTGAGTTGGATCTGCCACGGCGGCATTGCCGTTCCCGGCACGCCATTTTCCAGAACTTGCCAGGCGCGTTCTTGTGAAGGCTTCTTAAGGTGAAAATTTGTGGGTGGTGGAGCGAGGGCACCTGCCTCCGGCCCGTTCCCCGCTCCTCTGTCGCCGTGACAATTGGCGCAGTTGGCTGCAAACACGGCTTGGCCCTCGTTCAGACTGGTCGCTTCTCGCGTTGAGGGCGCAGCACTTGAAGGGTGCAAACTATGGATATACGCAACGAGAGCCCGCAAGTCTTCGGTGGGCAGCTGACGCCAGGGCGGCATTGAGGACGATGCGACTCCATTCCACAGCACGCTGCTTAATCGTTCATCGGAGTAGCGAGCAGCAGTGAGGTTTGCCGGTTTCGGCAAGAGACTCGCGGACGCTTCGCCATCGCCCCTTCCGGCGGATCCATGACACGAGGCACAATTCGCGGCGAAGAGAGCTCCACCGCGGTTTACTTCTTCCTGTAAGTCGTCCGGATCCGACGCAGGATGCAGAACAGGTGCGCTAAGGCTGCTTCCTCCGACCATGGCGATCGGAACGCCGGGAGGAGTGGCTCTGGCTGAGGGCTCGCTCGCCATCGCCATGTCCATTGACGCCAACCCCTGTCGCTCAAAGCCGGAGAGTTGTCGAGCACGCCCAAGAGATTGGAGATAAGCGAGGAGATCCAGTGCTTCCTGTGTCGGCTCGCTGGGAGTGGCCTCGAAAAGCCAAGGATAGGGAGGCATGACGGAATCGCGCACGACGAGCCGGGGGTTGTAGAGGTGAGTCAGCTGCCAGTCGCGGGAATGAAGGTTGAACTCTCGCGCCAAATCCGGCCCGATGCGGCGAGTGCCCCAAAGCTGCGGGTAATCATATTTGGTCTCCCATGCTTCGGTCGGCGCGCCGAAACGGCGCACGTCCGCCGCAAGAGACCGCACCTGCTGCGTGTGACAGTAGGCGCATCCTTCGCGTCCATAGATGACTCTGCCCCTTTGTTCGGACTCGGTGAGCGTTGCCATCGTGACTGGAGCCACCCGCTTGATTTCATCTTCCAGTTCTTTTCCAGGAAGGATTGCAAGAACAAGAAACGAAAGGGCGAAGAAACCTACCCCTGCAACGAAGGCGACGACATATGCGTAGCTGAGCCAAGCGGTCCAGCTGGGTTTGTGTAAAGGCGGCGAGACATCCTCGAATCCGACGATATCTTCTGAAGTCGCGCGGCTCGTCCCAGTCGTGGTGGCCTCTGACAACCTTGGCCCGGTAACCAGAGAGGTCCAGAACAGAATGAAGCCCGCGAGAAGAAGGAGCCCCGAGAGTGTACGCGCCAGCCAGTAACTTCCGACCGCCCGGACGGAATCGATCCATGGCGCGCTGGACTGCCAGACCTGAGCCTCTACCAAACCCGCAATCGTGAGATCGGCGACCATCAGCGTCAGGCCCACGGCAAGAAGCCAGAACGACCAATTCATCGCGCGCTCGTTGCAGCGTGTTCCCGGGATGCGTTGCCAAAGATGGGCGACGCCACCCAGCGCGATGAAGCTTGCAAAGCCGATCATTGCGAAATGGGAGTGGCCGATCACCCAGTCGGTAAAGTGGATAAAGCGATTGACGGGCATCAACGCCTGCACCGCTCCCTGCAAACTGACCAGCAAATAAGCGACAACACCAAACCAGACGAAACGCAGCGGTACGTCCCTTGCCACCGTTCCGCTACTTCCCCGCAACGAGAGCAGAAGGTTGGTAACGACCAGAATCACGGTCATTCCCAGATAGGCCGAAGCGACGATCGCCCCTTTCTGCGCCGCCATCGGGATCGCTGAATACACGTAATGGTGAGTCCCATTTAATGGGTAAACAAAGAAGAGCAGCCAGAAGCCCACCATCGAAAGGAAATGACTAAAGATGGTGCGACGGGTGACTGCGGGAATGACGTAGTATGCGATCGCGACGGCGAATGGCGTGACGTAGAGGCCGACGGCGTCGTGAATCCAAAGGCCACTGAACGCAGCGCCTCGCGCACCGGGAACAAGCTCCGGCACGAGATTGCCAACCGGGTAGGCCAGCAGCGTGAAGATGATGCCCCCGATAATGTACCAACCGCTGACATACAGGTCGGAGAGCCGAGCTTTAAAGAAGGGCAGGACAAACTCGCAGACCATCAAAATGAAGGCGAGGACGACGAAAGCGTCCACTACCAGCGGGAACTCAGCCCATTCGAGCGGCTGGCTGAAGCCAGCGGCGACAAGTACCCAGCCGGGAAGCACCACCGCAAAATTCCAGATCCAGAAAAGAAACCATCCGAGCCTACGGCTCAAAACCGGGCGATTTGAGAGGCGCGGCACCACATAATAAAAGAAGGCAAGGAACGCGTTGCCCAGCCATCCGAAAAATATGCCCTGCGTATGGTTGTAGCGAAGCCTGCCCCAGGTAAGCCATCCGTGGCCTCCCAGAAATTCGGGAAAGGTGAACTTTGTGGCAACCAGAATGCCGAACAGGACCGAGCACACCAAGGTCACGAGTGACGCAACCACGTGGGCGCGAATCAGACCGTATTCAACCGATGGAAGCGCACCCAAACTCTGGGTATTTCCTTGCTCATTTCGATAGGAGGAATCTTCTGCAGACTTTGTCATTTACTCACACCTTTTAGAATCCAAGTCGCAAGGGCGATGCGGTCATCAAGCGAAAGCTCAGACTCCAGGGGCCCCGGTGCAAAATTGCCCCATCCTGGCCGCGGATGTGTCACCGCTGAGGCCAATCGAGATCGCAAATCTGGACTGCCGGCTGAGATCGGAACTTCATGGCGATAGAAGCTCACAATTTCCTGATAACTGGGTGCGCTGGTGCGCGTGGCCATTTCGTGACAACCCGCGCATTGCCGCGTTGAAATTTCGGAGCCGCGATCTCGCAATGCACTCTCTCCCTCCACCTTAGGAAGATCCACGCCTCCCGCCGCAACTGGTTCGCGCAGCGCTTCCCCAAACAGATGACGCTGATCGCGGGTGCCCCACCAAGCGAGGAGCGCGCCCAGAACCAGTACGGAACCGAGCAGGCGCATCGGCAGCCGTGACGGCGAGTGGCGCTCACTTCCGATTCTATTCGCCATACTTTGCGACGCTAGGATCGTGAGCTGCGTCGGGCTCTCCGTTGATAGAAACCAGGTAGTCCTTAATTTTTAGCACCTGCTCATCAGAAATATGTGCGCCGTACACATTTTTCATTTTGTTGACTTCGGCCAGCCACACAGTCCGGGAAAATCGCGGCTGCATCGTGATGTATCGCGGTGAGTGACAAACCACGCACGCGGTCACAAATTCATCACGGCCAGGACCTGGCGGAAACACCGGCTCGTCATGCGGCATCACGATGGTATGAATCGGGCTGTCTGGCTTTGAATCAAGCATCGATCCCATTGTGGCGTTTGTGATTTCATGATCCGCTTCCTTGGAGATGTTTGACGAAGGTCCACAGCCGGCCACCAATGCCGTGAGCCCCAGTGAGAAAAGTGCGTTCTTTGTTTTTGGCGCCATCGGTTGTTACGCCACCTTGACGTCAACTTGCTGGATTACATTCCACATAAAACCGCTGCGGTTCCACTGTTCCTTGCTCTGAGTCTCTCCGATCGCATTTGTCGCGCGAGCCATCAGTCGATATTGACCGCGATTTCGCGGCGTCCAGGACGACCGCCAGCGTCGCCACGAATACTTTCCGATTTCCGAGTCCAGTCGAGCATCCGCCCAGGTGGCTCCCCCGTCCGTTGATAACTCCACTCGCCGAATCCCGTGACCGGAGTCGAACGCAACACCCTCAATTTCATTCGGCACTCCAGGCCGGAAGATTTCATCGGGCTCGGGACGAACGAATATGGAACGGACGTTGAATCGATTGATCGGAATTGTGTCCTTGGCCAAGTCCTTCGGAGATTCGGTGCCATTGGGAGCGTTTGGAATGCGATAGCCTATGTCCGTCCAGTAGTTGTGGAAGTCATGAGGCAACACGGTGATGTCGCTGAGGGCTTTCACCCAATAAGTTCCGTACCAGCCAGGCACGACGAGGCGCAGGGGGAAGCCGTTCACCATCGGTAACGTTTGGTCATTCATGGCGTAGGCGATCATCACCTCCCCATCACGCGCGTGGTCGAACGAAAGGGCTTTCACGAAGTCAGCCACAGAAGGCAATGGCGGCACGTCAAGCCCATTGAACGAGACGTCCACCGCGCCTGATTTCACCTGCGCACGATCCAAAATCGACTTCGCGGAAACACCGGTCCATTTGGCGTTGCCGACTGCACCGTGCTTCCACTGACCGCCCGGAACGCGAGGCTCGAAGAAACTACGAGAATTGCCGGAACATTGATTGACGGCGATGATCGAGATTGGCTCGAACTGGGATCGAAGGTCGTCCACACTTAGCTGCAGTGGCTGCCGGACGTGGCCGCTGACATTGAGCCGAAAGGTTCGAAGATCCACCGAAGTCGGGATGCCTTGGAGGTGCCAGCGAACGAAGAACGCTTCGTTCGGGGTGAGGTCCTGACGGAAATAGTGGATCGGAGTTTCCAACTGCGGCGGCCGGTCGGTGAGGAAGATCATCTCGGTCTTTTCCGGGAATCGAATGAGGTTGGTCCGACTCGATGGAGTCCCCACCTTGGAAGTCATTCGCTTGCAGGAAGAGGTCAATGCCGCAACGCCGGTAGCACCGACGAGTTGCAAAAATCGTCGCCGGTTCATGAACTAACTTCCATCACCGGCTGCAGTTCTGATCGTGATCAACACCATTCCCTCTATCTCGGTAGCCCACTTGAAGTGGATTGAGTCAGAGTCTGCAGAGCAACCGAAACGTTTCATGAGCCCCACCGCACAGGGTCGGCGTTGGTGGGTTCTCATGCAAGACGCGAGGGTTAGTAAACGCGGAGCAGGCGGACCGTGCAGGTGTATTTAGGATCGCGCAGGTCGACGACGTAGACGTCGCCGTTGGTCTCATCAAAGTTTCCCGTTAGCAAAGCCAGAGGGCTGGATGCGGCGAGGTACCACCAATCGTCTTTGAGATGCATGTCCCTGAGTTTCTTTTTGTAATGAATCCGTCCCTCGAAAGCCCATTCGCTGCGCAGGCCATCAGAATGGATCCCTGCTCCTCCTGGCTTCGGACCGGGAAGTTGGAGGATCGCTTTGGGAGCGCTTCGCATCACGTGCTCATCGAAAGCCTTGTTCCCAGAGGACTGAATCAAAAGGCTGGCGAGCAACTCGCCGGTGGCTGACTGGCGCAACTCGACCACTGCCAACAGTGCGGCCCCGCCCTCGGCGAAGCGCCGCAGGGCAGATCCCTGACCCAGTTTGTTGGCAAAATCTTCATAGCGCGTGCCGGCCGCCTCTTGCCGCGCACGGGAAAGCGGAGAGACGTCGTCCTGGCCGTATGGGTTTCGACCTGCACCGTAGCGCTGCGCCGCGCTCGACCAGTCTGCGAAGAAATTGCGGGCCAGGTGCGCCTCGAACTTCGGTGGGTTGGCAGCGGCCTGCTCGAGCGCCTTTTTCATATCGCCGAAGTAGCGATCGACGAGTCCCTTCTCGACCCGCAAAGAAGCCACATCGTCCTTGATCCAATTCTCCACCCTCCGTTTGACCCGCTCCGCATTCAGCGCAGCTACCGCCTGGGGATCCGGTCTCTCCTGGGGGGTGTTTTGAACAGTTTGTCCGTGCGACTCGGGAGCCGGAGCCGGTTTCGAGAAGCCGCCCCAGGACTGAATTCCGGGCACAAGATGGATTGCCCGCGGCGAATCATCTTTCAGAGGTGCGGACGCAACCGGTGCATCGTTCGGTGTGGTGTTCCCGCTCTTGGGGGCCTCGACGGGCGCCTGCCGATGCGAGGGCTTGCGAGTCCCTCGGGCCAAGTCTTGACTCTCGGGCGCCGGCTGCTTGGGTTGAGTTTGAGGCGGCGGTGGTGCTGGGCCCTCCTGTCGAGGGACAGTCCGCAGCTGAATCGCGATCGGCGGCCTGGGATGCGTCGCCCGAGGCTGAGGCCTGCGGCGCGCGAGTACCATCAGCAGCGCGCAGTGAAGCGCCACCGAAATGCCAAACGCAACGCTCTCTCGTCGTAGCTTCACGTACCCGTCCGCCGACCGGTAGTCTCCGCTTTCGACTGGCAGCTTTCAATAAAGCTAGTGCGAATCCTCAGGGCGCGCGCACTCCCGGTGATCATCATCAGCCTGCGCGCGCAAGATGCCTTCTAGATGCTGGTAGAGTGCCATAGCCGTGGCGATCATAGACCAGCACCGAGAGGATGAGCCCCGCTCCGCGCCCAGCACTTTCGGAACACGAAAGATCTTGCTGTGCCGTGACGGCTTGACGGTTTCGACAGTGAGACTGAACGCCGGGCTCCAGTTCGCCTCACACGCACATGACCACGACCAACTGTGCGTTGTGCTGGAAGGTCAGTATCAGGAAAGCTCCGAGGGCAACTCGGTGGCACTACGCGCTGGAAGTGTCCTCTGGCGTCGCGCCGGCGAGCTACATGCCAACGCCATCGGGACAGACGACGTTGAAGTCATTCTTGCTGACATTGAGCCGGAGCGTTCCGGGAGGTTCTGTCTCGATTCGGCTGGGCAAGCCGCCTATTTCGTGCCCGGAACTTTCGAGGATCTCCACCGCGGCCTTCGATCCGAGGTTCATCGCTCGGACCGGACCTCTTCTGTTGCAATCGAGGGCCTTGGTCTACCTCCTGGCTGCGCGTACCGCCCGGCATTGCACGCTGACCAAACCGCGAATGCCAGACTGGTTATCAAACGCAGCGAGACTGATCCACTCGGACTATTCGCACTCGATCAGGTTGTCGCAGGTCGCCGCAGCAGCCGGTGTTCACCCAGTGACCCTGGCAGTTGCGTTCCGCCGCCAGTTCGGGAAGTCGGTTGGGCGCTACGTCACCGACTTGCGCATCACCCATGCAAAGCAGGAGCTTGAGAACACCCAACGTCCGATTGCCGAAATCGCGCTGGAAGCTGGGTTTTACGATGAATCGCACATGGGCCGTGTCTTTCGCGCCCGCTTTGGCATTTCGCCCGGGGCCATTCGGCGACAGTCGATTCAACGCTCGTAGCATTAAGCGCGTACCATCCCGCACTTCTGCCGTCCTATCGATCCGAGCTTGAATCACCTAGCCTCAAGCCAGGAGGTTGAGATGCGCACAAAGCTCCCGGCATGGTTGCGCAGTGTTGCGAGCGCCTTTCTCGGATACGTCGTCATCGTCGCATGCACCACCGCTGGGTTTAAGCCACTGGGGGGAATCATTCACCTGAGCGCGCCGCTGCGTATTCAAGCAGCGGGGGCGCTGGTCGCGATCCTTTCTGGACTCTTGGGAGGCCTGACCGCGTCCGCGATCGCTAGCGGGCATCCTGTGCAGCACGCGGCTGCAGTGCTGGCATTCCTGTTGGTTGATACGCTCGTCGTGTTGTCGCGGGGCAGCCCCGATCCACTCTGGTTCGAGCTCTCCGGCAGTGCAACCCTGATGGGGGCCACGGTTTCGGGCGGGCTGCTTTATCGACTGCTGAAGCCGCCTCGCCGATGGGTGTAACAAATCAGGCGCTGGGCTAGGCCGCGCGTGTCTTTCTCGTCTTGGCGATGCCTTGTAACTCCAATGGCAGGTGCGCGTCCACGAGCGACGCACCACCGTCCACATCAATCAATTGGCCGGTGATCCAGCCCGCTTCTTCCGAGCAAAGCAAGGCGACCGCATTGCCGATATCCACCGGTTTTCCGAGTCGACCCATCGGGGTCCATCCGCGCTCCTGCCATTCCCGCAGACCGGTCTGGAAAACTTCCGGCAAGCTGTTCAGCACGCTGTCTTCGACCCAGCCGGGGCTGATCGTATTCACCGTGATCCCTCGATCCGCGAGCGCAACGGCGAAGTACCGTGCCAGCGACTCCATCGCTGCTTTGGCCGCGCCCATCGCTACCCACGGCTGCCAGCTTCCAAATCGTCCCCCGGGCGCAAACGTGATCGCTATAATCCTTCCCCCGTTGGACATCAGCGCAGCGGCTTCGCGCACCGCAACCAGGAATGCCTTGGCCTGCGAATCGAAAGCGCAGTCCCACTTGTCCAGCGTGATTTCCATCGGAGCTTCATAGAATGCAGCCGCCTCGGGTCGCGCATTGCTCACGAAAATAGCCAGTGAACCGAACTGCGAGCGAACTTGCTCGAACATCCGGCGGATTTCCTCCGGGCGGCAGACGTCTGCCTGCACCAGGAATCCATCCGAACCCAGCTTGCGGATGTTCTCCAGTGTTGCCTGCGCGGCCTCGCGGTTGCGGTAGTAATGCACCGCAACGCGTGCACCTTTTTCAGCCAACTTGAGAGCGATACCTCGACCAATCCCTCGGGAACTTCCAGTGATCAGAGCATTCTTGCCTTGGAAAGACATGGGTACCTCCTTTTCCGCAGAGCGGACTCCTCATTTCAAACATGAATTGACTGGAATTGCCCCACGCAGCGCAGTTGCCGCAATAATGGCAATAATCAGCTTTGTCGGCTTTTAAGCGATGTCAACAATCGACATGTCGCGCACGAAATCAGTCACGCACGCCTGCTCGGTGTCCAGCCTGGCTTAGGCGCTGGGAACATTTCGCTTGACCCACTGCTCTGCTCAGATAAAAGGAACCGTCGCGTTTTAAACAGACACCAGGCGAATTTAGCCTTGTGTATGTCTATTCACGTCCCCACCGGACACTGAATCCAATCATCAAACCTTGAAGGGGGAGTAATGAGAAACACGCTACAGAAATGCCTAATTACAGTCGGAGTTTTGCTTTTTGGGATCGGAGCGTGGGCGGCTGACAGTGAATGTGACGCAGTTAAGGATAACCTGATCACCA